>Ga0066187_1000658_pt1 | contig 11249 bp, 8 predicted proteins | sample WorMetexBAHAMAS1_FD_58706 | JGI IMG/M metagenome (GOLD analysis project Ga0066187, IMG submission 58706) | Marine gutless worms symbiont microbial communities from Max Planck institute for Marine Microbiology, Germany - Inanidrilus exumae... | ecosystem: Host-associated > Annelida > Digestive...
CGGATAACCCGCGGAGGACGCCGCTCAGCGGAAAAAGGGCCATTTATGGATGAACACTAAATAGTGGGCGGCTATCGGGTTTGGGTATGACAGACCGGCGCAGCCACCGGATCGCATCCCTCCACCAGATACCCGGCGGTTTCAAGGCTTGTGATAATCTCTTCTACATGGGCCAGGCTTCGCGTCTCCAGTTCCAATTCCACCCGAGTGATAAAAAGGGGGGTATCCCGGACATTCCGCTCATGGTAGATATGGAGCACATTTGCCCTGAGATCCGCCACCAGGGCCAGCAGCCGGGATAGGGATCCGGGAATATCGTCCAGCTGAATCCAGACCCGCATGACCCGGCCGTTTTCGATGAGCCCTTTGCTCAGTATCCGCCCCAGTAGCGGGCTGTCGACATTTCCCCCGCTGACCAACAGGACCACCCTGCCGCCTTCTGGATAATCCACCACGCCGGCCATCATGGCCGCCAGGGCAGCGGCCCCGGAGCCCTCTGCCAGAATCTTTTTCCGCTCCAGGAGCAGCAGAATCGCAGCGGCGATCCGATCGTCATCCACCAGCACGACCTCATCCACATATTGCCGGATCAACCCGAAAGTCAGATCTCCGGGCCTTTTGACGCTGATGCCGTCAGCGATGGAGGCCACCGATTTCACCTCGGTCACCTGTCCCGCCGCAAGGGATGCGACCGCCGAAGGGCAATTGGAAGCCTGGACGCCCACCACCCGGACATCCGGTTTGATTGATTTTGCGGCGGCAGCAACGCCGGAGATCAGTCCGCCGCCGCCAACAGGCACCACGATCAGGTCGACCCCGGGATTCTCTTCAAGGATCTCCAGCGCCACTGTTCCCTGACCGGTAATAATATCCTCATCGTCAAATGGATGAACGAAGGTCATGCCCTTTCCTGCCAGCTCCCCGGCCCGTGCCAGGCTCTCTTCGATGGTGGCGCCTTCGAGCACCACCTTTCCCCCGTACCCCTTTGTGGCCTGCTGCTTGGAAATGGACGCCCAGTCGGGCATGACGATGGTGGCGGGCAGCCCGGCCTGGCTGGCGGCAAGGGCCACCCCCTGGGCGTGGTTTCCGGCGGAAGCGGCCACCACGCCGGCCGGACCGATCTCTTTGGATCTTAGCCGCAGCTTGTGGGAAGCGCCTCGGAACTTGAAGGAACCGGTTCGCTGGAGGTTTTCGAGCTTCAGGTCGATCCTGGCATGGAATTGCCGGCTTAAGATGGGGGAGTGCAGCAGAGGGGTACGATTGACCCTGCCCCCAATTAGCTCTGCCGCCTGCCGGAATTGTGCCAGGGTGACCATGGAACCCTCCTTTGTAAATCCTATGATTGCATAGATCTCAGGCTTTGATGCGTAGCAATTTCCAGGAAATCCTTTGCCAACATAAGCTGATCCTGGTTTCTGGCTTCTGGATGCTGGATATTTTCGATGCCACCATCTGAGGACTCGTTATCATCTAATATCCAGCATCGAGCATCCAGGATCTGTTCAATAGCAGCAACATATTCAGGTAATGTTCTATGCGTGGAGAAAACTCATTAATATGACGTTTGAAGAAAAGCCATATCGATCGAACCGGCGTCTACCGAGTATAAGCCAAACGTTCGGGGGACTCAAGCAAAGTCTCCAAGGTGACCGAATTTGAATCTCTGAAGGACAAATGAACGTCGAACATCGAACGCTCAACATCGAATTTAGAATAAAGCGAAACGAAAAATTGAAATTCGGCCGCAGACCCAGTGTTGGAATTGCATTTTCCATTCGACGTTGGGCGCTGCACGTTCAATCCGCCCAAGGCGGACATGTGCGTGCTCGCCTTGGGCAAGTTCGGTGTTCATCTTGGAGAAGGTTTGGGTCATTGAAATATGGTAATTGTGGCTTGTTTGTGCTTTGATAAAGGAAGTTTGAATCATCTGGCGCCAAATTTCAAAACAGAACCAACTATCACAGGACACAGCAAAGGGGCGTCGTGTTTCAATAACAAAAAAATAGCAGATGGAGGTGATCATGGGAACCTACAATCCGGAACAGGCCATGTGCAATATCCGACGGGAATTCGGGGAGCACGGCGGTGTTGTGCCCTCCATCTCCCGATCCTCGACCTTTACCGTCATGGACCCGGCGGTGATGCCGGAAATATTCGAGGGACATCTGGGACCCGAGCAGGGCGGGTGCTTCCTTTACAGCCGCCATTTCAACCCCACGGTGAACGTTCTGGCCCGTTATCTTGCGGCCATGGTGGGAACCGAATCCGCCATCTGCACCTCCAGCGGCATGTCCGCCATCTCCTGCACCCTCCTGCAACTGTGCCAAAAGGGGGATCACATCGTGGCCAGCGATACGATTTACGGCGGTACCCATGCCCTTTTCAACGATCTTTTCCCCCGAATGGGCATCACCACTACTTTTGTGGATCCGTCCGATTCCGACAATTTTGAAAAAGCGCGGACCGGGAAAACAAAGGTCTTCTACACCGAGACCATGGGAAATCCCACCCTCAAGATCTCCGACATCCCGACCCTTGCCGATACTGCCCACCAAAACGATATCCGGCTGGTGGTGGATAACACCTTTACCCCCATGATGGTGACCCCCGCCAAACTGGGTGCAGACGTGGTGGTCAACTCCCTGACCAAATTCATCAACGGGGCCAGCGATATGATCGCCGGGGCGGTTTGCGGAAGCAAGGAGTTCATTCACCAGCTTATGGATCTTCACACAGGATGCGTCATGCTGCTGGGCCCGACCCTGGATCCCCGGGTGGCCTTCGACGTTATCCAGCGGCTGCCCCACTTGGGCATCCGGATGCGCGAACACAGCAGACGGGCCCAGGCGATTGCAGAACGTCTCCAGGAAAGGGGGGCTCCGGTGTGCTATCCGGGCCTGCCCGGCCACCCCCAGCACGATCGGCTCACTGCCATGTTAAACGAGGGTTATGGATACGGTGGTATGATGACCATCGACTGCAAAACCCGGGATAAGGCGGAGGCGTTGATGAATGAGCTCCAGAACCGTCAGCGGTTCGGCCTTATCGCCGTATCCCTGGGTTATTTCGATACCCTGATGTCCTGCTCCGGTTCTTCCACATCCTCGGAGATCTCCATGCAGGAGCAGGAGCAGATGGGCCTCTCACCCGGCCTGATTCGCCTTGCCATCGGGTATACCGGTGACTTGAAAGACCGGATCCTACAAATCGAAAAGGCGGTTGAAGCGGTCGGGTTAGTTTGAAAAACGCGGATATCTCGAAAACCCAGGTTAGACGATGTTATCTTTGATCGGCGTCGGGGTCGGTATCGGTATCGGTATCGACAACCCTGGCATCGAAACAGGTCGATCCCGAATCCGCTAGCAATACCGACCCAAATAGGCATTTTAACAATCCAACACACACACTCCTTCGTATAGCCTATCTTGTATATAGTGTTTTAAAACACCCTATATTGTGATATACCCGTATAACTTCTTGAAAAACCAACTGATCATGGCGTGCCGCACGCTCCCGGGAGCGATGTTTCGACACGAAATCCCGGAGGCAGACAACGGATGGACAACCACGACTACAATGCCGAATCGATCGAGGTCTTAAACGGCCTGGAACCGGTCAAGAGACGTCCCGGCATGTACACCGACACCATGCGCCCCAACCATCTCGCCCAGGAGGTGGTGGACAACAGCGTGGACGAGGCCATCGCCGGATTCGCCTCCCGCATCGACGTCAAACTCTTCAAGGATGGCTCCCTGACCGTCAGCGACAACGGGCGTGGCATGCCGGTGGACGTGCATCCCGAAGAAGGGGTGTCGGGTGTGGAGGTGATCATGACCCGACTCCATGCCGGTGCGAAGTTCTCCAACAAAAACTACCAGTTCTCAGGGGGACTCCACGGGGTCGGCGTTTCCGTTGTCAATGCCCTTTCCACCCGGCTGGATGTGGAGATCAAACGCAGCGGGGAGAAGTACGAGATTGGGTTTGCCGGCGGAGAGTTGACACGCCCCCTTGAGTCGGTGGGCACTGTGGGGATGCGGAACACCGGCACCATCATCCGGTTCTGGCCGGATGCCCAATATTTCGATTCCATTAAGTATTCCGTGCCACGGTTGAAACATGTGCTGCGCGCCAAGGCGGTCCTCTGCCCTGGTCTGGAAGTCCGATTTACCGATGAAAACTCCGATGCGTCCGTCCGGTGGTGTTTTGAAGACGGCTTGAGGGATTACCTTAAAGAAGGCCTTGAAGGATATGAAACGCTGCCCCCCGAACCTTTTGTCGGAGAGATTCAGGGGGAGGAAGAGTATGCCACCTGGGCGGTGGCGTGGCTGCCCGAGGGCGGGGATACCCTTACGGAAAGCTACGTAAACCTGATCCCCACTGCACAAGGAGGAACCCACGTCAACGGTTTCCGCAGCGGGCTGCTCGCCTCCATCCGGGAATTCTGCGAATTCCGGAAACTCCTGCCGCGGGGGGTTAAGCTAACCCCGGATGACATATGGGATCGATGCGCGTACATCCTCTCGGTCAAGATGCAGGACCCCCAGTTCGCCGGCCAAACCAAGGAACGCCTGGGGTCCCGTCAATGTGCCGCCTTCGTGTCGGGAGGTGTCAAGGATGCTTTCAGCCTCTGGCTCAACCAGCATACCGAGACCGGAGAGCACCTCGCCGAACTGGCCATCGCCAATGCCCGCCGCCGAATGAAGGCGGGAAAAAAGGTGGCTCGGAAAAAAATTACCAGCGGCCCGGCACTCCCCGGAAAACTGGCCGACTGTGTGGGCATGGATCCCCGTGAGTCGGAGCTGTTTCTTGTGGAGGGGGATTCCGCCGGCGGATCCGCCAAGCAGGCAAGGGACCGCCAATTCCAGGCGGTCATGCCCCTTAGAGGGAAGATCCTCAACACGTGGGAGGTGGACTCCGCCATGATACTGGGGTCAAAAGAGATTCACGACATCTCCACCGCCATCGGGGTGGACCCCGCATCGGAAAAACTCGACGGCCTGCGGTACGGCAAGATCTGCATCCTGGCGGATGCGGATTCCGACGGTCTCCACATCGCCACTTTAATCTGCGCCCTATTTATTCGACACTTCAGGGCCCTGGTAAAAGCCGGCCATATTTTCGTGGCCATGCCGCCCCTTTACCGTATCGACGTGGGTAAAACGATTTTCTATGCCCTGGATGAAGCGGAAAAAGAGGCGACCCTGAAACGGCTCGCAGGGGCCAAAAAGCAGAAAAAGGTGAACGTCCAGCGATTCAAAGGATTGGGAGAGATGAACCCTCTCCAGCTCCGGGAAACCACCATGGCCCCGGATACCCGCCGTCTGGTCCAACTCACTCTGGACCGGGACGACGAAGCCCTTTTGGTCCTGGACCTTTTGCTGGCAAAAAAAAGGGCCGCAGACCGCCGATCCTGGATAGAAGAAAAGGGAGATCTCAACGAAGTCTCTTAGAAGGAACACCATGAGCTACGCCGCAAAACTCAATACAAACGACTTTGAACAGCAGCCCGTCGAGCGATTTACGGAACGGGCGTACCTGGAATATGCCATGTACGTCATTCTCGATCGGGCCCTTCCCTATATCGGCGACGGCCTCAAACCGGTCCAGCGCCGCATCGTCTACGCCATGTCGGAACTGGGCCTTAACGCCGGCACCAAGTTCAAGAAATCGGCCCGAACCGTCGGGGATGTGCTGGGCAAATTCCACCCCCACGGGGACACGGCGTGCTACGAGGCGATGGTCCTGATGGCGCAGCCCTTCTCCTACCGATATCCGCTCATCGAAGGTCAGGGAAACTGGGGGGCCCCGGATGATCCGAAAAGCTTTGCCGCCATGCGGTACACCGAAGCCCGCATGTCGAAATATGCGGACTGCCTGTTGGCCGAACTGGACCAGGGCACCGTGGACTGGGTGCCCAACTTCGACGGAACCTTAAAAGAACCGGCCCTGTTGCCGGCCCGTTTGCCCAACGTCCTTTTGAACGGGGCTTCCGGCATCGCCGTAGGCATGGCAACGGACATCCCCCCGCACAATCTCCGGGAAACGGTAAACGCCTGCATCGAGCTGCTGGAAAATCCCAAGGCCGAATCCGACGAGATCTGTGCCCATATCAAAGGCCCCGATTTCCCAACCAAAGCGGAGATCATCACACCGGAAGAGGAGATCCGGGAGATCTACCGCACCGGAAGCGGCGGGTTGCGCATGCGGGCCGCCTTTGAGCGGGAAAACGGAGAGGTCGTCATCACCGCCCTCCCCCACCAGGTTTCCGGGGGAAAGGTCTTAGAGCAGATCGCCTCCCAGATGCAGGCAAAGAAGCTGCCCATGGTGGTTGACCTGCGGGATGAATCGGATCACGAAGAACCGGTCCGGCTGGTGATCGTACCCCGCTCCAACAGAGTGGACATCGAAGCCCTCATGGCCCACCTGTTTGCCACAACGGACCTTGAGAAAACCTATCGGGTCAACATGAATGTCATCGGCCTAAACGGCCGCCCCCAGGTCAAGGGACTGAAGGCACTTTTATCGGAATGGCTCCGCTTCAGAAAAGAGACGGTGCGCAAGCGACTCCGGTTTCACCTGGACCGCGTGAAACGCCGCCTCCACGTGCTGGATGGCCTGCTCATCGCCTATCTCAACATCGACGAGGTGATCGCCATCATCAGGGGGCATGACCATCCAAAGCCGGTGTTGATGGAGCGATTCGGCCTCACGGATGAGCAGGCTGAAGCTGTATTGAACCTTCGGCTCCGCCGTCTGGCAAAGCTGGAGGAGATCAAGATTCGGTCCGAGCAAGCGGAAATGGCAGCGGAACGGGACCGCCTTGAAAAAATTCTCAACTCCCCAGCGCGGCTCAAAACCCTCGTCAAACGGGAACTGCGGGCCGATGCCCAGACCTATGGAGACGACCGGCGGTCCCCCATCGTAGAGCGGGCCAGCGCCCAGGCGATGACGGAGGCAGATATCGTCCCTGTGGAATCGGTGACCCTGGTACTCTCCCGCAAAGGATGGATTCGTGCTGCAAAGGGACACGAAGTGGATCCGGCGGGCCTGAACTACAAATCCGGGGATCGACTGCGAGCGGCTGCCAGGGGAAGGAGCAATCAGCCGGCAGTATTTTTGGATTCCACGGGAAGAACCTATTCTCTAGCCGTGCACGGCCTACCGTCAGCCAGGGGCCAGGGGGAACCGCTCACCGGCCGGCTGAGTCCGCCGGCTGGCGCAGAGTTCCTGTCGGTGCTCACCGGCATCCCGGAACAGCAGCTTCTATTCGCCAGCAGCGCCGGATACGGCTTTATCTGCCGGCTTTCGGACCTGTACACAAAAAACCGCAACGGCAAGGCGGTACTGACACTGCCGCCCGGATCTGCACCGCTCATACCGGTGCGGGTTGAAACACCGGACACGGATCTATTGGTCGCACTGAGCAACGAGGGCCGGATGCTGGTGTTCCCCGTCAGGTACATTCCCACCCTTGCCCGGGGAAAGGGCAACAAGATCATCCAGATTCCCAAAAAGCGTTTGATGGAGGGAAAAGAACGCCTGGAACATGTGACGGTATTGCCCATCGGATGCCACCTGATGGTCCATTCCGGCAAACGGCACCTCACCCTAAAGCCCACCAACCTCGAAACCTTCAGGGGAGAGCGCGGCAGGCGGGGCAAGATGCTGCCGCGAGGATTCAGAAACGTGAAGCGGTTCGAAGTGGTCCAGGTGCCCCAACGGGGACTCATTTAGCACCCGGGTCCGGTGGTCGGTTTGGGTTATTGACACAATGGAAAAATCTTCTAGGCATAAAGCCGCCATGGAAACGGCGGTCCGGCTGCTGGCCATGAGGGACCATTTCAGTCGGGAGCTTTGGCGCAAGCTGAGAAAAAAAGGCTTTTCCGGCCAGGCGGCGGACCAGGCGGTTGACGAATGCCAAAGGCTTAACTACGTAGACGATCTCCGGTGTGCCGATCTTTTCATCCGGGAGCGACTGCGAAGGGGCTACGGAATTCGCAGAATTCGTCACGACCTGAAAACCAAGGGTGTAGACGAGGCAGAAATCATGGACGCCATCTCGGAACTGCAAGGGGCCGGGAAAGAAATGGAGGCGGCCCGGCAGGTTTTTGAAAAAAACCGCCGGCGATATCTTCGGGAGTCGGATCCCCGGAAACGGCGGGAAAAGATCTACCGTTTTTTACACTCCCGTGGTTTCACACCGCAGATCATTTCCGAGCTGTTAAGAACCGAATAACGCTATGATCCTTCATGTGGACATGGACGCTTTCTTTGCGTCGGTGGAGCAGCTGGACGATCCCTCCCTTCGGGGTGCGTGCGTTTTGGTGGGCGGGGATTCGGACCGTGGGGTGGTGGCTGCGTGCAGCTATGAGGCCAGGAAACACGGTATTCATTCCGCCATGCCCATGTTTAAGGCACGAAAAAAATGCCCCGAGGCCGTTGTCGTCCCGCCGCGGCGCCACCGCTACAAAGCCGTATCGAAGAAATTCATGGAGATGCTCAGGGAGGTTTCCCCCCTGGTGGAGCCGGTTTCCATAGACGAAGCCTTCGTGGACGTCACCGGATGCCGGCGTCTCAAGGGGGATCCGGAACAGGTTGCGCGTAACATTAAAAGCCGCATCGGCCGGCGCCTGCACCTGACCTGCTCCATCGGCGTGGCCCCCCTTAAATTTCTGGCCAAAATCGCATCGGACATGGACAAACCCGATGGCCTCACCATCATCAAGCCGGAAGCGGTCGATGCTTTCGTTAAGGCCCTTGCCCTTCGTAAGGTGCCGGGCGTGGGCCCGAAAATGCTGGAAGAGTTGACGGAACTGGGGCTTCATACCCTGGGCGATATTCAGGCCTTTCCGGAATCCATTCTGGTCCGCCGGACCGGGAAATTCGGTCTCCGATTACGTTCGCTGGCCATGGGCGTGGACGACTCGGCGGTTGTACCGGAATATGAAGCCAAATCGATCAGTTCGGAAGTAACCTTCGATACCAACACACGGGATCCGGCGGTATTGAACCGGTATCTCCTTCATCAGGCGGAAACGGTGGCACGGCAGCTCCGCAAAAAGGGATTTCGCGCCCGAACCGTGGCCCTCAAGATCAAACATGCCGATTTTACAATCGCCACACGACAGGCACCCCTGTCCCACCCCTCCCAGTCCGCGCTCCCCATCTATACGGCGGCAAAAAAACTGCTTGAAAGATACGGATTGAAACAGGATGTCCGCCTGATCGGCCTCGGCACCGCGGGTCTTTTACCGGCATCCGCACCGGTTCAGATGGACCTGTTCCGGGAAACTGCCGTGAACGAAGGCAACTGGGAGAAGGTGGACCGGACCGTGGATGAAATCACCCATCGCTTCGGAAAAGGGATCATCGGACGGGCTGAAGCGGGAAAGAAATAGTCGCTATTTAAAACCCTTTTCCGCCTTGATCTTTTCGTAGGCTTCCTGCACCTCGCGGAACTTGTCTTCCGCAAACTTGGTGAATTCCGCGGGGAGTCCCTTGGATGCGATCTTGTCGGGATGGAATTCCGCTACCCGCTTGCGGTATTGCTTTTTGATCTCCTCGTTGGAGTCGCTGCGATTGCATCCCAGGACCGCATAATACTTGTCCACATCCTTGACGTGCCGGGATTTCAACCGCTGGTAGTGGGTTTCGCTGAAATGAAAGATCCGGACCGCTTCCAGGATCAGCGCCTCTTCCTTCGGGCTCATCACCCCGTCGGCAATGGAGACCCGGAGCAGGATATCCACCATGATATCGAGGAACTGGGGTTGTCCCCTGAACTGGGCGTAATACTGATTGGCAAAATCCTGAAAGGTTCCCGGAGACCGGCCCGCCGCGTGGAAGATATTCATGGCGTACTGCCGGCTCTGGGGATCCAAGTTCAGGTCGTACAGCATGAATTTTTCAATGGAATCGATCTCCTCCCGGGTGATCCGGCCGTCCGCCTTGGCCATTTTCGCCAGCATGGAAAAGGCCGCGACAAAAAAGGTGACCTGGGTGGTTTCACCGGCGCTGAGGGACGGCTTGTTCTCGATATACAAATTTTCCGATCCGGCGTCGTAGGCATGCCCGAAGGCGGCTCCTGCAATGGCGCCCAGAGGGCCCCCGATGGCGAACCCGATGGTTCCCCCCACTACTTTACCCATAATTCCCATTTGTTACCCTCCGACAGTCGTTTCAATACGGCTATGCATTTTTGACGGCACTATAGCGGAAGCCACCATGCAATGCAACACGGGTCTTAAGATTGACCGTTATTTGTAACGGTTATGGTTCGTACTGCGGCCTCGTATTGACTCCAGTAACTGCTTTTGATAGTCAAAACATACCGGATTGCAGCAGATTCGATACATACGGCGGATTGGGGAACGACCAATTTCCCTTTAGCGCATCAACAAAAAGGTTGATATCATGGATGAAAACACGATTTACCATGTTGTAATGAATCATGAAGAACAATACTCCATATGGCCTGATGGCAAAAAGATCCCGGATGGTTGGGATACCGTTGGCAAAAGCGGGCTAAAAGAGGAATGCCTTTCTTATATCAATGAAGTATGGATCGATATGCGCCCACTCAGTTTGCGGAAGGCAATGGATGCGAATACCCGGACTTGATAGAGCCCTCCGATAACGCCTTACTTGTATCAGAACTCCTGTGACCACAAATTTAAATCGATATCGGTTTCTATTTGAGATGAACCGATAAAAAACAGGGACAGGCCCCGCTTCGCCAAACACCCCTGGCCAGGAAATATAACCGTTTCTTGGGAAGTCCGCTCAAATCTCGTGGCAGCCACGATCATTTATTAAATCTGAAATCAAATCATGCTGTTTTCTTGGTTTGGAATTGCATTAAAAGCAGTTGGTTAAAATATTTACCGGCCCAACAAAACTGAGGTGATACTTCATGGAAATTCCTGAATGCGTCAGGGTCAAACCGCTTACACGGAAAAAGATCGCATTCGTGTTTTCCGGGCTCGGATCCCAATGGAAAAGTATGGGCAAAGCCCTGGAGCAGGAAGAGGCGTTTCGGGAAATTATTGAAAAATGGGACCGGAAAATTCCGCTCATATCGGGTTTGACCGTATCTGAAGCTCTATTCGAAAGGACCTCTTCAGCAGAATTGACACGCTCCGCAGTTGCCACACCCTGTATATTTGCACTTCAACTCGGCCTTTCAAGGCTTCATTGAATAGCGTTTTATCATCATTGCATATCATTAATGGCGGGATCATGCAAAATAA
>Ga0066187_1000659_pt1 | contig 11239 bp, 6 predicted proteins | sample WorMetexBAHAMAS1_FD_58706 | JGI IMG/M metagenome (GOLD analysis project Ga0066187, IMG submission 58706) | Marine gutless worms symbiont microbial communities from Max Planck institute for Marine Microbiology, Germany - Inanidrilus exumae... | ecosystem: Host-associated > Annelida > Digestive...
GGGGGGGGGGCAAGTCTGCCGTCTCCGACTGCATGTTGTTAGATAGTGCGATACAGAAAATGCATAACAGGCTACGTTTGTCAATATTTTTGCTACCGGTATTAAATTTATTTGAGACTAGAAAGCCTCAAATCTATCACTCAAAGTCGCATCATCCAACCGACAACCAACCAGTATTATTGTGTTTTAAATTGTGTTAACTGTTTTGCACACGTTTGGTGCTGCCGTCTGGCGATTCAGAATGTATGCGTCATCTCGTAATGTGTGCACTCACAGCCGAAAAGGAACATTTTCCTCCTGTGACCATGAACACTGTTTTATGAACTTGATGTAGAGAGTATTATGGTGAAGCAACATGCCGAATATCTAAGTCAAAGGTGAAAGGTCACATCGTTCGAACATTATTGTCCGTACGCACAGGCACACACACCGGACCGATATTGCTCTACCTGGACAACTAAAGTGGTCGGTTAATATCAAATGCATTCACCATATCAAAATAAACGTATCACACCATGTGCAGCGGAATAGAACATACCAGATTGCGTAGCACTTGAGTCATGAATATAAAAAGATCGTACTCTCGAGGTCGATAAATTGAGTAGTAAGCTGTAATCCGGTGTTTGCTTCCTCGCACGAGTGGCGACGTCTGGTGAATGCTTACGGAGCGGTGGTGTGTTTGCTAGTTGCATAACGCGGGTCCAATCGTACGTTAATGCGTGCAATTGGATGGCCGCAGTTTGCGCTGCAGCACCACTGGCTCTTGCCAAACAACTGTAACTTCCCAGATTGTAAAGCGCGCTGGTCCGTTCATCGCGTAAGCAGCGTTACCGTATATAAGAATCCGACCTTTTATATTATGTCATTTTGATACTCTTTCATATGCAAGTTTCTTTGCGCTAAGCTGGTAGTATCCGTCGACTATCTAATACAAACACAATGTTGGACTACTGAAGTCTGTTGACTTTCTGAAATAAAATCGAACGTTGTGTTCGATTACTGGTGGAATATTAGCCAGCTAAGTGACATGTGATTTAAAGTTTGAACCTGGATGACTCTTGATGAGGTAGTTGATGATGTAGGCCTCCTTCATCGAGTCGAGCGAGACGAGGTTGGCGCCGAACGCCGAGCAGTACTCGCGCGCCTCGTGCCACGAAGCGTCGAAGTTGGAGAAGCGGTAGCAGGTGCGCCAGCGGCCGACACCGACGAACTCGTGCGGGCAACGTGTGTGTCCTCTCGTCCCGATCACGACGCCCGTCCCCGAGTCTCCCACGTTGTCCACGCCGCCGCCGCCTCGCAGCGAGCGCGCTTTGATCGCCGTCATCGACTGCGTCATCTGTCGCACGTCGGAGCGGATCTGGCGGATGTGACGCAGCGAGCGGACGGACAGTTGTTCCATCATCTTGACGAGCCGCGTCTCCAGTGACTCGAGACGATTGAGTGGCGCCGACGCATCGTCTCCGTCCAGCGTCGTCACACTTTTCTCACGCGTCTGCTACGACACGCACATGCATCAGAGGAAAATCTGATTCATTCATAAAATTAAAATCGTTAGTTAGACGTTGTCATTTATAACATACTGTTAATACAAAAGAAACATAGCAGTATTGAAACACAAATACGGATGAACAACCACAAAAGCACAAGAAAAGGAAAATACGGTGAATACTATAGATATTTGACATACGTATCACACCCTTTGCAATAAAGTTCTGTGCAGAATATTAAGATCAGCGACATTAAAAGGCAAAAAACAAAAAACGCAAAAGTGCTCAAATCACATACACATATATACAGTTTAAAGTTTCAGGTGGCCTAGATGATGTGTGGATATTTTGTAGCCAATCTTTCAAAGAAGAAATATTAATCATCAATTTTGATTAAACCTAATCGACAAAATTATGTTTGGACTGCTGTTATATTTAGTGTTATAATAATAATGTAATGTATTAAATTTAAGCAATTTATTCAGTAGACCACATTTCCTTTCGTGTTTTTCTCCGAAACAGTATGAAACCCCACTATTCCCACGTTTCACGCAATATTAACGAAGGTTATTTTTTAAAATTTTATTCACTTAACACGTAAGTGCATAGAAGAGCTGCGTCTATGTATAGAACGCATAGTTAAGAAAGCAGCACGGCTGATCCTGATAAATATTTATCAGTGCATCACTGTTAAAGCAAAAGATTAGTAGCGATGAACTGTAATAATTAATTTTTTTAACCTTTAAACTTTTAGCGACTATTGCTTTATTGTTATTGTTCTGTAATATTGCCAATCGTTGACGCGTTCGTTGTTGTTTGCACAGCTCTAATGAAAGTTGTGCACAGTTACCGTCAAAATAATCAAAACACGAGAAATTATGCAGTTTGCTCGTGCATGCAAGTTGCAAGTTTTTGAGGGTGACAAAATACTGACATAGATACCTGAGTAGCGCGAGGCTGGTCGTTGACGTGGTTGGCGGGGCAGCTGGACATCGGGAGGACAGTAACACGGAACTTGCAGCCAGACTCCTCGACGTAGCAGACGTTGTTGGCGTCGTTCAGTTGACTGTAAACAACGATTATTGCCAGTAAAGTCAACAGGTCGACGGTCGCCATCGCTCAAGACTTCGGTCACTGCCTGTCGTGAACACTTCCAGGCCGATAAACGGCGAAACCAGTCGTCTCAGATACCTCGTCGTTAAAACTGTCTTAAATTTTCGTCCGACAGCGCTGACTGTCGGAAGCGATTGTATGTCTACGAACCACGATTTGCACTATAGCGGTATCGACTGACAGCAGAGTAGGCATCATCTAGTTGAAGTTGCAGTTGCATCACGTCAGCTCTGCCGCGCCAGCAGCAGCAGCAGCAGCAACGGACTACTCGTGCTGTCTCATTTCGCTGTATGACGAGCACTATCAGTAAACCACCATCACTTTGATGGGGTTATTGGCTTCACATACATTTGCTTGTTTATCCGCTTAGACCTATTTGTTTGTTAGCGGAATAACTCAACAAGTGTCCAAAGTAACTCGGCAAAAGGCCGCATCGCCGACTTGTCATCCTCGCGGGTGCGAATGGATTCGTCCGACCATGACCCCGTCTAATGCATGGTTCCTTGAACTCACAAGAGTCAGCCCCAAACGGCATCTCGATTGGTTCAGACGTTTTTGCTATAAACAAAACCCGCCGAATGGCGTTGCCAAGGTCAAATTAACGGCACAATATCGGGCGATCACCAGGTTCGGAAATGATATGTTAGGCAAAATTGACAACATTCAACAACATAGTTAGGCCTACAATAATAACAGTTGCATTGCTGGGTTCCGATCTATCGTTTGGTTGGTTGAACGGTCTTACTTTGACTGGTTGCCGGTGTGTGGTCGCTTCAGATATTTAGCAGGTGATGACGAAGAGAAACAAACTTGGCCTTTGTCTGAATCTCAGTAAGTGCAAGATCACTTCTCATCCGGACCTGGAGATTGTCGAGCATAGCATTCAGTCATTCACCTCCGCTTTTCTCCGGCAGAGTTCTGGATAATATTTGGTCGGCTAGCTGCGAGAGATCTCTTTGCTGGATGCTCAGGATGCCTTGTGGCTGCTTTTTCATTTAGTGCTCTTAATTGGCGTTCAGCATCTTTTGCGGTGCACGACCTGAGTGTACAACCTGGCGATTGATTTGTTCGATAGTCACTTAAGGTCGGCACTCCTCCGTATTTCAAATACCAGCATTTCTGGCATACAGTGGTTTTCGGCTAGTCTGCAGATTAAAGAGGGCCGTCTGGGGTCAGACAGGTGCGTTCGCTGGCACTTCCTGCCTTCTCGGCATCAGCTGCGAGCACCTTGGATTTTCAGTCATAGATCGTGTCGGCTTCGCCCTGCACCATTGATATCTACTTTAAATCATACCTGACAGTCCGGCAGACGGCGCATGGACCCTGTCTTCTTTTAGTAAAAGCTAGCTTCTGTGTAGAATGCGCGGATAAAATTTGGCTGTTTTAAAGCGGCGATTTTTACGACGAAGAGAAACTGAAGCCAGTCTTGATTGTATAACTTTGACTGTTTTATAGCGTAAAATAGTGAGTGTAGTGTATGCGCTGGCATTTCCTGGTGATTGGTAGAACCGTTGCTGAGGTACGCCTATTGCAATTATTATCCAAAGTGGCGGCCGTCCGCCATCTTGTATTTGTTGCGCGCGTGTTTGGACTATCTGCGAAGAGTATTCAACTGCCAACCTCTGTCTCAGAGCATGTTTACGAGGAAGAAATGCTTCTTGAGTAAATATATTAAGTCACGTAATATTATTTGCAGAATTTTTGTCACAAGGCCACCGAAAAGTTTAACAGCCTCTTATAATAGTATAGCCTTATGTATGTAATGTAATGTAGTTAAGGTTTAGTTAAACCTTTCTTTCATTTGTTAGTTCCTTTATTGTTCCTTTGCTGCCATTATATGGCGAATAAAGAAACCGAAAACATGTGACAAGTCACGTGTTCGCCTAGACTACCCACGTTGTCACAGCACCACATGTATTTGCTTAGGTGGTCATAATAGCGCAACTGAGGACTGTTTATTTTGCGCTATATAAACGTACTCATTATTAGTATTATTATTTTTTTGCCCATTAAACAGAACAAAATAGGTCCCGCAGGTTCGTTCTGTTAACGCCAATTATTGTAGCGATCTTGTTTGATCAACAGCGGCTAGGCCTAGGCGTATCGGTGTTTGACAACAACGTGTTACTCACGCATTACAACTCAGCCGTTAAGTGCAGTTTTTAAACTGCCGGCAACAGAAACAGGTGAATACTACATAGGTGATCTAGTTGCACCGTTCGCTATTTCTCGTCTTCTCTAGACACGCAGCTTAGCACAGTTTGCGTCCACGTGGAGCTAGCAGAGATGCGAAGTCTTTACGGTCGTCCTCGTTATATTTGACCGCAGACGAACAGCACCTGCGCTACCTGCAGGTAATTTGGTCACTCATGCCTAGAGCAATCTCTACGGGCATCAACGTCGTTACGGTGAACGTGTAACCGTACATAACAGAACAATAAAATGTCTGGTGCAGAAAGAGACGAAACAGCCGTTTCGACTTGCTAACTAGCACGTGTATTTGAAACACAAGCACTTATCGTAAACACAAAAGTTAAAGTCCATGATACGTTTATCGTACCGTAGTATTGCTCTGCTGTCACTGCATTTCGTTAAAATAGCGTGCTACTGAGACTTCAACGAAGGATGATTATGGGAATGGATGATTGATTGTTAAGTACTAGAGTACATCACTGTAAGTCAAAAACCTGTGCCAAAGTTCTTTCGCGTGACGTAGTCAGTTATATTCCAATTTTCATCATTCTTTCTTTCTTCTGACCAGGAATTTGCGTAAAATATTACTGAAGCACACTTTCCACCAGTTCTTAAATACGTTTTTAAAGTTATCGCGAAAATGAAGTTGTGATAGTTTTCTTGAATCACTGTGTATATGCACTTCCGCTATAAGTGCAAGTGCTGTGACATAATTAAAAACGAGTAACTAAAGTATATATGGTTAAAATACACGTATTTTTGCATTTTGGCACATTTAAAAGAATTTTGTAATTCAGTAACATTTTTCACGTTTCGTGTAATTGAAATAAATTAAGCTGCCGGAATACTACACAAGCATATCACTTTGATACAAACATAAATCACGAGCAAGGCTTGATCGAATTACACAATTTTTCGACTGCATACCATTTACTAGTTGATTAATTGAAGCAATTTACCGAATCTATTGGTGTGCTCTTGAATAAAACAGCACCAGCAGTTAACTTTCTTTCTGTCGCTACATTTCAACAAAACTATACGGTGGCGCAAAACCGTCAGTCAAAAAGGTACCATTAAACGTTTGCCCTTAACTTCGCTATGTGCAGGCCGATTTTCTGCATTCTTTCACCGTCAGACACAGTAGTAAATTTGTAATAAATGTTCGTTAGAGATCCAGCCTGTAGCTACACCACTCTATGAAATATTTAGCACTTTTTGACTAACGGTTACAATGGCCCGGCTTATTTCGATCCTCCCTGTATATTTGAAAGAGCCAATATGGTGCCAAGTTGCCAAATTCCGTTCGTCGTCAGCATTCGTTTGTTCAAAATTCAAATGAAACAATCAATGGAAAGCAGAAACTCAATGTCACACCGACCATTTAGCACAGAGAACTCGACAAACAACCAAACATTCGTCACCTTGTATCTTGCACATATAGCCGAAAAAGGAATATTTCGTCCTGCGATAATAATAATAATAATAATCACATTTCTATAGAGCCGTATGGTCGTGACTGCAGAGGCGCTTGTGGCTGTCAGTCAGATCGTGTGTTCTAGTCAAACGCCAAATGGAAAAGTATGTCTTATAGCCTAGATTTAAATACTGACAGTGAGTCACTTGTGACTGATAACAGATACAGGAAGTGAGTTCCCGGCAGACGGGGCAGAATGTCGAAAAGCGCGCTTCGCAAACTCAGTCCTAGTGCATGGTCTGTCGAGGAGCGGAATGCCGGACGAGCGTAGTGTCCGTGCAGACTCGCCCAAATGGATGTGACGACTGAGATAAGCTATCTGATCTATGTTTCATGACCTCATAACTTGACCTATACAGGGTGAGCATGAACCACCAGAGAGCACTCAGTTCATAAGTCATTGTCCGTACACCGACAGACAGACACACTCACCGACTGCTCTACTTCGACAACTAAATGCGTTGTCGGTAAAGGTAACGGTATAGATAACTATAGACGATACAAAAACAAGTCTCGACGGCCAGTCACAGCTAGGTCTGCTGATCGTGTTGATCGATGCCGATCCAGCGAAAAACATCAGCGCAGAAGCAGAACGTTTGGAAGCAAGCGCGTTAGGACCGACCGACGCCAACGAAACGCATTGTGTTTCATCTCGTGGCACCAGTGACTGCATGACTGTTGAGTTATCATTGCCATAATACGGCCGAGCGCTCCCGCTCGGTCAGTCGGGCGTATTATTTATGCCGTCCATTAGAAACGTCGTCAAAACAGCCTTCTTATTTATTCCGTTATCGCGATCCCTCCTTGATTTCTTCTGCCGCCACCAGGACGTTCTGCTGTAACGTTGGCCTTAGTCGATCGTGCGAGGGGGTCGTAGGGTCGGACGTCTTGCAGCTAGAGACAACATGTATTGCACAGACCCGCAGCACCTACCAGAAATCATATCAGAGTATCATATTCATGGCTGAAAATGCTGTCACGCACGCGCCATTACACTAAAGTGTTCGCTATATACTGCAGTACGACAATGGTCCTTAATATTTCCTGTCCTATACTTATTGATTATCCACGGTGCCACACGCTCCCTTCGTAAGGATTAACACTCGTTTCACACTCGTGACTATAGGTTCGTTCACACCGGATGCGTCGAAACGCACCGCAACGAACCTCATGGTTTGCGTTTGCCAGACCTAAATAAAGAAACTACTTACTTACTTATTTACTTACTTCATCCGGTGTGAACGAAACGTATGTGCACTACAACGTACTCGATCAGCCAACTTGCGTAGTTTGCAGCTAGATTCTACAGGGTGGCCCAGAAACGGGGCCAAAAATAAGTCAAAATTGTGTCACATATTTCACAAGGTAGTGTAGCGACAAAATCCAGATCGATCTGTTTAGCCGTTTTGATAGAACACCGGCTTGTGACAGACGGACAGACAGAGGGCCATAGCAATGCACCGCATCGCGCGGGTAAAAATAGGTCAGCATTTCGCAAAAGTTATTTGAAAGCGTATAGCGGCGCTTTCTCAGACTCACAGTGCTCATGACCATGTTTTTGTGTCACCCTGTATTTATTTAGCAAACGAAAAAGCCTGAGTTTTTTGTCGATATACCTGTTGGAATGCGAAGTATGAGGACCTCGGTTATGGCGATTAGTTGAGATCATTTGCTCTACCCGACAGTGACAGATTAAAGCCTGTGGAAGCCCTAGGCAGTAGAATCAACCTCCCTTCGAACTTTCACTTGAAGCTCCGCGTGCCACATACCTTACGTGCCACTGTAACAAACGACAACTTTCACATGGAAACTGGCCAGTTCAGTTGTTAATAACTGGTGCATTACATTAACACAGTATTTCATCTACAGAGTCTTTAATGTAAAGTATTCATATCTTTCAGTGGAGTCATTTTTGAAACAATTTAAGAAAGCTTGATTGCAACTTTCTTTCAAGATCAAATCAATATTGTTTTGATCAGCTGTCGCAGGGCCGCAAAAGGCGCGGGCCCCTGGTTGCCTAATCTGCCTATGGGTAATCCAGAACTGCTACCTGAAGCGAATTGGAAGAGAACAAGGTGTCACCCTAACGAGACGTAACACTACTAGCCGCCCGACCGCCCGCGCGCACGGCGGCCGGCCCGCCCCCTCACCCGGCCGGCAGTGTTACAGACGACGACAGACGAAAACAGACGCCAGCGAGCAATACAATACTGGCCCATTAGGTGGGCCAGTAATAATCGGTTCTCAGAAAGGCGGCAGTGAAGACTTAACATTACCAGCTACAATCGGCTAAAAAGTATTTTCATTAATAATAAAAATAATTATAATTATTGTTATTATTATTATTCTGTTTACTTTTTGACTGTTATGCGTAAGGTATATCCTTGTTAAAGACAGATGAGTGGGTTCAACGATGGACAAATAATGTTTTCAGTTCTCGGCGTAATGTAGTATTGAACCAGTTCAGACGGATACTGGCAAAGTGTGTATGTGTGTAATAATGTACATGGATTATCTTACAAAATTTTGAAGCACAGATACCAAGGTAAACTGACAAAAACTGTCGACTAGCTGGTCGTGTTGATGTGCAGTTCTGTTAATGTAAACTGGAGTTTGCCGTTATCTGGCGCACGTCGATCTAGCGCGCGCAAATCATTCCGCGACTAATCCGAGCCCATTAACGTCAGCTACCAGCGCCGTGTGATACAGGTACGTTATCGGATTGCATCCAGACCAGTGGACAGGTAGCATACAGCTGCAGGATGCGATCGACGAGGCGGGCTCAGCTGCCGCCGCTCAGCATGCAGCTGTTCCAAACACTAAGGAATTCTCGGTAGTTGGGCGTCGACGCGGTAAATGCCACATAGAACTGATTTGCCGACCATTAGGCAATAGGCCTACCGAACCAACATGATGTGATGTTGCACGAGAGAGACAATTCTGACTGTTTCCGACTGGTAATGCAAGAAGTTCAGTCCGCGAAACAAATTCATGACGCAGATTTAGATTTTAGAAGGCGGACAGTGATCATTCTTCCTATGGGCTAAGATCATATATCCCATTTCTTCAAGTTTTTTGCATTCCTTCCATTAGAGTCCTACATTGTACCACCAATTAAAGTTTTTCGCTCACATTCAACTACTTTCGACGCCCGCGGTCATACATTGTGAATGTGAGGCTGTTTCTGTATCACTTCGTCAACTGTCATCACAACTGTTTCTAATTACACTTGTATACATACAACATTAACAGTAATTATTCGGCTGTAAGCTATGCTTCAGCCGCATATTGGATTCACTTTTAATCACTTTACGGCGCGTTTGGGCGGTGTTCATGCGTTCGGCTATAACTCCGCTAAAAGTAAACCGAATTTTATGAAATCCGAAGCACTGTGAGTACATTGTCGCGGGACTGGCCCTGGCAGATCCGTACAGTAGCGACAGCTGGAGATCCAGGCGAAATTTTTTGTCAGGTAAATAACGCACGATTTCACCTATTTCCCGTCGGCCAAATTTTACGAAATTTGAACACAACACGTCGATCGGTGTCGTTTTTCCAAAAAACGCAAAAATTTCTTTTAAAAATTTAACGTCTTGCGACTTCAGGTCGCCAACTCCACAATGATCATAGATCGCCGAAAATTCACTACCAAAATAACCTTCTAAGTTTCCATTTTTACCGTTGGGATCAATTAATTTCAAAGTCATTCACGTGGCTGTAGGCTGCGTACAAGAAATCTCGCCAAATTCTCTGCGACGTCCGACGCCCGTTCACGAATGACACGACACGCCATGTCATAACGTTGCCGATCTAAGTGGGCATGGCCTGACGACGTCGGAGTATGGTCAAAACGGCGACATGCCTAAACGGCGACAAACAATATGATGTAACTGCGCACTCTTCGAGCCGAATACGGTATTCTGGACATTCCACACAATACAGCCATCTAGTTAAACTTTATCAAATCATTATCACTATGCAACCGTTCTCATCTCGATGCTCTCACATTCTTTCATACACAGACGTCCTAAAATGGCTGTAAGCCTAAGTAACTGCGTTAAAAACCACGCGCAAAATTTATCCCGAATTTAAAAAAAACTGAGCCGTAAATACACTGTGCACTTTTGGCAATTTTCGGTGCGAGACTGTAGAGTCCGCACACAGTCGCGTGTTGTCGGCGCGTGGTTTGTATTTTGTATATACACAGGAGGTATCGACGCAGCGGTTTTCTCTCAGCTGACTGCAGACGCTGCAGATGATATGTCAACTGATGATGTACCTGTGCCACGCGTTGCACCATGAGTAGTCATGGGAAACAACACCTGCGTGATATCACCCTCTGAACAAAGCAGAGCCAACCTTATAATCGTCGTCTCACGTTAGGTCTTAGGTGGTTGGTTGGGGTTCAACGGCACTTTCGACACATTCAGGTCATATTGCGCCTTTAAGGTATAACTATATTGTAAATATTAGAACTCGACATGGAATAATTCTCGAAGAAAGATAAACTGATAAATTAGCCCCGTGCGGGACTGACGGTCGACTGTTCATAACTGACGTTTCTGTCAACTTCAAAGTCACATGACACTAAGACAGACATGAAAAATCTGGCCCTATCAAATATAGATATTGTGCCCTAGTTTAAGAATCTGTAGTCAGCTGCCAGCTGCCATTGTAAATGGCGGAGGAGATAGCTATTAAAATGGAATAATTTCCAACTTTCATGGGCTCGTGACCTTGACCTTGACCTTAATTGGAACGGGTCATACTGCATACCGCAGTGGTGTAAATCTAGATGGAATTATGGGGGAAACGCACGGTGGATCCAGAAGGCTTGGTGGAGGGGAGAGGTAGGGTGTGGGAGGGGGTATATACCCATCCCCACCGAGGGAGAGGTCTTTTTACTGCATTGCTGCATTGTAATGCAAGCAATCTGGTGTTTGAAATTTTGAAACATGACAAAATCTGGGGG
>Ga0066187_1000660_pt1 | contig 11228 bp, 11 predicted proteins | sample WorMetexBAHAMAS1_FD_58706 | JGI IMG/M metagenome (GOLD analysis project Ga0066187, IMG submission 58706) | Marine gutless worms symbiont microbial communities from Max Planck institute for Marine Microbiology, Germany - Inanidrilus exumae... | ecosystem: Host-associated > Annelida > Digestive...
AACCGGAATACACCTTAGAAAAGCCGTCAGACCGTCCAAACAAGTGGGACCACCTCAGGTAATACCGGTACTCGAGAACCGCGAACATCACGGTTAGCACCAACCCAACCAACGGAAGGTAGATGGCGAGAAGTTTCGTGTTCAGTGAGCGGAAGGCGCCCAACTCGTCCCCCAATGGCTATTCTCAATCGCGGATTGACCGCGACAGGCCCTAAATTGCCTTGATTTTACTGAAGAATCGCCTGGATGACAGCATAGATACGTCAGTCTGCGGGTGCCGTCGATCGCGGCTTTTCCATTGTCGACGCGGACGGTATCTTTTCGGCGCCTATTACGAGGGGGAAAGGGGTTCATCTATGCTCAGGCTGCATGACTATTTGGCGTCGGGAAACGGATATAAGATCCGCTTGTTGCTGTCGCATCTCGATATTCCGTTCGAGTTGATCGAGTACGACATCGTAAAGGGTGAAACGCGAACTCCGGAGTTTCTGGCGCGCAATGCCAACGGGCGCATACCCGTTCTCGAGCTGGAGGACGGCAGGTTCCTGCCCGAGTCCAATGCCATCCTGTTTTACCTCGCCGGTGGCACGCCTTTTCTGCCGGACGATCCCTTTCAGCGGGCCGAGGCGCTGCAATGGATGTTCTTCGAGCAATACAGCCACGAGCCCTACATCGCCACGTCGCGCTTCATCCTGCATTACCTGCCGGACGATCATCCGCGCCATGCGACCCTGGATGAAAAGCGGGAAGGGGGTTGTGCCGCTCTCGGTGTCATGGAAGCGAGACTGGACGGGCGCGACTGGCTGGTCGGCGAAGCGTTTTCCATCGCCGATATCGCGCTCTACGCCTATACGCATGTCGCCGAGGAGGGCGGATTCGACCTCGGTGACTATCCCAATGTGAGGGGGTGGATCGATCGTATCGCCGGGATGCCCAACCACGTCACCATCGATCAGCGGCCGTAAGCGAAGGCGCGGTTCAGTCCACTTCCGGCTTCAGGTCAAGCGCCACCGAATTCATGCAGTAGCGCAGCCCCGTCGGCTCCGGCCCGTCCGGGAAGACATGGCCCAAATGGGCGTCGCAACGCGCGCAGATCACTTCCGTGCGGCGCATGAACAGGCTCACGTCGTCTTCTTCGGCGACTGCCTCGGGGGTCACTGGTTCGTAGAAACTCGGCCATCCCGTCCCCGAATCGAACTTGCTTTCGGACGAGAACAATGGGTTGCCGCAACAGGCACAGACGTAGGTGCCGGGATCCTTGCAGGCGTTGTATTTGCCGGTGAATGGGCGTTCCGTGCCTTTGCGCCGGCAGACGTCGTATTGTTGAGCGCTCAGGATCTGGCGCCATTCGTCCGGTGATTTGACGACTTTATCCATCGACAAGGTTCCTCCCGCGTTTCGGTCCTCGACAGTATCTGGGAATGGCGCGGCTGGGGACAACCCCCGGGATGTAAAATCAAATTTTCCCGTCGTAAGCGTTGCGGCCGATGGGGCAGGCGATCAGGGTGAAGCGGTCGCGTTCGAAGGCGGCCTGCAACGCCTGTTCGAGGCTCTCTTCATCGGCGGCGACGGTGCCGACGCCGCCCATGGCCTCGGCGAGACTCGCAAAGTCGGTACCTCCGAAATCGACGCCTAGGTTATCGAAACCGGTATTGCGTTGTTTGAGCTCGATAAGCGCCAACTGCTCGTCGATGAAAACGACGACGGGGATGGCTAGCCGCAAGTCGCGGAGTGTCGCCAATTCGCCCAGCACCATCTCGAGGCCGGCGTCGCCGGTGAAGGCGCAGACCGGGCGTTCGGATTCGGCGAGCTTGCGGCCGACGGCCAGGGGCAGTGCCACGCCCATGGTGCAGAGCGCCGTCGACTGCAGGAGCGCCCGGGGCTCGTAGCATTCCCAGGCCTGGCTGAGCAGAATGCGATGGGCGCCGGTATCGACCGTGGCGACCGCGTTCCGCGGCAACGCCCGGCGCGCCGCTCGGGTCACGGCCTCCGGGCCCCAGGAACCGTCACCGGCGAAGGCATTTTTGTGGGCGTCACGGACTTTCGCCGGTTCGCCGTCAAGCCAGACGCTGCCGGGCCCGATCCCGCGCCCGAGCGCCTCGAGACCGGCGCCGATGTCTCCGACGAAAGTGTGGCGCGCCTGATGCACATAATGGGTATTCGGTTGGCCAGAAATCTCGACGACCATTTTGTCGGCGTCCCACGGCGCCACCCAGCTCGCGCGCATCTCGATCGGGTCGTAGCCGGCGAGCAGCACGAAGTCGCTCTTGTCGATCAGGGGCTGCAGAATGGCATCGGCCTTGGGCGACAGGCCGGCGCCGCCGAGGGCCAAAGGATCGTCCTCGGGCAAAACGCCCTTCGCCTTATAGGTGGTGATCACCGGAACGGAAAAATCGCGGGCGAACCTGGCCACCGCCTCCTCGGCGCCGTGGTGCAGCACGTCGATGCCGGCGATCATCAGCGGCCGTTCGGCATTGGCCAAAGCGGCGCGGGCAGCCTTCAACGCCGGTCCTTCGGCCGGCGCCATGGGAGCCGGGCGGACCCGCTCTGGAACTTTGCGCTCGGGCTGTTCCGAATTGGCGATGCGGATTGGGATGTCGATATGCACGGGACCCGGACGGTCGTCCATGGCGATGGCGACGGCCTTGTCGATGATCTCGTCGATGGCGCCGTCGGCGGCCGTGAAGCTGGCCTTGGTGATCGGTTTCAGGATCTCGCGGTGATCGAACGCCTGGTGGGTGAAGGTGACGGCCGTGTCCGGGTCGATGGCCCCGGTGAGGTAGATCAGCGGCACTTGGTCCTGGTAGGCGTTGGCGATGGCGTTCACCGCGTTGGCTACGCCGGGGCCGATGGTCGCCAGCAGCACCGCCGGTGCCTTGGTGAAATGATGAGTGCCTTCGGCCATGAAACCGCCGGCGTTCTCGTGTTTGACCAGGACGAAGGTGATGCCGGCTTCTTTCAGGGCCTGCATCAGGGTCAGCACCTCGCCACCGGGAATGCCGAAGGCATGGCGGCAGCCGGCGGCGAATAACCGCTTGGCGATAATGTCGGCGGCCTTAGGCATGTTTGCGTTCGGGTCCAGGTGCGGCCTCCGCTTCCGCGAGCTTGGCGTAGCCGTCGCGGGTCTGCGGCAGTTTGCGCCCGAGTATCTTGCTGGCGACTAGGTTGCGCAGCACCTGCGCCGTGCCGCCGCCGATGGTGAACATGCGCGCGTCCCGGTACATGCGTTCCATGGGCAGGTTGCGCGAATAGCCCATGGCGCCGAACACCTGGAGCCCGTCGCTGGTCACCTTGATCGCCGTTTCCGAGGCCAGGATCTTGGCCTGGGCGGCGAGCAGCATGTCGGGGAACTCGTTGTCCGGCCATTCGGCACTGGCGGCGGCCTTGTAGATCAGGTTCTGGGCGGCGGCGATGCCGGTCGACATGTCGGCGAGCATCCACTGCAGGCCCTGGAACTCGCAGATCGGCCGGCCGAACTGTTCGCGCAGGCCGGAATAGTCGAGGGCCTGTTCGTAGGCTCCTTCGGCGATGCCCAATGCCACCGTGGCGGCACCAACGCGTTGCGAGTTGTAGGCGTTCATCAGGCCGGCGAAGCCGCGCTTGAGGCCCGACGGCGGCACCACCATCATCGACGCCGGCACCTCCAGGTCGTCGAGGATGATCTCCGTTTCCGGGATGCCGCGCAGCCCCATGGCCGGTTCGCGGGTGCCGATCTTGAGACCTTCGGCCTCGTCCCTGACGGCGATGAAGCCGGCGATGCCCTGGTCTTCGCCGTCCTCGAAAACGCGAGCAAAGATCAGATGCAGTTTGGAGACGCCGCCGCCGGTGATCCAGTGTTTGGTGCCGTTGAGCACATAGACGTCACCCCGTTTGTCGGCCCGCGTGGTCATCTCGGTGGCCGCACTTCCGGCACCCGGCTCGGTGATGCAGATGGCCGGTTTGTCGCCGCCGAGGACCAGACCGGCGGCCAGTTGTTTCTGCTCCTCGGAGCCGTATTTCATGATCGCCCCGATGGCCCCCATGTTGGCCTCGACGACGATGCGTGCCGAGACACCGCAGACCTTGGCTATTTCCTCGATAACGAGCACTGCGTCGAGATAGCTGGCGCCGGCACCACCGTAAGCCTCGGGTAGGGTCATGCCCATGAAGCCGGCGTCCTTCAGAACCTCGACGTTGGCCCAGGGGTATTCTTCCGTGCGGTCGATCTCGGCGGCGCGCGGCGCAATCTTGTCTTGCGCGAGGCGCCGTGCCGTTTCCCGGATTTCCTTCTGCGTGTCTGTCAGGTCGAACATGTCCCGGCCTCAATGATAATCCGCCGGTCGCCATGGACCGGAGTGTAATGGTCGAAATTCAGCTTTCGGCAGACCCTCTGCCAAAGGAGGGGTCCAGTGTAACGGTATTGAGTTCATGAGAAAAACGAATAATTCGAATGATTTAGTTGAAAATTTGAAATCTTATTCGGTGCCGCCGTATAGCTTTAGGAGCTCGACGTTGAGGGCCTTGACCAACAACGCCTTCGGGTTGGCGGTGCGTTCGATCAGCCCGACACTGCGATAAAGCGGCGGCTCGCCGAACGGCACGGCCCGCACCTTTCCCGGAAACACCTTGTCGACCGGTCGTTTGGGGATGACCGACACGCCCAACCCGCTTGAGACCATGGCGGCGACCCCTTCCAGTGTGTCGATCTCCATATCGGGGCGCACACGGATGCCGCGGTCGCGGAGATGGGCGTCGATGATGCCGCCGGCCCAGGCGAGACGGGTGAAACGGATGAACGGTAGCGCCTCCAAGAGCGCCTTGTCGGTCTTGCCGCGCGTGCCCTTGGGCGCGATCACCATCAACGGCTCCCGTCCGCAGGCGTGCCAGCTGATGCCGGCCGCCAGTTCGGCCGGTTCGCTGACCACGGCGACGTCGAGGTGGCCGCGACGCACGCCGTCCGCCAGTTCCGCAGAAAGACCGCTGGAAACCCCGATCCTGAGTTCCGGATGGGATTCGCGGAGGGAAACCAGAGCTCTCGGCAGAACGCCGGTCAACACGGTCGGCACCGCACCAAGATCGAGCCGGCCACCGACCGTTTCGGCCCCGACGCTGTCCGTCAGGTCGTCACAGAGCCGGATAATCTCCCGGGCCCGTTCGACCAGTGCCTTACCCCGCGCATTGAGCAGTGGCGGCCGGGTCGAGCGGTCGAAGAGCCGCGTTCCCAATTGGTCTTCGAGCGCTTTGACGTGCAAGCTGACAGCTGATTGGGTGAGACCGACGACGTCGCCGGCACCGGCAAAGGTGCGATGCTCGGCGATGGCGACCAAGGTCTTGAGGTGGCGCAGGTCCATGGCCGGAGATTAGCCCGCACCGAAGAGGCAGGCCAAGCCCCGCTCATTGCGTCTTGGGATGGAGCGAGCTTAGGCGGAACCGATCAGACAGGAAATCCCTGCCACAAATCCTCGACCATTTTGCGGTCGTTCATGGCCTGATTGACGAGGGACCGGAGAAGGTCTCGAACGGACAAGATGCCGGCCGTCTTGCCGCCGTCCTTGACGACGAGATGGCGCGTGCCTTGGTCGCGCATGGAAAAAACGGCGGCCAGGATGGACTGATCGAGGGTGATGCCGACCGGGTCGGGCGTCATGACGAACTTCAGCGCCGTCGTTGCCGGGTCGTTGCCCTGGGCGACAACCCGCTCAAGGATATCCCGCTCGGTGATGATTCCCATCAATTCATCGCCTTCGCAGACCAGGACCGTACCCACGTGCCGGTCAGCCATGGCTTGCGCGGCTTCCTTGACCGTCGCGTCGCCGGAGAGTTTTAACAAGTCCTGGTCACCCAGGAATTCGCTGATCGGTGTGTCCAACATGGTCTTGCCCCAATTCAAAACACTTGGCGGAACGGCAACTGCTCATCCGCCGTAATTTACCTGTCTGGCTCTTTATGGAACGGCATGCGCCACACCGCATTGACCCGGATCAATTGCGGGACGCACCGGCCATATGGATTCCCGCCTTCGCCTCCATTACACTTCGCACGCAATCGAACACAGGTTTCCACATGAACGACACACCGCCCCTGATCCGCCTCGCCGGCGTCACCAAAACGTTCGGCGACAACCACGCGCTTCGGGGAATTGACCTGGATGTTGCCAAGGGCGATTCGCTGGTCCTGATCGGTGGGTCGGGTGCCGGCAAGACACTGCTGCTCAAATGCATTATGGGATTGATACGGCACACCTCCGGGTCCATCGAGGTCGACGGCCGCGACGTCACCACGTTTCGCGGCGCCGAACGCATTGCGTTTCTCGACCGCATTGGCATGACCTTCCAACGCTCCGGCCTTTTCGATTCGATGACCACCTGGGAGAACGTCGCCTTCCAATTGGTTCAGGAGGGCATGGACCATAGTGAGGCTAAAGACCGCGCCATCGAAAAGCTCGCGGCCGTCGGCCTCGAGGCGGCGACCGCGGATCTTTATCCGGCGGAACTGTCGGGCGGCATGCAGAAACGCGTCGGTCTGGCCCGGGCCATCGCCACGGATCCGGAAATCCTGTTTCTCGACGAACCTACGGCTGGCCTCGATCCGATCATGACCAACATCATCAACGAGCTGATCCTGGAGATCGTCGGAAGACTGGGGGCGACGGTGGTGTCGATCACCAGCGACATGTCGAGCCTAAAGGTCATTTCACAGCGCGTCGCCATGATTCACGAGGGGCAGATCATTTGGGACGGTGCCACCAAGGACGTGGAGACCTCCGGCAACCCCTACGTCGATCAATTCGTCCACTCGCGGGCCGAAGGGCCGATTGAAATGGCGGTCGCCGCCCTCTGATACGGTAACGGGCCGCATTTTCTTCAAAGGGGCGGCGAATTCGTTGTGCCCGGCGCCCGCGCCCAATCTACAGCGGTTTGGCCTGATTCAATTTGTGGGCCCGGCGAGCATATTCCTTGGCATCGCGGACCAGGCCGTCGATGGTCTCGACACCTTTCAGCCGCCGGAAGAAATAGGCGTTTATGACCCGCCTGTTAAGAGCGAGAACCGTCCACACGCCGGCCATGGTTTTGACCTCGCCGCCCGCGATGGTCATATCCTGGAGATTGCCCATGTAGAGGCCGTCGGTATTGCCGTCCAGGATTCCCATGTATTCCATGCCGCCTGACGGCAAGGCCTTTCCCCATCGCTTCAGGTTGTCCTCGACCCGCTGGCGCGCAGCCTCGAATGTCTGCCTCGATGCCTGCTTGCTGCCCGCCAGGATACGACCATTCAACAGGCGCTGATCGATCGGGTCGGATTCGCCGGGCTGCTTCCGTTGCGCATAGGCATAACCGTAGTCATCCAGTGTCTTCTGGAGCCCACGACGCCAGTAATCCAGTTCCCGGCAGTCTGCGAAAACGATCACCGAGTCGCCGACACCCCTAAGCGCTGCCTTTGTCGACAACAGCACTTTTGCGTCGGAAGGGTCGTCGGCGTCGAGCAGGCAATCGCCGGCGGGTACGTGGAATTTCACGACACGGTCCTGGACCGTCTTTTCAATGACGCCCTGACCGAACGCTTCCTTGCCCGGCAACAGAAGGACGAAAACCGCTAACAGGGTCAGCGTCGTGCCGAGGGCACCGCTCCTCGTTTGCTCCATGGTCAAACTTCTCCAATCGCCGCACCCATGCGGTCCGACGGAAGAGATACGCAACTTGGTAAGGATTGTCGAGAAGTCGGCTGGTTATTCAATCTACGCGACGTTGACGACCGGCTTGTAGGCTGCGCTGAGGTCGAACTCGCTAACGTCGGTCACCGAATCGCAGGTTGGAGAAACCGGATACCCGCCGACGAAATCGAGTCCGGAACACATGGCGGCCGTGTTTAGGCTCAAGGTCCGTGTCCCGAAACCGTAAGTCACCAGGTTTTCCTCACTGGCCCGCATCGAGAACCGGTCGAGCATGCCGATGATCTGGGCTTCGCTCCGCGAATCATCATATAGGTCGACACCGACGCCATGGATGCCGGCGAGGCGAAGATCGAGGAAATTCTGAAACTCGATGGGGGCCCTGGCGAACACGGGGCGAGATGCGGAGCCGAGGGCGGCAACCAATTCGCGGTAATTGAACTCGCTGAGACGGGTCGGCAGACCGACGATCTCGAACGCCAGGCGCGCCGGATCGACATTCTGCAGAAGCGGCCGCGATTCGATCAGGTAGTCGATGCCAGTCTCGTCCATCAACGTACTGAAATGCACAGGCAGCAATATCGTGCTGCGCAGTCCTTGGGCCGACATCCGTTCAAGTTCAGGGATTGCCGAGCGGAGCACGAAAAGATCAAGTTCGGCGACGGCCCGGAGATCATCCGGCTGCGGCAAAACGTCGCGCCCCGACACGAACCCGACGCAGGCCATCCGTCGTACCGCGATACACTCGAAGATTTCGAGAGCTTTGTCCTTGACCGACATCATCGGGCGGAACCGGAGGTGGGTTTCGGCGCGCCAATCGATGTCCGCAGGGTCTTCGCCGGGGTGGTCCAGGTCCTCCGTATCGCCGTCGTGAAGTGCGCTGTCGATGCTCCAAAGGCGCTGGAACCCCGGCTTGCCGCCATCGTCGAGGGACCACGTCAGAATTTCGATCAAACCGGTATCGGCTTCCGTCCCCAACAACTTGTGGAGGATGCGTTGGCCGATCTCGGCGCAGCGATGGGTCGCCTCCTTCTGGCTGCCGCGGGTCGTGAAAACAACGTAGGATTCGTCGTCGAAAGGGCACGATACGATGAATTGATCCGAGTAACTCCGCAGGATGGACCGCACGGACTCGTGCACGCGCTCTCGCAGGTGGTTCCAATCCTTCCCGAAATAACGGATCAACGGTCCCAGGCCGAGCAACTGCATCCGTCCGATGAGCTCATGGCCGTGATGCTCCAATCTCAGGCTCAGGCGTTGGAGGGCGTCTTTTCGATCCGTTTCGGCGTCCATGGCCAGCACCGGTATGGCAGTCATTCCTCGTCTCCAATTACATTCTAACCGAGAATCGATACTCGATAAATTTCTTTATACGATAATCCGGAGCCCAGGTGCTCAACGGTGGCGATGGCTCCGTCTTCCCGTTAGTCACCCTCACCGACCATGCAGGATTCAATGGAGACCAACAGTTGCTCTTTGGAAAAGGGCTTTTGCAAGGTGCCGGATACGCCGTGGTCTGTCGCGATCCGCAAGAAATCGAAGTTCTGGCTGCGGCCACCACCGGACATGGCGATGGTCTTCACGGCGGGGAACTGGCGTTGGATTTGTATGGTCGTTTCGACGCCTTCCTTGATCGGCATGATCATATCGACGATGGCAACGTCGACCGCGGTTTCCGCCATCATCACCAAACCGGCGTTTCCGTTCTCTGCTTCCAACACGGTATGTCCCGCTTCTTCGAGAATGGCTCGCAACGAATAGCGCACCGATTCCTCGTCGTCGATTATGATTACCCTTGCCATTATTAGTCTGACCTCTGAACCCGTTCAGTCTCTCACACTTGCTCGTTGGCCGGAACGGGGGGCAAGTCCTAAGCTCCAATGATTGATCTTGTTGCGTATTTTGGTTCGATATCGAAACGAATTACTTGACGCGAATGCCGTCGATAAACGGCCATAGACCACGAGCGCGAGACCGTCCGGACAGCCGTTTCTGATCGGCAGGATGATGTCGCCCGCCACCGGCAGGCGAGCGCCCGTAAAGGCCGTGTTGGCGGTAAATCTAACAAGCAACTGTAATTCCAGTTCATGCGACTGACACATTGTGGCGATCAAGCTGTCATAAAAATGCGATATCAAAGTCATAAATGGTTCATTGGACTTGCCCGGCTATGAAAGCGACAGTTGATACACTTGGTCACGAATCTAGCCGGAATTCGATGAGCTTACCGACAAATCCTTACGGCACTGCCCTGAAGCAGCAGGCTCGTAATGCCACGCCGGAGACGGCGGTGGCCGGTTCGGCCTCAAGGAGTCAAAGGCGTTTCTCGGCGTCGGTGGTCGTAACCGATGGGCCCTGGAAAGCGGACCCGGAGAACATTTCCTTCTGGCCAACGAGGACAGAGATCATGTCGGCTTTCTCAGAAATAAAAAAAATATTCAGCGCCGAGGACATGAAGAAGTCCAAAAAACGCGAAGCCCTGAAGAAGTCGTTGGTCAAGCTCGAGAGCAAGGGCGAAACGATTCGCGAAGCCCTTAAGGCCGAGAGTTCCGGAAAGAAAAGAAAGGAACTCGAGACCAAACTGGAAACCAACCTGCGCCACCAGAAAAAAGCCCGCGACCTGATCAAGGAACTGGGCTGACGGCGGGCGCGGCCGCCTTCCACCTCCGACCCCTCAACACTCACATTTCAAAAAGCCGCGCGACGGATCAAGTTCAGCCCGATGATGAACAGCGCCACCAGCATGACCTTGCGGAACGTATCCTGATCGATCTTCTTACGGATCACTTCGCCGATCAGGATGCCGGCCATTCCCGGGACACAAGCGTAAACGGACAACGGAGCCGTCTCGTCATTTAGCAACCCGTTGGCCCAGTAGGACAGCGCCAGGGGGATGGCGCCCAAGGTCCAGATCATGCCGACGACGCGCACGAAGGTGTCCTTCGGCAACCGCAACAGAATGAAATACATCATCATCGGCGGCCCCCAGATGGTCGAAACGCCGCCGAGGATGCCGCCGAGCGCACCGGACAAGGGTCCGGCCCATTTCTCCGTTTCGGTTTTGAGCGGTTTGCCATGCGGCCGGAACAGGTTGGACATTGCGAAGATCGAGACGCTGATGCCGAGGACGCCGAACAGGACCTGCGTGTCCATGCCGGCGACGAAGTGCGCGGTGACCACCAGGCAGATCAGGAAGGCCGCCGCCATCGGCCAGAACCGGGCCAGCGGCTCGAACAGACGCCCCATGCGCACCGCCTGCCACAGGTTGGTGATGACGATGGGGATGACGATGGTCGCCAGAACGATCTTGGGCTCCATGAAGTTGACCAGGATGGCGATCGACACGATCGGCAGGCCGATGCCGGTCACCCCCTTGACGATGCCGCCGACGGTGAGGGCGAGTGTCAGGGCGATGAACTGGGTTTCGTCGAGGCCGAGCATGGGGTCAGGCGGCGTTCGTCAGGGGAGCGCGGACATAAAAAGAAATGGAGAGTGAATGCCTTCGCACGGGTCCGGCCCTAACCTGTAGTAGTTCCGACCCGATCTGACAGTCACCGGTTTTGACGCGGTATCTGTCAGG
>Ga0066187_1000661_pt1 | contig 11209 bp, 8 predicted proteins | sample WorMetexBAHAMAS1_FD_58706 | JGI IMG/M metagenome (GOLD analysis project Ga0066187, IMG submission 58706) | Marine gutless worms symbiont microbial communities from Max Planck institute for Marine Microbiology, Germany - Inanidrilus exumae... | ecosystem: Host-associated > Annelida > Digestive...
ATTTGAAGTTGATTCTTGGAAAATTCATCAGAGGTCTTCTATTTCTCAACACGCCCCTTAGAGACGAAGGGGGCGTTGCCATGGGGGTTAATGAGGTCAAAAGCCCCCCACTCCTTTCACGGATCCGCAACTGACTTACGTTGGAGGCGGTTCTTCTCAGTAACAACACCGGATACCACACCGATCAGACTTCCTCCACTGGTGTGGGAACCAGATGCAACAGCCATTTCCTCCTGATAGGATGCCACGCAATTGGACATGCTTATAATACCTCCAATCAAAAATACAGAAAAGAGAGGGTAATGTAATAGAGCTTAGTTGTAAATCAAATTTTCGTGAAGCCGAACGAAAATTTGGGCTTGCTGATGAGTAAGAAAAGTTTAAAGGTGTCAACAAATGTTTAAAAAGGATACAATCCTGTCTCTTTCAGCTACAAGACAAAAAAGGACTTTCAAATTCTTACCGTGAATACGTCGATAAAAAAATCGGTCTTTGGGGGAACTCTGCTGATTGTAGGGTGTTGCGTGGGGGCCGGCATGCTGGGGCTACCCCTCGTCACCCTATCTTCCGGGTTCTTCCTTTCGATCATCCCCCTTTTTATTGGGTGGATTTACATGTATCTATCTGGGTTGATGCTCCTAGAGATCTATTTGGGTAAGAGAGAGAATATAAATCTCATGGGCCTGCTGGAAAGCTCCTTAGGGAGAAGCGCAAAAGTTATCGGAGCCCTCCTCTTCATGTTCCTCTTCTATTCAATATTAACGGCTTACCTAAATGCATCTAGTATCCTTATCAGAGACTCTCTCGTACACATCTTTAATATTCACATCTCACAAGTAGTGTCCCTTATTGTAAATGCAGCGTTCCTTTCCCTCATCATCCTATTTGGAACACGACAGGTCGACTTCATTAATAGATTTTTGGTTGTGTTGATGTGTGTTTTTTACCTCTGTCTGGTAGGTCTGGGGGTTTCCCAAATTGAGATGAAAAACATCGCGATCTCACCTAAGGTCGACACGGCGTTATGGGCAATACCCTTATTTATAGTCTCTTTTGGCTTTCAAAATCTAGTCCCCACAATCTCTTACTACTTAAGATACAATGTAAAAAGCATAAAATCGGTTTTGTTCAGGGGGAGCATTCTCGCTCTAATGATCTATCTCATCTGGAATTTCATCATTTCGGCGATGATCGCCACTCCAGAGCAAAGGACATTCGAATCGAGCACCACCTTTTTAATAAAATTGTTCAACGCCCCTGCCCCCAAAGTGGCATTTTTCATTAACGGCTTTTCACTTTTGGCTATCATCACCTCCCTCTTAACGGTCTCCCTGAGTTTTGTGAATTTTATATCAGACTCATCAGAAAATAGGGAAAATCGACTATTTTATATAGCATGCGTCATTATCCCACCCGCGGTCTTCTCACTACTGAATCCCAATATCTTTTTCTTGGCCCTTCACATAGCGGGGGGAATAGGGGCCATCTGCCTGTTCGGAATTTTGCCCGCCCTCATGCTCTGGAAAACGCGATATATACAAAAGAAACACTACAAAAAGGTGTTCCCTCTGGGAAAGATTACCCTCATATCTTACCTGTTGGTATCGATGGCAATTATCTCAATAGAGATAATACATCTTTTCCATTAAGCGAATGAGTTTTTAAGCTCCGAAAAAAAGATTTCTGTCAAGGCAAGAAAATGTTCGAGAGTCAACTGTTGAGGCCTGACCGTTGGGGCAACTTCAATAGATGAGAGGGCTTCTTCGACTACTGTAGAAGAAATAACATCCTTTAATGAGGTGCGTAACATCTTACGCCTCTTTTGGAAAGCTGTTCGTATAATATGTAAGAAGAGTTTTTCTCTAGGCCCTGTCAAAAAGGGGGGGTGCAGGCGCAATTGCAGTATCGCTGAATCTACGTGCGGCTTTGGATAAAAACAGGAGGGAGAGACTCTATACAGAATGTGAGGGGAACTGTAATAGCGCGTAAAGAGAGTGAGAGAACTATAAATTTTTGATCCCACCGGCGCCACACACCTCATGGCAATTTCCCTCTGCGTCATGAGGTGGAGGGTCTCTATTGCATATGCTCTGGGCAAAAATTTCTGCAAAATCCACCCAGTCAAATGGTAGGGAATGTTGGCTAGCAGCTTAATGTGTCGGTGGTGTCGCTGCTGCAAGAGCGTCTCTAGGAGGATGTCTAAGTTAATTACGCGCACATCGGCTTCGATAATATGTAAATGCCCATTTTGCAAACTCTGAAGATGATCCGCAAACCTCCTATCTGTCTCAATCGTACAAACCTCAGCTCCCACGTTGAGTAGTGCCTCGGTCAATGCACCAAATCCCGGTCCAATTTCTAAAAACAGATCATCCGAGGAAGGGTTGGCCGCCGACACCATCTTTTCAATGATATTCCTGTCAATCAGAAAATTTTGCGCCAGGCTTCTTTTCGGCCGAAAAGAAGCCTTAAAGAAGTTCATGAGAAAATGGATTATAATTCTCGGGAAGGGGAAGTTTGGGATCATATAGATCATAACCAAACTTCTTTTTTAGGGAGTCAATATAAGCCGACCTTGCCCGGTCAGAGTGCTTAAAGAGCAGTCGGTCTCTGAGCTCATCATGTATTTCACCAAATTGCATTGGAAGACCATGCAACACATCTTTTAGGTAGAAGATGCGAAACACCATATTATTGTCAAAGCGACTCGTCTGAGAGGTGGGCTGGCTGATAGTGTCGGGAGTGAGCTCTTTAATGACATCAAAATGGGCTTTTGAGATCTTTTCTGCACTTTCAGAAAGTTCTTTCGAAACATGGAGAGTCACTCCCTCCTCCTGCAGGAGCGTGACGACCGTGTCTAACGAATGCCCTTCCCCCTGCAAGAGGGCGTAGGCTTTTTTTGCGAGGGCTTCACACACATCAGTGTTCTCCCCGCGGATGGAGAGCACCCGATATGTCCACTTATCCTTAGCAGGGTTTTTTTCAAGGTATTCTCGATATAAATCCTTAACCATCTCCACGGTAACAGATTGAAAGGCTTTAGCGTGCACCTTCACGGAGACGAGCTGCTCAACGGCAAGGTCTGCACGGATAATATCACGCGCCTCCTCGTATTCTAAATCCATCTTATCGAGATTTGCATGGATATTGGGCCCGAAGCGTCCTATCAACTCTTTGCGCACCTCCCCATCACTGACTTTGATCTTTTTATGCTCTGCGTCCAGCAAGATTAGCTCATTCGCGATAATCTCATTGAGTGTATTTTCCCAGTTAGTGACATAAAACTGCATTCTTTCGAATGGAGAGGGCGCATAGCCAGGCGCATGAGAAAAGAGCAAGAGGTTCATCTTCTTCACGACATCGTAGAGGGAGATCACCTTTCCATGAATTTTAGCCAAGGGACGATTATTGATGATCAGTCGAGATCTACTGGGTGGCATACCCGGCTCCACAAAGTGGGGCTGCGCGTGAGGAGAGCTCCCCAAAGAGGGGATAAAAAAACAGAGCACACACCACACCACAATGTGACAATATTTCATGACAAACCTAACTAAAACATCATTTGTATTTTGCCCTCTTTCAGCCAGAGAGATCTCCAATAATTGTAGATGATATCTGTTTAATATGCAAAAATCTTCTGCTACCCTTAGAGGCAATGCTATGAGTAAAATAGAGGACGACGAGATAGGTAAAATTATTGGGGGGAGAAGCCACCTGCTCACGCGGCTAATCAGGGCTGCGCGGGAAGGACACCTATGCGTAGAGGGTGGAGAGGTGGATTGTGAGGTAGAGGAGCTGAATGGTGATGAGGAATGGTTCGATAAAAGGGTGGGGAAATGGGGAAATTTGTTCTACCTCCAGAGAAACTGGGTTCTTGAAAATAGAGTGGTAAAGGAGATTAAACGCCTGCTAGGCGTGGCTCCCCTTACCCTTATCGACAAAAAGTGTAACTTAGAAGGGATGAACGAGAAGCAGCGTTTGGCTGTTGAGGTGGGGTCACGTGAGGTGGTCACCTGCCTGACTGGAGGTCCTGGGACAGGGAAGACCTTCACCATAGAAAAAATTGTAGAACAATTTAGAGGGAAGGTGTGCGTATGTGCGCTGACGGGAAAGCTATGTGCCATTCTGCGGGAAAAACTGGATGTAGAGGTGAAGACCATACACCAGATGTTAGGAGTGAGGGGAACGAGGGATCTCCTTTTCGGTGAGAGCCTTTTGGGCTATGACATGGTGATCGTGGATGAGTGCTCTATGATCGAAGTGGGAATGTGGGCCAGGTTACTTAAGGGCATAGGTGAAAGAACTCAGCTGATTTTAGTGGGAGATCAAGATCAATTACCCCCAGTAGAAGCGGGAAGAGTATTTGGTGAGTTGTGTAGGTTCATGAAGAGGAGTGGAAGAGGGTATGTACACCTCGACCAATGTATGCGTAGTGACCGCAAGGATATCTTAGAGATGGCAAAAAGAGTGAAGGAGGGAGAGGAAATTAAATATGCACCACTGAAGGAGGGGGTGGAAGGGTGGTGGAATAGGGGGTATCAGCTTTTGTCATGTGTGAGGGGGGGGGAATATGGTGTGGAAAGGATGAATCACCTCCTAGAGCAAAGTGAAGGGAATGCACAACCTATCATCATGACGCAAACAAGCTATAGGATGGGGATAAGTAACGGGGAGATGGGAATCCTCCAGGATGGGCAGGTCTCGATAGGGAACCGGCAATTTAAGGAGGAGCTGGTTCCAGAGTATGAAAAGGGGTACTGTTTGTCGGTGCACAAAAGCCAGGGGAGCGAATTTAAGAGGGTAGTTTTGCTGGTGCCGAAGGGGTCGGAGCGATTTGGACGGGAGGTTTTATATACTGGAATCACTCGAGCAAAAGATGAGATAGTCGTACTAAGCGAGGAAGGAGTTATCGAAAAATGCGTGAAGCACTCTTCACCAAGTATGTCTGGATTAAGGAAGAAGCTGCAAAGCCATACACCACTTCTCTTAGATCACAGCTACTAATTCTTCGATATTTCGACGCCATTTTCGTAATAACTTTCTGCAACGTTATCACTAGAATCATATCTCCTTTTAACGCCTTCTAGCTTGCCATTTACAAAATATTGTTCGAGGAGGGGTTTTCCAGAATCAAAGAACTTCTTAAATGAGCCATGTTGCACTCCATCCTTATATTCTGCCTCAAATATCAATGTGCCTGACTCGTTCCAGTTCTGCGCTAGCCCATCGAGCTTGCTTTTCTTGTAGTTATAAATCCCTATAACCTGTCCATTTTCAGAAAAAGAGGTCTCTTCACCCTCCTTTTGGTCATTCACAAATTGCACAAACCTACTGACTTGACCGTTCGGATAGTAAAATATGCATGGCCCCTCCCGCAAGTCTTGCTTAAAAGTGGCATGCATCCATACACGCCCATTAGGATCGAAAAGTTTGGCATCACCCTCTCTCACTCCACCCTCATATGACGTTATACCTATCTTAAGTCCAGTGGGATGATACTCGGTCATCTTGCCATGTAGTTTGTTATTTTTATAAAAAGCCTCCATCGCCACAACTCTCTTTCCCTGTGTAAGGTCCTCTGGATAGTACGCGACATGGGGACCCTCACGCCTGTTGTTTTTATAATGATAGATAACTTCCCTACCCCTCATATCTCTCTCAAAATAAATCCCATCCAACTTTCCCTTAACATAATCTGATTCTTCAATAATCTTCCCCTGTTCATTCCAAAGAGAACGCCTACCATCAAGCAGACCATGATCATAAGATAGCGATGCCCTAATCGCACCGGAGGGGTAAAAGGCTTTTTGCTCGCCATGCATCTCGCCTTCATCATCAAATTGGGAAAGGCTCGCGAGCGCGCCCTCCCCCATATCTCCATTGGACTGGAAAAATTCCCTCTGAACTCCTACCTGCTTCCCCCCATTATAGTGACGTTCGAACATCTTACTTCCATCTGCATAAAAGCCTAAAGACTCGCCCGTCAGCAAATCATCTTGAAAAACTTCAAATAGACTGAGCTGACCATTTGAATGGAAATGCTCACGTCTTCCTTCCCTCTTTCCCTTAAAAAAAGAGATAGTCTCCAACATAGTCCCATCATCATAATAGGAGAGATGTGTCCCTACAGGGCTTTCTTGCTCGAAGGTCCCCTTGTTGAGAAGTTGTCCACGCTCATTCCACGAACAGAACACCCCATCCATCTTCCCCTCGTCGTAATATCCCTCTAAGCGAGCAGTCCCATCTTCATACCACTCATTTTGAGCCCCATGCAATAAACCATCTTTAAAGTGTTGGCATAGCTTCATCCGTCCATTCGCATACCACTCCTTGAAGGCGCCATGCTTATTTCCCAGGTCAAAAGACTCCTCAGACGCTGGAGAACCATCCTCATACCACTTCTTAAACAGCCCATGAGGCAACCGATTTTGATAGGTCCCATAGGAGCTCATCTGCCCAGAGGAATAAAATTCTTCCCGACACCCGTCGAATTCTCCATTGACATAGTAGCGATCGAGGTGCAACTGTCCATTAGCATGCCATTTTAGAAAACGTCCTTCAATCTCTCCTTCGGAATTTAAGCTATACTCGGCAACCTTCTGCCCTCTCTCATCAAACTCACGAATCGGCTCCAGCAATACTCCTTGGTCACTATATGTAGCTATATAGATCAACACACCGTTGAAATGTTTTTTCCAATGTGTCCCTAGGCATCTTCCATGCACATATTCTCCCTCTCCAATGAGCTGCCCCTCTAAGTCAAACCACTCCTCTTTTCCATGCTTCTTACCTTCCACATAACACACACGATAGCTCTGTCGCTCATTTGGATGATATGTAATATGATCTCCAGAAGGCAGCCCCTGACAATAATCCTCTACTTCAGTAATAGAGTGGTTTTCATCATACTTGACCACTGCAGGATGCCCCTTTGAGGAGTGGAGTTTCCCCTTCCGATAAATTTTTCGAACCTTCTCCCCACCACCTTCGTACCACTCAATCCACTCACCCTCTATCCTCCCGTCGATGTAAGGGATGAAGAGTGCCCTCTGTCCGTCTGGGAAAAACTTGGTGTAATCTCCATGCATTTCACCTTCTACGCAGAAGCCTTGAATAGAGAGCTGTCCATTTTCATGATAAGAACAAAACTTGCCTTGGGACAGCCCTTGCTTGAAATTTCTAAGCTCCTTGAGCACCCCTTTAGGATAAAATAATTTCGTAGGTCCATGTAATCGGCCACGATCGAAGTAGGTGACCTTCTCTACCTCTCCATTATCTCTCACCCACACGGAGGCACCATGAGGAATGTGCGGCGTCCCCCATATCTTATGCTCAGGAGAGTTTGTGCTAACGGTTATCAGGTCGGTCTCTTCACGCTTACCTCCATTCTCGTGAAAGCACACTCGTTTCACTACCTCTTCCTCTCCCATGTCATTTTCAGCATAAAATAGCACTGATTTGGGAGCCCCATTAGAAAATTTCTCATAGACGTGAGAGCGCCACTCGGGCAAATGCTTCTTCAATTCTTCGGTTATAGGCGCCACCGAAGGTGACTCTCCCTCTTGCCCAAAAATTGTTGCCGAAAAAAGCAAAGCACCAAAAAAGACCGCCCTAAACATCCTTCACCTAAATAAAATTTCCTCAATCATAGGCGAACAGGAGTTCAGGATCAAGGTTTCAAAAAACTTTTCCTCACCTTATTATTTAAGGAGATCGGCTTTTAAATGAGGGAGTTAATAACCGTTTCTTGAGTCTAATTTAACTTTCCCCCTAAAAACGTAATAAATATAAAATCCATATGCTAAAACTAGGGGAACTCCAGTACAAACGATAATGAGTAGTATCTTCAACGTCAGTTTAGATGCCGCTGCATTAAAGAGCGTTAAGCTAAATCGTTCTGGATCGATGCTTGAGCGCACCATGGTAGGAAAGCTCTCTACCCCCAAGAGGACAAAAAGGGTGGCGATGGCAAGGCATGAGCACACAAAACCCCATCCATCCCTTCTGTTTTTGACGAAAAGGTAGGCCGCTGCCATGAGCAATGGTACGGCAGAGAGAAGAATAATCCTGGAGAGATATGAGGCTACGCTCACACAAACCAAAGAAACATAACAGACAACAAAAAGGGGGAGCGTGTACCTTGCCAAGGCCATTAAAATTTCATGTAGCGCTCCTTCAGTCTTCATCAACAAATAGAGATTGCCATGCACCATAAAAAGAGATATCAAAGTAACACCTCCCAAGATGGTATACGGAGTAAAAAACTCACAAAATGACCCCACCCAGACCCCCTCCCGATCAATGGGAATACCCTGAATGAGGTTGACTAAAATGAACCCCACACAAAAAGCAATCACGACGCTGGCTGCACTAAAAATTATGTCCCAAACACACCTCCACCTCCACGACTGCAACTTCGAACGACATTCTATCGCTACAGCACGAGAAATCAAAGCGCACAAAAAGGCCATGCACGGCACATAAAAGGCTGAGAAGAGTGTCGCGTAAACGTCGGGAAATCCAGCAAACAGCGCTCCTCCAACGATCACCAACCACACCTCATTTCCATCCCACACAGGGCCAATAGCATTGAGGAAGACCCTCCTATGTTCATCCTTTTTTGCAAAGAGATGCAGCGCCCCCACTCCCAAGTCGAATCCATCCAAAATAGAATAACTTATGAGTGCAAAAATAATGATTAAATACCAAGCAACCTGTAGCCCTTCCACAATTGTGATCTCTCATCACTGACGCTATCTCTCTCGATAGACTAAACCATCTTTTTCTGCATGGGAAAAATCTTCTGGGCCATGGTGAATTTTACGCTTCAACAAGAATATAAACAGAGCAAACATTAGGGAATATATCAGCACAAACATGATGATTGATCCAATTACATACCCTGGCACGATGGAGGGGGAAATCCCCTGCGTCGTGCGCAGCAATTTGTAGACAATCCATGGCTGCCTCCCTATCTCTGCAGTGGCCCAGCCCACCTGGTTAGCTATGTGTGGCAATCCCACAGAGAATATGAGGAGGCGCAGCACCCATGTTGCCAGTTCTAACCTTTTTTTGATAAAGAGGACCCCCCCAACGAGGGTTAGTAACACCATCAACCCCCACATATAGATCATCAGGTGATAGGTCTGAAAAACGATAGCGCTGTTAGGCCAATTCTCCTCCGGAAAGTCTTTAAGCCCAGCGACAGGGGTGTTGGGATTGCGGTAGACTAACAGGCTGAGAAGGGCGGGAATTCTTATTCCGTATACTCTCTGTTTCTTAGAATCAACATATCCAGCCAAAGTCATCGGAGCCTGTTTTTGTGTGGCATAAATTCCCTCCATAGCAGCAAGCTTTTCCGGCTGATTTTTTGCCACACCTCTCGCCGTAGAATCCGCGGAAATCAACTGCAGAACTAAGCTGACGGCAGAGACAATCAACCCCACTTTCATCGAAGTGCGCGCAAATATCTGATGCCTCTTTTTTAGAAGATAGTAAGCGCTGATACTCATCACTAAAAAAGCTCCTGTAAGCCAACACCCCAGCACCGTATGAAATATCCTATCTAACGAAGAGGGGTTAAAAACCATCTGCCAAAAATTTACTATCTCCGCGCGGGACTGACTCCCTTCCCCCACAATCTTATATCCTGCCGGCGTCTGCATCCAAGAATTCACCACAATGATCCATACCGCGCTGAGGTGGGCCCCCAGGGTTACACAGATCGTAGAGAAGTAGTGCACCCTCCTACTAACCCTCTCCCAACCGAATAACATGATACCTATAAACCCTGCTTCTAAGAAGAAAGCGAAGACGCCCTCAGCCCCCAGAGCACTGCCAAAAACATCCCCAGCGAACCTCGAGTATCTCGCCCAATTATTCCCGAAGGCGAAGATAAGCACGAGTCCTGTGGCCACCCCTAGTACAAACGTAAGGGCGAAGATTTTTCCCCAAAATTGGGTCATCGCCCTGTGCGTCACCTTTCCAGTCTTGAGGTAAAACCCCTCCATGATCACCAAAAAGAGTCCGAGACCAATACTCAATGGGGGAAAGATGAAGTGAAATCCCGCCGTAAGTGCGAATTGAATCCGCGATAGAAGAACAACATCCATAACATCTCCTTCGACCCGAAAGCCACAAACACGCCTTCCTCTGGAGGGAATCATATCTGTCATAATCTTAACGGTCAAGGTAAGCCACATGCACTAATACATCACTCGCTCATTATAAAAATAATAATTGTTAAAAGTTAATTCGTGTATTGTTATAATTTAATCTAAGTAATGAGGTGTTTGTTATGAGTGCTGTGACAATTTCAACGGAAGCACAAGACCCCACTAGCCACATAGAGGCCTCCCCCGAGATAACTTTAACTGTGCTAATGCAGAAGATTTTAGATGCAAAAAAGGAAAAAAAGGAAAAGTCCGAAGCGGATAGAGCATCTCCCTGGAAACGTTGTCACCCTCTCGATATTTTAAATGGGGATCTCTATCTCATCGGGGGAGATTTCTTCAACGTCCTGTTCTTAGGGTTTCAGGCCGTTCAATGTTTTTCACAAGCTATAGCCGCCCTCCCAGCCGTGCAATCTTGCACTTTAGTGTGTGGGGTCATAGGAGGGCTTATCAATATCTTCGTTGGCCTGGCCTGCCTAGCACAAGGGGTGAAAGAGTTAATAAACAGCCACTGGATGAATGGAATTCGATTACTCTTTGATGGGGTTCTTATGGTCGTTATTGGGACCCTTATGATCGCAGGACCTATTCTCGTTAAATTTGCGTCCACAATGGCAATTACTGTCGCACTCACCAACCCTGTCATTTTGCCTGTGTTATTCGCAGCATTATCTCTTCTTATTACCTACGAGATCTTGTGGAGATTAGCCCCCATGTGGAGGGGGACTGATCTAGGCGCCAGATTGATCAGGCGACTCGACCAAGGGGTCTCCTCTGCAAGTGAAATAGACGAAGCCCTGAAAATATGCTTGCCCTCCCTAACAGATCAGTCTATGCAACAACTCTACGACAGTCAAAAGAACCTGGAAACACGCATAAATACCCTGATAGAAGGCCAGCAGGGTCAACAACCGACAGGTATAAGCCCCTCCATAAGCGATGAACGAATCGACATGTCCCTTATAGACAGGTTAAGAGACTTAGTTGTGCTTATTGAAAAAAATGATAAAGCTTACGAAACTATTGTCAACATGACG
>Ga0066187_1000662_pt1 | contig 11207 bp, 4 predicted proteins | sample WorMetexBAHAMAS1_FD_58706 | JGI IMG/M metagenome (GOLD analysis project Ga0066187, IMG submission 58706) | Marine gutless worms symbiont microbial communities from Max Planck institute for Marine Microbiology, Germany - Inanidrilus exumae... | ecosystem: Host-associated > Annelida > Digestive...
AGGAAACACTAAAAACAAAAACCGAGTAGCTCAGAAGAAACGGTCCGGGCAATAGTCCGTATTAACAGTTTAGCCAGGTGTCCCCTTGATTTTTTCCTCTAGTTGTACCCAGAGAACGTTTGTTTATAAATAGCACAGGTGTTTACAGGCTAGGTCAGGTGCCCTTCCTGTAACCCAGCCAAGAGATTCAAAGCACTGAAGACAACACATGAAATTTAGTTAACAACTTAGCAGCATTTTATTCAAATCTGAATGGGCTTGAAGGACTCTGTCATTGCATTTCATAGCATTAAGCTACATGAAATGTATTTGGACTGTTTGATTTATATACCTGAATTTGTTTTATCATTGTATGTGGTGTGTGCAGTGAACAGTAGATGATGTGCACAATAATTTTGTGATGGTATTTTGATAAAAAAACACCTGTTCGTGTGATTTAGGCCATATTAAACTTCACAATTTTGGAAAAGAAATTGATCGAAATGGATTTGGAAAAAATTTGTTCAGACTGAATGAGATGCTGCTAATGTTTCTGTTTCTGTTCATGCCTAAGAATCCATTTCATCAAGTTAAGTGTTACATTTATTTCTGCATACATATGTGAAGACACAGTTGGGCATTACAGTCAAAATGACAAACAGTTTTGCTTGTGATCAGCAACGATCACAGGTGCAATAGTGTCGTCAGTGGTGCTGAAGCTGGAGCTGCCAGTTAGAGATGACAATGGCACGGATGAGCTGGGAGCATGTGGTGCGAATGACTGTCCGTGGTACAACATGACCGCTGTTGCACAGAGACCATCTGACAATACAGTAATGTGCATTTCATTCTTAGTACTTGATGCTCAGCACTATTCTGAGTTTTTAGTAGTGCTGTAACGATTTTTAACATCGAGATCGAAATTGTGATTTGGAATCAAAATTGTCATTTTGCGTAACCTAACCCATGATTTTCTTCACGGACCGACATTAATGATGCACGGCTTCTAGCTGACAGCCAATGGGCTGATATGCGACCATCCTAAAGTTTTCAGGTGAGGCGGCTGACGATTGTTAGCGGTAATTTGGGGCAGGTGACAGCTCATTACATAATCCCGTGTGGGTGGCGGTGTTGCGTTGCGTTACATGTGCATTTAAATAAAGTCTTGATCGAGTAGTGGTGACGTGGAGCAGCAGCGATGGTGCATGATATAACTAACGCTTCTGGAGGTCCTGGATGTACATAAATACGGGCATAGTCAAAGCAGTCTGCCGTCGGTACAAAAATTGAAATCTAATCGAATCGGCGATTTTTCCCAAGAAATTGATCATTCAATAAAAATCCAGAATTGTCTCAGCACCGGTGTTGACTGTTTAGCCATTGATTTTGAACTAAGCAGAGTCATGAAGTAATCAGTTCGTTTATGTAAACTAGCTATTTCGTTTTTGTAAATTAATAAAATTGTTTCGATGGTTTAACATTTAGTTCACCACAAGTGATGCCAAATACAGTGATTAAAATTTCTATTTCCTAATCAATGGCAAACTATTTTTAAGTAAATTGTGACATCTGCCATATGCTTAGATTTTGAATTTAGAATTCATTAGCTTCTTTCTGACATTTACCATCATTGACATTGCCATTACTTTACATCATGAACGTTATACAGTACTAATGCATCTGGACACAACCATTTCACTATACTATGCAGGTCTACCTGTTTTAACTGGCGCCCCCAGTTAAGAACTGGAGGATTTGGTTAGGGCAAAGTTTTACTGCTGCATGCCATTCCTGGCAGCACAGCACCTTTTGCATTCAGACTAGGGAGAAGGTGCTTGACTACTTTTTGGTGTTACCTACACTGTCTGTGTACCATAGCATCTGCTATGAAGCACCAGTATGTTTTACATTATGTAGCTTAAGAAATTGGTGAAAGCTGTGCATGACTGAACACAAAGATGATGAAAGGTTTGGTGGGCTACACTACTGTTACTGAATTCCTCGTTTCATGGGTTGCTAAACTTTAAAACTGTGACTGAAAGTATAAAGTTGAAGGTGCTGAAATGTATCTAATGTTGGATAGTGGAGGTAATGCATGCTGTGTATAATAGGTGGAATCATTTGTACAAAGGTGACATAATTGTCAAATAGATGCAGGAACTGTAACAAGTATTCAATTATAATGAGCCCTGACTTACGTTTGATTGTTAATGATGGTGGATAGTCACAAAAATAACAACTGCTTAGTAAAATTATGACTCATTATTGCTAGAAATGTATGTATGTAGCATATTTGTGATGCAGCTGTTGTGCACTTGACAGATCTGGACAATGTTGAGCATCTATATTGGCATAGCATCTTTCTCAGTCATTATTGTCAGCTGCATTGTTGACAGTCTTCCGAAGCATTTTCTTGACAGTGACACTGGTGTAACTGACAGTACTAAAGATGAGGTAAGCTACGGTGAAAAGACAATGTCGTGTGAAGGCTCATTATTTCTGATTCCGTAGAGACCACCTGGGATTTAGATTTAGAATGAAAACTCTTGCAACCGTTTGTGTTGGTAAGAAAATGACAAAAAAGAAATGGTTATCTCTAGGGAGGATGTCGGGGAGGCGAGGGCAGTTCTGGTATTGTGGGCAGGAGGTCCCCCAGGTGCTTCTTTTGGGTTTTACCTAAGAGAAGCATTTCAAAGCCAGACCAACGCATTAAAGATACTATACAATGAGAGTCGTTAGGAACTGATATGTTATGAGAACTGATGTAGTCTTGTTATGTTATCCAAAACCGAAGCTGTGGTTTTTTTAAAGACCGTCCGTAACCAAAATCTTGGCCTTTTGCACCTTAACTGGCGTTTTTCAGGCGCATGCTAAAAGGCACAATAATCAGCGGCAGCAGCGTTCCGTTGGTGGTCCATGCATTTGAAAGGCGATGTCAGCATGCGTGCTTAGTGTATATTGATTGGTCCAGTGTACTTTGGCCAGTGCGGTGTGTTATGTGTCAGTAGCTAGTGTAGAGGCAGACACCAAGCAGACGGGCCTTAAGTATGAGCGTTGTAGGTCTACACCATCGATGATCGCCTAGGCCTACGCCCGTTGTTGACGAAAAGTGTAGGTTTTTGCCATTGTCGAAGGTGTGCGCCTATGCCGTCGCATAGGCCTACAACGTCGACGATGTTCAAACATCTTGCAATGCTAGATTTTTAGACCATCTCCCATGTAGTTCTCACTGATGCTGTCAACGGTAGTCGAGGGCAATCTGATATTAGCTGTTGATGGCAGTTGACTGCCGTCAGCTGCATTCGACGGCAGTTAACCGAATGTGAAAGTCAAAGACATTCAAAATGTCTGGAGTGTTCTCACTGCCGTGGTTGATGGGCTCCAAAATCTATCTTTACCCGGTACTAGATTTTAAAACGGATGATGGCATTAGTGAGAACTGTGGCTGTTGAGCGATTATTTTTTTTAAAATCCGGCGATTAATAATTGTAATCACGCTTTCATCCCGTTTTTAACGCACATTTTCTTTGTGTTTTATTACAGTTGTAGGGGGTAATAAATGACCTGAGATGTGCAAATGCGAGCGCACACGTGGACGTGAGCACAAGTTTTTCGCATGTCCACGGACAGACGTGGACTAACTGTAACGTGTAGTTGTTGTTGTTTTTATGTTACAAATTGTGATAATTCAGGTTGGTGGTGAAACAATAAACCATTTGTATGGCACACATGCTGTTATTAAAGATGTAACTGGTAGATTACACAAGAGTTAATTGAAGACCCTGTTGTTAGCCATCTGTCATTATATACAATAGGCTGCATGATTGTGTGATAGATCGCCAGCGGCTTGTTGGCTACACTGAAGCAGCTGCGACACCTTAACCAATTGCTACTCATACCATTGACAATGTACACTGGATTTGAACAAGCAGCATTTAGTGCTGAGTGGAGCAGGGTGAGTCTGTTAGATAAGTATGTGCTTGTAATCTGCAAATGGAAAGACTTTGGCAGAGTTGCATCGTCACTAAGCAATACGTGATGCCTAAAACAAGCAGAATAAGAAATCTTATCAAATTATGCTTTTTAATCAAATAATTTACCTAATTACAACTTATTCACTTAATCTAAACCTACTACTATTATTAATTTTTTGTTTCTTAATCATCTTACTCCAAGAATTGATCCCTGTTAAATTTTAATATTTACAATATAATGTCATCTTAAAGGCGCGATATGACCTGAATTATGTTGAAAGCGCCATTAAACCCAAACCAACCACCTTGAATTTATTGTTCAGTTGTTATTATCTGCTTTCATTCCATTTCATCATCTGTCATTTTGGGTTTAGATGAAATGATGAAATGAATTGTGAATGTGTGAATGATGATTTCCATTCAGTGTCACTGTCTGATGTGTCCATAAACTTTGGCTTTTAGAGTTATTATCCATGCCATCAACAATAGCAGAGTAGGTCTTTACCTCTGTTTATCTGTGTTTCTGTCTGTTTTTCCACTCTATCTCAAAAGTAAAGTAAAGTAACAGTATGTAGCAGCAGTTAGCAACAACTTAGCCTTACCACTGCAGGAAACTCAACATGCCATATATATAGTGTTGCCTGCCACCCAGCAGAGAGGTGAGAATCCAACTGATGCAACTAGGATCACAAAGCTTGATATATAAATGTTCCACAGTGAGTCATGGAAACCAATTTATTTTGGGGTCAAAAGGTCAAAGTCACGAGTCTCAAGAAAAACATTGCCGGCATGACTCTTTGCACTTCTGTGAGTGCTGGCTTCTTCTAGTTATGTAATATGTATATTAGTTTATTAGGCCTGCTGTTTGAAAGTTCATTTATTATGCAGGGTATGTACATAGTTACACCAGGTAACTGCAGAAGGAAATAGAAGAATGTCAATACGTCAATAAAGTGGTGCATTGTTATTACTGGTAATCACCCTCACTGCAAGCCACACCAATGATATTGACATATTGACATTTTCTAATTATTTTTGCAGGTGTTACCTTACCTTCTGACATATATAGTTAATTACTGGTTTCTTTTCGTGAAAGCGTGGAGTTAAACATCAACTTTGGCTTGATTAATTATGGGTATTTTGATTACTAACATTTATTTTTAGAAGGCAAATATACTGCTATAGCTGATTAAGTGTTAAAAACCGTGTGTAATTTGTGTATTACTTGTTGAAGGCCCCTTAATCATGAGATATCATTGATATTGCTCGACATATACAGTGACATATGAAAAGTGAGGCCTTCAAATGTACAGCCTGTTACCTATTTACTAGACCTAAGCCATATGTCGGCATACAATATTGATGAAGTGATGCAGGTCTGTGCATGCTAGCAGTCTGTAATGGTCTTTTAGGCTGTCATGTGTTGAGCTCGAGCTCCAAAGCATATCTGATTATTTCATGTGCATAAAACAACCGAAAATAACTGTTGTAATCCATTTTCATGTTTGCGCCATATGGGCTGCATTCATTTGTTGATTTCAGCGCTATATAAATTGTTTGTTTGTTTACTTAACTTCCTTACTTTCTTCCTTCGTTACTTCCTTCCTACCTTATACTTTTTCTCCTTTCATTTTTACTTCCTTACTCATTTACTTTTTGACATTCAGAATAGACCCATACTGTTTCCAGGCCGCCAGAGGTCGTAGTAAGTGACCAAACGTCGCTTTATTTTTTGTGTTAATTTTATATTGTAGTATATTTTGTTACGGATGCATGTTTGCTTTTGTTGTGCTTGATTTAGTATTTTAGTACTAAACCAACAGATTGGCTGGGAAGTACGACTCCGAAGTGACCTATGTTGCGTCGGGTGGAACGTAAAATTGTAACTCAGTCAATCAGTCATTTTTGTGTTCAGAAATTAGTGTGTAGGCTAACATGCGAGTATGGCTTGTGTTTGGTGGTAGTCTTTTGTCACGTGTGGTTTTGGCGTGTGGAAAGTGGGGCTCGTGACGCTGCCGTTTGGATGTCTGAATGCATTCACATCACTGACTTTTAGTCATTTAGTCAACTTCGTCGGAAGAATGCCCGTCTTCCTCACTGGTTAACTAACTCGCTCGCTATTGGTCTATTGACGGTGATGTGGCATCAGTTAACAGATGCCACCAGCAGTTTTAATGGTAGCGAATAGATTAGTTTGTTTCTTATTTACTAGTGCTGTATATGCAGAGGCGAGTCCAGAATATGCTCTTTGGGGGCTGGCTTTAGCCCCAAGTCACGGGGATCTGGGGGCTGTGCCCCCAGTGGGGTTCAGGGTCAAAGCTCCCGTGAAGCCGAAAGCAATTTAAAAACTTAAAAAGAGCTAATCCTGTGCTGCGGATTTGACCATGTGACGTTTTATACTTTCAGATATTTCGTCCATTACCGCTTGGGCGATAAAGTGAATTTATTGGAGTCATGTTTTGGGGCTTGATCATTCATGCTTGGGGGGCTATCTATGGCATTTTTGCAGCTCCCTTCACTTTACCTCTGCATATGATAATGACATGTTCACAAAGTAACGACAAAATATAATATTATAGATTTTAAGGAACTATTTATATTAGGTAACAAGATGAGGCAGAGAAATTTTTCTTGTTTAAAATTTAAGCATTGATATGGACTTAAGTAGGGGTAAAATTCTACCACATTGTATGTCTAGCAGCACCCTACAGTTGGAAGGGAGCCAGTTTGTGGTGGAAATATTTGCAGCTGTAGTCCCTAAAACGTGAACCACTTTCTTGTGGTTTTTGTGCCAGTTATAGACATAGTAATCAAGTCGTGTGATGATGGCTGCTTATCTGTCACTGTAGGAACTGTTGCCACAGCGAGGGATATTGCTAGGATAATACTGCAGTTTACTGGGCATATGATGATATGGAGATGGCATTAGGGTATGGAGATGGTATGGGTGACACCAACGAGGAGAAATCAGCATCTTCTCCCTAATCCAAATGTGCCAGTGCCTTCAGCGGAGGTAGGCAGGCAGTAAAACTGCTCTAATGAAATTCCCATTCTTAACTGGGGGTGCCGGCTAGCACAGGGTATTCTGTATAATTGCTGTAAAATGGTAACGTATTTGTTACTGAGTGTGTAACGAATTCACTTCACAATTTGTCAGGTTTCATCGTCGACATTGCTATTCAACTGACTCTTCTGTTTTGGCGGCCAACAGCCAATGAAGAATATGTTCTGTACATACTGTCTGGTCTGTGGGGAATGTCCGATGGTGTCTGGCAAACGCAGATCAGTGGTTTGTTTCGACGCACACAATTCGCTATTCACACCGTCTCAACTAGCATGAGATTTAAGCTACATAGGACAAGTTCTACATATAATTGTTTCTATTGGGCTGTGGGAATACTACGCAGTTTGAATTTCCAGAAAGTTTCACCTGTTGCATTGTGAATAATATCTTTTAAATCACCATTTTTTTCGATTGCATTAATACGTCATTGTGTCTTAAGATATAGCAGCTAAATTAAACATTGAAATGTTTAAACTAGTTTTGTGAAAATGTTGAATGAAGCTTATGCCCATTGTTGATGTAGTATGGTTTCATAATTTGAAGTTACCTATAAGCTTGTCGATTTGTAACATGGTAGTGTTTTTGTGCCATCCATAGCCGCTGGACAAGGACAGTTTCGTTAGAAGCATGTTTATAGGCTGTCCCGTTCGTTCGTCTGGTCAGATATTGTTACCATGATATCTCATGAACGGTGTGAACAGTTTGATAAAACTGACATGGAATAATCACTAGCCCCTACTGATGACCTGATTGGATTCTAGAGGTCAGAAGGTTAGGATCACCGCAGGACTGTGAGGTCAAATCCAGTGATGTTAGTCCTTGTCCTTAATGACAGAAAGTCAAGTCCTGGTCCTTGGCACTCTAATCTTGTGAACACCATGTCTCACGAGCTACTTGAGCAATCTCAATGAAACTTACAGCCCCTACTGATGACCTGGTTAGGTTTTGGGGGTTAAAGGTCAAGGTCAGACCAGGCCTAAGTATGTGGTGGTGAAAGCATGCACATCGGTGCGGGTGTGTGGAAGTCCATCTTCTGGTTAATTTTTAAAATGTCAGAAATAGAAATAAGGCTGGTGAACACAATTTTAATTAATGGTTGTGTGAACTTGATTGCTGTAGCACTGTATGGGTGTTTGTTCACGGATAAGACGCCAGCAGCTTTTGCCAACTTTCGCCTGTGGCAGTCTGTTGGCTTCGTCATCCCATTCGCCTACAGTAACTTCCTGTGTACCGATGTGAAGCTGTACATCTTGACGTCGATGCTGCTACTTGGTATGACTGGTTATGTCATCGTCGAGGTCAGACACAGAAGCTCAGCAAAACGACAACCATCTCCACACTTCACTGAGTAATACTGTTTTCATTTTCACTGCATCCATTTGACCCACGTCTGCTCCCTGTACTGCTCTGTAAGCTATTTATAGGGAATTAAAAATGCATTTGTATTTAGCCAAAAAATGAAATGGTGATTGTAAAAGTTGATTATATACGGTGTTTTCAGCTTACTACAAGGAAGCACCTCTGAGAATTAAGTTTTAAGAGGCACTACGTAAATGTACGATTTGATTTGATTCATACAGCTGCAGTGTTGTTTTCAGTTGAAACTGTAGTTATAACAAGCTTTAAATATTGAACAGGACATCGAGCAGTGAAATGCGATTTTTGTTGTTGATTGCATTACTAGGATGATGTCACTGTCAACCGTGGACGGCATGGAGATTAACATACAAAGAAGCGGTGAAGTTTTATGAGTTCCGAGTCTCAGGTGACTGCAGACTCACCGCCATTTTGTCACCGATATTCATGCTCACGTTCATTTATGCTCATGTTCACGTCCAACTGCTCATTCGACAGTGTGCTGTGTCTGTGTTTTTGACTAATAGACACACTAGAAGTAGCAATAAAGTTTTTCCATGACAGTATTTTCCATAAAACGTCTAACATTTTCCTGGTAGCTGTTCAATACCCTGACATTTCGAGGTTTTCCGAACAAGTTTCACCCTCTGTTAGCTGCTGACCGCTATCAGTGTACAATGTACGTGTCACGTGCACAGCATTCTACAGCCATTACACAGGTCGACCTGTGTTGGCCGGCATATTTATTTAAGAACTGTAGGATTTTGTTGGAGTAAGGTTTACTGCGTGCATGCCGTTGCTGGTGATAACTTATGTATTCGGATCAGGAAGATGACACTGTATGGTGCTATCTACATAGTCTCTGCACCGTGTCAAGACTCGTGTTAATTGAATGATAAGCTGATGTTAACGGTTGGTTGGTTGACATTTAATGGCACTTTAACACGATCTAGGTCATATCGCACCTTTAATAGAGTAGTAATAATAGTTAAAATTAAATTTTAATAAGCTAATTCTGAAAAAGAACGAAGTATCGATGACGTCTATTAAGTGTGTATATAACTGGAACAGTGATTAAAAACTAGATGGCTGTATTGTGTGGAATGTCAACAGTATTTGGCTCGAAGTGCTCGGCTATCTGTGCACAAACTGTGTACTTCCTGCATTTGGCAAGGCCTGTTGTCACGTGACTCAATAGTAGATGTTGATTGGCTGCCTGCGACTGAGTGATATCAGCGTTATCTGCTGTGTTGTCAACCCGCATCGTATCTGGGGAAGTTTCTTGTATGGAGTGTACAGGCCACGGAATGACTTTGAATTGATTTCAACGGTAGAAATGGAAAAATAGAAATCCCATAGAGGGTTATTTTGGTAGTGAATTTCCGGCGATCTGTAATCATCACGGAGTTATGGCAGTCTGAAGTCACAACACATTAAAATTTTTTGCATTTCTTTGGAAAAAAACTCCTTACAGTAAAATTCTGTTCCGAAAGTTTTCATAACGACACCGATTGACGTGTTGTGTTCAAATTTCGTGAAATTCGGTGAAACCGCGCATTTATTACCTGACAAAAAAGCAAAATTTCGCTTAGCTTTCCAGCTGTCACTACTGCGCCAATCACCCCCAAAATGTGCGAGGTCCTGCCCCGGACAATGTACTCAGAGTGCTCCAGATTTCATCCAAATTGCCGAATTGGAGGACTGAAAAAGTCATTTTTGGATTAATTTATAGTTTACATTTAAGAATTACAGTTTATCATACAAATTGATATTGTTAATGAAATATATAATATGTATGTGAATAGTGTGCTGCTGTCGAGTTAAGAGTATAGGAGGTGCATTCACATGTTTGACCATAAACGACTGATGACAATTAGTGCATTATGGAGGATCTGTGTATCAGTGAGATAAGAATGGGTTAGACGAGTATGGCCGATACGAAGTCCATTGTACAAGATTTGATCTTTTCACTGAAACAAGGGAGTAAGGGTAGATTGGGGAGGAGTTATAGGATAAATTTTGTAGTTTATTTTCTGTTTGTAAGTTCCAATCCTGTTGCCATTTATTTTGGATATAGCAGTTAATAATAGGTTTTAAATCTATACATGGAATAGGTATTTGAAAGATTGGCTTATTTAATGCAGTTTTAGCTGCTTTGTCAGCTTTTTCGTAGTCCGTGATGCCTACATCACTTGGTACCAACAAAATATATTATTAAATGAAAGAGAACAAGATCGATATTTTAGTAAAATCTGGAATGTAGTGGGTGTTTGTTTTTTGTTGGCATTGGAGTGAGAGAGAGAGTGATGGGAAAGTTTCAATACGAGAGCTGGAAAAAAATGTATGTAATATTATTTATTTTGTTGTTTACCCATTTCAATAAGAGAAAGAAGGCGGGCACAGAGTTCAGGGCATAGAGTTCAGCAGTGTAGGTAGAATTCGGAAATCTAGAGATAACAACAACAAATTCATCGAGCGTAGTTCTTGATATGATGTCAGTGTGAAGTGAATATCGCCAGATTGCAAAACACAACACTACAGCCCAAGTTTCTCTATCTGTATCATAATTGCAACTAACAAACAGCACAACCTGCTAACCACTATTCATAATGAATTTACAGTACAAATATAACACACATATTCAGTGAACATGAGACATACATTAAACCAAGATTGGCTTAGTACTGAAAAACTAAAACACAACAAAAGCAAACACGTATCCGTTACAAAATATACCACAACATAAAATTAATAAAGTAGACGTGCTGCATGTTCGACTAACTGACTTGCATGCAGCACACCAAAACCTGCATTTCCCGCCTAATCGAACCCTT
>Ga0066187_1000663_pt1 | contig 11191 bp, 5 predicted proteins | sample WorMetexBAHAMAS1_FD_58706 | JGI IMG/M metagenome (GOLD analysis project Ga0066187, IMG submission 58706) | Marine gutless worms symbiont microbial communities from Max Planck institute for Marine Microbiology, Germany - Inanidrilus exumae... | ecosystem: Host-associated > Annelida > Digestive...
TTCTGTTCTGTCTGTTCTGTCTTGTTTTTGTTTATATTGTTGTTATATTATTTATTGTATATGCTACCTCTCGAGGTGAATAAAGTTGTTCAAAAAACCGGGCCATTACCACTGCCAGTCAAAAGATGCCATTATAATTTGTCAGCAATTTTGACAAAATGCTGACTACAGTTATTAACACAATTCATTTACCATCAGACTCAAATAATTAAATAGTAAGACAGTTTTTTTACTAAAGATCACATCACTCTTGAAATGTGCTGTTATACTACTTTGTTAAATATTTGACACCTTTTTGAACAAACGATAAAAGAATTTTGACGAAAGACCTCATCGCATGTCGTGCCGTTATTGACAATTGAATAACCCCTTTTGCTGCGTACACCGCAGCAGAGACTCCTAATGCTTTCCAATGGGTCGGACAACCCCAAAAATTGCCAATTCTCGTGGGTGGATCTCGACCCCATCTAATACATGGTTCCTTGGACCTGCTTGAGTCAGTCCCGCAAACGACATCTCGATCGGTCCAGCCGTTTTTGCGCATTACATCAGTGTGACCAACACACAGACACACAGACCACGCTACGTGTGATATCTGTCGCAATAGGCCGCATCTATGCTGTATGCATGCAATTCGGCATAACAACAGTGGCCAATGGTCTTTCTGGCGCCACCCTGAACGTCAAGAGCCAATAAACCTGTCGACTGTAACTATTAACGGCACTTATCAGCGCCGCGGGTTGTGGACCCGATCACGATCGACACACGTACGGCCGGTAGCGGGCCGACATGCTCGCCCGGACACAGAGTCGTAAATAAGGCAATAAATTCGTGGCGTCGCATCATCACTTGAGTGATTGCGATGCCGGTTCAAGAAGCCATTGTTCTCTGGCGACAAACTGACCATCGCCACCGCCGCCGCCGTGGATTTTCGAGTCGTATAAATAGTCCTAGTCGCGCGGTGCTGCCGACTGCATGCGACAGACGGACGATAATTCCGGTTACGATTGTGTCGACGCACACGACAGCAGAATGATGAAGTGCTGTGGGAATAGCTGCCAGCATGACGTGTGGCGTTATGGGGACACTCTTAGGCGAAATTGGCGCGACAGTTGTACTAGTGAATTGAATTGTTACTGGCCTGCCCAATGGGCCAGTATTGCTTTGCTCACAGGCGTCTGTCGACTTGTCGTCTGTCGTTTGTCGTCTGTCGTCGTCTGTAATGCTGCCTGCTGGCGGGCGGGCCGGCCGACGGGCGCATGGCCGGTCGGCCGCCACCAGGCCGGGCGCGTGGGCGGTCGGGCGGCCGACACTGCACGGTGGGCCAGTAGGTTACGTCCGGGCGACACCTTGTTTCATCAGCAAGTGACAGATAAAAGAAAAAACAGCAGCAACAGCAAAAAACGAGCTATATAAATGTGACGTGGCGTTTTTGATAATCACAACCATGACTGCATTTTACTGAGACACAGCGTATAGGTGAATGAAACAAGTGGTTAAAGGATTTCGACGATAGGCCGCATCGCAGCGGTGATTTTTTTCACATGGTGGGGAAGTTAATGTGACACCAGCCAGTCGAGAGCAGTGCACTACATTGGGGTCTACATTAGGACTATTTAGAGTGACCTATAAGTACTAAAAGTTCGACGTCCACCATTACGATAGAACTAGAATAACATAATGTCCGTATAAGACTGCGTAAATAAATGTAATTTCAATTTTCGTCAAAATGTTGTCAGTGACAAGGCAGACTGCAGTGACCTCTTGAGATAGGCTGTTCCAGAGTCGTGGTCCAGCAGCAAAGAATGAGCGGTCACTGACAGTGACAAGTCGTGCAGGCGGACGTCGAGAAATCTGGAAGCAGACGACCGAAGTCGACTTCTCGTCGGCAGATCAGCGACATAGATAGGTCACATACCGAGGAGCAGTACAGCAGTCGCACTGATACCGTTACTCACATTTTGCTGCGTACACCGCAGCAGTGACCCACAATACTTCTCATTTGGCTGGACAACCCCAGAAATTGCCCTTTCCATTGAGATCTGGACCCCCACTACTACGAGTCTACGTTCCAGTGTTATTCACAATCACACCGCTAAAATCACATTACACTGTCACACAATATCGGTTCCTACAGGTCACATTCAAAAGGTCCCCCGCTGGGTCACTCAGAGTCTGACCGGGTTTCGTCATCGGATCAGTGGACAGTCAACTGGCGAATCCTTCAATTTAATTGTCGCCGTGCTGGCTCTAGCGGGGCACGCCGCTTTCTCCCCGGGCAGCTAATTGTTACAGCCGCGCCGCGCTAAGCCCGCTCGTAATCCGCTTAATCGCGCGGCATTGCCGGCTCGGCAGGCTGCAGTATTTATGCGCATCGGACGCGACTGGATCGGATCGCCCATGGACACACACACACATGCGCGCGGAGGTGAGTCCGGCTTGTCCAGTGCGAGGCCGAACTGTCCATCGCTCAATATCCATCCATACACTGACGGATCCTGTACACAGCAGCTAATTCACTCATTAACCCTTATGGGCTGCAGAAGTGGACGAAATACCAGACTTGCAGTACTCCAGCCCTGACTTGAACTCGACTCTATTTTGCCGGATTCGGACTAAGCCATCCTAAAATCGAGTCCTTGTTCAAGTCCGCATAGCTGCAATTTAGTGGCAGCACCGCATACAGTTGGATTGGTCAGAACGCTTTTTTTGTTCTTTTTGTGCTACCATTTATGGTGAATAAAGATGAATATGATATTAATTTTTAGTAAAGATCAGACAATAAAGGCACCATAAAGTGGAGTCCATAAAAGATAAGCTCGCTGGGCATGCAGAGTAATTTTGTCTTGGGGTTAACATGGACCACAGGCTGATTGTCGAACTTGGCCTATAGATATTACGGCTCAGTCACGGACGTGAACCCAGACACGGACTTGGCAGACGTTAGGAGTCTGCGAAATACCGTGAGAACGTTAGCCTATTCATTCGAGTGACCGGAACGGTTGATTTCACTTTACCGCCCATTTTAGTGGTCCAGGTATAGAAATCTACCCGGTGTATGTAAGTCGGCAATCTGCAATTCTGCATGTCTGTCCGGACAGCAACCTTTTGAACTATATGACCTTTGACCTAGATATTTGGCACGCTCGTTCATCTTGGCCCTATCTAGGTTATCTTCAAAGGTCAAGATCATAACTGTGTCAAAGTTTGCTCTCGATAGAATGAATAATGTTCCGGTTTTCGGTTAACGATAAACGTTAAATCATGACGTATACAGTGTATTTTGGTTATTTGTCGAGTTCTTTGTGAATAATGGTTGGCAGGACTACTTCTAATGAGGTTCTTACAGTGAAATTAACGGTATAATCAAATATAACAATGTGTCGCCCTAACGGTATGTAACACTACTGGCCCGCCGTGGAGTGTCGGCCACCCGACCAACCGCGCGCCCGGTGGCTGGCCCGCCCGCCCGCCGGCAGTGTTACAGACGACAGACGACGACAGACGCCAGAGAGCAAAACAATACTAGCCCATTAGGCGAGCCAGTAATAAAGTACAATTAAACACCATAAAAGAGTGAAGCATAGAATACTGTTAAGTTGCAGTAATAACAGGTCATAGCAGTTTGACAAACTCGAAAATAATGCAGCAAATTCGGGCAGTTCATGTTTTTGACATAAAAATTATCCCTTCTGTTCTGCAACATTTCACTCGGTATAGCGGAAAACAAAAAACGGTTCTCAATCGAGGATCGAGGTCAGACCGACCGCGTTACTGCGATACCACGCCCATACGCGATAAACATTGACCTTTAACCTTGACCTATGACTCTGACTTTTAATTCCAGGCGAGCTATGGCCATGGCCCACACACAAAAAGCCCAAGTTCAAAGGTCAGTTGGTTTAAAAGATAGACCAAAAACAAACAGACGGACGGTACCGGTTGTTGTACCATTGTGGCTATCTGAAGGACAACGAGGCGCTTACGATAGTCTCGAGACAGTAAATCAGCTCCCGCACGAATGATGTAAAATGGCCTCCGTTCAATAAACTTTTAAAAACGGCGCGCAAAAAAATATCTCACAGTTCGGACGATAAATTATTGTTGCTGGAACGACGAGTTCTCAGTTCTCGCCGACGCGGACGGTGAACTGGCGAGGGTTAACGTTCGTGACCTAGGGCGAGTAACGCAGAGCGAGTTGTCGGATTAGCAGGACGTGACGCTGTCAAACGACGCTCAACGACGGATGGTCACCCGGACTGACCAACTGACCGTCCATCGGACCTCTCCGCCCACGGGGTACCCAGGACTTCAAGCCAGAGGGCACGTCATTTCTTCCTTCCCTTCCTGCTCCTTTCCCTTTCCTCCTCCGTCTTCCCTTTCCTCATATCCCTTTCCAAGTTCCCCTTTTTCTCTCCGACACTCAATAAATTTGGCTTACATGCGTAAAGCGAGAAGCGACGATAGGAAGTGTGTCAGACATTTTACCCTGTACATTTCCCCTCCCGAACATTTCCCCCTATCCCAAACCATAAACCTAATCTTAGCTCTAACCCTAATCCTAATATTAACCATACTAATTCTAACCGTAACCCTAACCTTTCCTACCCTACCCTAACACTAACCCTACTAAGCCCACTCCTAACTCCAACCCCAACCGAGTAGAGTAGGGGAATGTCCGAGGGGAAATTGTCCAGGGTGAATTGTCCGTTTCCCAATTTATTAACTATAAAAGTCTGAGGTATTAATTTGGATTATGTTAACAGTTGTTAATGTTGATGGTTACAGTCAGCTGATTTATATAGTTAAGTTAGTTAAGTTTTCTTTTTTCTCTGCTATCGGTTGTTTTTTTAGTCCGGTGAATAAAGATTATCACAAATCTCGATGAGAGGTCTGGGGAGCGCTTTAAGCTCGCCACCAAGTCCGGCGACAGTCGGTCGAAAGCGTATTTTTGTGACGCATCCAGCAACAATTAGAATTTTGATTACGTTTCACGACAGTTAATTAAATTATGAATGTTGCTCTCTTGTAAGGTAGTCTTGTGTACTCTGCATGCTACTTTGACAACGTTTCTAAAAACATTGGCAAAATAACAAATGACTAATCCAAAATGGGGAGGGGCAGTTGGGGCAACTTGTTCAAACTGCAACTCTCCCCATTTTGGATACGCCACTGTTGTCCGCCGATGCGCCGGGCAATGGACGGGTGCCGTGTCGACGAGGGCGCTCTCGGTGAATTGTCGCGGCGGCCGGGGCCCTGCTGGCGGCGGGACCGCGCGACTCGGCCGACCGATGACGACGAGCCATCGCGACCGCGGCTCGCGACAGAATTTATGTAAACGTCCGGCCGGCCGGTCGTTGGCTTTACGGCCGCCGTTTTACAGTTCGGCGCCGTGACGTTCACGGCCCGGGCTTGTAGATCACGACCGTTAACAGTCCGCCAGCCTGACCGCGTGAATATAACGCGTATCAGTCTCCCGCCTCGCGCTCACTTCGCGACTTCTACTCAACCAAAAGAATCTTCGAACAGAAATAGCTCTCCTGTATTTTATATTCATCTTTATTCACCACAATGGTAGAAAAACAACGACGTATTCTACGGACTGTTCCTTATCGAAAAACCTATCAGTCTGGCGACTGTCTGAGAACGACCTTAATTACTAACGTTATGTAAACACTTTGGGGTTAGGGTTAGGGGGTTGGTGTTAAGTGATGTTTTCATATCAGTCAAGGATCTTTAGGTGTTTTCGGTGCATGACTAATAATAGCTTCTTGTATCAGTCCGGTAATGACGAAATTTGGTGTTAAAATAAAGAATCAACTAATATGCATTTTGTTATTGGCCACCATGTTCGTGTAAACGTTTGGTAAATATTTACAAGTTACATGTACATGTTTACTAAATTACACGATAGATGCATTCCTAATTATCAGCCTTACATTTGTAATGTGCACATTTCACCTTGAACACCATAAATTTTCGGCACATGTGCTGCCCTCGACTCTAAAGTTACCATCAGGGATGGAAAGTTTTGGAAACACATGTATTATTATTATTATTATTATTATTATACCCTCGGTATCAAGGATCCCGAGAAATGTGGTGAAACATTAAAATAAGCAATTGTAGGAGTGACCATGACTCCAGGCCGTCCTCGCGAACAAACGAATCGTGAAGCAGAATGCTGCTGCAACAAAAAAGCAATGCGGTGAAGTAAAAAGGCAGGTCACATCGCACGGATGCAGTGCATAGATGGGGCTTATTGCTACAGATGTCGCACGAGGTCTGTCTGTCTGTGCGTTGGACACACGGGTGAGCTGTGCAAAAACGGCTGAACCGATCGAGATGCCGTTTGGGGAACTGACTCATGTTGGCCCAAGGAAACATGTATTAGATGGGGTCAAGATCAGACGAATCCGTTCGCAGCCGCAACGGGTGACAAGTCGGCGATGCGGCCTTTTGCCAAATTACTTTGGACACTTGTTATTATTAATATTATATCATTAGTTTATTACTACTGCTTCTGCTACTTGGTTGAATAGAGACGATCGTATAACAGAGACGCAACTTGACGCAAGGCGTGTCGAATACGTTTCACCGGGTCATGCAGCGAGCAACTGACCCGCTAAAACCATCCACGCAGTCATCGAGGTCATCGGATCTTAGTTAATCCGTGCCGCGCTATGACCTGTCTGTTTGCGCAACGCATTTTCGCCATTGGCGACTGCGGCCGGGCGATGAAAGAGACTCTTTGAGACGATGAACGCACGCCGGGCGGAGCCGGTGTCCGGCCGACGTGATCACTAGAACGGCCAGCGATGCGGGACAAAATGGTAGCGATGGGCGTGACTTGGAAAAAGACGTATAGGTGAGACTACATCCATAACGGCCACAAACCCAAACGGTCTCATCCGTTACCGCTGAAGACCGTAATAGACAAACAAAAATTATAGGCCTACAATGTCCACAATCTCCTGTCCATAACGGCCACGCAAGGCGGCCACGTAATTCATTCACCTGTAACAACCTTCCATAGCTTAAATACAACACGCGGTTAAACAATTTTGATGAAAGGCCGCATCGCGGGGAGGGATATTTTACGGCTGGAAAAATTTAATGTGACACTGGCGAGGCGGAGACTTTTGCTTGCCGCCATATTGAATTATCCCTTTTGTAGCAAAGACCGCAGCACAGACTCTCAATGATTTTGAATGGGCCGGACAAGCCGCAAAATTGCCCCTTTCCCTTTTGGGATCTACAACACACAAACACACACACAGACCGACAGACTGAGTAGTTACTGGGCGATGCCGATCTCTTGTATGGGCACAAAATGCACAAAATTTGTAAAAATGCCAAAATCGAGGCGACTTTGGTTATCAGATTATCAGATGAGCAAACTATTCAACTCTCAGACCCATGTTTTCCGGGGCGGCTTTGCCCCAAACCCTCCACCGGGGCTCCCCCTCTGGATCCCACTGGGGCTTCACCACCAGCTCCCCTAATTCGCCCCGTTTTGTGATCCTCGATCTCAGCTGCGCCACTTCCGAGATTATAGCGAGTTGATGTTGACGAGTCTCACTCATGAAAAAATTCCAACAAATAACGGAGATAAGAAGCTCGATGAGACAACGAAGACGCCGACGGACACTCAAAGAACAAAGCTAATGAAATTAGTCCTAACAAGTGCACGTGGTGACAGTTAGTTGTTTCAAGTCAACAACGCAGTGGCTTTGAGTTTAGGACTGTTGTCTCCTTCTGTATTCTTTAATAATAAATTTATCAAAATTTAATTATAAACCGCTAGAATCTGCTTAATTATTCTCGGTCTCACAAACCGCTGTACTTGTCGTTGCGGTCTATATTGTCTCACATCGTACACTCTGTAGCGTGTTTAATTTATTTTCATTCACGCCGACGGCAGTCGCGAAGGGTAAGGTGTTCACCGTTGTTTGTCTGTGTGTCTATCTGTATATTTTTCCGCGCAATATCCGAAAAACAAATGCAGCTAGGATCGCCAAACTTGACACAAAAATGTTCCGCGATAAGTCCCGGGAACCCATTTATTTTCAGCATCAAAAGGTCAAAGGTCAAAGTCACAAGTCACAAAAACATTGCCCGGGTGGGTCTTTGCACTCTTGTGAGTGCTAATTGTTTCTGGTTTTGTAATTTGGTTATGGGTATCATTACCGTTACGTTTAGCTAATAATTACATCATTTACGTCATTCACCCAATCAGCAGACGTTAAAGCTGCGAGATAATTGACGATCTCTATTTTTATTTTTTCATATCCTGTTAACAAGTCTAATGCTTACTTTAATTACTGCATTATCGTGTCAGGTCTCCCTTTACATTGTCAATATTCCTTCTTATAATCCTTTCATTCTATTATCCTTTTCATTCTATTGTTGTACGTAAAGCTCCGACTGATAATCTATCCGGATTTACTCGTGACTTTAATCTTGAAGTTTTGACCCCCAAAATAATGGTTTTCAGGACTTATCGCGGAACATTTCTGTGTCAAGTTTCTGCAGCGGTTTTTAGATATCTTGCGGAAAAGCAGACAGCCACACAAACGCCCGTGAAAACTCTACCCTGCGACTGCCTGTCGGCTTGGGTAATAATACGTCAGGTGGATATCGAGCTTACATGTTTGAAATTTTAACCAAAAGGCGTGTGTTTTGCGGCGGTTCCTGCAGTGCATTACGACGGCACTGTGAGATGACTGACGCTAGAGACGCCGCCGCCGCCGGTCCGGTCGCATTAGGAGATTGCTGACCGCCGCGTCTGAATCAAAGACCGACGCCTCCGAACGACAACAAAGTGTCGGCCGTCGAGATGCTGGTTGCCATGGAGCCGCGGTAGCAGCAGCAGCAGCAGCAGCCGGTGGCGAGGGGGCGGCGCCGTCGTGGAATCGGCGAACGGCCGTTGGCTGCCGGTGCCGCCGCCGCTGACGCCATTGGCAGCGCGTCGCAGCCTCCGGGAGACGGGAGATGCCAGCTTCAGCGTCGACGGCGGCGTTCCAACACCTTCAGTCATTCAGAGGTAGTCGCCTCGGTTAGATCTCAGCGTCGACGCCACTCTTCCCGTGCATTTACCGTCTTCGCCGCCGAATTATACCTAGAACCATCCGTATTAAACGTGTCGAAAAATACAAAGAATATTCGTCATCTGTCCGCAGATCCGCGCTCGGAAATTCGCCCGTCATCTACGTCAGAGGTTTTTCGGCGACGACTGCTGTCTGTCGCCGATGGAGTCGGAATTAATCCAGTTTTCGCCGGCCGGTTTGCCGCCTTCCGGCTGTCGTATGCCGCCACTGTCAACCGCTACCGCTTCATCCATCAACGAACTGTTCATCAAGAACAAGTTCCTTGAAGGTGAGTCCCGGCATTTCCGCAATATTTTAACAAATACTCCTTAAACAAAACGATTATTAATTTTATTATTATTATTATTATTATTATTATCATTATTATTAGGCCGCATCGCGTGTGCTCAGTGCATGAGATGCGGTTTATTACTACAGACTAGCGTGGTCTGTCGGTCTGTCTGTTGGTCACGTTCTTGAGCCCTGCTAAAACGGCTGAACCGATCGAGATGCCGTTTGGGACGCTGACTCGGTTGGGCCATAGGAACCACCTGTTTACATGGGGTCGAAATCGCCCAGGGGGAGAAGTAATTATTTTGGGTTGTACGGCCAATTGAAAAGCATAGTTGACTGTTTCTTCGACGTTGTTGTTCATGTCATGATCATAATCGTCAACATTAGATTACCGTTTGTCACATTGTTATAGAGGCGCCATCGTTACCAACGCCGACAACCGTCGCGGGGGTAGGGTTTTTATCCGCGTTTGTTTGTTTGTTTGTCTGTCTTTTTTCCGCACGATATCTCAAAGACAGATGCAGCTAGGGGCATCAAACTTAACACAGAAATGTTCCACCATGAATCATGGAACCTCATTTTGGAGTCAAAGGTCAAAGGTCAAGGTCACGAGGCACAAAAAACGGTGCCGGCGTAAGTTTTTGCACTCGTGTGGCTCCTGGCTTCTTCTACAGTTTTTGCTGTTATTGTCTGGTGTAGTATAATCATTAGAAGTTTCAAGACACGCGGTGCTATACTCACTTAACACTGAGTGTAAATGTTGTCTTCGTGTTGAACTCTTGAAACTGTAGTCTTTGCTTTCGGTGATACTGTTTATTACTTTTTGCTATGATTATCGTCATTATGTGCACAAGATAATACAATAGGCCTAACATAGGCCGGTGAAAACAGCAGTAATATACAAGTAGTAGAAGAACAGCGTTATCGCACGAGAGAAAGACGCGATCATAAGAGACGGTTTTTACCCGCGCGACTCTATGCTAAAGCGGTATTGGCTGTCATCGCGTGTCCGTCTGTCCGTCCGTCCGTCTGTCACAGCTGCATGGCACTGTATCAAAACGGCTTGACATATAATCACGCAACACCGTACGATAGCCCATAATTCTAGCTTGATGATTCAAAAGAGCTATACGAAATTCCGATGGGATCACCCTCAACGGGGCGCCAAATGCAAATAAGGTAGGCCCTACGTAAAATTGCGTTTTTCGACTGGTCAAGAAGTCTCAGGCTTAGACGCCTTACCGCCGAAAATTTGTGTCCATCCGCCACGGTGGTCCGCGTCCACACGTTGCGCTGGGGGAGGGATGCGCGGTGTCATTAACCACTCTGGTGGACTGGTGGTAGTCTCAATCTGATGATCACAGTTACGGTCCAGTTGACATTAACAACGTTACAACGTTAGTCGTTTGGAAATCTGTTGATGACACGGACGGCATTGCATGCTGGCTGAGAGATAGTTGAGCCTGCTGCAACGATGCCTTTACAAAACTACGCAGAATAAATAAGCGGAATAGAACACGCCAGTTGCTGGATGTGCTCCTCAGGCTGATAGGCGATCTCTTTGCGTTATTCTACAACAGTAGAACAACATTTCAACTGATACAGAGCGTCGCGCCGGTCTGTCGGCGATAGCCGAGCTTCGTTTTTCACATAGGGGAGCAATCGCTTCGGTGTGTATGTGTGGGATGTCTTGACAATAACTTTTGAACTAAGTAACCGTTGACTTAGATATTTTATGTGCTCGTTCAGAGAGGCTCTATCTACGTCATTCATTTTATAAGATCAAGCTGATAGGATAAAGTTCACAG
>Ga0066187_1000664_pt1 | contig 11167 bp, 6 predicted proteins | sample WorMetexBAHAMAS1_FD_58706 | JGI IMG/M metagenome (GOLD analysis project Ga0066187, IMG submission 58706) | Marine gutless worms symbiont microbial communities from Max Planck institute for Marine Microbiology, Germany - Inanidrilus exumae... | ecosystem: Host-associated > Annelida > Digestive...
GGTAGTTCCCCTATCCGCCACCTGGGGACGCGGTTGGTAGCCTGCAGTTCGGCCCCAACGATAGCATAGTGCAGTTATGTATATTTTAAAACTTAGCAAATTCAAAGATTTATTGATTTTCCCTTTTTGTTGCAGGTTGTTACTGCAAAGGTTGTAACAAGTGCAAAAAGCCCAGGTTCAAAATGCTTCGGTTTCATAGTCTTGGCAACTGCAGAAGAAGCAGAACAAGCCATCGACAACTTGAATAACACCGAGGTTCATGGGCAAACAATAACAGTCGAGAAGGTGCTGTTTCTGTTTGCTGTTACTGACTGTGCTGTAATGAGCCGTAAATAGTAGCTTTTTGCTATAATTGACTGCAGGATGCCGAAACACATCGTGTCAGTATTCACTACAGGGTCCATTTTGAATTTGTTTGCCCCACAAGGGCAACACATTTATAATGAAGTCGGGGATGCCGTAATTATTTGTAATTATTGCGTACTGGTATCACTGACAATAATAGGTGCCTGGCGTGGGAATGCAGTATGGGTAAGAGTGCAACACAGAGTTAGGGAAATGTAAGGGAATTTCACAGTGCCTGCAGAGTGATGGCCCTTATTAATGTTTTCTGCATAACCTGTGACCTCCAAACGCTTGCATGCCTATCATATGGTAATGCAAAATGTTGTAAAATTTGTTTTGCTGGGTGTAAGACTGTGCGGCACGGTTGGTCTGCTATGCATCCAGGATCGACAGAAACGGGCCATTCTGCAACCACAAGCTGCTGCAAAGCCTCTTCAGGCCACTACGACACTTTGGATCAATGGTCTTTCAACAGACACAAAAGCTGCTGACCTGAAAATGTTGTTTATTAAATATGGCAAGGTATAATTGTTAGTTGTTAGTTCAGTTGTTTATCTTCAGCTGATTCAGTGTTTGCAGCTGCATCTAGTTAATGATAGTTTGACAAAATAGAGTGCTGTGCAATAGATGGTTGAACTGGAGAGAAGTGTGCACAGAAATTAGGCATTGAATTTTGAAGCTTTTTTTTAAAAACGTTGAATTTCAGTCTGCAGTGTGGTTATTATTCGGCTCGAAGCTTGGCTTCAGCTGAATATTGGATTCACTTTATGGCACTTTTTAGCGGTGTTCACGCGTTTGGTGTCGCGATGAAAACGTTTGTAACATAATTTTGACAATTTTACCTTATGGGATTATTTAAAAAAGCACACAAAAATTTCTAATAAATTTTTAATGTCTTCAACTTCAGGCTGCCATAATTCCACAATGAATACAGATGCCGGAAATTCACTACCAAAGTAATTGTCTACAGGTTTATTTTTTTCATTTTTACCATTGGAATCAATTCAAAGTCATTCCCCTGGCCTGTGCACTCCATACAAGAAACCTCCCCAAATTTTTTGTGATGTCCTATGCAGCACGGCAGATAACGCTTACATCACTTAGTTGCAGGCAGCCAATCACCATCGACTATTGAGTTACGTGTCGCTAGGCCTCGTCTAATGCAGGAGGTAAACAGCATGTATACAGATATCCGAGTGCTTCGAGCCGAATACTATATTGTTGGCATTCCACACAATACAGCCATTAAGTTTGTGTTTATCAGTTTGCACTGACTGGCAGTATTGATGCCATCTCACCATTTAGCATCCGCTGACTGTTTCTTGCCACTTGTTCACATGGCTGGGATGAGAAGGAGAGGGATATACAAGTGGTGAAGGTGGTTATCGTGATGTTCAATTACGTGGTTGATTCGTTTGCATTATTTGAGTGAGCATGTCATTTGGCTGGGCATTTAAATCTGAATAATCAAAAGTGACTCACTGAGCTGTACTGCTGATAGAATGTTAGTTACTCTACATCGAGTCCGGTTAGTACTGAGTTGGGCGACTGTTTTGTTTCGCCATTATACCATCTTGGTGTGTAATCAGCCACCCAGCCAATGCAGCCTCCTGTCCTCACTGGGATGGGAAATGAGTACCGACAAAAGGGCTGTGAAGCTCAACGGCTTAGAAGTAAAAGCAGGTACGACTCATTCTACTAATGGATAAACGTGGGTGGAAAGTAAAACTGTGATCCCGTGTTAACACGTGCCATACCTAAGTGCCATAGAGATAAGCAGTGTATACAAATGACGCTTACTTTGCTTTTACTTTAGTCAGATGTGCCTGAAGTTACAGTTTAGATAACATAAAAGTTTCTACTTGAAATTAGTGGTAGTGCGAGCTTGATAATAGTTAAATATTGGATGTTCAGGTGACAGGGGCAAAGGTGGTGACAAGTGCCAAAAGTCCTGGAACCAAGTGTTTTGGGCTTGTTACGATGTCTTCGGCTGCTGAAGCTGATCTGTGTGTTGAACGCTTAAATAAGACGGAGTTCCACGGACGAATAATTTCTCTGGAAAAAGTAACTCGCGTTTATTTGCACTTTGTGCTGTTCCTTTTTTATTAACATTTTCTGTGAGTAGAGTAGATGTGAATAATGTGTCGTAACTCGTTGGTGCTGTTTAAAAATGTGACATGCACACTGGTTTAATGGCATGTTTTGGTGGAAGCTGGATTGGCCTGTTGCCTCTGATCCTGGTGAGTTAAACTGCACTCCCATAGTCCCTAAGTTCACTAGTTTACTAGGCAGACAGTCCATGGGTGACGGCAATCATAAACACAGCATTCAGCTGCCATTACTTTCTGCAATGCATGCGGTTACCTTCCCAGCTTATGAGCATCATCACGCGCTTGGTTTAAGAGTAACGTATATATGAGGACGTGCCTAGGATCACTGCATTACGGCAGAATGGCTGGGGATCAAACTGATGACCTCTAGATTGCCTTAAGTATTGTACCAAGATGTCCCACCTGATGTGATATTGGTTATTAGTTGCCAGATGCTGATGCTATTGCTAATAGCAACCAGACCAGAGGAATCACTCATCGTATCTCGTTCTTCCATCATCCATTAACGTGACACTTGGGAGAAGGAATGGCAGTCAGTTTTGTTTATGTTGGCGGTCCCACGCCACTGCCCAGTACACTGACGATAGGATAAAAAGCCGGTAAGTTAAAGAATAAGAGTAACTCGGTTGAAGGTATTTTATCTGTTGCATACAGGCTAAGTCTGAAGTGAAAACGCAAACTAAGCCAAACGTTCCGGTATCTGTGAAGGCAGCCACGGAAACAAACAGTTCCACCGTGAAAAAAGGTTTGCATTTTTGATGCTGGTCTAATGACGTCCGATCGTGTAGTGGAATGTGTTAGCCCTCTGCTCTGAAGAGAGATACTGACTGCAGTGGCAGTACACTGTTGTTTTGAGGCCTTGTGTGGGCCCGGGGCAATCCCCCTTCCCTCCTTATCCCTTCACTTCCCCACCTTCTACTCTGTTTTTTTAGTATCTTTTCCTTTTTCCTTTCTTACTCTCTTCATCTATTTTCTTGCCTTTTTATCCCTTCCCATTCTACCAGTATGTTCCCACTTCGTTTCCAGGCCGGATGTTGTAGGAGGCGACTAAACCTGGCTTTAGTTTTTTGTGATGATTTTATGTTATATGTGTTTTTAGTTAAGGATGCATGCTCTTTTTTGTCGTATTTGATTTGGTTTTGTCTTGCGGTGTGATAGTTGCTTCCCCCTGTTGTAGGTGCTGGCGTAATAATTTAAATAAGCCTCACAATCCCTTTCCCTTTTTGGGTGGCTGCATAACACAAAGGGGCCAGGGTTGAGGTTAATATATTGCTGGCCTTCCTTCACTGGACAAGGATAGCTCTCCACCCCCGACCTTTCATCTCTGATATAGCCATATTTGTACTAAAAAGGGACATTAAACTCCAACTAACTGATAACTAACTGTTGTTTTGAGTGGTGGTCTAAGAATGCTGCTGATAATGAGTAAAGTTTTAATACTTACCTTTGTTTGAAATTAATGACAGAGCAGTACCCACTTACGAGCTGGCGGATTTTGTTGCAGCTAAGTTTTGCTACCTGTGTGCCCAGGTGCCATTGCTGGCGGGAGATGGTGTATTCAGATTAGGAAGAAGATGCTATAGAGTTTTCCTTAGCATTGTTACCTGCACCATCTCAATAACATATGAAACTGATAAATAATTTTTGACTTTAAAAAGGCTCCTAATGTACTAGTGGCATTGGAGACCCAGCATAGAGGCAGTATTGCCGTACAATTAGGAGTCATTGGGAAAAATGGCCGTTAAACAGAAATAAATTAAATTCATTTATGTACATGAAGGTTAAAAGCTACCATACACATTGGAAGGTCAGTAGTCATTAGTAACAAAGAAGCTTAACTGGTGTTAGCCTTAAGAAATGCTTAAAGCCATCTAAATTCATCCACAAAAACCGATACTTTTGATTATCCAGCCACCTAACAGCTTTGACATGCACATTGAATGTTGTAAGCTTGACAAACAAACATAAAAAAACTTGAAACCAAAAGCATTGTCTTGAAGGCGTATAATAACTGGTGATGTATAATCAGTTGTTAAAATAATTGTAATGATTGGAATTTTTTAATGCATAATAGCTGCATTTTCAACTTACACAGCTTTAAATTGTTTTGTTTGACTAGCAGATGAAGAGAGGAGTGCTGTGAGTGTGAGTAAAGCTGCTGCTGAGACGACGTCACAGAAAGAACAGAAAAACGTCACCCAGACAAACGCTGCTGCTGCTGCTGCTGCAGATGCCAGTAAGCCAAAAGAAGGTACTGGTTATTTAACCATGTTTGAATAAGCAACATGTGCTGCATGTTTTAATGCCTGATTATGCTATGTGAGAATAGTTGTAGTAAGAGTTGATTTTGATATGTTTTGTTTAATTAAGAAACCCAAGACTGTATGACAGAGTAACAATGCAATGCATTGACTTCCATGTACTAGTGAAAATTGATACCTATAGTTTCTATATTACCTTCTTTTTACCTTCATTTTAATGTGTTTGTATACATGAACATATTTGAATGATTTTGATTGTACTTGTATGTTAGCGCGGTATGTGCTGTCATCTTGTGTCTGTCTGTCTGTCCATCTATCCTTTTGTCTACAAAGATGGCTAAACCTAGGATTAAACAAACAACGCCATACGATAGTGCAGGGACTCTAGTTTTCGTGTGCTAAAAATCTCTGCGAAATTCCAACGATATTACCCCAAAGGGGGCGCTGAATAGAGGTGGGGTAGGTTCAAATCTGTGATTTTTTACCAATATCTCGTTACATTTCATAAACGGTGCATGGTTATTATGGAAGGCTAACTCGTATGCGCTCTGTTGAATGGCGATATTTTTAGTGACCCCTAAGCTAGAATCGTCAAATTTTGCACACAGGTACACTATATCAAGTCCGAGCTTTCAGTTAACAAAGCGCCTGTAAAAAGGGCATGGTCAGGGTCACATGATGACCCTTTTTTACTTTTGATGCCCGTGGTCATATCTCCAGAACGGCTGAAGCGTGAGTCCCCAATTTTTGTATACAGTCCCAATTTTTGTATACAGTGTAGCATATATCAAGTGTTAGCCTTGCGATTACAAACTACCCCCTAATGGGCGTGGTCAGGGTATATGTCAGCACGGTATATGTCATCGTGTGTCTGTCTGTTTGTCACAAGTCCTGATTTCTGCTAAGATGGCTAAACCTAGCATCACGCAAACAACGCCTAGTTTGCCGATGCCAAAGATCTCGGTGAAATTCCAACGGGGTCACTCCCAATGGGGGCCTTAAATAGAGGTGGGGTAGGTTCAGATCGGCAATTTTCGACCAATATCACATTATATCTCAGAAACGAGAAGATAGGAACAGTTACTTTGGAAGGCTAACGGGAACTCCTATGCGCTCTATCGGATGGCGCTCTTTTTTGAGTGACCCCACATACCCCAAACCACCCCATTTTCCAAATTTTGTATCCCTTTTTATGTCTTCATAGTGGGCGGAGATAGAGACTTCAAATTCGGTAGGCAGGTTGATAGTGGCAAGTCCTAGCCCATGGATGACAAATCATCTCTGAAATGGGCATGGTCAGGTCACGTAAAACATTTAAATTTCGTTGGGCACCAACCATATCTCTGCAATGGCTGAATCCAGAGTGGTCAAATTTTGCATGCATGTAGGTTATGTCAAGTCCCAGGTCTAATCACCAGTAAAAGTGGCGTGGTCAGGTTATGTGACCCACTTTAAATTTTGATGCCCGCAATGATCTCTTGAACGTCAAGCTGGAATGCCAAATTTTGCATGCAGGTAGACTGCATCGAATCCTAGCCTACGGTGACAAATCACTCCTAAAATGTGCATGGTCAGAGTCATTGGCCCATTTTAAAATTTTGTCCCCAATATCTTTGTAATTGGTGAAGCTAGGCACTTTAGGTTTTGTGTACTGATTGATACAGAGAAGTACGAGTGCATGCATGATATATTGCTTTCGTAAAGGATGTGTTCAGAGTCACAAGACCTCTTTAAATTTTGGGAAATAAGTGATAATATCTCGCTAAGGGTGCAAGATAGAGACTAGTTGCAATGGAACACTAATAGGAAATCGTATGTGGTCTATCGAATTTCACCATTGCCATTGACCTTGAAAGTCACTTTTGCTGTTTGAAATAGAGGTGCACCGATAATCAGTATCGGCCGTTTTTTGCCGATTCGGTAATCGGTATGGGCTGATTAGTACGTTGGTATCGATTGATTGTCATTTACACACTGGTAAGTACAAGATTGCCCACCAAAGAATGTTGGCGTCAGAAAACTAGATTCCCTGAGCTATTATGCGGCGTTGTTTATGTGATCCTAGGTTTAACCATCTTAGTAGTACACTGACTTGTGTCAGACAGATGGACAGACAGATGATGATGGCAAGTACCGTGTTAGCATAGTGTCACACAGGTAAAAACTATTATGTCTCGGTTGGTCTGCAGTCCTTCAAGTAAGTAAGAGGTAAGAGTCCTTGGATAACAGTCGGAGCCTAAATAAATAACTTAAATAAGACAGCAAAATCAGTTTTTTGTATTAATTGGTAATCAGCCAATTGTTAGGCGCCGATTATCGGCCGACGAATAATCCGCCAGTGCCTTATCGGTGCATCTCTAGTTTGACACCTTTACAACTCCCATAGCTCGTGAAACATAGCACGAATTTACTAACATAGCGCGTTGCACGGTACTTCTGTGGTAGCTGAGCTTCTTGTGTTTACCATTTTATTTGGATGTGTTCTTTTCAGCTGCAAACGATGCAAAGAAAGACAAGAATATGTTGTCTCTGGACAAGATCAAGGCATGTCCTACATATGTATTGATTATATATATAGCTTTATGTGATGCACTAGTTGCTATCAGCAAGGGCACTGTGGCCACAAAACTTTGCTGTAACAAAATAATGCAATTCTTAACTAGGACTGCCAGCTAACACAGGCTGTTGTTTATGAAAATGTTATTTGTCAGTATTGATAGTAGTAATAAATTCTGTTCACCTCTTACAATCAGTCCAACAACACACAAACAAGTCCCTTTCAGTTGCTATTGCTATCTTCATGTACCCTGTAGAGCATTTGTATATTATTATTTTTGTTGTTATTACTGTTATTATTGCCATTAATTATGTTGAGTTTGTTATGTATGTCACTACCGAAGTCGAAGGAATGTCCCATGCAGCCCTGTTTTCAGGCCAAACTCAATCAAACTGACCAAATCTGCCTTTATTTTGTGTGACATTCAAGAAAATCGGCATTGTTGTGAGAGTTGATGAGGTGCATGTTGACAACAGGAGCAGCGTGAACGAGAACGCCAGATGCAGAAAGAACGCGCGGCTCGCGAGGCCGAACGACGGCGGCTTCGTGAACTGGAGCGTGAACGACGTCTGCAGCAGGAGCAGGCTGCTAGCATTGTCAGGGAAAGAGAACTTTTAAGGTGTCGTTTGTATACAAGTCTTACTTTGAGAGTCAGGCATTGTTGTCAAGTGTTTTGATAGCTTACTAAAGAGTGTGAATGAGCCAACAGGTGCCACTAATTGTCAGCACTGTGATGCCACTGTGGCTGCAGTTATTGAATTACAGTGGTCCACATGGAGCAGCTGATCCGGTGTATGTCTGTGTGCCCATACAATAACTTGTCAACTACCGGGGACCTTTGAGCAAGATATTTGGTTCGCACCGATCCTGACTGGGTTAGTTTTGAAGGTCAGAGTCACGAGTCAGAAGCCCCATACAGGGTTTGGGGCTGTAATGTGCCCCGATTCATTGGTCGATTTTGGAGCTGTATAAAATTGTTTATTTGCTTACGTAACTTCCTTACTTTCTTCCTTACTTACTTCCTTACCCATCTACTTCTTTGAAAATAGGCTCTTTCCATTCTTCAGGCTGGAGGTTGTAAAAGGTGACTAAACCTGGCTTTAGTTTTTAAAGTTTATTTTGCAGTGTTTTATGTTTTGTTATTGATGCATGTTTGCTTTTATTGTGTTAGATCTAGTTTTTCAGTACTTAGCCAAGAGATTGGCTGGGAAAAACTTCTCCGAAATTTTTTGTCAGATGGGAGTTAAAATCTTAACTCAATTAATCAGCCACATTTTGCTTACAAGTTAACTGTTAATAATAATGTCTGTTTTGTAGTGACATAAAACAGTGTTAATAGGAAGCAACGATTGTAACGAAGTATTGATGGCTGTTAGACAGGAGAAAATGCGTCTGGAGCGAGAGAGGGTGAAGGCGGAGCGAGCTCGTATGGAACTAGAGCAGGAGAGACGTCGGCAGGAGAGAGAACTGGCACAGGAGCGAGAAAGGATCGAGCGTCAGCAGCGAGAATCTCGCCAGCAAGCACAGTCTTACAGGCATTTTGTCAACTTGCTGATCTGTTACATATTTGCCAGCATGCATATCTATCCCATGGGGCTCTCCTTAGGCTGTAATAGTGGGCCAAGTCTGTTTCCAGGCCAATGACCAACCTGCGTGTGAGCCAGTCCAGTGCTTCAAATGAGACGGCACGTGTCATGGAGTCATCTGCAGATAACACATGGGCACTGTCTCACATCTGACCACTGCTAAAACTTGAAGCTCCCAACACCATATCTGGTATATCTTATGTCATTATTACAAATTAGCTTGACTGCTGAAACTCACTGCAACCCCGGAACTTAGGCCAGGAACCTGATTAGATTTTCAGGTTGCTCAGAATCAACTGGCCAGGGTCGTGCCATTCACTCATGACTTACAACACTATGTAAATCTGTTCTGATTGACTGATGTATTAGTAAAATAAGTATTTTAGTTATGTATGTGAAAATTATTTTTACAGATGTATGTGTATATATTATTCAGGTCCGACGTAAAACGCCTGTCTGGGTCAGGTGATGATGCATATTGGCCACCAGCAAAGCGTCCGGCTATGGAGACACGGGACCAATCATACAACTACAACGTGTATGGCAGTGGCAGGTGACGTATAATTCTCCGCAGCAATATTCCATGTGATGCATATTGTACAGTGCTGCAAGATTCTTTGAAACTATCTCGATTCAATTAGATTTCCGCCTGTGGGTTAATTTTTCTATCCTTTTTGATTCATTCACAAGCTCCAAATATGTCAGGTAAATTTTCTTCAAGGTTTTAATGACAAAAACTGACTAATTGTCAGTCATCCTGCACATACCGGATGTTGCACTACTTACAGTGGAAGAGACCTTGTTCTACTGATGCCCAAAATGAGACTGGTATGATTACGATAAATTGCACTTAGTTATATAATTATACGTCACAAACTAGCCACCATTGCCAGAATCCCTTAAAAATCTCCCTTGGAAAACCTTTGAGATTGTTGAGGTCGTATGCTGCTCCAGACTGATTGAATTGTGGCAGCATGTATTGAATATGGACTTATTTTCATGTGTTGTCATTCTGTTGTCAGTGGAAGTTATTATGAGAAGTCGGGACAGTATGGAACGAGTGAGAGACGTGATACTCAGCTGCGTTCAAGGTTAGTGGAACAATATGGTTCGTTGAACAGCAGCTGCATGGATGGCCAACACTGGTGTGACGAGAGCACCCCACCCCACCTCCTGGGGAGATCTTCCTTTTTGTGAGCAAATCCATACCCCCGTCTTACACAGTAGCTGTTCTCTGCAGAAACCCTCGTATCAAAACTAACTTGGTCCATTTAGGCACTTAGCTACAGTATACCACACACATAACCCATAGGATAAGCCAAACTGTTACCACAGGTGGCTAGAACTGTCTTTAATGGTGTTCTGGAACATTTTGCACTATGTGTTTGTGACAGGCTGGACATTGGAGAGCTGTAAGTCTTGACAGTTTAGATCTTTGTCGTGTGGTGGAAGTGTGTCATTGTTTATCATCTGATCCGTGTGCGACATTTCGTAGACAGTGAATACATATGTGTTGCAGAATCAGTTACACTGTGTGGTCCATTAGCAGTAGACATGAAAGCTGGCGGTGTTCTCAAATGCCTGTTCTCTGAGGGCAATTCAGTGAGATTTCATTACAGTTTTAACCTTTTTTCTGGCAGTGTTGTATTGTAGCCATTTGCATTGCATATTCACTGTGACTTGTACACCTGATATGACCTGGCATAACTAGTGCAGTGCAGCGAATATGGTTGCGATGAATGAGCCATGAAAGTGTCAAAGTCACAACACTTTACAGTCATGGGAAGGTCAGTGAGAAGAGGATCTTCAGACTTATCTGAAAACTGGTAGAGAAGGTGCTGAGGCAGACCGTTCCAGGTACGAGTGACAACAACTGGAAGTGCCCAGTTATCGACAGTGGAAAGATGCATGCAGTGGACAGCAACAATACTGTGACTGTTTGTGGATGTTGATGAACTGCATAGTTTACCGTCAGGTGGAGTTTATCAACAAGTTAGGCAGATGCCAGTCCATGCAGACCTTTGCATACAAGGACAGCCAGGTTTAAAGTCAGTCCACTATGGAGCTGTCAGCCAGTGGAGTTGACGAAGCAGTGGTGTGATGAGTTTGTGTCTTGAAGACAGGTACACCAGCTGAGCGGCGGCATTCATCACAGACTGAGCCACTACATAAGGTAAGAAGGAGTGCCGGCCAGATTGCATTACTGCACTGAAGATGTTACAGCCAACTGAAGAAGACTCGTTTTTGTTTTTTGTTTCTGTGCCGTGTGCTAGACTAAGCTGGCCATATCGTCAGCTTTTGAGCGCA
>Ga0066187_1000665_pt1 | contig 11158 bp, 13 predicted proteins | sample WorMetexBAHAMAS1_FD_58706 | JGI IMG/M metagenome (GOLD analysis project Ga0066187, IMG submission 58706) | Marine gutless worms symbiont microbial communities from Max Planck institute for Marine Microbiology, Germany - Inanidrilus exumae... | ecosystem: Host-associated > Annelida > Digestive...
CGGTAACCCTCGCTCCTTCAACGAAGCGGTGTCAGATCAGGTCTGAACTACTACAGTTTATGCATTGTCGATCAGTCTCGGTTGGCGCGGCCCGCATAAGAACAAACCTTGGCATATTTGCCAAGGCCGCCCCGAGACCAACGGGCGGATTAAATCCCTTCCCCGTCGACGCCTTCCGCCGGGTCGTCATGTCGGACGACGGCCTTGTAGGCGTGCCAACTGGCGTAACCGATCAGCGGCAGGGTTACGGCCAAGCCAATATAAGCCGTTGCGAGCCCAGCGGTTGTGAACAACACGATCAAAACGGCCCACAAAAGCATGGCCTTGAAGTTCCGGGCCACGGCGAAAACGCTGATTAGAATAGCGGGAACGAAGTCTTCGTTGACGTCGACCATGTTCTGCAACGATACGGCGCTCACCAGATAGACGATGATGGCCAAGACCGCACCGATGGTCGAGCCGACCGCCAGGAAAACGAGGCCATCGATGGTGAACAGGGTATCCATGGCGATATCGCGGATGGTCAGCGACGTATGCGGAAAATTGATGGCATAGATCAGGGCTGCGGTTCGGATCCAGATCAACATGAAAAAGACAAGGGCAAGGCCTGCCCCCATGACGGCGCGCGTGTTCCGACGCCAAGTCAGGAACAGATCCCGCCAACCGGGCTTTTCACCTTTCGCGAGGCGACGGCTTATACCGTAGAAACCGGTACAGAATATGGGAGCGATCAAGATGAACCCGGCCATCATCGGCCAGATCAAATAGGTCAGATCGATCAGGTACAAACCGGCCGTGACCACCAGGCCGAGCCCGGCGAAGATCGCCCCGAAAAAGATGCTGATCAAAGGCGCGCGAAGAAAATCGCGCCAGCCGGCGGCAAGCCAAGCCCACGGATCGGCAAGCGAAACTTCGTTAATCCGGTGTTGGAACGGGAAGATCCCCGCCTTGGCCGCCGCCTTCCTAGATTCGACCTTTTCCACGATCAATAAGCTTCTTGTTTGTGCCTGTTAGGGCGAGAGGCTAACCCACCTCGATGGAGGGGAGCAACCCGGCAGCTTGAAGTAGTTCCGAGGAGTGACTGGTAGCGACGCCGCCGCATCCCATATGGTGAGAAGGGTCGCCGGTTTGGTAGGCCCGCGAAACTGGCCCAAATGGAGGTCCGGGAATGTTTTTTTTCTCGCGCGCGAAATCGGAGATGCCGGCGCCGAACGAAGCCCTGCCCGGGCGTGACCAGAAAATGCCGGTCCCTGAGACCCATCACGTCAACGGCAATAGGATCGTACCGCCGTTCCCGGATGGTATGTCGACGGCCGTCTTCGGCATGGGGTGCTTCTGGGGAGCCGAACGCAAGTTCTGGCAGGCCGCCGGTATCTATTCGACGGCTGTGGGCTATGCCGCCGGATACACTCCCAATCCGACCTATGAGGAGGTCTGTTCAGGACGGACCGGCCACAACGAAGTCGTCTTGGTCGTTTACGATCCGGCCGCCGTGCCCTTCGACGGCATCCTTAGGATCTTTTGGGAAAACCATGACCCAACGCAGGGAATGCGCCAGGGCAACGACGTCGGCACGCAATACCGATCGGGCATCTATTATACCGGCGACGATCAGAAAGCCGCCGCCGAAGCCTCCCTAAAAACCTACGGCAATGCCTTGGCGAATGTCGGGTTCAGCAAGATCACCACGGAAATCCGACCGGTGGGTGAGTTCTACTACGCGGAGGATTACCATCAGCAATACTTGGCCAAGAATCCGATGGGTTACTGCGGTCTCGGCGGTACGGGTGTGGCCATGACCTGACCGGTCCTCAGCGCCGGGTCACGACCGGAGACGGAAGCGGCACCCGGCGCATGCTGTCATCATCGAGAAGCTCCGGATCACCCAACCAGTCGAGCACGAAGTCCGATGCATCGTCGCCCCAGAAAAGGTGGCCGTCGACGGTGAACGTCGGTACGCCAAAGACTCCTGCGGCAATCGCGCTCCGTCCGTTTTCAGACAGTTCCGATTTGACGGACGGTGCCGCGATCTGTTGATCGGCATCATCAAAGCCCAGTTCCGCCGTCATCCGGGCCCAATCCTCGCCATCGTCCGGCAGCAGCCCGTCAACCCAGATTTGGTGGAACAGCGTTTGAGTGGTCTGCCTGTCGTTTCCGCGGGCGATAACCAACCTTAGGGCGCGCAAAGGATTGAATGGGTGATGACGCGGTAATCGGTAGGGAATGCCGTCACGTTTGGCGCGCCAGGCCACTTGCCGATAGGTGAAGGCTTTTTTCGGCGGCACTTCCGCCGGTCCCTTGGTGTCCCAATGAGCGAGCAAACCGGCGAAAAGCACTGGGCGGATTTCGAGAGGTATTCTATCGGGGAGCCGCCCGAGGCGGGTGCTCTGGAGGTAGGCGTAAGGCGAGACGAAATCGAAGTACCAAGTGATGGCCGGCATCGGGTTCATACCTTTCCGAGACGAGATTCGGCGCCCCGTGTGTCAGGGGCGGATTTCATTGGCTCCTGGACAAGCGGAGCTCAAGTCCGGTCCGCCCAGGCCTCCAGTTTTTCAATCATTCTCCGTGTATGTCCACCCCACCAATAAATTCGACCGCATTCGGGACACGTGGTGAACGGACCGCCGACACCCGGGCCGCTCTCGGGGATGGCGGCAATTTCGGCATCCGTCGCCGGGCGGACCGGTGCGTTGTCGACGAGACACCGGGAAAAAGGCGCCAACATCCAATCGACCTTAAGGACATCGCTAAGCGAGCGGATCTGGTCGTCGACCCGCCCGGCCTCGATTAGCACGGCGTTCTCGGCGGCGGCGCGGTGCTCGAGAACCTTGCGATCGCAGGTGAGGACGGTCCGGCCTTCCTGTGCCGCGCGCTGCAACAACTGACGGTCGGAATCTCCGGGCTCGACCAGCGCCGTATCATATCCTGCGGCCCTGAGCCAGCGTGCCAACCGGCCCAGCATTTCGTCGCAGAGAAAAGCCGGGGGGATGTCGGTCATGGCACTCCTGGATGGAGGTTCAGTCGCGGTGATAGGGATGGCCGGCCAATATACACTGGGCACGATAGAGCTGTTCGGCCAGCATGCCGCGCATCAACATATGCGGCCATGTAACCCGGCCGAACGAAAGCAGGAGATCGGCGCTATCGCGGACGCGCCCGTCCAACCCGTCGGCCCCTCCGATCAAGAATGCGACATCCCGGATACCTTCGTCGCGCCAACCCGCGACACGGTCAGCCAATTGACGACTGGACAGATCCTTGCCGCGTTCGTCGAGAGCGACGATTACCGAACCCTTTGGCACTGCGGCGAGGAGCCTGTCGCCCTCGGTTCGCTTGGCATCGGTCGTGGCCTTGACCTCAATCTCCTTCAGGTCAAGAGGTTGTGCCATTCGCTTCAGGTAATGTCGGAAGAGTTCGCGTTCGGGCCCCGCCTTCGCGCGACCCACGGCGACGATGGTCATCCGCATCGCTGGTTCATGCCAATACCCACCCCGCCCGCGTCCTTGTGAACCACAAAGCGGACCGGTTTTCTCACAACGCCCGGCTGGATCGTCCGGGTCTAGAAGTTCGCCATCAGACCGTCGCCCCGGCCGTCTCCGGAGAAGCGGCAGGGTTTATCCAAAGTTTCTCAAGGCCGTAAAAATCGCGAACTTCGGGCCTGAACAAATGAATGATAACGTCGCCTGCATCGATCAGCACCCAGTCGCACTGATTGGCACCCTCGACGGCCACGGCCTTGAGCCCGAAATTCTTCAGTTTTCTCTGGAGATGGTCCGTCATGGCGCCGACATGGCGCTGCGAGGAACCGGTGGCAATGACAAGATGATCGGCGATCTCCGTCTTGCCGGCGAGATCGATGACGACCACGTCTTCAGCCTTGTCATCATCGAGAGATGCTTCCACCAGTTTCAACAAATCCGTCTCCACCGGTGTCGCCTTCTGGGTTCGTGGTATGGTTTGGCTCCTTTCCAATCCAATTAACCTTCCGCACCCGCCTCTGCCGTACGGGAACGGAGCTCGGTGGCGGACGTCGAGTCGAGCCGGACTTTCAAGAACACCCAGGCCGGTGGCCGCATGTCCGCCAGTCGTTTCGCCGCGTAGGGTTTGATCCGATAACGGGCGAAGCGGCGGGCCGCTTTCGCGGATTCCGCACGAAAAGAATACGAGGGCCGCGCAAAAACCGCAACGGGAACCGTGTGAAAGATCGATGACCAATGGCGCCACCGGGAGATCTGGATCAGGTTGTCGGCGCCCATCAACCAAACGAAGCGGTGCCAGGGATAGAGCTCTTTCAGACCAATCAACGTGTGGGCGGTGTAGCGTGTCTTCAGGTCATTCTCGATATCCGTAACCCGGATCGGCGCGCCCTTGGCTATCCGTTTCGCCGAACGCACCCGGTCCGAAAGATCGGCCATACCGGCTTGCGGCTTCAAGGGATTTTGAGGTGAGACCAGCCACCACACCTCATCCAGTGCCAAGTGTTCGGCAGCAATTTCGCTGATCATACGATGGCCCTGGTGGGCCGGATTGAACGAACCGCCCAGCAGACCGATCCGAAGGCCGGTCGGTCTCCCGGTTGTCCGGGTTTTCCCGCTGCCTAGAATGACGCTTTCCCCGCCGCGGCAGTCTTCACGGACGGCACTGGCCGGACCCACGGACCACGTACTTGGAACTGGTCAGTTGTTCGACACCGACCGGTCCGCGCGCATGCAACTTGCCGGTCGAGATCCCTATCTCGGCACCCATCCCGAATTCGCCGCCGTCGGCGAACTGGGTCGACGCGTTGACCATGACGATCGCCGAATCAACCCGGTCGAGAAAACGTTCGGCTGTCTCCGCATTGTCGGTAACGATGGCATCCGTGTGGTTGGAGCCGTAACGCGCGATGTGATCGATGGCATCGTCGACGCCACCGACCGTTCTGACTGCAATCACCGCGTCCAGGAATTCGGTGCCCCAATCAGCCTCCGAGGCCGCCGTCACCCTGGAATCGACGGAACGGACCTCCTCATCACCGCGGATCTCGCAACCGGCCTCGACCAGACCGTCCAGAATCCGCTGCAATACACCCGGAGCTGCCGCGCGGTCGATGAGCAAGGTCTCCGCCGCGCCACAGATGCTGGTGCGCCGCATCTTGGCGTTAACGACGACGTCGCGGGCCATGTCAGGCAGAGCTTCGGCGTCGACGTAAACGTGGCAGATGCCCTCCAGATGCTTGAACAGCGGCACTTTGCTTTCCGCCGTTATCCGTTCGATCAGCGATTTTCCACCGCGCGGCACGATGACATCGATGGTTTCCGTCATGGTCAGCATCTCGCCGACAGCGGCCCGGTCACGGGTCGGCACGCGCTGGATGGCGTTTTCGGGAAGTCCGGCCGCGGCAAGGCCCTCGCTCAGGCTCTCCATGATCGCCGCAGATGAATGGAAACTCTCCGAGCCCCCGCGGAGAATGGCGGCGTTACCGGACTTCAGGCATAGGCTACCGGCGTCAGCAGTGACGTTGGGCCTGGATTCGTAGATGATGCCGATAACACCCAGTGGCACGCGGCGGCGCTGGATGATAAGACCGTTCGGCCGGTCCCACTCCTCGGTGACGGTTCCCACCGGATCGGCCAACGCCGCGATATCCTCTAGCCCCTTGGCCATGGCTTCGATGCGATCCTCGTTGAGCGCCAAGCGGTCGAGCATCGGTCCCGACAAACCCTTTTCTTCACCCAGTTCCATATCCTTGGCATTCTCGGAGAGGATCTCGTTTTGCCGCCGGCGCAGGCTTTCCGCGCCTTTAATAAGGGCTGTGTCCTTAGCTTCCGTGGTCGCCGTCGAGAGAACCCTGGCTGCTTGTTTGGCCTTTTCGCCGATGTCCTGCATCAGGACAGCAATGTTTTCGGTTTGCTCAGTCATATCTCTGCCTCAACCCAGAACGAGGTCGTCTCGATGGATCATCTCGTCGCGCCCACGGTAGCCGAGGATCGCCTCGATTTCACTGGTTTTGTAGCCGACGATACGGGCCGCGTCGGCGGCTGAATAGGCGATAAGACCGCGCCCGATCTCGGACCCGTCGGGCGCTTTGATGGTGACCGCGTCACCACGCTGGAAATACCCCTCGACTGCGGTAACACCCGCCGGCAACAGGCTCTTTCCGGCTTGAAGGGCCGTCATGGCGCCGGCGTCAAGGATCACCGAACCCATTGGTTTCAGCGACCCGGCAATCCATTGTTTGCGTGCCGTCTTCGGGTTGGCTGTCGGCAGGAACCGCGTACAGCGCGCACCCTTCTCCAGGCGCCGGAGCGGATGGCTCTCGGTGCCGTCGGCAATGATCATACGGCTACCAGCGCCGATGGCGATTCGCGCCGCGGCCAGTTTGGTGACCATGCCACCGGAACCGTCATAACTCTTGTTGTTGCCGGCCATGGCCTCGATTTCGGGCGTCAGGTTGCCGCGCACTTCGGGAATATGTCTGGCGTCGGCGAACTCGTGGGGGTCACGGTCGTAAAGGCCATCCATATGCGACAGAACGATAAGCATGTCGGCGCTGATCATGGCGGCGACGCGAGCCGCCAGGCGGTCGTTGTCGCCGAATCGGATCTCGTCGGTGGCCACCGTGTCGTTCTCGTTGATCAACGGCACGGCGCCGTAGCGAAGCAGCGTCTCCAGGGTATTCCGCGCGTTTATGTAACGCCGCCGGTTCTCGCTGTCGTCGATGGTCACCAGGACCTGGGCCACAGTCATGTCGTGGTGGGCCAGCACCTCCTGGTAGGCGTGCGCCAGGCGCACCATGCCGGTCGCCGCAGCGGCTTGGCTCTCCTCGAGCCGCAGCCGTCCAGGCGGCAGCTCCAGATGGCGCCGTCCGACCGCAATCGCTCCCGAGGATACGACGACGACCTCCTGGCCGCGTGATTTGAAACGCGCCATGTCCTCGGCCAATCCCTCGAGCCAGCTGCGGTGCACGGTGCCGCGTTCCGGGTCGACCAGCAAGGCCGAGCCGATTTTGACGACGACGCGCTTGGCGCTTTCGATGTCGGTTCCCGGACTCACGGTTGGAAAACCCTTTTCTCTTGGCCCATCGCCGCTTCTTGGTCGCGTGTCGCTTGGATGGTTCGGAGAAGTTCGCCCATGACGGCGTCGAGCCCATTGCCGGCAATCCCCGAAATGGAAAAAACCTCCGCTCCTGCGACCTCAATCAGGACCGTCCTCTTGGCCTCGATCTCATCGGCGGTCAGGGCATCACACTTGTTGAGAGCGACCCGCTCCGGCTTGTCGGAAAGGCCAGCGCCGTACAATTCGATTTCCTGGCGGACCGTACGGTAGGCGGCTGCCACGTCGTCCTCGGTCCCGTCGATCAAATGCAGCAACACGCCGCAGCGTTCGACATGGCCGAGGAACCGGGTGCCTAACCCGGCACCCTCGTTGGCCCCTTCGATGAGGCCGGGAATATCGGCGATCACGAACTCCTCGTGGCCTAGGGTGACGACGCCGAGATTAGGGTGCAGCGTGGTGAACGGATAGGCGCCGATCTTCGGATGGGCCCGGGTGACGGCAGCCAAGAGGGTCGACTTGCCGGCGTTGGGCAGGCCGACGAGACCGGCATCGGCGATCAGTTTGAGGCGCAGCCACAACCAGCGCTCCTCTCCCGGATGGCCGTCGTCGGCCCGCCTGGGCGCCCGGTTGGTCGACGACTTGAACCTCGCATTTCCGTGCCCGCCGTCGCCACCGCGGGCGATCACCACCCGTTGACCGTCCTCGGTCAGATCGGCGAGCAAGGATTCCCGGTCCTCATCCAGGATCTGGGTGCCGACCGGAACCTTGATCAGCGCCTCCTTGCCCTTGGCACCGGTGCGGTTCTTGCCCATGCCGTGCTGGCCACGGCCGGCCTTGATGTGTTGGCGGTAGCGGAAATCAATGAGGGTATTGAGATTGTTGACGCATTCGACAACGACATCGCCGCCGCGCCCACCGTCACCGCCGTCAGGGCCGCCGAATTCGATGTACTTCTCACGGCGGAACGACATGCATCCGTTGCCACCGTCGCCGCTCTTGACGAACACCTTGGCCTCGTCGAGGAGCTTCATGACCGGATCTCCCGGCGCCTCACGGCGATATCGGAAATCGGGTTTCTGGTCATCGAACAGGGTCCTCGTTTGCCCACGAAAAAAGGGGAATGGAAGCCATTCCCCTTTGAAATCCAAAGCGGACGGCGACTATGTCAGCTGGTCGGCTCCACACCGACGTAGACACGGCCACCGGCCTTCTTGTCGAACGTCACCTTGCCGTCGACGGTGGCGAAAATGGTGTGGTCCTTGCCGATGCCGACATTGACGCCAGGATGGTACTGGGTACCACGCTGGCGAATGATGATGTTGCCCGCCGTAACGGCCTCGCCGCCATACTTCTTGACGCCAAGGCGCCGGCCCTCGGAGTCGCGGCCGTTGCGTGAACTGCCGCCTGCTTTCTTATGTGCCATCTTCCGTTACTCCTCGGTGTCTTTCTTGGTCGCGGGCTTTTTCGCCGCCGGCTTCTTGGCCGGTGCTTTCTTGGCAGCCGGTTTCTTGGCCGCCGTGTTCTTTTCGGCGGCCGGCTTGGCACCGGCATCAGCCTTTTCGGCAGGCGTCTTCTTGGCCGGTGTTTTCTTCGGAGCCGCCGCCTTCGAATCCGCCTCCTTGGCCTTGGCCCTGGCCTCGCCCTCATCCTTCTTCATCGTCTTGGCCTTGGCCGGCGCCTTCGGCTTGGTGCCGGTTGGGCTCACCTCAAGGATCTTGAGCACGGTCTGCTCCTGCCTGTGCCCTTTGGTGCGCCGGTAGTTCTTGCGCCGGTTCTTCTTGAAGACGACGACCTTATCCGACTTCTTCTGTTCGACGACCTCGGCGAAGACCTTGGCCTTGTCAACCGCAGGTGCTCCAACCGTCGGCGCCTTGCCATCCTCGCCCACCATGAGAACCGTATCCAGTTCGATCATGGCGCCCGGTTCTCCGACGATCTTCTCGACCGTGATGCGGTCGTCCTTGGCAACGCGGACCTGTTTTCCGCCGGTCTTGACTACTGCGAACATCTTCGCCTCGAATTCCCTAGTATTTCGTACGTCTTTCGTGCTTCACGCCCGAACGGGCCCGTCGCGCCCCAGCGCGTGGCCCCTTCCGAAAGAGGCGGCACTATAGCCCCTCTTCCGGCGTAGTCAACGGGGATTTCAAACCGCCAAAGACGGTTTCCAGGCGACGGAAATTTTCTTGCTTAAGTTGCTTTAAGCGCATCCTTTTCGCACCGGACATTCCAACGTTTGCGGTCTCGGTGAAGCAGGTTAAACTCCGGTCCAAATACATACGAATATAGGACTAATCCCCGGACCGCGTTCATGGCGATCAACACCGACAGCACCTTCCCGGCGCTCAACACTTCGGAAGCCGAAGAAGTCGTGACCGAACTCGGCCGTGCACTTGATTCCCATGCCGAATGGACCGAGAAGTTCCGCACCATGCTGGTCTGCCGATCGAAACCGAAACCGACCGACCTGCGCGATGATTCCCACAAACGGACCGTTTTCGGCAAGTGGTACATCGGTCAGGCCAATCCGAACATCCGCGACCATCCCGGGTTCGCGGCTGTCGGTGAGAACAGCGAGCGCATGCATGCACTGGCCCGCGAATTGGCCGGCAGCGTGCGCGACGGCACCGACATCAAGCCGGCCCAATACAGGGCTTTCGTCAAGAGCGACGACAAGTTCCGCAAGAGCCTGCGCAAGCTCCTCAGCGAAGCCTGGGACTTCCTGCGTTACACGGACCCGTTGACCGGCGTCATGACGCGCACGGCCATGCAAAAACGCCTGGACGAGGAACAGGAGCGCGTGCGCCGCGTGGCGCAACTCTGCTGCATCGGCATCATGGACCTGGACCATTTCAAGAAGGTCAACGACACCCACGGGCACCAAGCCGGCGACAAGGTTCTGGAAACCATCGCCAATTACGTCAAACAGCACCTGCGGCGCTACGACCAGGTCTTCCGCTACGGCGGCGAGGAATTCCTGATTCTGTTGCCGAATACGACGACCACCAATGCCAAGCGGGTTCTCGACCGGATTAGGCGCAACATCAAGCGCCAATCCATCAAGGTCGGCAAAAAGAAGAGCATTCACGTCAGCGCTTCGTTCGGCGTATCGGAACTCTCGGCGGACGGTCCGCCGGAGGACTCCATCGAGCTCGCCGATCAGGCTCTCTACGAGGCCAAGCGGGCCGGGCGCAACAAGGTCCGGGTGTGGCAACCGGAAGCGGCTTAACCGGCAACGCGGCGGGCGTGGCGGAACAGGTGTTGCCAGGGCGATACCGCCGGTGATAAATACCCCCTCCCTCGGCCAAACCGACGGATTTCCTCGATTGCGGAGAGGTGCCGGAGTGGTCGAACGGGGCGGTCTCGAAAACCGTTGTACGCTTACGCGTACCGAGGGTTCGAATCCCTCCCTCTCCGCCATTCTAATTTTTTCTGTATTTTTTGTTTATTTTCAATGGGTTGTGGAAGTGCGGTTTTTACGTAACCACACATGTTAACCACATACAATTTGTTCTGACCTTTCAACAAATTGCATCGAAATCCGATGTAGGATTTTGTTGGTGGGTATTTGGGTGGCAGAGGCTGTTTAGCTTCTCTCAATACGATGCGCCGCCAGCTCTGGCCGATTCAGCAAATTATCGGATTTGGTATCACGTGATACCACGGCACGGCGACACAGTTGCGATCCGCACTTCCACACTCGCTCCACCATCGGTAACATAGTCCTCGGAACCAAGACGCATGGTTCTGGGGCTTCGTAACCCCGACACAAGCGGTCTGCACTGACCGTAACAAGTGCCCTTGACCTTATGGTCGGGGAGCCTGGGCTATGTCCAGGCCTCCCGGCTAAAAACCCAGGGGCCGCCTTGTGTCGGCTTACGAACTCCCCGATCACCAGGGATCAAGATGACGCCATTTTGCGGTGGGGGCGCCGCAAATCTTGGTGCGAGGGGGATTTGGATTGCGGACAATCGGCGCGGTACTATTGGCGTTTCCAGCATGGCTCGCCACAGCGTTGTTCGTCGGCATGTTCTTGTCATTCTGGAACAGATCAATAACCACTCTACGGTCAAGTCCGACTCTTGCTGGATAAATTCGTAGGCTTGGCGACCTTCGAGGCGCT
>Ga0066187_1000666_pt1 | contig 11158 bp, 10 predicted proteins | sample WorMetexBAHAMAS1_FD_58706 | JGI IMG/M metagenome (GOLD analysis project Ga0066187, IMG submission 58706) | Marine gutless worms symbiont microbial communities from Max Planck institute for Marine Microbiology, Germany - Inanidrilus exumae... | ecosystem: Host-associated > Annelida > Digestive...
CCCCCCCCGACCAACAGGAGTCGTTTGTACATTTGCATCTCCTTTGGTTAGGATCTGTAATGGTCCTTGTTTAACCCAAGCGATTGGCATTTAGCGAATAGGTGTTAGCACTTGTCCAATGGGATCTGGGGACATTCGGGCATACATACGATAGATGAACCGCTATTTACGCCATCGATTTATAATCATTTAGCAAACGGCTAAAGGCCAACAGCTAGTAGTTCAGCTCAGGTTTAAGATAGACTCCAATTGAAAACAAGTTTGTTTATCAAATTGAAGCGTGCTTTTTGGAAGTCATCGGGTACCCGTTATTGATTGAAACAAGGGTACAAGGATTCGAGGATCCGAGGACTCAAGGGATAAAAATAATACCGATTCAACCAGTAGGTGAGTCATTGGTTTAGATGCCTTAGGTTTACTTTCCATCGGTATATAGGAATCGCTTTAGGGCTACGGGTTTCAAGTACAGGGCAATTTTAAAAGGGTCTCGATACATTTTCAGGTCTTCAAAGCATCGGAAAATCATTGGCATGGCGACTCGTCGGTTAATAGCCAAATGCGTAGTTTGAAGCTTTACCTTTTTCCACTTGGACCCCCGAACCCTCGGCCCCTTGAACCCTAATTGCATCAGCCTCGAGGATTCATAGTCTTATGTGCACATGCTATTGTACCCGAGAAGCGCTAAATTTTCATGAACCATTAGTTTTTCAGGAACTGCAGGAGAGCATGGAGCATCCGGGGCGGTTCCGGGCCCAGTCGGGGCGCCTTGCCGCATAAAGCGCCTTGTCCGGCTGCTCGTCGTAGGGATGGCGCAAAAGTTCCAAAAGGTCGTGGACGAGGGCGTAATCCCCCTCTTCGGCCTTGTCGATGGCCAGCTGGGCCATATAGTTCCGCAGCACATACTTGGGATTGACGGCGTTCATGCGGCGTTTTCGTTCCGGTTTTGATAGGGCATCCTTGTCAACCCTTTGGATATAACGGCGCAGCCAGTCACCCATACGGTTGCGATAGGTTTCCGTGAGTTGCTCCGGCACATAGTATGCGTCCATCAACGGTGCGAAAAGGAGGTCGTCGTCGGTGTCATTCAACGCATCGGCCCTGATTTCCAGATCGGCCAGTTTGCGGAAAAAGAGGGTCATGTCGGTTTCCACCTGGGGGAGAAGGGTGATGAGCTGCTTGACCAGGTCATCATCTCCGGCCCCTGTATCGAATGCTTCAAAACCCAGCTTCCCGGCCATCATGGCCTGCCAGCCCGTGCGGTAGCGTTGTACGTACACCCCCAGCGCTTCCTGAAGGGGGTCGGCCGCTTCGATGAGGGGAAAAAGGGCGTTGGCGAGCTGTGCGAGGTTCCAATGGGCGATATGGGGCTGGTTGCCGAAACAGTATCGGCGGCCTTTGGCGTCGGTGGTGTTGGGCGTCCACAAGGGGTCGTAGTTCTCCAGCCAGCCGTAGGGGCCGTAGTCGATGGTAAGCCCAAGAACAGACATGTTGTCCGTGTTCATCACACCGTGAACAAATCCCACGCGCATCCAGTGCACCACCATCTCGGCGGTTTTGCGGCAGACCTCTCGGAACCATTCCAGGTAGGTCTCGATGGAAGGTTCTCCGAGATGGGGAAAATCGGTGCGAATCGTGTAATCCAGCAGCTGACGCAAAATGTCGATCTCCCCTCTGGATGCGAAGATTTCAAAATTTCCGAAGCGGGTAAATGAGGGGGCAAGGCGGCAGACCACTGCGCCGGGTTCTAGTTTGGGATGGCCGTCGTAAAACATGTCCCGCATCACCTGCTCTCCGGTGAGAGTGAGACTCAGGGCACGGGTGGTCGGGACGCCCAGATGGTACATCGCCTCGCTGCAGAGAAATTCCCGGACAGAGGATCGCAGCACCGCCAGGCCGTCCGCCGAACGGGAGTAGGGAGTGGCGCCGGCCCCCTTGAGCTGGAGCGCCCAGCGTTCCGAACGACCGTTTACGATCTCTCCCAGGTTGATGGCCCGTCCGTCCCCAAGCTGTCCAGCCCAGGTGCCGAACTGGTGACCGCCGTAGCAGGTGGCGTGCGGCGCCATACCGTCCAGAATCCGGTTGCCGGTCAGCACTTCGGCAAATGCGTTTGATCTGCATTCGGTTTCAGACAAATCCAGCAGTTCCGCCGCTTCCCGGGAATAAGCCACCAATTCCGGCGCTGCCACAGGGGTCGGCTCGATCCAGGAAAAACAGGCACCGGTGACCTGTCGCCGCCGGTTGCTGGTTTCAGGGTCGGCGGGCATCTCCCGGGCAAACCGATTGTCAAAGCAAAGGGATTCCATTGTACCGGCGGATAGATCTGCCGGTTTATCGGAGCGATTGATGTCGTCCATGGGGTTATCTCACCTAAAGAGTTACAAATTACGGGCTTGACCGCCAGGGTATTGGTCGGATGGAGGGTTTAATCGAATTTACGAACAGGACCCCCAAGCCCATCCTGCCACATTGTATTAGAATAAGCATGCTATCCACTCATGCAACCGAAGGCGATTCGCTTTCAGCGGATGTCTCAATTCCATTCCGGAACCGTGGCAGCAAAAAGGGGAATTGACGGTTTGAATGAAAGGGCCACGCTGGATGATGATCAAGGATGAAAGACCAAGAGATCTGGTTCTGCCTGTTTATCCGTCCATGAAGTTGAGTACCAGTCCTCTTAATTGACGGTGACGACTTACGTACAAACTCGAACTCGAGGTATCACGATATGGCATATAGTAAAATAATTCACATTTTGTTATGTAATTCATTACACAGTTACACATTATATCCGAAAAGTATCACATTGCATTTTAAATCATAATAACTATAACTATTTGAAATGGTGTTATATATTTATAATGCTCACTTGCTCTATATTTCGGCATATTACTTGCTTGTATCTATAAACAACACTACTCAAATGTAAAAAATTCAATAATCCTAAAATATAGTAGAAGAAAAAATTAAAACGCATCAATTTGTGAAGGGGATAGAGCAAAATGAAAAGTAAGATAGTAATAACTTTCATGGTATTATTAACGATATGCTTTCTACCCATAATGTCTTATGCTGCTCCAATCCTTTTAACCGATTGGGTAGTGAACAATAGTTTTAATTTTCCGGGAGGGCAGGGAGCTGGGAATTGGACTTTACAGAGTGGTGATACGGCCGTTTATCAGTCGGTCAATGGTGATCCTACCATGTTTCTCAATCCAGATCCGTTAGGCAATATTGAAAATTTATCAGGAACATTTCGTGAAATCGATGGTGATGACGATTTCGTTGGATTTGTTTTTGGATTTCAGAATACAGGCAGCTTCTATCTTTACGATTGGAAACAAAGGAATCAAGGGGCATACGGAGCTACTGCTTATCAGGGTATTACTCTGAAAAGAATTGATTCAGTACCGACTACCCACGGAGACCTATGGAATACTGCTTCGGTTGCAGGCAAAACTACCCAGCTCTATCACAAAAGAGGTATAGGCCGGTCACAGGGTGTTACGTATACTTTTGAACTTGATCGAATTCTTTCAACCGGTGAAATTAGTATCTCCCTTCTTCAAGGGACTAACGTACTTGACAGCTTCACCATTTATGACAGCACCTATGGAGCTGGTCAGTTTGGTTTTTATAATTACTCTGAAGCTAGAGCTACCTACTCTGGTTTTACCGCCGATGTTTTTCAGGTAGTCCCAGAACCCACCACCATGCTCCTGTTAGGATGCGGCTTGCTCGGAATAGCTGGTGCGCGTAGGAGAATGAAAAAGTAGATTCCCTCAGAATAAGAATATGATGAAGGCGGGGTCATTGCATATGACTCCGCCTTTTGATTTGCTTCGGGTTTATCCCGGGATTGAAACAAGTCTGCGGATGATTGAGCGCGATGACCTCGATGACGGAACGATGCTCTTGCTTAAAACCCAATTATCAAAACAATTTCTAAATTGTGATACCGTTTTCGACAGCGTGTTTTAACAGCTTTACGTCTGCCTTTTATCGCTTTATCTCAACGGATAAAAGTACTCCCAATCGCAATACAAAACAGCCATTACGGGGTTTTCGTGAAGAAAAGGTTTAGGTTGAATGCGCTTTACCTGGCGTTGGAGAAATTGTAGGGGGTCAAACGGTAATACCCTTTGAGGTGCTTCATCCAGTAGGCTTCGTACACCACATTCCGGCTGTTAAAGGAGATGACGCTCCGGCGTTTTCCCGACACGTAGACCAAATTGAATTTATCCGGGGATTCCATCCCGCAGATCAAGGCGGCCAGGCCATTATTGAGAACCACCAGGTCTCCAATGCGAATCCGGTTCGCCGGTACAGCCACCGTTCGTTCCATGAGGCGCTCCATGGGGGCGTAGCCCAGATATCGCAGGCCCGCCATTTCCGCAGCTTCGGTGTAGATCAGGTTGAAAAGATGGGAGTTGTCCATGGTGCCGGTTGTTTTGAAAGGAATCCCGAAATCGGCGGGAATGCCGATATACTGCCTGGAGACCGTGCTTACGGCGTTTTCAAACGCCTCACGGCGCTGCTCGATGAGCGGGGTTCCCGCCAGGCATGCTTGCTCCATACCGAGGAAAAAGGCCCCGGAGCAGAGCACGCAAAGCATCACGATATGCAGCATGGTACGGATCATAGGAAGTATATAGATCATCAAGATTCCCTGGTCAATGCGGGGATAGGGAAAACCTTCAAAAAGTTATCAAGTGTCTAGAGTTTTGATGACGATGATGTGCACCTCCTTTGGGCCGTGGGCGCCGTGCACGAGCGTGGCCTCGATGTCGGCGGTTTTGCTTGGCCCGGAAATGAACGTCATGCAGTGGGTTAATCCCTCGACAGCGTAGGCGGGATCTGACTGGATCAGGGTGTAAAGCTCGGAAAGATCGGCCAGAAGCTGGGTCATTCCGATCACCGCCACATGGATGGAAGGAACCAGGGAAACGCTCCGCCCATGTCCGGGGCGTGTTTTCATCACCAGTGTGGCGGTATCCACCACGCAAAAGTCGGCGGAGGTAACACCGATGTAGGCGGCTTCGACCCTTTCCCGGAACAGGACCCGGCCGGCGTCTTCTTCGGCCCCTTCACCCAATCCGGCAACGTATACCGGCACACCGTCATGGGACAGCCGTTTTTCGATATCGAGGCGGTCAACCAGGGGATGCTCCCAGGCCACCAGGCTCTTTTCATCGCCCCATTCCGTCTCTTTATCGCGTACCAGGGCCGCCAGGGTCTGGCCGGCGGCATCGACATCTTCCACCGTCGACACATTCAGGTTCAACGGCCCTGCCGCCGATTCCAGGGTCCGGATGAGGCTTTCATAATCTTTAGGAGTCCGGCCGTTGATTTTTCTGAGAATCGCCTCCGGAGAAAGGGATGGATCCGGAGCAAAAGGGTCCGGCCTCCCGGCAGGATTTCCCAGGGCCTCTTTCACCCGTGCCAGAAACCGCCTCTGGTTCGAATGATGCATGGCTGCGCCTTTCATCTATTTTCCTCTTTCCACTGCTGCATAAAGGTTTTTTCCGCCAGCGGCGTCAAGTCCCTTCCGTCGGTCCAGCCGGAGAAAGGCGGCGGCAGCCTTTGGATCATACCGTTTTGCTTTTGAAGAAATGCCTGGCCGACGCGGGAGATGCGCAGAAAGAGGTCGTAGATCCGCCGGTTTCCGATAAGCCGCGACCAGGCCTGGAAAAGGGCCTTTTCTCCCATACTCTCCCGTGTGACGCTCCACCTGTCGTCCCCGTCCGCTAATGCGGCCCGAAGCTCAAGGAGCATCCGCGGAATGTCGATGTTCACCGGGCATACATCCTGGCATGCGCCGCAAAGGGTTTCCCCCTGGCAGAGCTCACTGGCCCGGTTGATCCCCACCAGGAGCGGGGTCACCACGGCCCCCACCGGACCGGAATAGCAGTACCCGTATGCATGACCGCCGATTTTCCGATACACCGGACAGACGTTCAGGCAGGCGGCGCACCGGATGCAGCATAGCATCTCCCGATACCGCTCATCGGCAAGGATGCGGGAGCGGCCGTTGTCGAGGATCACCAGGTGAAACGCATCGGGACCATCCGCCTGACCCGGTTGACGGGGGCCGCCGATATAGCTGATATAGGTCGCCATACTCTGGGCAGCCGCACCGCGCGGCAGCAGTCTGAAGAGGATCTCGTGATCCGACAGCCGCGCCACGACACGTTCCATCCCCATAAAGGAAACATGCACTTTGGGCATGGTGCTGCACATGCGGATATTGCCTTCGTTGGAAACAGTGGTAATATGCCCGGTTTCCGCACAAGCCAGGTTGCAGCCGGATATGCCCATGTCGGCGGCCAGGAATTTTTCCCGAAGCGCTTTTCTGGCGATCATGGTCAGTCGGGGCGGATCATCGGTGTAGGGCGTACCGATCCTTTGTGAAAACAATCGCCCCACCTGGTCCCGGGTCTTGTGGATGGCCGGGGCGATGATGTGGGAGGGATGTTCACCGGCCAGCTGGATAATGTATTCCCCCAGATCGGTTTCCGCCGCTTCGATCCCTTCAGCCTCCAGAGCGGCATTGAGGCCGATCTCTTCGGTGACCATGGACTTGCCCTTGACCGCCAGCTTCACCCCGTGCCGTCGGGCGATCTCAAGGCAGTAGGCCACCGCTTCTTCGCCGGTTTGTGCAAAAAACACATGCCCGCCCTTTTCCCGGATCTTCTCCGCGAGTCTTTCCAGCAGGATATCGAGGTTGCCGATCGCCTTTTCGCGGATCTCATGCGCCACGAGCCGAAGATCCGGCCCTTCCCGCAGATTCTGGTAGGCGGACAGCGCCCCCTCCCCCAGACGCTTCTGAAGCCCGGCGATGGCGCCCTGGAGAACGTCGTCCCCCAACGCATCCCTCGCCCTATCTTTGTATTGTTCAGTGGTGATATCCGACATTGGCCACTTTCCCTTTTCTGGATTGACAGTCGTAAAAAAATTATAATCGCTTCGAGAATACCGGGAAAACCTTTACCGAACTGAGCTGATACTGGTTTCTGGAGGCTGGATTTTTTCGATGCCACCATTTGAGGGTTACGTGTGACCCCGTATCCAGTATCGAGCATCCAGTATCTGTTCAAGCAATGCTGTATGAGTGGAGAGAGCTCATTTGTGCAACGCCGGGATACTGAAAACCATTCTAGAGTCCATGCTATTCTCCTGCCAGAAGCTCTGCGATGTGCATCACCTTTACGCCGGCGTTCCGGCGGCTCAATCTTCCCTTGATGTTCATCAGGCACCCCATGTCGCAACCCACCACGGCCTCGGCGCCCGTCTCAAGGATATGGTCCACTTTCTCGTCCACCATAGCCGTTGAAATGGCCGGATACTTGACGGCAAAAGAGCCGCCGAAACCGCAGCACCGATCCGATGCCTTCATTTCGGTCAATTGCGCCCCCGCCACTGCACGAATCAACCGCCTCGGCTGTTCCCGAATGCCAAGGCTACGAAGCAGATGGCAGGAATCATGATAGGTGACGTTTCCCCGAAATCCGGATCCGGTGTCCGTGATGCCCTGGACATCCACCAGGAATTCCGAAAACTCGTAGGTTCGGGCCGCCAACGCCTCCGCGCGTTTCCGCCATACCGGGTCATTTTTAAACAGCTCCGGGTAATGGTGTCGGACCATGCTCACACAGGAACCGGAGGGGCAGACGATGGTTTCCGCGGATTCGAATATTTCGATAAACCGACGGGCCGCCCCCCGGGCTTCGCCCCGATATCCGGCGTTGAAGGCCGGTTGGCCGCAGCAGGTTTGGTCTGTGGGACATGTAATGTCAAATCCCAGCCGGTCAAGCACCCGAACCATGGCATGGGCCACTTCGGGAAACAGGGTGTCCACAATGCACTGGATGAACAATTTCACATGTTTTCGGTCACTCATGATCGGTACAGCCTTCTTTCCAACCGGCCCCGGGCATCAAATGAAAGGGGTCCGGATGCCTCCACCACTTCAAGGTCTTCCCGTCCCTCGATCTTTTGAAGGAGGGGCTCGGACACCTCTATCTCTCCCAGCTCCAGCGTATTTTTGATGCGAACGATCCTGGCTTTGTCCGGAGGAACTGCACCGATGGTGTCCAATGCGGCCGCGATCGCTTTTTCTTCCGTTTCCATGGCAATGGGTATACGCCCTTTTTCCGGGGTCATGGCGGCAATGGCGTTCACGGCCAAGGCATCATGATCGATTTGGCTTGCCAGGGCCCGAGTGGTAAAGTCTGCCAGGCCGATGCCAACGGCATTGCCGTGGGCGCCCTCGGTGAGGCCCAGCACCACGATCCTTGTGATCTTGGGCCGTTCCGGTTCCGCCTCGCCCACGAACATGATCCGGCCGATGACGTTGGTGTCCATCCCGGTCCCGCTGATGTTTTTGCCCATCTCCTCTACGATTAAAACATCCATCGCATCGAAGGGAAGGCGCGCCATGAGCTTTTTGGCCCGCTTGAGCAGGCGTTGTTCCACTCCCATGAAATCTGCCGGCAGGACCGCCCGAATCTCGGCGGTTTCATCGTAGACGTTTTCAAGGATGCCGATACCACACAGGACCGGAAGGGCCGCAAGGACCCTGCCGCCGATTTCGGGAACGACGTGGCGGTATCCATAATTGACAGTCTGCTGATGAACGGCGAAACACCCTTTATGGTTGCCCAACCCAATGGCCATCATTTTCATCAGGCCGCTTTCGATGGATCCTTCGAATTCGGTATGGGGTTTGATCCGGTTCACCACCACGACACCATCCGCTTCTGCGGCATGTCGGTCCACATACACGGGAAAACCGAATCGGGATGTTCCGATCTTTTTCACTTCCATGGAGGAGATAACGGGAGCCCCCGTGGCAGCTTCCGAAATGTTGAGGCTATCGAGCACCTCCTGCTGCCCCCGGGCGGTACCGCCCCCGTGGCTCCCCATGGCGGGAATGAGAAAGGGCCGGGCACCGGCGCGTTTCAACCGATCCACAAGATGTTTCAAGATCGCATCGATGTTGGCAATTCCACGGCTCCCGGCGGTGACGGCGATGCGGTTGCCCGGCTTGATCTTCGAATCGATGTCTGCACCGTCGAGCGTCTGGTTTAAAGCCCTTTCGATGTTATCCACACGGGGCGCTTCAACGATCTGCCGGATACGGAACATACGGGGGGTGTCCATCGATTCACCCTTTCGGAGTCATGCGGGTTTCGAATACCTCGCCCAGACTGCTTCCACCAAAACCGACAAGCAGATTACGGCAATGGCCAGCACCTGCCAGGCGGTGAGTTGCTGGTTGAGAAACATCACCGCCAGAACCGCCGCGATTACCGGTTTGAGGAAGAAAAGATAACTTCCCCGGGTGATGTCCGGCACCGCCGCCAGGCCCCCGATCCAGAGGAACTGCGTGATCGTAGTGTTCCATAGCGCGATGGTGACAAGGGCCGCTCCCTGTGAGGGGGTCCGGTCGAACAGGGTGAGGGGGTTGACCCATATCTGACAGAAAAACCCCACCACGAACCACAGTCCCACGGCTCCGGTGAACAATGTGATGGCAGTGATCCGAAGGGCGCCGTAGGCGGCAATGATCGGCCGGACCATGACCGTATAGACGGCGATTACCGCCGCACACCCGATGATCATGAGAATCCCGATGAGGTTTTCTCCGGCACCCGCCAATTTGGCCAGGTACCCGTCGGTGATCAGTAGGGCAACCCCCACCATGGCGCAGACACCGGTGAGAATCTTTGCCCCGGTGAAGGGCTGCTTGTTGAGCCAGAGGTTCACGAGACCCACGAAGATCGGAATGGTGGAAACGACGGTCGCCACCTGGGGTACCGTCGCGTAATCCAGTGACCAGTGAAAGAGGAGATACCCCAATGCCACCCCCAGCATGGAAAGCCACAACAGCTTCAGCCCGTCGGTTTTAAACGGTTCGATGAGGTTTCGGCTGGCCGGAAACATCAGGGCCAGCACCACCAGCCCGATTCCCCCCAGCAGGAACCGCCACACGGAAAGCTCCGGCCCGCCAACACCCGAGAGCACCGAGACGAACTCGCTGGATGCATGTCCGCACACCCCTAAAAAAACGGCCAGGTAGGCCACTGAAGAATACTTGTGCCAGATTCCCATTAGGACACCTCTTTGGCAAAGGAGAGAAGAAGGTCAGCGATCTTGTCAGGGTGCTCGGCGGGGATGAGGTGGCCGGCTTCCGGAAGATCCACCCGTTTACCCCGGGGAAGCCGTTTAAAAAGACGGTCCACCACATCTGCCTCCAGAAATACGTGATCCTGAAGCCCGGTGATCACAAGGGTCGGGAGATCCAGCGCTTCGTATGGCAGATCCCAATCCGCAGATCGGCCCGCCTCGGCCAAGAGTTTGTAATGGCCGCTTCCCGGATCAAGGGGGGAATACGCGACATCGGGTTTCAAGAAACTCTCCCGGTTTTGGGCCTGCCATGTTTCGTTGAACAAAAGGGGCAGAAACAGATCCCGGAACAGCTCCAACCCGCCCACCTCGACGGCGCGGACCAGGGCATCCCCGATCCATTTCAACCGGGGGCCGTCATGTCTGAGTGTGTTGATCAAAACCAGGCCGACCGCCTCCGCCCCTTTCAACCATGCGCGCGCGGCGAAAAGCCCGCCAATGGAAAGTCCCACCAGAACCGGTCGGGTCGGGCCGACCGCTTTCAAAAGGGCCATGGCATCGGATACGACAAGATCCGCATCCAGTGTCACTTCTGGGGCAAACGGGCTGTCGGCCTGTCCCCTGAGATTGTAGACAAGCGTCCCGTACCCCTGTTCCCGCAGGACCGGTCCGATAGCCGTTTCCCAGGTGCCGGTATCGCCGGTCAGGGCATTGAAAAAGACAAAAGTGCATCCTCCGTCCGTTTCTGGGGGATGATGTTCGTAGTATAGGGCATTGCGGTCATTGATTTCCCAAGTCGTCATAGTTCCTCCTGGCAGTAGGCTATAGAATTAGGTTCTTCTCCATTTTTATTGGAGAAGAAGGGTTCAAGGACTCGAGGGGTCAAGGGTCCAAGTGAAAAAGATAACGCTTCAGACTTCGCCTTTGACTACGACCCGGCAAGTGGCGATGTCATTTTATCCCTTGATTCCTCGGATCCTTGAGCCCTTGAACCCTTGTTCCAATCAATCGAATGCATAGTTAGAAACCGATG
>Ga0066187_1000667_pt1 | contig 11130 bp, 8 predicted proteins | sample WorMetexBAHAMAS1_FD_58706 | JGI IMG/M metagenome (GOLD analysis project Ga0066187, IMG submission 58706) | Marine gutless worms symbiont microbial communities from Max Planck institute for Marine Microbiology, Germany - Inanidrilus exumae... | ecosystem: Host-associated > Annelida > Digestive...
AGGTGATGAGTATACTTCCCGATATCGAAAAACGGCTGGACGATCCGAGGCCGGCCTCGGCCGAAGGCCTGTTGGCTATTCGCGGCATGGTCGAACAGGTTGAAGATACGCTGGGTGGCGATAGCCGTGACACCCTCGACGACGCCCTTCTCGACAGTCTGGAACAGGCATTCGGTTCGCTCGAAGGGATGCGTGAGGAGGAAGGCGGCCGGGTCGGATCCGTGTTGATGTCCCAACTTGGCCAGTTGGGCACTTTGATCGACGATGCCGCGGATTCTGCGGCCGCTCAACCGGAAGCCATCAAGGGACGGTTGCGTGAACAACTGGCTGAACTTCGGGATGTCGTCGATGATATACCCGCGGATCGATTGGCGCAGGAGGCCGCTATCCTGGTTACCAAGGCGGACGTCACCGAAGAGCTCGACCGCCTCAATGTCCATCGGGCGGCAGCCACCGAGTTGATCGAGGGCGGTGGCGTCGTCGGCCGCAAGCTCGTTTTCCTTTGCCAGGAGTTGAACCGCGAAGCCAATACCCTTTGTTCGAAGTCATCGGATGTCGAGTTGACCGCCATCGGTATCGAACTCAAAGCCGCGATCGAACAGTTTCGAGAACAGGTGCAAAACATTGAATGACGATCACGCCAATCCACCGTTAGCGATTTCCAGGCGCGGGCTGATGCTCGTCTTGTCGTCTCCGTCCGGGGCCGGGAAATCGACGATTTCGCGCGCCATGCTGGAACGCCATGATCACCTGGCCATGTCGGTCTCGGCGACGACGCGTCCCATGCGGCCGGGAGAGATCGAGGGAAAGGACTATTTTTTCGTCGATCAGGATCGATTTCGGAAAATGGCCGAAAACCAGGAGTTCCTAGAGTTCGCCACGGTCTTCGGAAATTCCTATGGGACGCCCCGCGACCCGGTTGAGGCGGCTTTGCAGGCGGGAAACGACGTTCTCTTCGATGTCGATTGGCAAGGCACGCAGCAACTCAAGCAGAATGCCCGCGACGACCTGGTCAGCATTTTTATCCTGCCGCCATCGCTGGAGGAACTTGAGCGCCGGCTTTTTTCCCGCGCCCAAGATACGGAAGAAGTGGTCAGGGGGCGGATGGCGAAAGCGACGTCGGAAATGAGCCATTGGGCGGAGTACGATTACATTATCGTCAACTACGATATCGACGATAGCGTCGCCCAAGCGGAAGCCATCCTGTCGGCGGAACGGTTGCGCCGGGAACGCCGGGTCGGGCTGCCGGCGTTCCTTCGGGACATGGGTGTCGGCCAGTAACCGGCTCTTAATCGCCGGGTTCTAGGGCCCGGGCGAGCGCGCAGAATTGCTCAACGTCCAGTTCTTCGGCCCGGGCCGTAGGGTCGATGCCGCATTTTCCGGGATCGATCTTCAATTGCTTTAGGCTCGCGCGCAGCATCTTCCGACGTTGACCGAAAGCCGCTGCCGTCACGCGTTCGAGGTTTTCCCATCGTGCGTCGGCGCGGGGAGCGGCGCGCGGCGTCAATGCAACCACGGTCGACATTACTTTGGGCGCCGGCGTGAAGGCGTCCTTGGGAACGTTGAACGCCGGGCGAACGTCGCACAGCCACTGTGTGATCACGGAAAGCCGGCCATAAGCCTTGGTGCGAGGCTTGGCGTTAAGTCGATCGGCGACTTCCCGTTGAAACATCAAGACCAACCCATCGTAGGACCGGATATGGCGAAGCCACCCGATCAGTAGTGGCGTGGCGATGTTGTAGGGCAGGTTGGCGATGATGACTCGCGGCGGATCGCAGAGTTCCGCCACGTTCATTTCGAGCGCATCCCCTTCGAACACGCGTAGGCGACCGGGATAGATCGCTGTCAGCTCGCCGAGGGCCTCGACGCACCGTTGATCCCGTTCCACCGCCACCACCTCCCTCGCGTCGCTGGCAAGGACTGCTCGCGTCAAACCGCCTGGACCCGGACCGACCTCGACAACGGATTTTCCTGCGAGATCGCCGGCGGCCCTTACGATCCGCGCCGTGATGTTCATGTCGAGAAGGAAGTTTTGACCGAAAGACCGGCGAGCGCGGAGCCCATGGCGACGGATTACGTCGCGGAGCGGTGGCAAGTCGGCAGGCGATTGCTTCACGACGCCTTCGCCGCCTCGAAGACCGCCCGGTTGGCGGCCATTCGCCGCGCCAGGTCCATGGCATTCACGAGGCTGCTCGGGTCTGCTATGCCCTTGCCGGCGATCTCGATCGCGGTTCCGTGATCTGGCGACGTGCGTATGATCGGAAGGCCCAAGGTGACATTGACGGCACCGGCAAAATCCAGGGTCTTGATCGGGATCAGCGCTTGGTCGTGGTACATGCATACGGCCGCGTCATAGGTTTCTCGCGATGATTGGGTGAACAGGGTGTCTGGTGGATAGGGGCCCTGTACTTGGATTCCCTCGCGAATCAACGCTTCAATCGCCGGGGTAATGACAATCTTCTCCTCCTCTCCCATTGCTCCGTCTTCGCCGGCATGGGGATTGAGCCCGCATACGGCGATCGCCGGGGTGGAAATGGCGAAATCGCGCTCGAGGGATTGGTGGAGGATACGGGTTTGTTCGATGATCACGTTCGCGGACAACGCCTCGATCGCCTTCTTGAGGCCAACATGGACGGTAGCCGGTACGACCCGCAAATCGGGGCAGGCAAGCATCATCACCGGCGGTGTTTCGACGCCAGCCAAGTCGGCCAGGAACTCCGTATGCCCGGGAAAGCCGAAGCCCGCCGCATAAAGGACGTTCTTTTGGATCGGATTGGTCACGACAGCGGCGGCAAGGCCGTCGGTGACGAACTTGACCGCGAGTTCGATCGATCGGATGACGGAGGACGCCGTGTTCGAAGACGGCGAACCCAATGTCGCCCGGTCCGTCAGCGGACAGGGAAACACCGGCAACGCTTCGGCGAAGACGCCGTTCGCCTCCGCAGGTGATGTAATGGTCCGCAGGGGAACGTCGATCCCGAGATCGTCCCGCATCTCTTCCAGGCGCGCAATATCGTCGATCAGAAAAAAACCGGGTGAGCTAGGATTGAGTTTCCAGCTCTTCAGGGCGATTTCGCCGCCGATGCCGGCCGGTTCGCCCATGGTCAAGGCCAAAGGCAGGTCCGGCGGACTGACGTTTGGTGTGTTGGGGGTCGCCATTCAAGCTAAAGACGGACGTCGATAAAAGACGCACGCCTAAGATCCCGCATATGCCTGCGCGCCGCCAACGAGAGGCGCTGAGCGATTAAACGGTCGCGAACCGACTCCCTGATTTCCTCAGGCGTTCGCTTCTTGATCTGGGGCACCTGCTTACTGCAGACCATCAGAACGATAACGCCATCGCCGAAGCGAACGGGATTGCTGGGTTGCGAAACCGGCAGTTTTTCGACCATGGACCTCATTTGCGGCGATAGTTGACCGACGCGAAAGGTCCCGAGTTCACCGGACAATGGAGATCCGCTCTTTTTGCCTATGACGCCCAGGTCGGCGCAGTTATTGGCGGCCGAAACAAGACCACGCGCTCGTTCCACCGTCCGTTGCGCATCGGCCTTCGAGATGTCCGGCGGCAACGCCAAATGAAGTTGACTGAGCTTGACGATGGTGTTTTCAGCGGCGGTTCCCGCTGTTTCTCCGGCGATCCGTCTTTTGCGAAGTTGCACTACATAGATCCCGTCCTCAGCCCGAATGGGAGCCGATATTTGGCCAGGTTGTAACCTTTGTGTGACTGGCCCTACGACAGCACCGAGTTGACCTGCGCTGTTCCAACCGAGGTTTCCGCCCGCCGGAGCGGTCGAGCTTTGAGAAAAGTTCCGCGCGATAGCTGCGAAGTTTGCCCCGGATTGCATTTGCCGAATCAATCGGCCGGCGAGTTTTTCGGCTTCGATCATTGCCTGTTCGGTGGCGGCCGGCAGGAAGACTTCCGATACAAGGTACTCCGGCTTCCCACGGTTCCGTTCAAGTTCGGCAACAATGGATTCGACTTCCTCGTCGCTCACGTGGACGCTACGGCGAAAACGGGCACGGACAAGTTTTCTCCAAACGATATCCGCCTCTAACTGTTCATCGACGACGGAACGTTCGACACCGTTGCGTTTGAGGAATTCAGCCAGTCCCCCTTTACCCAGTTTGTACTGCCGTTCGAACTCAGCGACACCACGGTCCATTTCTGCCTTGGACGCGGTAATCTCGGCGACTTTGCCTTCCTGCAGCCTCAACTTATCTTCGATCAATGAAAAAAGGACTTGTCTCGTTAGGCGCCGTCGAGATTCCGCGGTGTTGGGCAGGCCGGAAAGGGCTATGATCAAAGATGTTTTGGAATGCAGGTCGAGGACGGATACCATTTCGTCGTTGACGACGACGGCGATCCTCAAACTCTGCTGGGCATGGGCAATCAATGGGGTGGCCATCAAAAACGCTGCCACAGCGGCCACCCAAAAATGCCAATGCCATCGAAGACTGCGGACAGGCCAAAATCCGGAGGTTCGAGTAATCATGTCATTACTGGCTTTGCGTTAATCCGGTGTGGACTTCGCCGATGGTCTTCAACACGAGGTTGAATGTGATTGCGTCGGTAGGTTCCAAATCTCGGTCTTCATAAAAAGTCCTGGTCGCGTTTGTCGTGAAGATCACGCATTCGTCCTCGTAGACAAGTTTGATACCGGCCGTACGCATTTCACTTGCGTCAAGATCGCGTACGAAGTTGAAACCGGCTCGCCACTCGTCGTTAATTTTTGACGTAGATTGAAAATTAAGCTCCTCGCGCCCGGAGAATTCGCTGTTTTCCTGGCGATCAAGAAACACGTAACTGGTCGAGATCCTTAATGCGGGTATGCCCCCCGTAAGGTTAACTTCATTGCGCGTCGGCGATAAGTCATCACTCGAAAACCGCGTTCGATAACCCACGTCCAAATAACTACCTGGTGACACTTCGGCGCGGGCGACGATATCTGAAAAATTGTCCTCCAAACCCGACCCCTCGGAATATGTGTCATCAACACGTGGACGCCATGCCTGCCCGACGAACACAGTTGATTTTCCCCCGCCTTCACCGAACACCCCCCATTTCATACCGTATGTAAGGCGCGGGCCCCCTTCAACTCGATCGATGCCGGTGAACCGGTTCAGGCTGAAAAGGTTCGTATCGTCAAATTCGATCTCGGTACTATCCTCGTTCGGAATCTTGTCCGGATTACCTCCATACGGAGACCACACGGCCGCGGCGATCGGTTCGAGAACCTGAGAAACCGTCCCTTCCTTTTTGAAGAAGGGCAGTCGCCAATCGAAAGCCGCCACGGGCTGTGCCCGATAGCTGAAGCCCGAGAACTCCTCCTTGTCGGCGCCTCGGGAAAGGCTGTTCACGTGGTACAAATCGGCGTTAAGGCCCAGGCGAAATCGCGACATGTCGCCAAAACGTCCGACGAAAGGACGTTCCCATAACGTATGGACGGAAAAACGTCGCGTATCCGTACCCTCATCGCGGGTCATCGCGAGGAAATTGAAATCGAGGTGCGTCCGGCCGCCGAAGCGGTCGCGTTCACCAATGTGGTTGAAATCGATTAGCGGAAGGACCAGAGGAATTTCCTCTTGTACGTCACCGGATTGCAGACCCTGAAACGCGTGGGTGCTTGCCGAAAAATAGCTTCTTTCGCGAAACGCTTCTGCGAAAAGGCGACTGTTGAGAGAACCTGGCGCGCTGAAACCATACCGGCGCATATAGGTATCGTCGGTGGACCGCTTCGCGTCAAATCCCCAGCGCCATACGTCGTTGATATCAAAGCGGCCTTCGCTGTCTATATGCCCGCGCACACCGAATTTTCCGTCCTCGGAATCAAAATCGCCGTCGCTCGAATTGTCGGTAATACTTCCCGTCATTTCGACCTCGCCGCGACGAAGTTTGCGCCGGTAGTTGACGTGCAACAGACCTCCCTCACTCGACATCAAGTAAGGCGTGATCGTCGCGTCTTCCGAAGGTGAAATATTCCAGAAAAAGGGGAACTGGCCAACGAACCCGAGATCAGAGGAATTTCCAAAAGTCGGAAACAGGAAGCCGGTCTTCCGTTTGATCGTCGGGTCGGGATGCCGGAAATAGGGCGTGTATGCGACGGGAAAACCGAAGAACTCGAGCCAAGCATCGCGGTACTCAACAACTTTTTCATTTTTGTCGTGTGTTACCCGCACGGCTTTGATCTGCCATAACGGTGGTTTCTCCGGATCGTCTTCGCACAGGTTGCAAGGTGAATAGACGGCGTTTCGCAAGTCTGTGTGCAAACCCGCAGAGTGGCGGGCGCCGGATCCGGCTATACGACTGCGGTCCTTGAGAATGACTCCGATGTTCTCAATGACGCCGTCCTTCAAATCACCTGATATCTCGACCGAAGTACCGAAAATGGTTTCACCCGAAGGTTCCAACAACGTCACGTTCCCTTCGGCCCGAACTACGTTGGTGTTTCGATCATAGGTGACGACATCGGAAAAAAGTGAACGTTCTCGATAGTGGACTTCGACGTTGCCATTTGCCGTAACAATAGCGCGCTCACGGTCGAAACTCATGGTATCGGCACTGAAGCTCACCGGCGGAACGGACCCCTCCTTATCGTCACGGGCTGGTGTTGGTCGCGTCACCCCTGACCGATGGGTAGGCAGCAGTGTTTCGGTCTTCGGTAACGTCGGGCTAGTGGTTCCGACGCCCTGCCGCCGACCCAGAAGCAAGCCCAACGGGCGATCCGGAGAGTGCCCTTCCGTTGCCCATTGTGTAGCGGGTGACGCCGGAGGCACTGATGATTGAAGTGGTTGAAGCCTTGGAGCTGTCGGAACCGTTGGTGTCGATGGCGACTTGGAATAACTTTCGTCAGTGTTGAATAAGACTCCGAGGGGGCGACTAGGCGTCGATCCTGGAGCCGAGGCTCCTGATTGACCTGTGGTTTGATGGGGCGGCGGAGCCGGTATCGATTTCCGTGGTGCGGGAATTTCGAAAGGCCGTTGAGGTGGTGCTTTTTGGGGGCGCCATTCCGGCGTTGGTTGGATAAGAATGCCAAGCGGTCGATCCGGATCCTGCGGGCCGCCGGCCGGCACCGCTGCGAAAACCGGCGTGCCCAGTGGGATGGCCGCCAGGAATGCCGTCAGGATGCCGACGTTGGCGGCTCGCGCCAACGTCCAGTTTGGCTCTAGCCCCACGACTATCCATCCTCCATGTGTAAGAGCATCGCTAGACCAAGGAACGTCGCGACGCCGGATGGCGACCAAGCAGCGAGCGTAATCGGAATGCTGTCGGAGAGGCCGAGCGCGAAAACAACGTCGGAAAAGAAATAGAGCAAAAACCCGGTAAGGACGCCACCGGAAATAACGAACGTCGTGGCCCCGCGTCGTGATGGCCTGAGAGTAAACGTCGCGGCGATAAGAACCATAGCGCACATCAAGAACGGGGTTGCGAGAAGGGTGTGCCAATAAAGCCGATGGCGAATAGCAGAGAAGCCTGCCTTTTCCAAGGTTGCAATGAAATTCGGTAATGACCAGAAAGACATAGTTTCCGGCGGCGCGAAACTATCCTGGATTTTGCCGAGAGTGAGGTCGGTCGCTAGCCAATACTCGCTTTCATAACTCGGACGGCTCTCGGGCTCGTATATCCAAACGTCGTTCATGTGCCAGAAGCCATCTTCCAGTTTTGCCTTATTGGCTTCAATTCGGCTGTGAAACTTGTCCTTGCCCAAATACATGAAGACGACGACGTTTCTGAGTTCAACGTCGTTTCCGCGTTGTGAAACGTGATCGGAATGGACCACCGACTGACCGTCGCGATTGGCTTGGCGCAACCAAAGCCCGGATCCGGACAATGCCAGTAGCTCACGATGCCCTTCGATCAGACGGGCTTCCATGCGTTCGAACTTCGCCAGCGTCGCGGAGGCGACCGGATTGATGACGGTCACCTGTAGAATCCCCAATAGAAACGCGAGACTGATGACGGGGAGAAGGAATTGCCAGGCTGAGACACCGGCGGCGCGGGTCACGACCAATTCGTAACTGCGCGTCAGTCGCCAAAACGCCGCCATTCCACCAAATAGAACGGCGAACGGAAATGTTTCCTGACCCATGTGTGGGAGTTTCAGCAATGCCATTTCCAATACGTGTTGAAAACCGACCTCCGGCTTCGAGGCGGCTCTACGCATCAATTCAATGGTGTCAAAAAGGAGAATCAAGAACAGAAACAGGCCGAACAGAAGGAAAAAGCTCAGGAGGAAGTACCGGCCGATATAGAACGAAAGTGTTGTTGAAATACGCATCGCCACGAGGCCTATCGATCAGTACACATGGGACTTCGCGGGGCGACTGCGGTGCGGCGGGCGAATAAGGACCATCCCGGCAAACAAAATGGGAAGGATTGCGTTTACATACATGAGCGGGACGAATTGTAGGCGCTTCGCCGCAATATTCTCGAGACCCAACGACAAGATGAGAAGAGCTACGGCGACAAGGGACGCGTAGGTGATCTTCTGGGCCTGGGACCGCCGGCTGAAGCTGCCCAGGATCAGGAAACACAGGGCGATCAGTGTGAAGCTCAAAGCGCGGAGTGGCGACACGATCCTCTTATGGGCCTCAACCGTGTATTTCCCGAAATCATGGGCGCTCACGCCTTCGGCATTTTCGAGGTCCAGCAACTCCCCGAGCGTTCGCTCCCTCGCCTCCCGGTGGCGAGCCGGCGCACCGGGCCCGCCGCCAGTCAAATCCTTGAGGTCGAGCGTTCCTTGGTCGAAATACAGGATGGAGAACTTGTTGGTCCTTTTGTCGACGGTCTGGCGGTTGCCGTCGAACATGACGACACGTGCTCCTGTCGGGGTTTCGACCAGGGCGCCCTTTGCGGCCATCCATGTTTCCGGTTTCTCCGGATTTCTCTTGTCATAGGCCAGAACGCCGAGAAGTTGTCCGTCATTGGTTCGTTCTCGAACGTAAACCGTGACATTGGAAATGTTGGTGAAGGCTCCTTCTTTTAAGACCAAATGAGAATAACTGCGGATTTCCCACTGCAATTCGCGAAACATCTTGTAGGACAGCGGCAGGAAATGAAGGTTCAAGGCGTAACCGCAAATAACGACGATCAGGGTCAGGATGAGCGCCGGCTTTGCCAGAAAAAGCTGGCCTTGCCCGGCCGCGCCCATAATGACCAGTTCGCGATCGGACACCATCTTGGAATAGACGAACACGACGACAAGAAAGAGCGCGATCGGGAGGATCATCGGCAGAAAACTCGGCAGCATCAACAAGGTGAGATACAGGAAGGTGCCGGGTGTCGCACCTTGATTGACGATCATTTCCACGAATCGCAATGACTGCGACAGCCAGATGATGCACGCCAAGACACCCGTCACCAGGAGCATGCCGATGCACAACTGTCGCAGGACATATCGGGTGAAGCCGTTCATGCCCTGATTCCACCAGTGCCAATTTCGGCAAAGGTGTGGGAAAAACGCTAAAAAATCAAGGGTTAACCAATGGAATCGAGAACATCACATTAATTTGTACGACCGTTCGGCGCGCGATGTTCGGCTCCGATCGTCCACTTAGGTCCGGCTCGCAACGATCGTTTCCAATTGCTGGATGGTCGCCCTGAGTTGGGCCTTCGTTTTGCCGGCTGGGATGTCTTCGTCGGCCGTTTCCTGATAGTCGACGGGCAAGATTCTCCGAATGTCGAAACCGGGTTCGACGCTTTCAATGTCGAAATCGGAATCCGAGATGTTCTGGTATTTCAGAACGGCGTTAGTCCAAGCGAAAAACCAGAACTGGAAATAACCAAATCCGCCCTTGATGCGCCGGCGCCCGAGCGTCAAGCCGAGACCGCGCAACGCGAAATAAAGGTTGCGCGGCCGCGATGCGAACCGGGCCAGACGCTGGGTCATCTGCCACATGGCGGCACGGTTTTTCACGATCATCTTCAGGAACAGCCCAAGATTGCCAAACCCTTTGGCGTCGATGGCCACGAACCTGCCTTCGTCGAGAAGATCGAAATAGGCCCGCAAACGATCGTATTGGTAACCGCCATCCGTAAAACCATCGACGAACCCCTTGTAACCGTCGATCATCGTACTTCTCGGAAGCAGGTAGCGGATGTTTGTCTGGTATTTGTACCCACCCAATCCAAATCGGACGTCGCGGAGCCGTTTCGAAAGTTTCATTCGGCGGTAAAGAGGGGTACCGGGCAGAGCCGTCAACAGGGACGGGTCACCGGATAGGAGGGCTGAATCCCTGAGCCCGGAAAGTGTCGCGTCGAAACACTGTTCGTCATCGGAATCGAACCCAAATATCAAACCGGCGACCACGATGAATCCGTAGGACTGAATGGTTCGAACGGCCGCAACCATGTCCGGCGCCGTGTTCTGGACCTTGGCTGTTTCCAACAGCGAGTTGTGGCTGAAGCTCTCGACGCCGATGAACAGCATGTCGAAACCGGCCCTGCGCAACTTGACCATGAGGGCATCGTATTTGTGCAAATTGATGGTCAACCATGTGTACGGGCTGGGGCGGAAACCGGTTCGTTCCTCCCACTCTAGGATCTTGTCGATGACCTCCTCGGCCCAGCGAGGTTCTCCGATGAAATTGTCGCAGGCGAACAGAACCTGTTTCACGCCGAGGCGGCAAAGGTGGTCCAACTCGGCGACGATCAGGTCGGCCGACTTGTTGTGGGGACGGTTGTTGTCCTTCAGAATCCGGATATCGCAAAACTCGCACAGGAACGGACATCCGCGTGAGACCTCGAGGACCGCGCCGTAGTAGCGATCGATGGTCTCGTCGAGCATCGGCCGGTAGAATGGACGCGCGTCCGAAATGGGAAAGCGGCGTTCCGAGCGGATGATCCGGTCAATCGGTACGCAGCGGCGAATACAGTCGAGAAGACTCTCGATCTTCTCTTCGCCGTCACCGATGAAGACATGGTCGAAACCGTCCAGTCGGTCGAGTGATCCAGCTTGGTCGAAAGACCAGCAGATCGGTCCGCCGATCAGGGAAAGGGCATGCGGGTACCGCGCCTTCAATTTCTCACGTACCCTTTCGAGGTTGGTGAAATCTTGGCTGATCCCGCTGAACAGGTGTCAACGGCAACTTAAATTTCCCCATAATCGGCAACTTAAAATTCCCCGGTTTTGG
>Ga0066187_1000668_pt1 | contig 11128 bp, 12 predicted proteins | sample WorMetexBAHAMAS1_FD_58706 | JGI IMG/M metagenome (GOLD analysis project Ga0066187, IMG submission 58706) | Marine gutless worms symbiont microbial communities from Max Planck institute for Marine Microbiology, Germany - Inanidrilus exumae... | ecosystem: Host-associated > Annelida > Digestive...
GCCGTTGCCGGCGTGGGTCTGCATGTCGATACGACTGCCTATGTTTTCTAGTTTTTTAAACGTTTGAAATGCAAACCTACAAAAACGTGCACAAATCATTTGGCTATGCTGACAGAGTATACGATGAAACGATTAACACTGCTGTACAATTTTTATATTATAGTACAAAATTCAGACGACTTGACTGGCAAACAAGTTCACTGACAACGTGTTGTGTGTCCACAGTGATCCTGTCAGTCTGTCTTGTCTAATCGAATCTCGACAATAAACCTTCAGTCTTTTCAGTGTCGAAAATGTTCGTTCAGCTTCATAGCTGTTGACACTGAGGGGTTGCCGAAAGTTTTAACGGAAAGTGCAGAGTTGAGAGAAAATATCGGTCGCAAAGTGAGAGACACTGACAACAAACGACATCCATTCTACACTGCATTAAATATCGTGATACGGAAATAAAGTTTGCAGCACGTACTCGCGATGAAATTCTGCGTGAAAAAAAACATTTCAGGGTATCTGAACAGTCAAAACATCCCTCGTTAGGGCTTTGAAGTCAGTGTCAGCGCCTCGCAAACCAACTGAGAATTTGACGTCTAATGACAGAATCACTCAACGAACCTTATCCTTCTTCCTCCACCCACTGATTCTCGACAGAAGGGTCGTTGCACTCTTTAATGTCAGCTCTCCAACGCCAAACCCAGTATCAGCAAACCTACATTAAAGATTATACAACGTTAATATGACATGTCGTATTTTATTAGGCCGCATCCATGCATTGCGGGCTGGGCTATTGCTACAGACGGAGTGGCGTGGTCTGGCTGGGTCTGAAGGTCACGTTTCATAAGCCCTGCTAAAACGGCTGAACCGATCGAGATGCCGTTTGGGAGGGGACTAACTCGGGTGGGCCGAAGGAGCCATGTATTAGATGGAGTCAAGGTCGGACGAATCCATACGCCGCCGCGAGGAGTGACAAGTTGGTGATGCGGCCTTTTGTCAAAATTCTTTGACGACTTCTATTACTATTTCGGTAGAAACTGAATTGAAAAATGCAAAACGACTGCGAAAGCTACAACTAAATGTCAGTCAATAAGGCCTAGGTTCACAGTGGAACACATGAAATGTAAACTAGTTTGTCTAGCTAAAGTATATACTTGTTCCTTCCCATCTCGCACGTGTTCTGCCATCGACGAATAAATATGCTCATTTACAGTCACTAACTAGAAGAAGCCGGCATTCACAAGAATGCAAAAACCCACGCCGGGGAAAACACAGCGTGGCTTACGTACACAGCCAGCGTCAACATTGCGTTCTGTCTTAAGACCGACATAGACGTTGTGACCTTTGATCTTTTGATCCCAAAATTAATGGCTTTCCAGGACTCTTTGTGGAACATTTGTACGGTATGTCAAGTTTAGTGATCTTAGCTGCATCGGTTTTTGAGATATCGTATTGAAAAACAGACAAACAGCGGTGAAAACTCCACCCCCACGACTGCCGGTGGCGTGGGTTAACTATCGTCAAACGGCTAAAGATTAAGTTTTACGGTTTGGCGATTAAGGGGGTCACACGAACATGGCTAATAACGTTCTCATCCTTTCCATCTGTGCTCTCAGGTCATCTCGCCTCAGTTGCACAGCGTCAATCGACGTCTGCTGGTCGTCGATCTGTTCGCGGACCTGCTGCGCCACCGAGTCCCACGTTCTACGGCGAATATCGTCGCGAGTCCGACGCACGTCGTCGCGCAGTCGTCCGACGTCCGCCGTCCCGCCGCCGTCCACGGCCGCCAGCCGGGTGCGAAGCTCGGCAACGCGGGCGGCCAGCAGGTGCGCGTCGGCGGCGGCCCGGCGAACGGCGGCCTCGGCGGCGGCGCGTCGGGCATCAAGGGCGTCCGTGTCAGCAGCCAGTTGATCTACGTGCGACACCACGGACCAGACGTCGGTCGAGTTGACGTTGCACATGGCCACTTGACGCTGAATCCACGTCGCGTTGTTACTGTTACTGTCGGCAGCAAAGCTGCTGCCGCTACTGAGAGCTGACAGCAGCGACGATAAGACGTCACTCACCGACTACCAGTTACAAACGACATCAAACGACGTCAGCGCCACATCCGGGCACAGCATGAAACTTTTGGTGGGCACCAACCATATCTCTGGAACGGCTGATCGTCTCAGATGCTGTCAACTTAGGTGGACGGTCACTGTGGTAAACTGGTGACCGTCATCGGTCACAGTTTATCATACTGACCGTACGATGAGCGCGAGGCACGGCGTCGCGCGGGTCTGTCAGCGGCAGCGGAGACTTGTTACCTATGCTATCGACTATCGGACTATCGGATTTCCGCACTATTGTCCCAACCCTGGAAATTAATAGCTTCGTGTTTTTTTAAAATACAGCTACAAAGCAAATCACTTAAGAATGGTTCGATATGCTTCACACTTCAGTTCACACAAGATGCAATCGCAGACGGCAGACTTCGCCCACGTACCGCCACCTGGCGAACTGGAGGAAACATACGCGTCGTCTTTGATTCGGGCCTATTCCTCCATTATATGGAAACATGACGTCATCCACAAAACCGGAAGTACGTAATGTATCGCATTGCCTTCAGAACAGGATCGAGTCACGACCACATGTGTCATGTACACAAAACTTGGTGAAATTCGGACGTGCGGGTTTTAAAACACGCGAGCAGACAGACAGACAAACAAAGAGAAGACAGACAGACATACAGACTCGCTGATCACAATAATTGGCACCCCTATCGGGGGCAAAGTATAACTAAGCCATTGCCTCTGCTACAGGTTAGCGGGGGTAATGTTTTGTTCCGGGTCTGTTAGCAGAATGACTCAAAGGGTTATGGGTGGATGCTCGTGAAATATGGGCAGCAGGTAGATCAGAGAATAAGCTGTAGTTGATTGAATTGCTGAAGTGATCGAAAACATATTCTAGACATGAGTCGGTCTTAAGTGCCGCCACGCTGCGACTGCTGGTCTTCTCGTAGAACAGAGCCATTGTCCACGCCTGCATGCGGCTGTACTGGTACAACGGTCGACGTAATATTAACCAATACTTCACTTACATGCACGCAACTGCTGCTTGACGTTAACGACACTGTGTTGATTTGATTGAGACGTGACTGAAGTATGCAATCTGCCGAGTAAAAGGTAAAAGGTAAAGGTTTCCCATACTCGTTACCGAGCGTTGGGCCCGGAGCTGATCCAGTCATCCACCCGGCGATAGGCTGCCATTACTTACCGCCAGGCCTGCAATTACCTTCCCAGGCGCAGAGCATTACCGCCCCTTTGCAGGAGCCAAGTTATACTGCTCGATGACAGTAAACAACTTGCCCAATGTTGTTACGCAGCTTTGCCCCGAGTAGGATTTGAACTTACGATCTGTTGATCGCCAGACCAACGCTCTACCTGTTGCGCCACCGCGCCATCTGCCGAGTGCTGCTATCTAACTCGTTTTTATTTTATTGTGCACGCAAACAGACGGGCAAGCATTGCAGACAAAGTCACTCAGTACAGCATGAGATCGACCTTATTGAGAGAAAAGGCCGCTGTGTGCTGGAGTGTGGTGCGTTGTAGCGCCTCGAGAGCGTCAGATTCGATCGTCTCGAGAGTTGACTGCAGCGTCTCGGACTCGTTGATGATTGTACGACTCAGCTCAAGGACTAGATTGACTGCAGCCAGTGACTCGTTTGCCTGACGCTGCTTCGCTGTCAACAACACATAACTACTGTACGTCGTCCGGCGGCGTTAGCGTTAATCACCAGTCGTGAAACTAGAAAGCCCTCACTCGAGGTCACACCGACCACTTTAGCCGAAAAAAGAAACTTTTTGATCCCTTCAAACATGACCTATACAAGGTCAAGGTGAACCAGCACGCTAAATATCAAAGTCAGAGGTCATTTACATCAAAACGTATTGATCAGATACACAGACGCATACAAACCGGACCGATTGATCTACCTGGACTACTAAAGTGGTCGGAAGAGGGTCTATCGACCGAAAGAAGTTGGCCAAAACCTGCATAATACGCTTAACGACACCACACACTATCTGAAATAAACCAATTATTAATCCACTAGTATGGAATAATGTGCAATGTTTGAACTTATAATTCAACGCAAATGTTCAAACAGCACAGTCGTGTGGTAAGCGACCGACTGAGTGTCTGCATCCCGTCCCGTTAAGGGTAGGAAGCTGAGTTGACAGGGTGGATAGTTATATACGAATACGGTACACCGTCGAACGGTCACCTTTCTCAGTACTAAGGGTGATCGACGTACAACGCCACTACCATTACGTCAAACTCCCACCAGTTTCAAACGTGAACGCGAACCTTCTGACAGCACGTCGAAGTCGACCAGAACGTCGAGCATGTCACGTGCACGCGATGACGTCATTTCCGCACGTGACGTCATCTCGTGTATAGTTGTCTGTGCGGCAGCGGCGCGGTCCAACCACGTGACCCACTCTGCTACCACGTGACCGACGATGCCGACCAATCGGCGTGTCTCATTGCCGGCTCTGTTTACGTCGTTCACAGTTGCTAACGCCTGATTCATCGCCTGCTGAATCTTTACATCAACAGCGACACATGACAATGAAGTGTGACGACTATAGCAACGGCGAAAGATCATTTATGATACAATGTAAGATATGTCTAGAACGCTAATAAAAACTACAAGAAGCCAACATTCATAAGGCTGCACTGTCACCCAATGCTTTTCAACGGACTCATAAACAAGTAACTATAACTAGAACCACAACTAAGATTCAGCGTCAGCGATAAAGGCGTGAGTGTTACACCCCTGACGTACATCGATTTAAAGCCGGGAGCGTACCAAGATTACGGAACCGTGGATGTTAAACGAACCGTTACGGACGCGACAACACAGACAGACACACAGACCACACACTACTTCGTTTGTAGCAATAGGTCACTTCTTATGCACTGAGTGCATCCGATGCGACCTAAAATGTCTAAGTAAAGCTGTCGGCGTGAAGCTGCTGCTTCGTCAAGCTGCTGTTCATCAGCAGTTCTAGATGAGACAAAAATGTGCACGTAGGAACCTGGTTGTCGAGGTTGGTCGTGAAAGCCTCTAACTGAGTCACGTTCAGTCGCACGGAGCTCAAGTCAACAGCGTCCGGCGTCGTCATGGTGACGTTGTCGTGCACAGCTTGTGCTGACGTCAGCAGCTCGGTGGCTACGGCCGTGACGTCATCAATACCTGCGCTGACGTCACCGATATCAGTGCTGGAGGCGTTCAGCTGACGGCGAATGTTGGCGAGGTCGCCGGCAAGTTGTCGTCGTTGGATGAGTGACGACTGTGTCAGCTGTAACAACACCATCACGTGTCGCAAACAATGTACACTTTGGCTTAAAAACAATGTAAGCCTACCAGCTTTGGCTACACATCAAATCAGTGGATGTATGTCGAAGTTATTGCCAGCCAGCCATTGGCGCATTTTTGAGGCACGATGTATATGTATGTATATTGACAGTAGCGAAACACGACTGCACAGGGGGTTAGTCTGAATTTTTACGTAGAAATTTAAAAAGCGTATAGAACAGTGGCATATTCAAGCGATGCCAGTAGGCCATGACATCCCCTTTGAATGTCAAAAAATAGAAATCCTATTATTTCTGATTTTATGCTGTAAAAAGTACTTCATCTAAAGTCAATAAATAATGCAATTCTATATATAATGTCAAATTGTTTTCTCGCTCGCAACGTTCGCTCGCTCTCAATCCCTTCTGGTACCGTATCCCCTCTGTTGAACCATGCATACGACACTGGTATAGAACGTAACTTTATAGAGAACTACTGCTACATATAAACCAAAATGTCAAACTGTTGTCCTTGCACATGTCACTAGCACGCGTCAGTATAAAACTCTTCACCGTGAACAAGCGAACGTCGTGTAACAGCAGCAGCAGCAGCAGCAGCTGACTGGACGATTGTCAAACACAAGTGGCTAGCTAGTTCGACATCTGATTCACGTTACTCAGGCGACTCGACTGCATAGAAACGTGCCTTGGTAGAGAATTGCACTGAAGTAACTCTACCGGATAAACAACTGGAAATGTGTGGCAAAGACCAGCGTGCCGCCCGCCCGGAGCAAACGCACCTGCAAAACTCAGAAGTTACTGGATCAAAGTTCACCAAATTTTTATCAGATGTAGAGGAGTCATCGTCGGGGTTAATGCGTGCATCCATGTTGCGATCCTCCCATCCCTTGTGAAATGCCAGCGCACGAACGAAGGCGAAGTATGCCAGTTTTCGCTGATTGGCGCCAAAAAAATCCGTTACCATAGCAACGTCCCATGAGGATCGCGAAAAGGTCAGACTGATCATGCCCAACCATATGTATAGGCCTAACTATCCTGCAAATTTGGCGAAGATCGGACCTGTATATTCTTAGTTAATTTGTCTCCAAGGTGACCGTTAAAAATTTTCGAAAGTAACATCGGTACATCTGATAGCCGTTTGGCATGCCAGAGTAAGTAAGTAAGTCATCATAATTTGATCGCATGTGATTGAATTTGGTTGATGACGCTTCAGCCAGTTGTCGTCATTTAGCCTGTTCGGCAACAACTGGCTGAAGCGTCATCAACCAAATTCAATCACGCGAAACGAAACGCTGCCAGCCGATTAAACCACGATGACTTACTTACTTACAGATTAAACAGCAGGACAGTGAATTTAGCAGCAGTAGCGGTGAGTCAGTGGCAGTTACGTGAGATGCTCGTCGGCTGGTGTTAAGTGCGGCCGCTGAACGCGTCTCGATGTCGACGACTGTCTCGTTGAAGGACTGCAGATCTGTCAGCGTGCCGCGCGCCGCTTCCACCACGCGTCCTCTGATCGCCTCGAGGGCTGCCACGTCCGACAGCATCGACTGCGTGTACTCCGGTATCTTGTCTGTACACACCGCGCCAGTAGTGTTATTAGGCCCGTTCTAAGACACACTATTTTTAGATCTGTACTCTGTCCTAGTGACACCTGGAAACATCCAGGTCAGTGCTCTATGGACAGACGAAAGTTCGAGGTCAGTGTACTACGATCGGAACTCGCGTCACATTGCCCTGTCTCTCTTCTGATTATAAACCTTTTGTGCTTCACTATTTAGTGAACAAAACAACAAAAATAGTATTTTGTGTCTATCAGTCTATGACGGATTGACGGTATCATTTTCAGACTTTTAGTTCATTCTGCCAGTATGAACCGAAATATCTGTTGAAACAATAAGAAGAGAAGTTGTCCATTGTCTTTAGCTTTTTCTGTATATTTAGACCACATATGATTCTTGACAGTACACGACGACATGTGAATAGACGGTATGCCGTATTTGGCCAGTAGTGATGTTATACGAAGGCGAAAACCACGCCAGCTCAAAGCACGGAAAACCTACTCCACCTGAGCAAGCGCCTAGGTACTTCCACTGAAGCCAGATCAGCTCTCAAATAACACTGGCCGACTATAGTTTAGACCGGAATACGGTCCCGTATGACCTACATAAAGTCTTCCCTGCAGCCACACAATTTCGTCCTTGATTTTAACAGGGTCCCAGCATCCACAGCATTATTTGCCATTGATTTAAATACCATCAACAGTCTCGAGTTACAGAGAAAAACCATGAAAAGTTTTGAGACCCAAAAAATTGATATCAAAGCATGTGCCTGTGCAGTGCACGAGCTCTATAGTTTTCCCATGTTCGTGTCTTCATGCACACTTGAATTTGACAAAATGTGGTGTTGGTTTGCAAATCCGAACTGCAGTAGTTAAATCAGTTGAGTTCCATTTTGCTATTAACATTCATTTTCCATGCTGTCCGCAGAATTCAAATGGGCCCAAAGGGGAGGTCAGTCAGGCCTCAGTTAGGGTCTGGGCCCCTTTCGCACTGCCAATGCGGGACTTCATGTATCGCGAATCAGCTCTTGAATCTAAACGAGCGTAGGGTTTGAGAGCTAATTCGCGCTCGTTATCGAATATGTGACAAAATGTGACTGACTGGTGAGCGCCAGATAAGTAGCATTGCGAGTTCTGGCGATGCTTTCTATGTTGTATTCACAAAAAGTCAGATGCTCATCAGCGAGACGCAAGTTGGCAGTTGATTGGTCGATCAACGGACCAATGACGTCATCCAGGTGATCATTTGCATACTGAAGACTAGCGTTCAGTACAGGTATATCAGCCACAATATTGAACGCATCACTATGAGCTGCAGCCATCTGTACAAAAGAATACAACATGTATACATACAACATTGACATTCTCGATCATATTAATACAAACGTAAATTCATGTAACTGCGGCTATATAAGTAAAATAACTATTCATAAAATTCAAACAAAACTGGAAGACGGTGAAGTCTGTCTACCCGGTCATCCATATCTTGAAAATAATCGAAAAACGATGACATGTGAACACACTAAGCATCTATCATTTTCAAGGTGATGGATTTGACATTTTGACTACAAATTGACTAGTTCATACCTATGACATTTACGGTGGTATTACGTTTAAATACGTTATCGGTATAAAACGCAGGCCTACTTGGAGGGTTCCAGCCAACCCTAGGGTGCGAGACCACAAGCAAACTGGGGGAGTCGTGACCACAACTGGGGACGGGGACTGAACCCCTAAACCCGGCAATTTTCACCCTGATAATAATAACTAGAAAGCGGGACAAAGCCAAAAGTGTAGCCCGCCCGGCGCATGAATGTGTATTTCTTACTTACCTACAGACAGGCTATGTTACTGCCACCTAGCGAATGACGTTAAAAATCAGACCGTAGAGTATTTTAGCCATGCGTATACCTAACCAACCATGCACATTAGTTAATAGCTCTCAGACCGTCAGACGTCACTGAACCGAAGTTCACGAAATTTTTACCAGAGGTAGAGGAATCAACGGCGGTGTTGCATCCTTCCATCCGTTGTGTAACGGCAGCGCACAGAATGAAGATAGGGTGTGTCAATTTTCACCGACACGCACCAAAAATCGGTTACCATAGCAACGTCCCTTGAGCGAGCCGTCGCAATTTCAATATATAAAGCCAACAACCTGCTCTATACTTGATGAAAATTTGGTAAATATCAGTCCAGGAACTCCGGTGAAAACAACGCAAGCGTGCGCATTTTTACCTATGTGCACTTGCCCACCTCCTGAAAATAAACCACAAGATCTCAGAGGTTACTGGACCAAAATTCACCAAATTTTTATCAGACGTAAAGGATTGAAGGATCATTGTCGTGTTAATACAGCAATGAACGTTGTAATCCCCCAACAGTTGTCGAATTCATGCCAGCGGAGAGGATGAAGGCGGGGTGTGTCAATTTTCGTCAAGACGCGCCACGAATCGGTTGCCATAGCAACGTCCCTTAATCGAGTCGTCGCAATTTGAATATACTGCTATAAATTCCACTAATCGCCCTACATTTTCTGTTTGGTGAAGATCAGTCTATAGACTCTGGTGGAAACAACTCAAACGTACGCATTTTTGCACGTGTACATCCACCCCCTTTGTGCAAACGGGCCACAACATCTCAATGATTTACTGCATCAAAGTTCACAAACGTTTTATACGACGTAGAGGGTATATCCAGGGTCTCCGGGTTGGTATAGGTTTTACGATCTTCCCAACCGTTGTAAAATGCCAGCACAAACAATAAAAGCGTTTCATACCAACTTATTGCTTTCTTAACTGCCTGAACACCGGGATCAGCTCCGGGTCCAGCGCTCGGTAACGAGTATAGGAAGCCTTTACCTTTTATTACAATATAAAATAAGCGGTTTACGCGTCTAAGTTCTTGTAGACTGGTTCTTGTCTGCAGCAGACGGTCGTAGAACGTCGCTGATGAGTTGTACGGAATTACGGCGGAGTCGGCGATTGTCGACACGTTTGCCGCTATCTCAGCCAGCTTGACTATCTCGCGTGTCACGAGACCATAACAACTGTCGCATTCTGCGCATGTTCACCGCACTCAGCACAGCTTCAGCAGCTGCACAGTAATTACCTCAACGCTACGAATTACATGGATCTTTATTATGCACGCGTTGTATATATAGGCTGATGGATGGGAAAAGCAATAAAATGAAACTAGAAGATGCCTATGCCACCACATACTTGAACAAAGATGTGACCTTGACCTATGACCTTTGACCTCCAGAATCTAATCAGGTCATCAATAGGGGCTAGTGAATAGTCCCTGTCACTTTTATTGAAACTGTTCAAGCCATTCATGAGGTATAGTGGTAACAATATGTGACCGGACGAATGGGTGAACGTTCTAACGGGACAGCCTAAAAACATAATGCATTCGCTAACACTGCCGGGTGGCAAGAGCATAAAAAGAACGCTCGTCTGAGTAACGCAGCTAGGGGAGCCAAGGCTCTCCCTTTCAACTGTTGCTCAATCCTCACCATTTTACATGTATCATGCGACTTGGAGGCCCATGAGCAGAGAGCTCTTTCACACAGAGTAGCATGGCGGAAAGAGATTGTGGAAATAAAGTGAGGCGATCAGATGAAGATGCCAGAGCAAATGGCTGGCTGATTCCTTTGAAAATCCCAGATACGTCCCTGTCTCGTCCAGTACGTGTCGTGTATGGAAACTGCAAGCAGATGAGATAAGTGGTGGAGCCAAGTTCAACAAAGGCAGCCTATCTTTACTGTACACCACGTTAATCACTTTATTTATGTCAAGTGTTCTTGAAAGTTCATGCGTGTAAGCTGCTAAAATCCCGTTGGAATTTCGGCTTGGATTGACGTTTTGCTTAAACCACAATCACTCGTCAATAGAACAATCATCGTCATTGTGTTCGAGAGCTAAAAGTTAGGCTATCTAAAATTTTCATTGGAAAATTCTACAGAACATCAATCTAAGGTAGTCTAGTCTACGGGTTGGAGCGATAAAATCGGGCCAGTGTTAGTGAAAAATGTGCCAAATATTTCACGCGGTAGTGTAGCGACACGTTAAAAAATCGTCAATGACGATATTATTAGTCCGCATCGCAGCTACTACAGCTAGACGCAGCCTAATGCTACAGACGGAGTAGCGTGTATCTGTCTGTCTGTTGGTCACGTTCGTGAGCCCTGCAAAAACGGCTGAACCGATCGAGATG
>Ga0066187_1000670_pt1 | contig 11116 bp, 7 predicted proteins | sample WorMetexBAHAMAS1_FD_58706 | JGI IMG/M metagenome (GOLD analysis project Ga0066187, IMG submission 58706) | Marine gutless worms symbiont microbial communities from Max Planck institute for Marine Microbiology, Germany - Inanidrilus exumae... | ecosystem: Host-associated > Annelida > Digestive...
TTCTCCATTAAGAGGTACCTTCTCTTCTTTTTCTCTCTTATCCAGAATTCAGGTTAATAGGGTTCGCCAGGATAAGAAGGAATCGATTTACTGCTTTTGCCGCCGATTTTCCATAATCTTTAAGACAAGCGCTAACTTGGCATTAGATTTTCCTATCCTAAAACGATTGCCTTTCCTAAACCTTAGGAATTTAGAAAGAATTCGAAGATACGCAAGATCATTGCTATAATATTATGTGTTGTATGTTCCTTGAGGAGTTATTGGTAAATTTGGTTGAATTTAGCTCCATGATATTGAGAAAAACTCCCTAGGTTTTAATTTAGCCTCCCCGATACGGGTAGCTTGGATGTCTGGCAATATCGAAATAGCTACAAGGAAAACTACTAAAAATGAATGAAATCCCCGAATATATTGATGGTATACCTAACATCAGCGGCTCGGAAGACATAGTCCTTGAGGCTGCCCGGCGCCGGGATCTGAACGGTTTTTCAGGAAACAAAAACCAATTTGCGCAGATAAAAAGTGCATTTGCGATTGCACTTCATATGCAACAGCCCCTGATTCCCGCCGGTGGTGATAACCTCGAATCAGCGGAGCTGATCAGTAACCTTAAATACATGATGGATCATCAACATATCGGTGATAACCATAATGCTCCGGTTTTTCACTGGTGCTACAAGCGAATTGGCGAATTCATTCCCCAACTCGTAGCAGAAGGTAAAGAGCCCAGGGTTATGTTGGATTATTCGGGAGTATTGTTTCACGGCCTTCGGCGTATGGGTGCTAACGATGTCCTTGATGGTTTGAAGCACATCACCTGCAATGAGGAATATCAACGCTGCGTGGACTGGCTCGGATGTCCATGGGGCCACGCAGTTGCCCCATCTACCCCGGTTCAAGATTACAGGCTCCATGTGCAGGCCTGGCAACACCATTTTGCTGCCATTTTCGGGCTGGATGCCTTGGAGCGTGTACAAGGTTTCTCCCCTGCTGAAATGGCCCTACCAAATCATCCCGATGTTTGCTACGAATTCGTTAAGACCCTGAAGGACTGTGGTTTTTCGTGGGTTCTACTGCAAGAGCACACCGTTGAGAATGCGGAGACCGGTTGGGGTGTAGAACAGCCTCACATTCCCCACAGATTAGTAGCGAAAAATTCCAGAGGAGATGTCGCTACTATCATCGTTCTTATTAAGACGCAAGGTAGCGATACCAAGTTGGTAGCACAGATGCAGCCCTATTATGAGGCCAAAGGGCTCGAACGTCAGCAACTTGGGAAATACATGATTCCACCCTTGGTATCCCAGATTGGTGATGGAGAAAATGGTGGGGTCATGATGAATGAGTTTCCCGGTAAATTTATGGAGGCAGTACGGGAAAGCAGTGGTTCAAATACTCCCATCATGACGGGTACCGAATATCTGGAAAGTCTTTTTGCCTTGGGAATTACCGAGAAGGATTTCCCGGAAATACAACCGATCCTGCAAAAGCGCATTTGGGAGCGCTTCGAGCCGGGCGAAGGTCCTGATAAGCTCACGAAGGTGATCGCGGATCTGCAAAAGGAAGACGATCGTTTCCACATGGAAGGAGGAAGTTGGACAAATAACATATCTTGGGTCCAAGGTTATGAAAACGTCCTTGGCCCCCTCGACAAGGTAAGCGCGCTGTTTGCCGAACGGATGCTGGAAACAGGTATCTCCACGGATGAACCGGCCTATCGTAATGCGCTATTCCATCTGTTGACGACACAGACTAGTTGCTTCCGTTATTGGGGACAGGGTACCTGGACCGACTATGCCCGCGAATTGTGCCGACGGACAACAGAAACAATTCAAGCGTAAACAACGGAATATAAAAATGCAGAATCGATACCACGCAACAATACTTACGCTCCATCAACCACCGGGTAACCTGGAGAATCTCATTGCCCATGAAACCTGGAAAGCAAAGGAAGTTCTGTATGCACTGGATCGTATTCCACGAGCGATATGGGGCTACGAAGATGTAGCCAGGATACACCTTGCCATTTCCGGAGCACTTTTGGAAACCTTGAGTAGTCAGGACTTTCAGACTCAGACATACGGTTACGTGAAGTGTGGTGATCTGCTATGGAATCTGCGTAACTCAGCTATCGATCTGCTTGCAACCGGTTACTACCATCCGGTTTTTCCCTTAATTCCATCCGCCGATAGGGAAGAACACATTCTCCGATGGTTTGGCATCGCCCGTCACTTGTTCGATCAACAGCATTTTCAGGGTCTATGGCCACCGGAAATGGGTTTCTGTATGGAAATGATTCCCATGCTGAAAAAATTCGGATTTCGCTATGTATTGGTGGATAGCGAACAGGTGGTTCCTCTTACTCCCATGTCTTGGCATGAATTGCGCTATCGTCCTCATATTGCAGCCTTCGGTGGCGAGGAGATCGTCGTAGTAGTGCGTGATCGGGATCTTTCCAATTCCCAAGAATCAGGCATGGACCCTGGCTGGTTTATACACGAGATCTTTGAACGCACCCAACATTGTAATTTTCCACCGTTGGTTACTACTGCCAGCGATGGCGATAATGGTGGTTGGTTCCGAAACACCAAGTGGGATTCTAATTTCTGGGGTGTCTTTTACCGTCCGCTGATGCGGCGTATACGAGAAGGGACGGCGGGTTTCTCCCCTATATTTATTCAGGATTATCTAGATCGTTTTGGTGCGGATGGCTATGTTATCGTGCGTACCGGTGCTTGGAATACGGGAGACCACAGTGGTGTTGGTTTCGTACAATGGACCGGTTCCGAAGTGCAGAAAGAGGCCTTGGAACGGATAGACGAGGTAAGTCACATTGTCCATGAGTTACGTTGGGAAGAAGGAAGAAAGGGATGGCAAGATCCGGAAGTGGGTAGATTGTTAGAAGATGCCATGTGGCGATTACTAAGAGCGGAAACCAGTTGTCACTTCTTCTGGGGTGAAAATTGGGTGCCGCGTGTACATACCGACCTGGACCAAGCGCTTGCCTTGGTAAAACAAGTTCAGGAAAGGGTAAATGTTTAAATGAGACTTTTGCACGAAGTGCAAAATCTCGCAGCGCACGGATGTGCTGCCAAAATCAAATACGGCAAGTATTTAATTTTGTAGGAAAGAAAAAAATCGCATTTTCTTATTTCGTTGCTTTGCCGAGCCAGGGATAGCTTGTTGTGCAACGCACTCTAAATAAATCCCGACCGTTTTGATATTTTGATATAGATATTCTTCGATTATTTAAGCGGTCAATTTCAAAAGCTTCTCCACTAGAAAGGCTTTGATATCGGATTAGGCGAAGGCCCTAAAATACCTAGCGAGGCTACGCCTCAGACCAACTAGGCATGATGCTGTATTAGTAAAGCGCTCTTAAAACTTGACTTATTTACAAAGCCGAGCGGAAAAATAAACAAATTAATTACTTCTTGATTCCAAAGTTCGATAAAAAAACACTTTACTTACTATGTTCATTATCCAGAACTGCTGAGAAATCACTTGAACATTATGTAATAACCAGGTGAAATCAGAAGTATATTTTGGAAAAAGATTTAATGATGCAGCGCCGGTATTTTGGGAATCATGAGCTTAAAATTCATAAACTAACCATTTTATTAACTTTTTCTAAAATCTAACGAAGATAACGAAAACTAGTTTCCTAACATCATAAATATGTTGTTCAACAAGCGACAGAAATACACGGATATTCAATTGGAAGATTAATAGAAGGAAATTAGTGTACACATAGCACTAGGTGGTTAAAACACCTAAGATCTGAATTTAATTTTTCTCTCGCACCAGGACTAGGATGATACGCCCATGAGTAACCCTAATTTGACTCCGGATCTTCAGAGAATCGTGGAATCCCGACACCATGACCCTTTCTCGGTGCTCGGACGACATCAAGATGGCGATAGTGGCATTGTGATTCGCGCTAACATTCCGAATTGCACCGAAGTTAGCATAGCAGACGGTCCCTTTCCCATGGAACGGATTCCGGATACTGATATCTTCGAGTACCGTGGCTCAGGGAAAGGTATCCCCGATCACTATCGCTTCACTTGGCGTGACTCTGAAAACAACGAGTATACCGTTTACGATCCGTACTCTTTTCCTCCACAAGTTGCCGATTTCGATCTGCACATCTTCAACGAGGGAAAACATTGGCACGCTTATCGGATACTCGGTGCCAACATTCGCGTGGTAGATGGTATTGAAGGTGTGTTATTTGCCGTATGGGCACCCAATGCAGAACGGGTTAGTGTCGTTGGTGACTTTAACCACTGGAATGGTCGAGCCCATCTTATGCGAGTGCGGGGTGGAAGCGGTGTTTGGGAGTTGTTTATCCCGGAAGTTAAGCCAGGTGGCCTTTACAAGTTCGAGATTCGGCACCGGGGCACCGGCAACATCATGCTCAAATCAGATCCTTATGGGAAATTCTTCGAATTGCGTCCTAGCACTTCCTCTATCATAGTAGGTGAAAGCGAATATGAGTGGAAGGACCAGAAATGGGTGAATGGCCGGGCTGAACAGGATTGGCTACATACCCCGATGTCCGTCTATGAAGTGCACCTCGGTTCTTGGCAGCAAGGTTCGGATGGGGAATTTCTTAACTATCGGGATTTAGCTGAGCGTTTGGTAGGTTATGTTCGCGACATGGGCTTCAGTCATATTGAATTGATGCCGATTACCGAACATCCATTCGATGCCTCATGGGGATATCAAACCACGGGCTACTTTGCTCCGACTAGCCGCTTTGGCTCACCGGACGATTTCCGTTATTTTGTTGATTATTGTCACCAGCACGGTATCGGCGTATTTCTAGATTGGGTACCGGCACATTTCCCAAAAGATGCCCACGGCCTGGCTTGGTTCGATGGAGAACCTCTGTATGAGCACTCCGATCCAAGAAAGGGTGAGCACCTGGATTGGTCAACGCTCATCTATAACTACGACCGCCATGAAGTGAAAGGTTTCCTACTATCTAGTGCCGTATTCTGGTTAGAGGAATACCATTTGGATGGACTTCGAGTAGATGCGGTAGCATCCATGCTCTATTTGGACTACTCCCGCGAAGAGTGGATCCCCAATGAATATGGTGGCAATGAAAATTTGGAAGCAATGGAGTTCCTGCGTGAGTTGAATACCGTCGTTCATTCCGAACACCCGGGCTCCTTGGTTATGGCTGAAGAATCGACATCATGGCCTCAAGTAACCCGTCCGGTGTACCTTGGTGGACTAGGCTTCAGCATGAAATGGAACATGGGCTGGATGAACGATACCCTGCGCTATTTTTCTCAGGATCCCATCTATCGACAGTATCATCATGATTTATTGACCTTTAGCATGTTGTATGCCTTTACGGAAAACTTCATCCTGCCGTTCTCTCACGATGAGGTTGTGCATGGTAAAGGCTCCATGCTCACTAAGATGCCTGGAGATGAATGGCAGAAGTTTGCCAACCTACGGGTTCTGTACACTTATATGTTTACTCATCCCGGTAAAAAGCTACTCTTTATGGGAACTGAATTCGGGCAAGGATTCGAATGGGATGTTGCCAATCCGATCGACTGGGATGTGCTTCAGTATCCGTTCCATGAAGGTCTTCGTAGATTAGTAAAAGACTTAAATCATCTCTACCATAACTCTTCTGCGTTGCATCTTTATGAATTCGAATGGCAAGGATTCGACTGGATCGATTGCCATGATTCTCAGCAATCCATCTTGAGTTATATACGCAAAAGTGAAGAAGAGACCCTCATCGTTATCGTAAACTTTACGCCAGTTCCCCGTCATGATTATCGTATCGGCGTACCATACCCAGGCAAGTACCACGAGATCCTGAACTCTGATTCTGAGTTCTATGGCGGTAGCAATGTTGGCAATGGGATGTTGCCATTGGAAACCACCGATGAAGGCGGTTGGATGGATAGACCTTATTCTCTGTTGGTAACCGTACCGCCACTAGGGGCTATTGTTCTGAAACCAGAATACGTACTATCGAAAGGGGAAGAAGAAAAAACGGACTCGGACGAAGCTGGAAAGGTTGTCGTTATATCCAGTAAAGAGAGTACGGCGGATGCACAGGAATCCGGAGCTAAAGCTAGCACCCAAGTGAAACCACGTTCTGCATCCCAGGCTTCTTCCGCTAAAGTAAAAAGCACCCCAACCAAAGCAACAAGCAGTAAGCGAACTACTACGAAAAAGACTACTACTGCTAAGAAGGCAACCGCTAAAAAGGCTCCAACCCGGATTGGTACTGCCAAAAAGTAGGAATCCAATCTAATCTAGTTGGAACTAATTAGGAAAAGGTTCGAAAAAGGGCGCGAAGTGAGAACTTCTCATTTCTCCTTCGTGCTCTTTCATTCAGTCCGTTATCCAGAAAATTTTGAACAAAACAATCAAGGAATTTTCAATTTCCGACTTTATAGATGGAATCAAGTAGTTAGGTTGGGTTAGCGTAGCGTAACCCGACAATGAGCGCTTCGAAAAAACAGTCGAGAAATTTTGGTTCCAGCTTGGCCGGGTTAGGTATCGGAAAAACAAAGATCCTGGAGGATCCGATTCCCGTGCTAAGGCCTATCCCCTTGCAGCTCTGGCGCCAAGCGCTAATATGTTCTCCTTGGTGTTTCGCACGATAACACTGTGGATGGTCATTGTAACAACCTGAAATTTAGTATGTTCCTTCGATCCCAAGACGACGAATCGGTAGATTGCGACTCTAGTACCCCTATTCAAATCCCTAATTGGTTGCTATCTATCCTCACACCAAGGTCTTATCGAAAAGCCATAGGTTGCAATGCTGTTGTTCGTGGTGCACAAACATTTGCAATCAAAATCTCCAGTAAAGCAGTAGAGCTCATACGTAATGGATGTACTTCTCCAACAATCGCTACAATACTGGACGACACTTATCGATCTTCTTTCGGTAGATCCAACCCGGCTTACCGAGCCGGATATGGTATTTCGCATTTTTCTGCAAGTTTTTTTACTCACCTGTTCAGCGTTTTTTTCCGGTTCTGAAACTGCGTTATTCTCTCTATCAAGGTTAGATCTACAAAAGATCCGGCGAGAAAAACACCCCCGTAGCGAAACACTTCACGCCCTGCTCGATAAACCCCGTCGTTTGATCATTTCTATCTTGTCCGGCAATGAACTCGTTAACATTGCCGCCGCTGCCAATATGACAGCTATATTGGTCACACTTTATGGAGATCAACATGCAGGTTGGATCAATCTTCTGGTCATGGTCCCATTGTTATTACTTCTTGGTGAGGTAACCCCCAAAACCATTGCTATATCCAACCCGGTGAAAATCAGCACATCACTGGTAGCTGGGCCGATGAATATATGGGTCAAGTTGGTTTCACCTCTGCGTTGGGTTATTCGTGGGGTTTCTGATCGAATCACAACTCTGATCGTAGGAGAAGAAAAAGCAGCAGAAAATATTCTGCAAGTGGATGAATTCTTGAGCCTTGTGGAAGAGGTTGCCAATGATGGTGAACTCAATGCCACGGAAAGAGCGCTTATCTACAATCTATTAGAAGCGGGCGACACCGAGATCGTCGAGATCATGACGCCTCGCACCCGTACCGCTTTTCTCAACGCCAATGCCAGCGTTCCTGAATTGGTCGAACGTTTTGTTACGATCCAACATTCACGGGTCCCCGTATTCCAGATTCATCGAGATGATATCGTTGGTTTTCTTCATGCAGAAGATATCATGGAATTGGTGCTTGAAGGTGTAGATCTGTCGACACAAACTCTTGAACAACTTATGCATTCACCCGTTGTAGTGCCGCTTACCAAAAAAGTAGACGAAATGATCGAATTTTTTCAGGAGAACAATGCAAGGGCGGCTACAGTTCTTAATGAGTTTGGTGGTGTCGAAGGTTTCCTTACCATAGAAGATGTACTCAGTTTCATTTTTGGGCAGATATCAGAAGATGTACCCGGGCAAGAGCTGTACCAGGAACGGGATGAAAATGTCTATGAAATCCCCGGCGATATGAAGCTAACTGACTTTAATACGTTAACCAACTTCGGTATCGAAGATCCTAGGATGACTACTATAGGTGGTGTCGCGTTCCGACATTTGGACCGATTACCGCGTGTCGGAGATAGGGTTATTGTGGAAGGAATTGGTATTACGGTTCAGGAAATGGATGCACATCGTATTGCCAACGTGCGGGTTTCTCGGGTTACCGCGGAAGAAACTATCGATTCCGAAAATTCTACTGAATCAAATTCACCTGACACGGAGGATTTATCCTCCCAAGCGTCTGCTGATACCACCGCCAACGTAGAGCAGACACCTATAGATGGTGAACCACCGGATAGCGGGATTCAAGATAATGGAGATATTTTCGTGGCTAAGGAAAACGACGAACCCATCGCAAAAAGTAAGTCACATACCAAGGACGCAGGATAGAAAGAACCCAACCAAATGCATGGGGCTAAATAATGGATTTGACATTGATTCTCTCACTCATGGTGATTCTTCTTTTACTGAAAGGTTTCTTTTCAGGAACCGAAATCGCGCTCGTCAATTCGGACAAACTTAAGCTCCACCACCGTGCTAATCAGGGACATAAAGGTGCAAAATTAGTCCTCAAACTTTTTGAGAGCCCCGATGTCTTATTGGGGACAACCTTGGTGGGGACAAATATTTTCACCATTGCCTTAACTACAATTTCTGCAATGTTGATGATTGGGCACTTCGGTCCCTTAGGCGATTTGTATGCTATTTTGATATTTACGCCGTTGTTTCTGATCCTCGGTGAAGTGGTTCCTAAAAGTGTTTACCAACAGAAATCGGACACGATAGCACCAATCATAGTATATCCTTTACGGATATTTTCCTGGCTGTTTTATCCCTTGGTTTTTGTATTTTCTAGATTAGCACGCGTAGCGGCACGTCTGGCTGGCGGAGGAAAAACCGGCCAAAATGTATTCATTACCCGAGAACAGATGCGTATGCTAGTGGAAATGGCTGAGCGAGGCTCTAATGTCGATGTCTTCGATCGCAGCCGAATTAAACGCGTTATTCGCTTTGCCGAGACCACAGTAGGGGAGGCTATGATTCCCGTCGCCGAGGTAACCGCCATCAATTGTGATCGTTCTACGCCGGAAGCAATTACTGAGGTGAGAAAGAAAGGCTATAACCGCCTCCCAGTATACGAACGGAACATTAGTAACATCATAGGTGTCATCACCTTGACTACATGGGACCTCATGGTCAGTGATCTTGCTCGTCGGCCACTATCCGAATTAATCAAGCCAGCTTATTATTGTTCCTCACTGCAAACCATAGACGAACTGCTACCTATCTTACGTAAGCGCGAAGACCATATGGCCGTTGTCGTAGATGAATTCGGTTCCGCCATTGGAATTATTACTATGGAAGATATTATCGAAGAGGTAGTTGGTGAGATTGATGTAGGTTACGATTTTGGTGAATATAATGTAGAGCATCGTCGTAAGCGCGATTTCGAGAAAGTTGGTGAAGGTGTCTACTTCATGGATTCTCGTCTTGCCATTTCCGAAGTCAACGAGTTACTTCATATCGAACTTCCTAGCAGAGAGTCCCATACCATCGGTGGTTTCGTGATGGCCAGGTTACGCCACATACCCAAAGAAGGGGAATCATTAGCGGAATTTGGCTATCGATTCACGGTTTCTCAGGCCACCGAACGTTCAATTGTTAAATTGAAAGTCGAACCGATTTAAAAAGCATGCTTGGTTCACTTTTGATTTCTCCGAATTCGAATTTCTACCCTTTAATCTTATTCTGAATTCCCAATACATTAAGTTATTTATTAGGTTGTAAGATTATCTTGAATGTGAGTATTTTTCGGTGTTTTTTTGCATGGTTCGCAGGAACGGAGATTTGCATGGTAAAGAAAATTAGTATATAAGTGCTCTCTAAATTTCTATTTAGCTGAATCTTCAGGAGTACTAGTATGGCTGCTTTTGATCAAGAATTAGATGCTTCCGGTTTGAATTGTCCGCTACCAATACTTCGCGCTAAAAAAGCCTTGAACGGGATGGACTCAGGGAAAGTGTTGCGGGTTATTGCAACCGATCCCGGTTCGGTAAAGGATTTCGATGCATTTTCCAAACAAACGGGGAATGAATTACTTTCTTCCTCCGAAGAAGGTGGGAAATATATATTCCTGATAAAAAAGGCCTAATGTAAAAGGTATCATTGATTTTTCTTTAGTGCGCGGATTTCCAAATCGATTACCCATGCGTTTTATGGGCTTGCCCAGTTCCTACATCAAAATTGATTTGCCGTGCTATAGCACGGCAAAATTTCGGGTTATTATCCGCAGGGTTTTACGCTACCGTGCTATTTAATTTATGCCCCGACCCCGAGGTAACTTCACAATGTCTGATGAGAAAAAGCTTGCTATTATCGCTACCAAAGGTACGCTGGATTGGGCATACCCTCCATTTATCCTTGCGTCCACTGCCGCAGCATTAGGTTATAACACACAAGTTTTCTTCACGTTTTACGGCCTACAGTTATTACGGAAAGATCTTAGTTTAAAGGTTTCCCCGCTAGGCAACCCAGGTATGCCAATGCCTATGGGCATGGACAAATGGTTCCCCGTTCTGGGAACAGCACTTCCAGGAATGGAAATGGTAATGACGTCTATGATGAAAAAGAAAATGAAGGATAAAGGCGTTGCCAGCGTTGAAGAGCTACGCGAGCTCTGTGCAGAAGCAGAGGTGAAAATGGTTGCCTGTCAGATGACAGTTGATCTATTCGAATTCTCGCCCTCCGAATTTATTGATGGCATTGAATTTGGTGGAGCGGCCACCTTTTTCGATTTTGCTGGAGAGTCCGATATTTGCCTTTACATTTAGCGATAAGAATGTAATCTTTAGTTTCCTGTGCTTATGAGACTTTTTCATGAAGTACAAGGTTTCGCAGCACAGGGATGTTCTGCCAAAATCAAATACTACAAGTATTTGGTTTTGTGAGAAGTAGGAAAATCGTATTTTCTTAAGGTATCGGAAAAACTAAAGGTTAGACAGACACGGAGCGTGCGCCAAAATCTATCCCGCTTCAGTCTTGGCGCGAAGCGCTAACATGTTTTTTCGT
>Ga0066187_1000671_pt1 | contig 11115 bp, 13 predicted proteins | sample WorMetexBAHAMAS1_FD_58706 | JGI IMG/M metagenome (GOLD analysis project Ga0066187, IMG submission 58706) | Marine gutless worms symbiont microbial communities from Max Planck institute for Marine Microbiology, Germany - Inanidrilus exumae... | ecosystem: Host-associated > Annelida > Digestive...
CTCCGTATCCGGCGGAATACACCTTAACCCCCTGTCCGAATTTCTGGGACCACCTCAGAGTGTCGACAAACACGGCGTGAACCAGGCCGAGGCGGAGCAGGTGTTCTTTAGCGAACCTCTGTTGGTCGTCGGTGATCCGGCCCATAGCCGGAGCGAGCCCCGCTTCCACGCCTTGGGGGTTACAAACGAAGGACGGCGGTTGCACGTTACATTCACGTTACGCGACGACCACACCCTGATCCGCGTCATCTCGGCCCGGGACATGCACCGCAAGGAGCGCACACGCCATGAGCAGGAAACGTAAGAAAATCCCGACCTTCGCCGGCGAGGCCGAGGAGCGGGCCTTCTGGGAGAGCCATGATTCCAGCGACTATATCGATTGGGACAAGGCCGAACGGGTCCGCCTGCCCAACCTGAAGCCGTCGACCAAGGCCATCTCCATCCGCCTGCCGGTCGACCTCTTGGAGCAGATCAAGATCGCCGCCAACAAGCGCGACGTGCCCTACCAGTCCCTGATCAAGGTGTGGCTGGCGGAAAAGGTGGACGCTGCCTAAGCCGTTTCCGCGACAACCGAAGGCGGGAAAGGGACAGCTGTCATCCCGCTGCCGCCATATGACGGGATGGCTGGTGAAGCGAAAGCGCAGGGCCCCATGACCGACCTCGACTGGCATGCCGAACGCAGCGACCTGAAAGACCTGACGGCCCTGGACCGCGACCCGGGCGCCGGCGAGATCGACCTGGTCCAAGTCCGCGCCTACCGATTGGGCCGCGTCAGGGCTGAGATGGCGGCGCGGGGCATCGCGGCTTGTATCTTGAGCGACGCGGTCAACGTTCGTTACGCCACCGGCACCCGCAACATGCAGGTGTTCACGGCCCGCAACCAGCCGTCGCGCTACCTGTTGCTCACGGAAAACCACGCCATCCTCTACGATTTCACCGGCTGCATGCATCTCGCGGACGGTATCGAGACGATCACCGAGGTGCGCCCGGCGATCACCGCGAGCTTCGTCGCTGCCGGGGAGACCATCGCCGAGCGCGAACGCCTGTGGGCGCGGGCGATCGCGGCGGACCTCCGGGAGCTGGTCGGCGGCGCCAGGATCGGCATCGAACGGTTGAACGGCGGCGCCGCCCTGGCGCTGGCGGCCGAAGGGTTCGACCTGGTCGACGCCCAGGCGTCGGTGGAACGGGCGCGGGCCATCAAGTCGGCGGAAGAGATGAAATGCGTCAAGGCGTCGCTGCGCGCCACCGAGGCGGCGGTGGCCCGGTTGCGGCACGCCATCCGCCCGGGCCTTACGGAGAACCAGCTGTGGTCGGTGATGCACCAGGCGGTGATCGCCCAGAACGGCGATTATTGCGAGACGCGGCTGCTCAACAGCGGCGCGCGGACCAACCCCTGGTTCCAGGAATGCGGACCCCGGGTCATTGGCGAGAACGAATTGATCGCGCTCGATACGGACGTGGTCGGTTGTTACGGCTACTATTCGGACTTCTCGCGTACCTTCCACGCGGGTCCCGACAAACCGTCCGGCCGCCAGCGCGACCTCTACAAGACGGCCCATGAACAGGTCCACCACAACTTAGGTCTGATGAGGCCGGGTATGAGTTTCCGGGACTATGCGGAACAGGCCTGGGACATCCCCGAGCGTTTCTTCGCCAACCGCTACTACCTCTCGGCCCATGGCGTCGGCATGACCGGCGAGTACCCCTACCTCTACCACCGCGCCGACTTCGCGGAGGCCGGCTACGACGGCGAACTCGAGCCGGGCATGACCATTTGTGTGGAGAGCTATGTCGGCGAGGAGAACGGTAGCGAAGGGGTCAAGCTCGAGCAACAAGTGCTGATCACGGAGACGGGATCCGAGCTTTTGTCCCTGTTTCCCTTCGAGGACGACCTGCTCCTTTGACGGCCGTCGACGGGGGGCCGTTCATTCGAAACAGATGATCGTCAGAACGTCGGAAATGTCGCCGTTTCGGCTGAGCGGCAGTTTCACCTGATGCCACTTGACGTGGTCCCGGTCCTGCCAGTTCAGGTCGCCGCTCTCGGCGATCACGGTCCGCTTTTCCATGACCTCGCAATTGACCCGGTAGATCCTCTCGTAGCCCAGGGTGAAACCGGATTGGGAGAGGAACCGGCCGGTCCAATCCTCGCCATAACTTTTGACCACGGAGGTGCCGAAGAACGAGACCCGGAAGTCCTCGCGGTCCGGCTCATGGCGGAAGATGATCAAGTGGCTCCAGTATTTCATGAACGGAAAGGACTGGACGTCGGCCAGGGACAAAGGCCGGTTCGCAGCCGTTTCGGCGACCAGGTCGAGGAACTCGGGGATCAGCGGAACCCGCTGCCAGCGTGCGCAGTCGGACTCCCGAATGCCGCGGTCCCGATCATGCCAGTTATTGATATTGACGGCGTTGTCCATGTCGCAATGCCTCGCCCCCCCCCATGTCGCAATGCCTCGCCCCCCGGAGGCATGGAGGCATGATGGTTGACGAACCTGAAGCTTTGCTGAGCGACTAGAACATAGTTCTGTGAATGCAGGATTTCTGGACTGTATCTCGGTGTTTCTACCGGCGGCACGACCTTGACGGCAGCCGTGTCCCTTTAGGTATCGGCCGGGATCACCGCCTCGACGTCGATCTCCATGAGCATTTCGGGCTTGGCCAGACCGGCGACGATGAGCCCGGTCTGGCACGGATAGACGCCCTTGAGCCAGCGCCCGACGACGCCGTAGACGGCTTCCCGGTGTTCGCGCCCGGTCAGGTAGATGGTCGTCTTGACGATGTGGGAGAGCTCCGAGCCGGCCTCCTCCAGGAGCACCTTGACGCAATGCATGGCGTTTTCGGCCTGGGCCGCGGCATCGCCTTCGCCGACGAAGTTGCCGTCGAAATCGAGGCCGGTCTGGCCGCGGAGCCAGATGCGGTTGCCGGCGCGGACGGCCATCGCCAGGTCGTTGTCGAGCGCCTGGCCGGTGTAGATATCCTTGGTGTTGTAGGTGCGGAACCGTTGATGAGCCATGATTGCCTCCCCCTCAGGCCAGCAGGTTCTTCTGTCCCCAACTCTGCATGGCGGTGAGCACTTTTTTGAGCGACCGCCCCTTTTTGGTCAGGCTGTATTCGACCTTGGGCGGCACCTGGGGATAGATCTCCCGATGGACCAGCCCGTCCGCCTCCAGTTCGCGGAGCTGGTTGGTCAATGTCCTCTGGGTCACCTTGGTCAGCGCCTTCTGCAGTTCATTGAAGCGTTTGGTGCCGTCCATCAAGAGGAACAGGATGACACCCTTCCACTTGCCGCCGATGACGTCGAGCGTCGCCTCGACCGGGCATTCGATGTACTGGGCATGGCGCTGCTTGCGGGTCATCGATCCCTCCCCGTCAGTCTCTTAAGTGCAAAATAAGATACTATAGGCATTATTTGTGCGTACTTCCCAAATGGGAAGATACAGACCAAGTTGGCGGCTATCAACAACGGATTGTATTGTAAGGAGACCAAACATGCCGACACCCTTGAGCCCGGAACTCTACTGGGCCGTTCTCGCCACCATCCTGACCTCGATCCTGTGGATGCCGCATATCATCAAGCGCATCGTCGAAATGGGCCCCTACGAGGCCTTGCGCGACCCGCGCCACGACGAACCGACGCGGGCCCCCTGGGCGCAGCGCGCCATCCGCGCGCATACGAACGCCATCGAGAACCTTGTCGTCTTCGGATTGCTTGCCGTGATGATCCACGTCCTCGGCGTCGGCGATCACCTGACGGCAACGGCGGCGGCGGTCTACTTCTGGGCCCGTCTCGGCCATTACGGCGCTTATGTGAGAGGTATGCCGTGGATACGAACGCCGTTGTTCCTGATCGGCTTCGCTTGCCAGATGGTGCTGGCGGCGCGGCTGCTGGGGTGGGCGTGAACGGCTGGTCGGGTCGCCAGTCGCCGGTCACCCGTCAACCCCACCGGCGCCGCGCCGCGGATCGTCATCTTCGGACTATCGCGAGACCGAAAAGTATGCTAATGTCACAAAACTGTAACAATTCGGAGAACTCATGCGCCGGCTCGGTTCGATTCTGCTCATCACGCTGTTGGTATCCGCTGCCGGCGCCGAGGAACCGGGGGTGCTGGACCGGCTGAGGGCGGAGCCCATCAGCCTATTCGACTGGGGATTGGCGCAGCTCGATCGCGACATCGAGCGCGCCGCCCTCAGGACGCTGCCGCGCACCACCGTCGCTGCCGCTTCCCGCCCGGTGACCGGAACCATCTACGACGGACTCACCGATCAGGTCACCATCTACGTCTCCCTGTCGCCGCCGCCGGCGCAACGGACGACCGACTATTGTTCGGCCGCCTTCCGCAACATCGTCGATTCCCTGACCGAGGTGGCCCCGCAGGGCCCGAACGCGGCGGGGTGGTACCTTTTGAACGCCTTCAAACCGAAGGGCCATTCCTGGGGCGGACACTTCGAGGACGTCGGCGCCAAGCTGCTGAGTTCGGTGCGACTGGAGGTGTCGTTCATCCCGGCGACCTTTGAGGCGCTGCAGGGCGAAGTCCGGCGCGTGCGCTGCGCCGGGCGCCTCAACGCGGAACCCCATGAACTGACCTTCGACTGGGTCTCCTGACCCGGGGCCGCAGCGCCATCGAACCCCAATGACTCACGTCAATGCACGGGGCCACGGTTTCGGCTAGTCTGAAGACACGATCAGAAACGAACGAATTCGACGACGGTCGAGAAGTCCGGGCTGGCCTCGGTTCGGATTTCCGGGCGCGGTTTGGTGTGGCCGCGTCCCCATAAAGCGCTCACCACCCGCCCGTTATGACGAACCGAACCGCCGCCTCCGCTGCGGTCTCCATTGCGGTTGCGATCGACGGCCGCCGTCGAAAACGGAGGTGGAGCATGAAACCGATACCGACAGCCATCAACTGGATCCTGGCCGGGCTGGTCGGCGCCGCCGTCGCCCTGATCGCGATTTCGGGGCTCGGTGCCGATACCGCCACGGCCTGGCGGGATTACCTGGATGGTAAACACAGGAAAGCCCACGCGGCGCTGGTGCCGCTCGCCGAGGCCGGCGACGCGGCCGCCGCCAATGCGATGGGCGTGCTTTTTGCCGACGGACTGGCGGTCGAACGCGACTACCGGAAAGCCGCGGCGTGGTACGAACGGGCTGCGCGACAAGGCCATGGGGAAGCCATGTTCAATCTGGGCTTCCTCCATTACCGCGGCGCCGGCGGCTTGGCGGCCGATTGGCGGAAGGCGGCCCTATGGCTGAGCCGCGCCGCCGATGCCGGGCACGGCTACGCCGCCGCCCTGGTCGGACCGCTTTACGGGCAGGGAAAAGGCGTCGCGCCCAATCCGAGCAAGGCGAAGACATACTGCCTGCAGGGCGCGGAGGCCGGCATCGCCAGCGCCCAATACGACGCCGGGCGCATGCTGGCCGCCGAGCGCAGCACCGAGAGCCTGATCGGCGCCTATACCTGGTTCGCCATCGCCGCCGAGGCGGGCTATCCGGGGGCGGCCTTGAACCGGGCGATCGTCGGTGAGAGCCTGACCGACGACGAGATCGCCCGGGCCGAAAAGGCAGCGGAAACCTGGCGGCCGAAAGGATGACCGATCCGGGTCTTGATTCCAGCGGTTGAACCGGGTCACATGGCGCCCGGAGGCGCGTGTGAAACCGGTTCGGATTGCAATCTCTGCTGTTCTCGCAATCTTAATTGTGATGGGGAATGCTCGTGCCGACGGTTTCGAGAAGTACGGCGATTGTTCGCATTTCCAGGTCGACCAGCGCGATCGAAAGCCAGCTCCCTGCGACGATATTGCCGATGCCAGTTGTGCCGTTGAGACGGCCATGGCTTTGTCGCGTTATATCAAACGCTGTGATCAGCAAGTGTTTCTCGGGGCCCAACTGGCGGGCCTGCTCTGGCGTATGGGCGATTCCAAGAATGCACTGCGCTTTTCCAACGACGCCGTCGAGAAAGTGAGATTTATTCCCCATAGATTCACGGCGACCCACACCTTGCTAAAGGCGGTTAATCAATTGGCGTTCGCCGGAATGGAAGAAGTCGTATTGGCCAGCAGCACGAAGTTTTCACCTCCGGCGAACACGTGGAGCCTGGCCTATCTGGCCCAGCGAAAAGCGTTTGGATGCGAAATCGACAAGACCCGAAGTTTGTTGAAAATGATTTCAACGATTCTTGACGCGGACACGACAAACCACCCTATGATTTTGGAAATTCGTGCGCGCATGGCTGTTTCCTATCAATGGATCGGTGACGTAGAGACCGCGAACCACCATGCAGGCATGGCTTACCTAATTCATCAGGGACTGGTCGCCGAATTCGGAAAGGACAACGGGCGATATTACGTCGTCCGCGCACTTGCCGCCACCGGCCGGTTCGATGAGGCGGACGCGGCGGCTCGGATGATCTCCGACCCCCGTCAAAAAGCGATTGCCTACGTCGTTCTCGCCGACGCCAACATCCTTCTCGACCGACGGGAGGAAGGTTTGGCATACATCCAGGCTGCGGAAAAGACGATCGACCAGATGGATGACGATCAAAAAGGGTTCTCCCGTGTTGGTCTGGCTTATGCCCGTGCCCGGGCCGGCCTCGATCCGAAGTACGGCGAGATTAAGAACCCGGCCCACCGGGCCAATGCCTACGTACACGTCGCGCAGGTCCTGTTGGACATTCGGGACGGCGTCGGTCCTGGGCGGTGCCAGTAGCGGACCCTCACCCCCGTCTCAATGCCCGTTGCCGCCGTTGCCGCCGTTGCCGTTGTGTCCGTCGTGACCGTCGTCGTCGGGGTGGTCGTGGTCGTCGTGGTCATCGTATCCGTGATCATCGTGGCCACCGCCGCTGAGGCCGTGGTCGTCGGCGTAGAGCGCGCCGCCTTCGCCGCCACCGCCGCCGCGCGCCGCCGGGCTGCGGCTGCCGCCGGCACCGCCGTAACCGACCTTCTGGGCCGGCAGCGACACCTCATCGGGAACGGATGCGGGCGCCGGCGCCGGGGCGCTGACCGACCCCGTGATCGAGACGGAGACGGATTGTGACGGCCCGACCGTGGTCGTATCGCCGCCCTCTGCGTTGGACACGGAGAACTCACCGGCGAGCACGCTGACCGTGGTCGCACCATCGGTGGCTACCGCGATCACCGCATCGCTGCCGCGGATGCCAATGATCGCCGTCGGTGTCTTGATCTGCATGGCGGCGTAGCGGGCCTTGCCGGAGACGAAATGCATGATGCCGACGCCCATGGACAGGAACATCGTGCCTTCATTGGCCCTGGGGTCGTAGACCATGGTGTCGATCACCAGGTCGGAATCGGGGCCCAGCGTCAGGGTCGTCTCGTCGAGGAACTCGACCAGCATGCCGGCGCCCGACCCGGTTTTCCTCATGGGAGAAAAACCATGGCTTTAATCGAGAACCGTCTTTCCTTTGCGCCCCTGTTGTTCCTATTCGCTCTGCTGACCGCCTGCGGTCCCGTGCCGGGAGAGGCACCGCTCAAACTCAGTTTCGAGAACTCCTATTCGGGTGATTGGGACCAATCGATCCGCGGCTCGACGGAAGCGCTGGCCCAGGCGAAAGACGACACCATCGTCTTCCTGTCGCTGAGCAGCCGCTGCGAATTCCTCATCTGGAAGGGCGACCTCGCCCGGGCGCTCGAAGACTGCAATGCCTCGATCCGCTCGAAACCGGGGTATTACGGACACCCCTACGCCAACCGGGCGCGCATCTTCGCGACCCAGGGCAACCATGCCTGGGCGCTCGAGGAGTTCGACATCGCGATCGATCTCGGCGGATCGCGGTACAGTCCGGTGACCAACAACCCGCGTGTGGTCGGTCTCGGCGGCAAGGCGCGTATCCTGGCGGCAAGCCCCGACGAGACGCTGCGTGACGGCAAACGCGCGTTGAAATTCGCCAAACGTGCCGTGTTCCTGGAAAGCGGTGTCGAGCAGCCGGCCTACAAGGTGCTGCATCGCGACACCGTGGCCGCCGCCTACGCCGAGACCGGGCAGTTCGCGGAAGCAGTGAAGACGCAAGAGGAGACCATCGCCTGGGCCGAAAAGAACGGCTGGGCGGAAATCCGGTTCGGCGACCGGACGCTTGGCCAGTTCCTCGACGCCAACCTGCAACACCTGCGTTCAGGAAGACCGATCCGCGGCGGTGCCTACTGAATGGACCTGCCACGCGGCAACGCCTTTTGCACATGACCTGACAGCGGGAGACGAACGCCGCTTGGCTCGGTGGTTTTCGCGGGTTCCTCCTTTGCGAAGCTTCCCCGGTCCCTGAAACAATGGGAAACGACGTGAAACTTGGCCGGCGAATTCCGCGCGGGTAAAGTGATCTGAAATAAAAGTTTCAAACAGGAGGCGGCTCCGTGATCGGTACCCGTCGACGTGGGTGGCGCTCGGCACGGAGACCCCGACTTGGGATTCAAGGTGGGAGGAGCCAGTCATGATTTCGAAAGGGACAGCTTTAGCCCTTGCCGGGTTTTTAATTATCGTCTCGGCAACGATCACCCGCGCCGAAGACGAAACCAACATCGACGGCTCGGGCATCGCCTTACATGGCTTCGACCCGATCGCCTATTTCGACAGCGGCAAACCGGTCCGCGGGCGGCCGGACCATGCGTCAACAATTGACGGCATAACCTATCTTTTTGCCTCCCGCGAGAACCGGATCGTCTTTGAAAAGGAGCCTGACCGTTACCGGCCGGCCTACGGCGGGTATTGCTCCTACGGTGTCAGGGTCGGCAAGAAATACGACACCGATCCCGCCGCCTGGACGATCGTCGATGGGCGTCTGTTCCTGCACCTCGATCTCGGCACCAAGAAAATCTGGTCCATCGACCGCGATAAGAATATCGAAGTCGCCGATCGTTTGTGGCCGCAGATCAAGGCCATCAGCAGAAATAACCTCGGCGACTGAACGGTTTCATGTCGGTGTAGTCTCAGGACAGGAAGGCCAGGCGGTTGTTCAAGTCTCTCGGCACCCGTTTCCTACTCGGCGTCATCCCGATCCTCGCCGTGTCCTTTACGGTCATCGTCGGCGGCTATGAGTGGCTTTCCTTTCTCGAGACCAAGGATCAATTGAAGCGGGATTTCGATCAACTGACCGCCAGCCAGTCGATCATCCTCGGCGAACCGATCGCCTTCAAGGACAAGGGCCGGCTCGAACTGCTTCTGGCCACCGTCATCAGCGCCCGCGACGTCGCCGGCGTCGCCGTCTACGACGACAAGGGGAACGAGCTCGATACCTTCGGGCGCCTCGAAATCAGGCCGACCGACCTGCATAAACGGGTCGGCGTCAACTTTGCCGAGGGCGACAAACTCCGGCGCGTCGGTGAGCTGTTCATCATCGTCTCGACCGAACGCTTGAACGCGGAAACACGCCGGCGTGTGGTCTATGAAATCGTCCTGATCCTGTCGCTCTTGGTGTTCGCCACAATCGGCATACTGATCGCCCACCGGCGCATCGTCATGAAGCCAATTGGTGAGTTGCGCGACTCGATCCAACGAACGCATGGCGGCGACCTTCGTCTGACGGTTGCCGGGCGCAGTGGTGATGAGATCGGGGAATTGATTACGGCCTACAACGACATGCTCTCGCGCCTTGCCGTACATGAGGAGGCTCTGAAGGCCAGCGAAGCCCGTTTCCGCGATTTCGCGGCGTCCGCGTCCGACTGGTACTGGGAGACCGATGCGGAGCATCGCTTTACCTATATGTCGGAAAACATCGAGACGATCACCGGTTCACCACCCGAAAGCTACTACGGAGCAACGCGCGAGGACTATTTCGACCCGGATATCGACCGGACGGCCTTGGACCAGCACCTCGCGACCCTTGCCCTGCGTCAACCGTTCCGGGATTTCGAATTTTTCCGGTTGAGAAAGGGCAAACCGGGTTTCTGGGTTCGAACCAGCGGTGTACCGGTGTTCGACGGCGACGGCAATTTTGTGGGATACCGCGGTTCGGCGTCGGACATAACCGAAAAGAAGAAATCGGAAACGATCCGCGATGAGGCGCTGGAGAAGGCCGAACAGGCCAGTCGGGCCAAGTCCGAATTCCTGGCCAGCATGAGCCACGAACTGCGCACGCCGTTGAACGCCATCCTCGGTTTTGCGCAGATGCTGAGGATCGACCCGGACAGCTCCCTGACATCGCGTCAGGCCGAGCACCTGCGCCATATCCTCGACGGCGGCAGCCACCTGCTGGAACTGATCAACGACATCCTCGACCTGGCGAAGATCGAGAGCAACCAGCTCGACCTGACGATCGATGAGTTTGATATCGACGGCATCATTGCCGAATGCGTCAACCTCAGCGAGCCGCTCGGCGAACGGCGCGGCATCGTCATTACCAACAAGGTCGACGGCAATGCGTCCTTCCGAATTCGTTCCGACCGCCTGCGCTTCAAGCAGGTCCTGCTCAACCTGCTCGCCAACGCCGTCAAGTTCAACAAGGACGACGGTAGGGTGACCATCGACGGCGGCGAGACGGAGGGCGGATACTTCCGCATCTCGGTCGCCGACACCGGCGTCGGCATTTCGCAAACGGATCACGCCGGGGTCTTCAACATGTTCAACCGGCTCGGCGCCGACCCGATGATGGCCCAGGAAGGAACCGGCATCGGGTTGACGGTGACCAAGGCGCTGGTCGAACAGATGGCCGGCAGTATCGGTTTCGAAAGCGAGATCGACGTCGGCAGCACCTTCTGGTTCGAACTTCCGTTGTCGAGCAACCACAACGTCATCATCTGGACCAACGACCTGAAGGTCGGCATCGACGCCATCGACAAGGATCACCAGCAGCTGACCTTTCTCATCAACCGTCTGAACGCGGCGGCGACCGGCACCGTGCCCATGGAAGGGATCATCAAGGAACTGGTCGCCTACACCCATTACCATTTCCGGCGCGAGGAGATGATCATGGGCGTCTGCGGGTTTCCCGATCTGCAGGAACACCGCACTCTGCATCGGGATTTCTCCTTTCAGATGAAGCGGATCGTCGAGAATTGGCAACAGGGACGCGACGCCGCCACCCTGAAGCGCTTGCAGGATTTCCTGCTCGATTATTACCGGCGACGTAAAACTCCCTGATTATGGGCGAAGTAAATTTCCCCACCTTGAGCGTA
>Ga0066187_1000672_pt1 | contig 11111 bp, 7 predicted proteins | sample WorMetexBAHAMAS1_FD_58706 | JGI IMG/M metagenome (GOLD analysis project Ga0066187, IMG submission 58706) | Marine gutless worms symbiont microbial communities from Max Planck institute for Marine Microbiology, Germany - Inanidrilus exumae... | ecosystem: Host-associated > Annelida > Digestive...
ACTCGTGACCTTGACCTTGGATCGGGTCATACTGCATACAGTCGTGCATCACTCATCGACATCTACCTACACGTCAAATTTCATTGAAATCGTAGAAACTTTTTGTGGACGAACGTATGTACGTACGTATGCATGGACAGACAAACATACATTTGAGACTGGCTTTATTAGGTCGACTATGACAGAGTCAACCTTAAAACTGGAGTTTTTTTATTGGAGTAAAGATTTATTGCTTGCACTGAGCACCGGGATTAGGGAGAGGATGCTGGAGTTCTCATCAACGGAGTTATCTCCATCTCCACAGCAAGTGTTTTTGGTTGAGTGGTCTATTTTCGACATAACTGAGGCCAATAGCATTTTTTCAGTACATCTGCTTTTTCTGATGACGAATCAGTAGCATCGAAACAACGAAGACGGTATGAAGTTTTAAGTGAATCACTGAACGACATTCAGGCAACACCACAGTAAAGAATGCGGCTGGGCTGGGCTGACCTTATCAAACAGAGCAATGTAGAGTGAAAACCCAAACTGATCCTTCAAGCCAATCCGTTCAGACAGCTGCTGGCACAGCTCCTTGGCAGTCGTTGCCGAATCCGCGAGCAGTGTTTTTGTATTGCCATCCATGAATGTAATCGGTAACATCAGCGGCTTCTTCGACTTGGTCGCCTGCAGCTCAAGCCAACTTGGCGGCTGGTTTCTTGCTCCATTGGCAAACGTCCGCCTCAAACGTTCCTCACAGTATGGTGCATAGCCAGGCGGACCTTCTTTGATGAAGCAGCGCAAATAGCGGACAAACTATGATACAGAACCACACGATAAATACTTACTTTATATAACTATCAAATAAGATATAATAAAATCAGCTATAAATCGAAGAATTTGTGAACGAATGCTATCAAATTTGACGAAATTCATCCAAACTTCTCACGTAATAATGCCAACAGACAAACTAACACAAACACAAACAAACAAATCAAGGCAACTAGAAAAGCCGTCATTTGAAGCCACATCAACCACTTTGCTACTTATTTACAGTTTCCAATCCAAGTCAGCTTTTCTGCCAACCAACCATGCCTTTGTGTCGACATTTAATATGCATGTATTGTCAAAAATGTGAATTCCCTCTGTGACCTAGAAATATGAGCTACAATCTTCACCAATGACCTTGACCTAGAAAGTATCAACACATCACGCCAAACATAATTTACAGCATCTTATCACATTGGTACTCTCTAAACTTGACACCACAAACCATCTGCGGATAGATAAAGTTCGTAGCAACCTGTATCAGAATCAAAGGTCATTTCGTTTGAAAGCTATCATCCACACAGTCAGAGAAACACAACCAACCACTTGTTCTTCACAGAATGGTTGGCAAAAGGTAGCCTCCTTGGTGGAGGTAGATATGTAAATGCTGCGCTCACCCGATCAGTTGGCGCAAAACATCCGACACACAACGAGAGCAGAATCCAGCCTCGTGCGTGGCTGCTTTTGTTCGGATTCTGAGACAGCTGCTTGCAGATCTGACAATATATCTCATCTCTGAAAGCAACATATGCATTCGCCTATGGTTAGACTGTGCCACAGAGATTAACTGCAACCACAGAAAATTTTTAAAAGTCTTTTAAAAATTAGAATATAAAACTGAAAATAACATATGATCAGCAAATTAAATGTCATTTTAATAGGTAATGACAAAATTATTACCACATACATGTACAATCAAATGGACTTTAATGCCCCAGCATCGACATGGATGCCTTTGCTACCTCAACGGCCTGCTGTGACCTACACCTTTAGCCTTTGACCTCCAGAATCTAATCGGGTCATCTGTAGAGGCTAGCGAGTTTCATTGAGATTGCTCAAGACGCTCATGAGATATTGTGGTAATAAGATCTGTCCGGAAATCCCAAATATCAGCCACAGAAACCTTTGGAGATTGTCAAAACTAATCCGACTAAATGGGTGCAAAGCAACTGTACCGAAGATCGGGTCTCAGAATTCCATGGCCAATGATGAAGTGAAGTTTTTCGAGGTTTGACATAAGTCGATCGTCGAGCAGCACGTTGCCACTGGTGATGATGTTAGAATCTCCACCTTCACGAAGCTTCGTCGACACCTGTTCAGTCAGCTTCGACTTCTTCTTCAACGTCATCGACACCAATTTGTTCTTCTTCATTGTGGCTTTTGACTCGCGTGGCGTGAGAGGCGAATCCTTTTCCTACAACACAAACGACCAAATCTCAGCTGTCGCAAACAAACTGCACTATCTCTGCATCATAGCCATATTGCTGTAAACAGAGGTGGCGTCCTTTCAGTGTCATAAACTTGCAAACTAAGTGGACAACACTGGTCAACATGCTGTAATGAAAAAAGCACAAAAAATGTCTAAGCAGAGTCTTGGACAAGTTTCCAGAGGGAAGTATGCTCATTTTTGGAAATACCCAAATTCCTTATAAATTATACTGTGTGAGATAAGCTGAGGGTAGCCTCTGTGAAAAAACCATCTCGCTCTATTTACCTGTTTTGACGGAACACTGGCTTGTGACAGATGGACATACACAATGTCACATTCAACATATAGCAGAACATCAGAATATTTTGCACAGAACTGGCTTAAATAGTGAACTGAAGCTTACGATGTCTTCTCCCATTCTCTGAGCTTCTTCGAGATCCTTCTTGCTGAATTTTCTTCCAAGCGTGGCATAAATCTTTGACATAACAGGAGTTGAATCCTAGTAAAAATACATCAAGCAGCAAAGCGCTAAGTAATGAGAAATACAAAATATTTGCTGATCAAATCAGACTACAATTTCTGCAAAACTCATCAACATGAGCTCCATAATTCAAAAACACACGTAAACTAAACTACATTTTAAAATGCCAATAAAAATAAAATTACCAAAAAAAGTCTAATAACAACATCATATAAAAAATATGTATTTATTATCTTCACATCCAATCAAATTTCAAAGAAGATGCAGTCGGAGACTGCAGAATTTGCCCATGCCACCACCTCGTAAACTCAACCATATAATGTTGTCCTACATCCAACTGGCGCTACCACTTAACAAACCCGACAAAACATGTGCATCACCTTTGACTGTGGCCCATTCGCTCCATTATGTGAAAACATGACGTCATCCACAAAAATGGAAGTACATAATAAATTGCAGTGTCATCATGACAGGACCAAGCCATGGCCACAAATAATACGTACAGAAAATTTGGTGAAATTTGGACATGTGGTTTTTAGATACGTGAGCAGACAGACAGACAAACAGACAAACAGACAGACATGTAGACATGCTGACTGCAATACTGTGCAACCTTAACATACAAAAGCAAAGTAAACAAGACACCGGCCAGATTAATCTAGTACATAGATAAAAAATAAATGATGTACACAATAAATAAAATCAAATCTGCATAATAAACCATAGGTAGTCTTAAAGCTAAAAATGGCAGTTAGTCCGAAAAGAACCCAAACAGACTTGTTCAAATTCTGACAATCCACTCTTAGTTAAGGTGTATGGCAAACTATGGCAAAGAATAAGATACGATATATATACTTTACAGAAAATATCATCACAACATGCCAGTTTAATTAAAAATGTGGCACTCATACCTTAATATCTCCGACACCAGAAGTAAAGTTTGGCTCCGGAAGATCACCCATAAACCGCAGAATTGTCACCCACACAGCCATAGCAGCCTTCATGGCAGATACATCAGTAAACAGACTTATTACATACTGCACAAAGGTCAAAGGTCACGGAATTGGTCATCAATTAACAATTCTTACAGTAAAGTGTGCTGTCACAGTCAATCTGATGCTGGATTTTATTATGTAGGCCACCACAATTTCAACCAATCCTGCTGACATCTATTACGGCTGCAAAAACGACAAATTTCCATAAACATTAAACAATTCGCAACAACAGTGAATATTATCTCAATAGTGACAATGAGAAACAAACGGCCAAGATATAAACAACAACGGTGATTAATACACAAGAGATAAAATAACACCATAATTACCATAAAGAAGACGACAGTGAGAAATGGTACTGGCTTCAGAGGCAAGAATATGCAATTTAACGTTTTAGACTACATTGCATGCATAGCATAGATGCAGCCTATTGCTACAGATGGGAGTAGCATGGTTTGTCTTTTTATCTGCCTATTGGTCACATTTGTGAGCCCTGCAAAATTGGATGAATCGATCGAGATGCTGTTTGGGGGATGACTCACGCGAGCCCAAAGAACCATGTACATGGGGTCAAGATACTCCATGGTAAGAGGCAATTTGGGGGGTTGTCCGGCCTACTGAAAAGCACTGTGAGTCTCTGCTGTGGTGTAAGCAGCAAAAGGGATCATTCAGTGTTCAATAACGACATGCAGCAAAAGGGATCATTCAGTCCTAAATAATGGCACAACATGCAATGTGGCTTTTTGTCAAAATTCTTTGATCACTTGCTTAAACATAAACTTAACTGACCAGTTCGTCTCCCTCATTTTTCAGCTGCAGCAGCGACTGCCTCAGCGGCCGACGAACGAACGTGTGCGTTGCATTGCCCTGGAAATGCGTCGCGGCAAACTTTGGAAACTTGTACTCCAGGATTCCCTCTTCATCTTCCGGCAAAGGCAGATGAACATTTGCCAAATCAAGGTCGCCATCAAATGCGTCACTCCGACCCCTTTCTAGATCCTGTTGTGCAGCAATTCAATAATAATATTATAACAAGGTGACATACAACTGCCAATCTCTACACAGTAGACATTAAACCAGTGGATAGAACACCAGTTACTGTTTCATCATAATCAACATCACCAATAATTTATGCATTTAAATCACTGCTGCAGAATTCCATGGCACCAACAGACAACTGCATGCCATAAAATTCAGAGGAATGGAACTTCGTTTCATCAAACTCCAAACAATGACAGACAACTTCAGCAATGGCATGAGTTTATTAGTCCGATAAACACTCTAGCATGTATTCTCCATATCTCGTAGTCGCCGGTTCGGTCCCATCTGCTCTGCTGTAACGTTGCAACCCTAGGCAAGTCATTCACACATCCATACCTCATGTGTATAAATTGGTACCAGCCAAAGGCGGTAACACTCTGAAGCTGGGAAGGTAACCGCGGGCCTGGCAGAAAGTAATGGCAGCCTACTGCCGGGTTTATGACTAATGTCACCTGCGGGCCATTTGCTTAGTAAACCAGAGATCAGCATTGGCCTTAAACGTTACACATAGCCGTGGAAAAACAGAGCATTTTCAACTGTTAATTAAACACTGACAGTGTCACACATAGTCAAATCTTTGCCAGAAGAGCATTCCACATAGTCAGCACCATGATGCAGAAAGCGTTTTTTTGCCAGTACACTGCGTGTTGTCAGCACAGTCAGCTGAGATGGCAACAGAACTGAAGTCCTCAACTACTGCTCTCTATCACGACACCGATTTTCAGAATTTGTGCGGTCGCCGGTCGGAGTGCTAACTTGTCACATTACTTGTGTGACACACTAGCTCTAATGCATAAAAATGCTCCATCAACACGACACTCCCACATCGTTATGACACACAGCAAACCGTGTGCACTCTACGGATTTCAACTCATAATATTCTACAAAAACTGCCAAACCTTGTTAAGAAAAATGCCATCAAAGCAACAGAAAATCGTCATCCCACTAATCAAACAAGTCTGTGTTGGTCTTCAGATAGACCGAAACATTGCCGCTGGCTGCACAAAGATAATGGGCTGCATATGTAAGCCACACTGGGTTTTCCCTGCATCATTTTCTCATGTCCGCTGCTGCTGCTGCGAAACATTAACCACGTGTGACAGACAGACTACCAGTTATTCTGTGTGTGGAGTTCTCGCAGTCACGGGACAGACAGACTGACGGACGGACAGACGGATGGACGCCAGACCGTTGCATACCCTCTATCTGTTAGATGCAGCCAGTGGCAAAAACACCAGTACACAAGAAATCACAAGCCTTAAAAGCACTGGGCGCATATGCCCCATCGCTGAGATCCGACGACCCCTCCACAAATCCAAACATTTCATCCACCATCTTGGAGTCATCGATTGGTGCATTGCGTCTCTGTTCGGCGACATCAATTCTCTGTTTCTTGTATGCCGCCTCCTGTCTCTGTCGGGCCTCCTCTTCCGCAACCTCACTGTCAATACGTGCCAGTCTCTCCTGGTACACAACATCCACACACGTGCAATGGGTTCATCGCTGTCTCTTGTGCTGGACATTAGCTACACACAGTTTAAGTGACTGCTTAAAAATTTCCATTTCAGAGTTAGTTGACCACGGCGCATTGTGACTGCCTAAAGGGCATTTTCCTGACTCCAGTTGTACTTATTCACCTACACTGCCGTGTTTGATCGATAACTATGCAACTGCGTCAATCACAAACGGGATTTGCTAACCGCAGTCTGGCGTTGGTTGAACGTCGGTTACCAAAGATATGTTTTACATTTCCTGGATATTGGCATCAGCGGGGTTGTTTTGTTTTGGTTTGGTTGACCAGAATCCAGTGGGTCATTTTTTCATCGTCAGGTTGATTGCATGACGTCACAGTTAACCAACTGGCGTTTGATTGGTCGAGAAGAATCCATCTCAACTGACTAATAGCACAACCTTCGCCATTTCTCCACGTTAACTGGCGTTGGCCATTGTACATCCAAATGTTTCCGACAAAAAACCCTCCTTTAAGACTGATGAAGCAGCATTTTACAGGACGGACGCCATTTCTGAGGCCAAGTCAAAGTAACGAAGGCAAATACGACAACAAATACAGCCGTCAATTTACAGCAAACAGCATATTACAACTATTACTGTTAAGCTTTCTTTAACCAGCCTATTTTCTGTGATCACAAAGTCTTAGCTTGGTCCCACAAAACATGTCAACAGAAACGTTCAGGTGTCGAACCACAGAAAGAATTTAACAGCTGTTAAGTGATTATCCTACTTCTGTGTGCTTCATACTAAATAGTACAGGAGTTTCCTTGAGGAATTTGGTACAGCAGCACTAGAATCCTCAGCCATCTTAACTCTGATAATCACATTATACACAAAGCTGGTTCCTCTGTATATACTACAATCACAGACACAATATGCAGGCGATGATGTCTACATAACCGATTGCAAATTTCTAAAATAAGTAACCTTTGTCTAAGTGAACGTATCTAGCAGTCACTCAAAACACACAAATTGTCAACCTCGTGCATTTTCTCGGCTTCTTCGCGGGCACGCTTTGCATTCATATCCTTACGCAGACGTCTCTCGTCTTCTGCCAGCTGTTTCTCTGCTTCTTTCCGTTTCTGATACTACATTGCAGAAAAATAAGACATTTGCATACTCATTTGCCATTAGAGAACTCAGACATGCCGACGTAAAAACTAAACTTCTGAGGCTAAATTATACAACTGCATTGATCAGAACCAAGATTTTCAACCCAAGTTAATACTGTGCTTGGTAGTTATTGGTGGCTGTTCAATACTGGCAACAACAACAAAAACTTCTTAACGGCCCCTAATCCAGGTCAATCGTTCACTTGCTCACTCCCTATTTTTACGAGTATCTTTAACAAACTATTTAATTAACTTTAATTAACTATCTTCAACATCTTTAATTATTAAACTTCCTCCATTTACTATGGTCCATAGCATCCTCGTTTATTTCTTGGGTCCAAAAGTCTTCCACGACCTCACTCCAGATTTTCTTTGGCCTACCGCAAGCATCTTTCATTCTCCTAATTTTACAATGCATAATTTTAAAAACAACAGTTGATACTGCAGATAGATTCTGAGCAACATTCTCAGAAATTTTTACACTATTTTAAATGCAAAAACCTGGTAAGCCAAAAGCATTTTTCACGAGCATGTAAGGAAACATTGGTTGCTGCAAAATGTGGGCTGTATATAGGTAACCAACCACTCATTTTGACAAAAAAATGCACCTGAAGTGCCAAAAATATTATGCACCATGCACTCACACACTAAACCACACACGGTATACAGAGACCAGTGGAGATAATAGTAAATTCAAGTCATACCTCAATTTTCATGCGGTTATACTGTCGCCGAGTGATGAGGCCACGAATGCCAGACTGGAGTACCGCAACACTCTGCAACTTACGATGATGTGTATGGCTGAACAGAAATCCGTGGCAGTATCGCTGAAATTATGTAAAAAACATGGTTTAGAATTTCCAGACTAAAGAAAAAGCAACAGTTGGTTGGAGATAAAGCAGTTTCATACATACAGGCTAAACTGTGATTAGACATTAACAAAATTACTAATAATCGATATAAATCTAATTTTAAAAGCATAAAATATAAACAAAAAATTAAAACAATATACATAAATAAAATGTGATTTGCTTTAATAAACAAGGAACGCACATAGAATGCTTCCATTACACTATCATCACTGATCATTCTTCAACTACACAAAAATCGCTTATGGCTGGTGATGAGAAAAATGACCTACACAGGGTAACAGCCATTAAAACCCAAAAACATCACAGAACTTAATTGACCTACTTAGTCGACTCTTACTAAACAAAGCCGTAAAAATACTGCTGAGAATAAAGCAAATATAGAATGAATAAGTGCCATCACAATGGACACTACATTGTTGGCAGCCTATATCTCAGCTTTGCATGACCTTTGATCTTACCTAAAAATAGCCTCGCCAATTATATGTGCCAGCCACAGAGACCATTGTCACTAGTTTGAACACAGAGTAAGTTCCCAATCTCGAGTTACGTGAGACATGGGTGGGAAAGACAGACGCTGAGGCAGAGTGCCATCTGTAATAAAGCTGCTACGGTGTGCGGGCACGGTCACATAACAACAGACAGAACAGCCGGAGCTGTCTGTATAGTTAACTTCATCAATTCACCTTTCCAGCTATAAATTATCATCCACAGAGGCATGCCGAGTCTCACCTGGAAGCCAACCATCCGATTGCGTAGCGAGACGAAGTGCTGTGTAAGAACTCGTGACCGGCACAACGCCTGTAGTCTCATGTAGCCGGTCCTCATCTACAGACAAGCATGGCATCATTTCTCTCCACTTCACTTCTCTCGCAACCGCAACTAAAATTAAAATGAGCTCACCACTGCTGCAATCGGTGGCGATTTGGCATAGCGGTAACAACCTGGGGCGTAACAACAAAGTTACTCTACGCTGAGCCCAGTTAGTACTGGGTGGGTGATCGTTTTCGGGCGGTGGGCATACCACCTTGGTATGTAACTAGCCATCCAGGCCAACTCAGCCTGGCCATCCTCCGTGAGTAGGCGCAATGAGTACTAATGACGGTTTCAGCCACCAATGGGGACGAACAGCAGTTGATTGGTTGGGAGATTAACGTCCAATTTCAGCAAAAAACAGGCTATATAAGGGAAAAGGTCTTGGGGTAAAGATTTAGTTCATCCATGTTAAAGAGGCCAACGATACAGTAAACTCCCGACCTCATTGCCTTTTTCCTATAATTGTAATTCACCAATAACAGAGGTTACAGTACAATAAAATAAAAAGAAAGTTTAACTACTTAACTTAACTTAGTGCCTAACGACTCTCACTGTACAATATCTTTTCCCTGTGGGTCTGGCTTTGGAATGCTTCTCTTAGGTAAATCCCAACAGAAGCACCCGGGGTACCTCACCCACAGTACCACACCTGCTCCCTCCACCCCCAAAGTCAGTGGTTGCCAACTGAGCTGGCCATCCGGTCAATGTCAGTCATATTCTGGCTTAATTGGGTCTAAAAACCCTCACTGACTCAGAGCGCCACAAAAGCAACGGACCTGGCAGTCTATGCGAAATCTTCAACCGCTGTGATAGCTGATTATGGCATAGCAAAAGCCCGAAACAAACAGCATATATAGCAAAGCCAAACTAAATCTGAATTGTAAGTAAGTAACAGCAACAGTATAATTTTCCAAGTCTAACACCCGACCTCCAGGGAAGGTCTACCTTACCTTGGGCAGATCTAACACCATCTAATACTGTAATACCTCTCCTGTGTGATAATCATCGCAGCAAAAACCAACTCGATCCATTTATGCGTTTCACAGCAATACACCAACATTACAGACGCACACATATAACCCTAAACATGGCTATACAACTACATCGGTCAACTGAAAACTGTAAAATGATGCAAGATTGTCATCTGTCACCTGTTTGAATTTCAGGTGGCACAGGAAGCCACGCATGTAGGTCTGCAGAACGACACAGCTTGATTGCATCTTCTGGAACTTGCGGCGATAATGCCAGCCGCGAATCGCCTTCTGCATCAGGATTAACTTCTTCGTCAGCACATGATCCCTCTCTTGCTCGAGGTACGCATCTTGCGCATCCTGCAAACACAAAAGGTATTTGGAAATGAGGAAATGATAAATGAGGGAACTGTCTAATAACCAGCTTACAGAGACCCTCACTAGCCTTCACGTGTGCATGAGATTCGTATCATAATCATACCAGACTTGCGACCACGGCTTTATAAAAGAACAAACACCTCAACCCACTGTAATTAATAGCATCACACCACATCATAATATTTAAAACAAACAAGAAGATGGCCTTTGACCAGCGTCGACGTGGATACCTTCGCCATCTTGACGGCCTGCTGTGACCTTGACCTTTAACCTCCAGAATCTAATCAGGTCACCAGTGGAGCTAGTGAATATTCCCTGTACGTTTCAACGAGACTGCTCAAGCCATTCATGAGATACCTTGGTAACAAGATCTGTCTGAACAAACAAAAGAACATACAAACGGAAGAACGCGGCAGATGGACAGCTCGAAACTGTCAGGTGGCAAAGGCATAAAAGTTGTTCATTATGGCTTAACAGACAACTTTCATCACAAACAAAGGCACGCGACTCTTGCAGTACACCTAAGCAGTGATAATAACCAATAAAAATCAACTTTGGTACTGGTGCAAGTCAGTAAAACTGAAACATTGCTCACAGTTATGGTTCTGTAATACAATACGATATGATATATTTACGTGCACTCAAAAGCTGACAATATGGCCAGCTTAGTCTAGCACACGGCACAGAAACGAAAAAATAA
>Ga0066187_1000673_pt1 | contig 11102 bp, 7 predicted proteins | sample WorMetexBAHAMAS1_FD_58706 | JGI IMG/M metagenome (GOLD analysis project Ga0066187, IMG submission 58706) | Marine gutless worms symbiont microbial communities from Max Planck institute for Marine Microbiology, Germany - Inanidrilus exumae... | ecosystem: Host-associated > Annelida > Digestive...
CCAGATTTTATAGTCATAAGATTCAGACCTGAGCTGTTAAGGTGGCCTCATATCTAGCAAAATGAATTGTGATGTCTGACATGCAATACATCATTTAAATCGGCAGCAATTGTGATTGTCAAGTTTCACAAGGTAATGTAGCAACACAGCTAAGATGAGGTGGAAGGCCGAAAATAAGCCCCAAGAGGACAAGACTACATCCCTGTAACTAAGTATAATAAGACACACATTTCATGCCACCAGTAAGTGCATTTATTGTATCATTATAACATGTAGTTTACTTTAATGTATATTTATTGTTGGTAAGCAGCTACTACTGTAAGCCTGTAAGCTTTTATGTCAGGATTGATTGAGTAAAACAAATCCATCTTCATCAAAAATTATTCTGACTTTGGGAAAGGCCCCAATAACTGTGCTGCCCAGGGCCACCAGACCTCAAGCTGGACCTGCAGACTGACATGCATATGATAAAGCAACTGCAACACATTCATGACTACAGTCCGCTGTACCATGTTCACTGAGTTCATTAGCAGCATGTCGCTACAGAAGTTAAACGGCGATAACTGTCAACTATCGACAGTCACTGGACGGTCAGTTCATTTCTAACGGCTACAATCCAACCCGTTCTTTGTACACTTTGGTTTTCAGTCGATACACATGTAGCTGTGATGAGCACTCGGGCACAGAGTCTAAAGCTGTCACAGACTTTCTAAGCCACAAGCTGCCTTACAAAATTTTAAAGCCCAATGCCACTCACAACTACATTTAAAATGTCACTTACTTACTAGATGTTATTGGCAGTTTTCTTTTAACACATTCAGAGAGACACTTATCACTGAAATAAAATAATATGTTGGAATGTCTCGCTGAAAAATATATAATTACTTGTCAAACACCACAAAGGAATTTTGTGAAAATATTCTAATTTTACACAAACAGTTCAGCAGTAACCTAAAGCTGAATTATGGTATACATAAAAACCCCAAACATTCTCTCTTCCAGTCATGATACCAGTAATACAGTACATTATTTTAATAAACAAATAGTATGTCATAGAACTATGAAATATTTAATTCACAGCCAAAAGAAAAACTAAGAAATATCGCAGTTATCTTGTGAAGACACATATGCAGTCCGCCATGTTATTGTAATTAAGAAGATACAGAACATTCAATAAAACTAACATCAAAGTTCAAGCAGCAACGAACACAAATCCAAACATTACCTATATCTTGGCCCCATCAAACTAAACTGGAGTGATTCATGTAAACATCTGCCTACTCACATACAATAAAGTACCAAAATTTCATGCCACTGTCAACGCTGTTCAGGGAAATTACAAAATATAAAACAACACAATGGAGAAATGTGTCTGGTCCATTAATCACGGCTACCATTTTGCTCTTCTGATGACCCAGACTTCCCAACACGCTGTAGTTCTTTCTTGAGATCCTGTTCAAATGGATCATCAGTTTTGGGTGACCGTGATCGCCGACTGTCTGCCACAGGTGACTTTCGATCTCGTGTCGACCGATCGTCGCGGTCTTTACCACCTTTATGTGAGCGTGAACCATGGCGGCTATGACTGTGTGAATGACGGTGTTCTCGTGACCGTGATAGATGGCTCTGCCGCTCGCGGTCGTTCTGCCGAGATCGTTCGCGGTCGCGGTTGTAATGCCGATCTGGAGACCGCCGACTTCCTTGATAGCGATCAGATGGGCGGGATTGTCGGTCTCGTTCGGCTGAGCGACGACGGCTGGATGACTTGTATTGATCGTCCGGCCGTGAACGGCGCTCTGTGGACCGCGAACGTCGCCGCTCCCTTTCAGGCGAACGCCTTCGAATCTCCGCTGGTCGGCCATCGCGGTCACCTGAGTACGGTGCAGCATCAGAACGACTGTTGCTGACAACGGAACGCGACTGTTCACTGTCATATCTGCTGTACACGGGGCTGTTTCGCCGCTCATAAGTAGGCTGTCTGCAAACAGCAAGAAATGCACCATGATGCAGCATAACTTACTTACAGCACACTACTGTTGACGATTGAAAATCAATGTAGACAATTCATGAACCTCAAACGGGAAAAATCACCCATTGGCCTCATCTTTTCATAATCCACCACTGGACTCCTGAGGGAAGTAATGTTGTCCCTACAGGGTGGCCCAACTAAAGTGGTACCAACTGACTTTTTTGCATGTAACATTTGAATGCCCTGACGTAATTCGATGTTTGCTGAGTGCAACAACAGTTTACTCACAAACGTTGTGAAGCATAACAGTTTAATATTGTTTGTCAGAGGGCACCAAAAAGCGGATAGTTCGAGAACGTGGTACAATTGAAGAGGCGATTGTGCTGGAGTGGCGTGCTTTGTCGCAGTGGTTCATTGATGACAGTATCGACCAGTGGAGGCGTCGGCTGCAGTGTGTCTGTCGTACAAGAGAATGGTGGACATATTGAACACAAATTCAAGTAGCCCGGACGTCTTTACTGTAGCACTGTTGTTTAGACGTTAAGAGTTTTAACTATTTGCATGCGTGCAACACAGGACTTTTTTACAAGTTATCTGTCTGCGACAGTCGTGTTGATCATATGTGGCACCTTTTAGCGTGTTAAGTGCTTAATACGATTAAAAATTGCATAAAATTTGCATCACACCACCTGTTGTTTTATGCAGTTTACATGTGCCAAAAATCATCGAATTATGTCAAGGCATTCAAATGTTACAAGCAAAAACGTCAGTTGGTACCCACTTTAGTTGGGCCACACTGTATATACCAACTCTCAGACAACAGTACCCAACTTAAAACAAATAGCATTTATCACTGACTATTTACTGATCAATGTTTATCTATCAAATTTAAATACTATTACACACACATGAAAATCTTAATTGCAGACATGCATTACATTATGTATGTATGCATGTAGCTGTGTCCATATACTGTTATACTGTTTCTGAATAATCTGCATTCGACTGGCTATATGCAACCAGACAATACACTAATCAACCACACTCTTACCCCTAGGAAGTGTAAAAAGATACCATTTTCAGTAAAAAAAATTTCTTGACAAGTTGACAACAACTAACATCACTATACCTGACTTCCTGCTGGCTGGGTCTGTCTACATCACCACGTCCCTGAGCCGCTGCAGCACCGGCCCGAATACGATCAGCTTTCTTTGCCAATAGGTTCTGCTCAATCTGCTTCTGTATCGGAACTGGAATGCGTGGAAACAGTGTGCTGTACCACTCCAGCTTTGTCAGGAAATGTGTAGCAACCTCACCAATCGTCATAATATGGCCACCACCTGCTTTCACGTCAACCTCCTACATTTGGCAGGCAACCAAGCCAAATGTCAATCATTATAAGGGCAACATCAGCTATATCTCAAAACAACAGAAACCACAGTGAAAATTACAATACATTTACAAACCGTCATTTGATAAAATAAATCCACTACTACTACAATTCACCAACATCGTTAGATTCATTGACATCCTTACACACAGCATCAAGCTGAAGTGTCCACACACTGCAACATTTGACAGTATCAGTTGTACATCTATCCCGCATGACAACAGTCAACAGCTTTGTACTCAGAAAACTATCTCAATCTGTTGTAATTTTTATCAGGTTCATACTCGTACCTCAAGACAACCACTACAACCGACTTAATGGCATCTATGCTTCAGAATCATAAAGTAATCACTGTCACATCTATCAGTATAATTACTAAAAACTTTACTCAAGCATTCAATCGTGGTTGACTCGTCCTGCTCTTAACAGGTTCAGTGAGCGAATGGTTTCTTAATGACACATAGGCACAGTATAGATTAAACGTATATCTGATCACCAGATTTTTGACTGTCACTTGCCAGAACAGACCAGACATTTCACAATGGGTCTGCTACGATTCCCAGTTTTTGTTTCAACACATTTTCTTCAGTGCAGTTGTGACAAGGTTAATTTTAGCATACATTATATCACACTGCCACATCACATAACTTAACATTATACTGGCATAAATATAAATAATAAAAAAAATAAAAATTTAACTATTTGATAAAAATATGCAGCAAAATGAAATAATAACTGGAACAACCACAACTATGCATGAACTATGAATTATGGTCATCTTTTTCACTGAACAAGTTGCCTATACTCATGAGCACCTAGGGTAATTCTAATAATTATTAAGATGCCCACTATGTCTCTCCCAAAACTTGCAAAAGAATGGCACCCGCTGTCAGTTACCGGTGGTATTAGACACAGCCAACAGCGATGCAATGGCTCCACCATGAATTCTTTTTATGTCTGTAAAGTATGCATTGACAGACAAGCTATCTACAATTGTCAAAGTCATTATAAAACATGCTTGGCAACAGAGTGCGTTTAAAAATGTTCACCGACAAAACTACAACTACTACCAGCAGTGTGAGTTTTTGTCTAGCTGACCTTCCTTTCCAGTTACTCTAGACTGGGAATAACTGGAGCAGGTGTTTCACAGGCCGGATGACTGTCCTGTCACTGAACCAACAGTGTCAAAACACTGCTAAAAACAGCTGATAAACAAGTGCAGAAATAATCTTAGAGAACTCGTGTTGACAATGTAATCAGCAAATGTTCACTGCATATCAAAACATCAACTGCTACTATATGTAGAAAATAATAACCTGAATATAGCGCAATTAGTAAGCAGGTAAAGCCTAGATAATAAAATATAAACTGCACATTACTAACATTATTACTGACAGCAATTCAATCACAATGGTGCTAAAGAAATTATTAAACATTAGTGTATTGGCACCTTAAAACTGGCATCAATGGTGTGGCACCTGTCTCTATAGCAGTTGGATGTAAAATGAGCAAGCATGAGGAGTGAGTAATTTCCCGGGTTGGAGTTTGTGCTTTGACTTCCTTTCAGTGATCTGACACTGCTGGCTGGATCAGTGGAATGCCATCCAGCCAATCAACAAGCTGCTCTAACCTGGAATAACTTCAGAAAGGACGGCCAGTTAAAGCCCTTGTCAACAGCCTGGCCTGCTAAAATAGCAAAGGATGCCATATTTCTACAGCAGTGTAGGTGGGGAGGGTGCTCTTAACTTCGTTTCTGAGACCAACAAGGCCACAGTTGGATATACCACAGTGTGTGATGCTTGACCAGGGTGACATCAAACCTACGGTTTCTGCCAAGCTGCAGAGCACTGTCACAGCCCCTCGGCCAATACTTGTATCCCATCCTTCTGACGGTAGGAGGCTGAGTACAGCCAAGACTTGGCTGGTTACATACCAAGATGACATACCTGCGCATGGTCACCTATCTCTGTACAAACCATGCTTATTGCTTAACATAAACTTCATTGATGCAACTGATGCCATTATCAATCACTAGGCTATATTGCACTTTGGTGATATAGTGGTAAAACACCCTTAATGTATAGATGCTGGAATGGACCAGGGTTCAATTTCCAGTCTTCTTGGATAACTTTAGTCACAAGTATCGGTGATGAGCATGCTTTAAGACCAATTTCTTGGGGAGGCAAGTCCTCTGTACTCTGTCACCAATGTAGACATCTTTTTCGTCCAAAGTTTTCAATGTGCATAGCAATTACATCTCTAAAGCTCAATTTGTACAGATTTGCTTACCTCTTCATCATCAAGATAAGATCCAAACCAATCCCACAAATCGGATGGAGGCAGAGTAAACCTAAACAGCGATACACAGCAACACAACAGAAACATCAAAACGTAACACCCATAACAGAAATTCTAGTGGCAATGTTAAAGACAATACAAAGTGTAAAAAACATTGCAGTTTCGTATGACATTAATTATTCTGCTCACTTTGGTTGTTACTAAAAAATGGTTTGCCAATGTATCCTAAACTTTCACACAGCAAAACAATACTGATAAACAGCTGCCAATACAAGCAAAAAACTGGTGATGTTTTATATGATCATGGCAGAAAACCTGGTACTCGTTACCAGATTTGGAACTGGGTAATAAATTCGGGAACAGAATCCGGGTACTTGGTTTTGGCTACAGATTACTATATTACACACTGGCTGCATAAGTGCATTCCTGACACACAAGTGAGACCACTGACAGTATCAGTGCTCTGAAAAAATTCTTTGACAGTACAGCACAGAATATAGTGAAGATTTATCAAGAATTTGAGAAAGTGTACTTACTACCGACCTGGCGTACATGAGCCCAATACCACGTATGTATGGTGAGTCAGTATGTGTACACAAGCCGATCAGCTGTTTCCGAGTCAGTTTCAGTGTGAACAACTTGTATAGTAGACAAAAAGAACTGGACACAATACCACCCGCACCAACGCCACGAACCTAACAAGTCACCATTAAGTTGTTATACATTAATTAGATTGTCCAGAAAATTACACCAGAAGCAGCAGCATCAAGTTTAGTCATCCAGTGCACAGTTATCATAAATAGCGACTGTCACTTAACAAACAAAAGAAACATGATTTGGTCTAAAGTGGCCACAACCCAAGCCTGAGCTAGTAATAAACATCAGCTCTGATGAAAAAGGAAAGGAAAGGAAAGGAAGAGTATTTATATAGCGCCATTTTATATACCTATGTATATCTCAAAGTGTTCAGCCATGAATCACACAGTTTTATCTGCAAATACACAATGCCTGCCTTTCTTTCGTAAGCGTTCACTAGATGGCGCCACCCCCAACTCAGGTAGAAGACATCCAATTGTAGCTTACTCCAATTGTAGCTTACTACTCATCTATCGACCCGAAGGGACGAACGGATGAGTTGGCCTGGTTGGATGACGGTGATGACCTATAGCGGACGGTTTACCCACATAAGTGGTCATCCATCAGCTACAGGTCGAGCGCATAACAGGGAAAGTTCGCCGGCCAAAGACTGACAACCACTGTGCCATGCAACCAACCAATGGTAGTCCTATAACATCATCTGCATCCACATACACTTGTTTTGAAAGCCATTTTTCCAGGGAACCAGGAAAGCTGCTTGTCCCCCGATTTCTTCCTACACTTGTTCCAACACAGGAACCTTTTGGGTCAACTAGCACAGACATTCTCGTCGTTGTATGTGGCGACCTTAATGTTCACATTCGCCAATGGGATGACGTTCATGCCGTGTGTCTCGCTGACCTGCTGCAGTCGTTCGGCTGCGTTCAGCACATCGCCGAGCCGACTCACAAACTCACAACCACATCCTCAACTTTGTCATCACCACAGCTGCCACACCAATCAGCAATGTGCGAGTTGGTGTTGTGATCTCTGACCATGCACTCATTCACTTCACTCTTCACATTAACAGACCAGCTTCAGAAGCCCAGAAAGTTAATCGTACAGCATCTGTCATGGGACGCTTTCGTCCAATTTGACTGTGTCAAAACTGTGTAGTGACCTGAGTGAATGCAACGACATGTCCATCGACGACATGGTCCAGCTGTACAACCACGTGCTGATCGAGCTGCTGGACAAGCATTTACCGCGTGTGACGGTGCATCGCCGGGGCAAGCAAGCAATGCTCTGGTTCGACGCCAACTCTCGTGCTGCTCTACATCATACGAGGGCTGCAGAGAGACGTTAGAGGTGGACGTGTTCCGATGCCGACAAGTCACAGTGGTCAAGGGACTTAGAAGCACTTAGACAGCTGTACGAGAAGAGCCGCAGCTACTGGCGAGCAAAGATCGCTGAGAGCAAGGGCAATATGAAGAGGTTGTGGCTAACACTTCATGGTGTACTCAGAGAAGCCTCGAGTGTTGAACGGGTAAACTCGTTACCAGACTATCTTCAAGATCCGACACGTTCTTTTGACAGTTTTCATTGCAATCTGAAAACTTTTCTTTTCTCGTCCTACTAGCATACACAGTGCATTAGAGGCTCTGCGATTATATGCTATGAAGAAATCTACTACTGACATTGATATGTATTTTTAATGCAGGATGTTCCCATCAAAGCTGTCATAACAGCTGATGCAAAGCATAATGCACAGATGACAGCCCAAAGCCTCAAACATAGCATTCTGTACACCAGTATAAACTGGCCACGCATCAGCTTTTTAGCATACAATGTAATTGTACATTTTGTGTTAAATTATACAATACTGCATTGTATATAATAATACTGGAAGGAAATCAATCTGCCATTGAATAAATGATTACATAATGCAACTACCAAGTAAAGGAACAGAGCAATACTGACCCCACCACACATGCCTGTCTGACCAGCTGTCTTCCTGCTTCCTTTCTCCCATGGCTCCAAATGATTGACCTAAACAATATATACACTGATTTGTATCAAATACTGTACTTTCTGGACTTCAATCACACTTTTCCAAAAAATATGAAAATGCTATTCACACTTGGCAGCAGCTTATATTATATTTTCCATACAAACAGTCACTGCAAATATTGGTGAGCAGTGTTTATATTGTTTTATATTTATATTTGTTATCATCATGAAAATAGTCACTGTAATTTCATTGTGTCAAGATTTCAACATCAGTGTTCGTAAACAGGCCATTGTACTGCCCGAGGTACGAATATGTGCGAAGTGACACTATTTGCCCAGTTCCCCAGCTTACTATGTTAACTCAAGCTAGCATGGCACTCCAATTTTAAGTACATTAATGAGAATCAATATTCTTAACGAAATACTGGTTCCTGAAATGCACAATACAGAACACTGTAATGTTAATTTATAAATCACTAAGAAACAATTATTAATACAAATACGTAACAATAGACTCCTTTTCATGTGTTTATTTCGGTTTTGTTTTTTTGTGTGATCTTTCGTGTTAGCTTAGGTCATTTTGTTCTCATATTGCTTGTTTTTGTTGTGTTTGATTTAGTTTCTTCAGTACTTAGCCAAGAGATTGGCTGGGAAGAACGTCTCTAAAATGACCTATTTTGCGACAAGTGGGACAAAACCTTAACTCAATCAATCAAACAACCTTAAAATACACATATTGTTTAATAAATTAGCTATTTCTGTAGGTTAATGCTACATTATTGCTCAAATTGTTGTATCATCATTCATAATATACATAACATGACAATTACTTACTAAAATACAACAATATTACTTTAGTACTGTTTACTTACTCGGGTATAAATTTCATCAATAACTTGATGGTATGTCTTCAGCTCATACAGCTGAACCTTGAAGTATGGTGAAGCCTGAATATTGGCAAGAATCAACGAGTTCAGGTTCATTGTCTTTTCATTGCCATGAAATGGCAACACATTACTGGGAGGCATTGCTAAACACACAACCAGTTTCATTTTAAACAATCTATACCGGTACTGTGCCTCAGAAAAACACCCCGACATTATTAGCTGTAACTTGAGCAAACATTTTCCGATTTTAGTAATTTGTGGCAAGTATATTATTTGAAGACTAAGCAATCAAAAGGTGGTTTCTTTTCCCACCTCACCTAAACAGTGTTTCTGCACTACCTTTCAAAACAGACAGACAAAAATTGCATCTTTTAACTCATTATAAAGTTGCCGCATCTGTCTGTCTGTGTGTCTGTGTTCCGCATTTCGGAAAAACATGCAGACCCATTTCCATGAAATTTTTCATGGTTCATAGGGGTCATACGTAGACTTGAAAGGAAAAAAATTCCAGAAAATGTCAACCCTTAATGTGTAAAAATTCGAAAAACGTTGCAAAATTGTCGATTTCAAGAAAGTCATGCGGTTGACAAACGGCACAGGGCCACCGCACTTGCAGCACGGGCAGCGTGCGCAGCGCGCTGGCGACACGGGCACGGGGGCCACCACACTGGCGACACGGGCATGGGGGCCACCACACTGGCGGCATGGGCAAAGTGTGCAGCGTGCTGCTCACTGGCGACAGGGACACGGCGCGCACTGGTGAATTTTATGAATCAAACGTTTACGAACTTATTGTAAACTGCACAACTGGGTGCTTTTTTTACGAGCGAAGCAGGCGTGAGGAGTAACCAAGCGCTGCAGGTACGGGGAGTAAACCGGGTAAACCGCTAGTATGATTATATTGTTAAAAACTCAAAAAACACATTGTGCATAGACTGTCTATCAACAGTTTCATTCCATTATCGAAACAGCCTACAGCAGATGTTCGAAGTCTCCTCCCTTCGTGCAAACACACACCTGCAGACGCTTTGTCCACTTGCTGACAGCAGTGTCGACAACACTTGGCTGCAGACCGCTCCGAACGTCAACCAGTCGCTGCTGTGGATCTTCATCTCGTACACATGCTGCTGCATGACTCCCAAAATCTTGTAATCAATGGGGTTCGGGACCGGACTGTTGGAGGCCATGGCTCTGGAGAAATGAAATCAGGTGTTTCACGCTGCAGCAGTTCGATAGTGCCACGTGCCCAATGCGCATGTGCGCTGTCCTGCTGAAAGACGATGTTGTCACCCGCAACATATCAGATAGCTGGTAACATTTGCTGCGACAGAAGAACCTCCCGGTAATGCTGACCAATAGTGTCAGACCGATGCCAGAATTTTGGGTCATGCCGATAACCGATACGTACAGTATGCGGCCGATAACCGATATCCGATATTACAATTAGAAGAGATGAGTGGAATTCATGATGGCAGTCTCTTGTACACCAGTTGCTAGCTTCACTTGCAAGTTGCACTGACCTAGCTGACTGCTGACATTCATCTTATCTCCGAGTTTGGTCGCCGCCTCCTGCTCTCGTCTACTGACAGGACACTAATGGTTCCGCGAACCGACAACAGATATAGTGAAAAATGTTTTGCTGTTGCGGGACCTCGTCTGTGTAACAGTTTGCCAATAATTCTGCGACTAGATGACTAGATACAGGCAGTTTAGGCGACATCTGCAAGCTCATTTATTTGGTTTTTGAAAACATTAATATTATATACACAACTTTGAGCAGTTGTGCAACAGATTTATTATATACACAATGCTCTGTGATTGGTTGATGTGTGCACGTGACCACGCGTGAACAAATTAGCTATGCGAAAACAACGGCAATCATGGAGGATAGGGTTAGTGGGTAATCCTCCAGTTTAGGTGCGTAAATTATTTCCCACTGACTGTCGGTTAGGGTTAGTGTTACGGTTAGGGT
>Ga0066187_1000674_pt1 | contig 11098 bp, 8 predicted proteins | sample WorMetexBAHAMAS1_FD_58706 | JGI IMG/M metagenome (GOLD analysis project Ga0066187, IMG submission 58706) | Marine gutless worms symbiont microbial communities from Max Planck institute for Marine Microbiology, Germany - Inanidrilus exumae... | ecosystem: Host-associated > Annelida > Digestive...
TTTAGCCAACGTCGCTTTTGAGTGGATTTCGTGGACTTTGTGGATTTTGATTTTTAGGCAGTGGATTTCGTACTTATTCTGTGGATATCGATATTTAGGCATATGGATTTAGTAGATGTTGTGGATTTCGTGGATTTCGTGGATTTCGATTTTTAGGCAGACCGCCATATGTGAGTATACAGTTAGCGGTACAAATTGAAATCATTGAGCCTACCTTGCTGAGTGCCAGAATGCCTTGACAGTTTGTGTTGATGATGATTCTGAAGCCTTCAGTCACTGTCTTTATTGCTTTCATTCTTTCATCTCTGTCTCACAAGCAGTTTCTCCAAAAACCTTAATCACCTTCTGCATTATTTTTTTATGGCTGTTACATATTGTTTAAATTTGCAAATATAATTATTTCTTACTTGAAGTGTGCCATATTTTAGTATGTAGTAATAATTGGGAATTACTCGTATATTGTTTTGTTTTGCAGTTGTTATGTCCATTGATTTCGTACAATTTTTGAATAGATGAAAACATTTTGAATTTACACTTTACAGATTTGCAAGGTGAGTAGAGCTGTTGTTGTCGTTTTTGTAGTGATCCTGTGTAGTAATGAATGGTGCTGTTTCAATAGCACATCTATGTGCAACTGTGTTGTAACCACCAGGCAAACTCACAACTGACATTTTGAACTGGTGACATTGAGGCTCACTTAACATAAAATAGAATCAACTTGTTAACAACATGTTAGCAACATGTTATGCATTTAGCTGACTAGGCCGGTATGTGATTAGTCCTGGTGATGGGACCTGTTGTTACACAGAACGTGCAATTCCTTCCCTAGCACTGCAGCCCTGTGCAAGCTATAGGACTGTAAGAACAGGCTTACTACAGTTGTAGACTGGAGACCATAATAAGTGACCAAACCTGGCTTTAGATTTTATGTATTTTGTGTTATAGTATATTCTTTATGTATGAATGTTTGAATGTTTGCTGTCACAAACACTGGCTGGGAAGAATTATTTGCTGTCATCGCGAGTCTGCCCGACTGTCCGTCCGTTTGTCACAAGTTTTTTGTACTACTAAGACAGCTAAGTGTACGATTTAAAACATTCAAAACAACGCCATAAGATAGCCTAGGACTCTGATACAGAGCATCGCATGAGCCTCTCGGCGATAGCTGAGCTTCATGTTTCAACTTTGTCATCATTCTTCAGTGGCTCTACCCAGCGTTGTACATGCAAAGTTAAATGCAGGTGCACAACTGCGAGCATTCCCCTATCCAACATTATCAAGATGGAGAAACTAACGCTTTCATGGCGAAGTGACATTCACAGACTTTGTCATTTGAAAGCGTGACCAATAAACAAAAATAAAAAACCATCAAACTTTTTAGCCCCCCCTCCTGGTGGCATGCGAAGTCCGACTACTACCAAACTTGGCGTGGTGATAGAGGAGGTCCATACAATTATTGCACCTCCAAAACGTGTTAGCATCCAATGCATAGTTTTGCCGCTATGGGGTGCTGAAAATTTTGGGCAAAACGCACCTACAAAACTCCACAAAACCATGAGTGAATCAAGCCAATTTTTAATAAAATGACCGTCCATGAACTCAAGATTGCCACAAATGAAATGTGGTTAAAAAATTGTCCAACGGATATGCCCCTATGGGGCAATAATATTCCAAAATTTTGGTAAAATTGTCAGTTTTGGGGCCCCACATCCCACCCTTGCTATGCCAAATTTCATCCCCATCGGTGCAACGTGTCGCTCTCTGCGGGTTGAAAAATCTTAAAATCGCACTTGGAGTAACCAAAGTACGCACTCTGCACAGCTGCTGGTAATGAGAATACATGCACCAGTGAACTGAAAAATAGCATAGTTAATACTCAGTGAGTGAGTGTATTGACAAAGGGCTGTTAACCAGTCTAGCGAGACTCAATTTTTTTAATCCTGGGAAATGAATTCTGAGAATCAGGGTTGGTTAAAAATGACATCTGTTGCTCCTAGGTATGGTGATTGATAATTCACTGATGTTGGTGAATGGTGTTAACCAGCTTTTATTGTGTATGAAAATATTGTACTTGTTCCTGGAGTGGAATTTTATGACATGAATGGCTTGTATATCCCTCGACAGTGTTTGCTAATCATCGTACGTTTGTCGGTTGTCTTTGATCCCCACTGGCCTGAAGGTGTGAGCACTTATCAAATCCGCTTGCCCACAACTGCTGACAACTGACGATGTCGCCTGCATAGCAGCCCCACCACCTGACAAACGGCGGAAGGGAGAGTGCGCTCAATAGCAGCCATGCAGTTTCTGCAGCAGGTGTTGCCACCGACCGACGTGTGGAATGACTTTGATAAGCACCTGTAGGCTGGCACCTGTTGACAACAGTTTGCCATCAACACACTGGATTGATCAGTGTGTCCGGTGATGGCTGCTGGCGTTGCTGCGACTTGCGAATGTATCGTAATGGGTTACGTGGTCCAAATCGAGTGTCGATCGAGTCCTGGTCAAGACTTGGGAATGAGATTTCCCGGGAATTAACATCCCTATTTCAGAAGACTCGATATGAAATAAGTTGCAGATGTTGGTTATAAATTAGCATAAGATAGTGCAGTGTTGAAAGCTGATGCATGTCTTAATGCAGATTAGGTGAATGCAATGGAGCGTCTAAAGCGTACATTCAGTATGCGCAAGAAGCGTGATACGAATGTCGAGTCAAACAAACCTCATCAGTGGCAGGAAGATGAGCGCAAAGTTCGAGAAGGATCGTGCAGTTTTCAGGTCAAGGTATGGTGATGATAACTCACTGATGTTGATGAATAGTGTTAACCAGCTGATATAAATTGTGTATGGACATATTGTAGTTGTTCCTGGAGTGAAATTTTATGACCTGATGACATGATTATAATACACAATCTATTTATAACATATGCCAGAATATTTCTTTATAGACGTTCATGATGCTAAATACTGTTATCTCTAAACCTGGTCACTAAGGTTAACGTTTTCAAGCCACGTGATGTAACGGAAATTATGTAAGTGACAACTATTTTCAGACTCTAGCCAACTGTGGATGCTTTTGTTTTTACTAATGTAAAATATTTGGTTTCTGTTTTGAAGAACGTGTCACAAAAAATTTAGCAGTTTGCAGTGTAATGTAGTTGAATTATGCTTTCGTACTGTTGACATGTAGAGCAGTTACTACAGTGAGTTATAATACACGGCCTTTAATACCTTTATTTGTAGTACCTTGGGTGTATCGAAGTATTCGAGTCAAGGGGCATTCAGATATGCGAGGAGGCTGTTAAAGCCTTGAAATCGGTCAGTTTGTGTTAATTTACTAATTTCATATACTTGACTGTTTATATGTTGGTTATTGTTGGATTTCAACATTTTTTTGTTGATAGATATCATTTATTTTATATGTTGTGTATTTTTAAATTTTAGTAGAACCTTTCTCAGAGCTGTCGTGATTTTTGTTAATCAGTAACATATTGCTTCTATTTTGATTTCACATGTTAGTTTAGTTATCCTTTACAGTTTGTTGTTGTTAAGTTTATTGCCAGCATAGTGTATGTGTATGTGTATGTGTGTCTATGTTGCACGGACCATTTGTGAATTTGTGAACTTCTCATGCTTACTATATTGCTTTAACACTAGTGGTTGAGACACGACAGAAGTCAAATTTTAATCATGCATGTTAATGTTCTTGTAATGACTATGTAAGCTATCTTCTTGTTAGCTGCAGTCATTTTCTTTCAGTGTGGTCTATGTAACTTATCTGTGTGTTGGAAATAATTGTACCAAAATACTTTTAGAAGAAAAGTCGGTCGGCATGGTCACGGTTGTCTTTGAGAAGGAAACGAGGTAGTTCTCAGGTACTGTGAGTTCCTTCTGTTTGAATGGCTGCTGCCAACTGTAAATTGGACTGCTTGCGTTCGTAGAATTGGACACTGACATAACAGATGTCTAGGCACCTTGTCTGCTTGGGTGCACTTGTGTGTTGTAAAATAGCTGTAACCTTTTACTTTACCTTAAATGACTGACTGGAAAGCCACTTGCTGCTGTTTTCAGTTTTTGTTATGCTTTTATCAACCAACAATGTTGGCACCGGCATAGTTTTCGGCCGTCTTTCCACCTGGTTCGCTCGTTTGTTTGTTTGAGCGTTTGTTTATAATAATAATAATAATCAGATATTACTACTGTGATACTTCATGAACGGCTTGAGCAATCTGAATGAAAATTATAGGAATATTCACATAGCACCAATTGATCACCTGATTAGATTCTGGAAGTCAAAGGTCAAGGTCGCAGTAGGTTATCAGTTGGGCAAAGCATCCACATCAATGCTGGGGCGTCGAAGTAAATGTTCTTGCTTAACTTGAGCTTTTGTGAAGTTATTCCGCTTGAGGTCCAGTCCTCCAAAAGCCAATGTTCAGGAAGAATTGCACATGTTTCCACAGTCTAGTTGGCCTTCTTGTCGCCCACTGACACCAGACACAGTAGGTTATCTGCCGAACCTCATCCTGTCTTTATCCACCAGCTGATGAAATTGAAAGAGGAAAAGGGCACCAGACTCTTCACACAGGCTGTCTAACACTAATACCATAAAGCTATAAGTCTCACCCCAGGAAATCAACTAGGGTTAACATTGTTATAATTTTTGCCACGTTACGCTATGCTAGCATGGTACATGATGTCGTCGTGTGTTTGTCCGTCCGTCACAAGCCAGCACGGTACCAAAATGGCTTTACACAGGATCACGCTAATAAGGCTGTACAATAGCCTAGGGATTCTAGTTTTCCAATGTTAAAAATCTTGGCGAAATTCCAATGGCATTGCCCCAATGCAGGCGCCAAATTGAGGTGGGATAGGTTAAAACGGCAATTTTCAACTAATATCTTGCTATATCTCGGAAACGGTGCAAGATAGGGACATAGTTACTGTAGAATGCTAATAGGAACTCTCATGTGCTCTATTAAATGGTGCTATTTCCAGTAATCTTGAGTGACCCTAACTACTGCAAATCGCCCATTTGCGATATTTTGTATCACCATTCATATCTTCATCCTTCATAGTCGGTAGAGTTAGAGACTTCAAATTTGATAGATAGGTTGACCGCAGCAAGTGCTTGTCCATGGATAGCGCACAATCCCTGAAAGGGTCATGGTCAGTTGAACCATTTAAATTTAGGTGCAACGACTGAAATTTTTTGCACAGGTAGGCTATATCAAGCCCCTGCATGTGGATGACAAATCACCCTTAAAAGGTGTGTGGTCAAGATTACGTGACCCATTTTAAATTTTTTGACGCCCCCAATGATATCTGTGGAATGGCTAAAGCTAGAATCGTCAAATTTTGCATACGGGTAGACTGCATCAAATCCTAGCCTTGGTGACAAACGACACCTAAAAGGAGCGTGGTCAGGGCCATGTGACCCATTTTCAACTTCGATGACCGCAATCATACCTCCGGAATGGCTGAAGCGAGAGTTGCCAAATTTTGTGTGCAGGTGGAATACTGTATATGAAGTGCTAGCCTTGGGATGGGCACGGTCAGGGTCACATGACCCATTTTTAAAAATCGTGGAATCAGTATGCAACTAGGCACTTGAAATTTCTGGTGCTTATTGATACACAGGAGTGATATATTACCTGCAAAACGGATGTGTTCAGAGTCACTTGACCTCTTTAAATTTTGGGGAATAAGTGATAATATCTCAGAAATGGTGCAAGATAGAGACATAGTTGCAGTGGAAGACTAATTGGAAATTGTATGTGGCTTATCAAATGGCACCATTGCCAATGCATTTGAATGACCTTGAAGGTCATTTTCCTTTGCTGATGAAAACGTTGTATCTTTCATACCTTATGAAACATAGCACAAACGTGTCGCACTGTGGTGGCTGAGCTTCTTGTCTGAATTGCTAAACTTTTGCAGTGCACAGAGAAATGACCGGACATTTGACAGTATTTTTCGGATGTTACCAAAGTGAAAGGGTATGCTTGATGTGGATTCAGTTTTTTAAAAGCTGTTGCTTGTGCATGTTTCGCAGTTGCATGAATTAGTGCTTTGAAATCCTTGTTATTATGTTTTTTTTTGTATTTGTTCACTTCATTAAGTTCATTACATATTACACAATTTCCTGAAAATCATCCATAATATTTTAATTATTCTGTTAACAGACTATACATACAGTGGTCTAAACACTCCACCATGCTGTGGTGGTGGTAATTTTTCATATTGGTTAGAGTTTGACAGTTACAATAAAAATTACACTACCACACTTTTTATTACTATTGTATAGTTGGTCAGGCATCAAGGTTTTGTGAGGAAACCCTTGTGGTCTTGTCTTGATTTGTAGTGGGAGATGGGCATCGATAATTGGCTGTTGTAACAAACTAACGGGCTGTATTATTTTTTTCTGAATATTTTACTTTTCAGTTTAATGCTATATTTCACTGCAGTGTATTTATTAATAATGAATAAGCAGGGTTTGTGTGTCATACATAGTTTGCTGTGGTTACACTAGTAAAATTAGTTTTTATTTTCACGACAGTTTGTAGTCACCAACCTTTTGTCTCACTTGATTTGTCCTGTATAGTACTTACTTAGGGTTATATTTAACACGTGGCCTTCACTAATGTTAATGAAGTTGTTACAAAAATATTGTAGGTCTCATTGATTGTATCGATTTGTATGATGTATTATAGTCCTAAAAGAACAATATAGATAGATTAATTTACATTGAAGGTGCGATTAATACTAATCATACAACTGACCATACACAGGACAGTTTCTGCAATTTACTGATGCATATAGCACATTAGAGGTTTTACGAGGATGCACGCTACAAATCCACGACTTACTTACTGTGGCTGCTGGCCTGAATGTATGGCCAAATTAGTTGCCAATTTTTTTGCAAATTAGGACTTACTGATGAGAGTTGATGAGAGTGCTTGTTAACAAATGTTCTGTCGATGATGACTTGCAGCAGAGTAAAAGCAGCCACCATCATCGAGCAATACTTTATGTCACTGGTGATGCCTTGAGGGTTGTTGATGAAATCAGCAAGGTTTGTCGGTTGTCCATTCTTGTATTAACAGTTCTATAGCAGCCCGACTTTATGCTGATATAACTAGCCATTCTAGGTTATTGCAACACTGATGCCATTTATAGGTCGACTCCTGTGAGTCGACCTAATGAAATGGGTCTCATATGTCCGTCTAGAAGCACATGGTAAATGAATGCATTTCATTTGATGCATGAAATCAATTTTGTAACTTAAAAGCAACTTCTACTGTGATTTTTTTGTGATTACAAAAATGTGTATATTGCATTGTTAAATGTTTAAGTTTTCTCACAATATTCTGAAGGTTCTGTAGAGTTTCATTGGCAGTCATAGAAATGAGTGTGTGTTTAAAAGTCGTGATAACTTGAGCATTTGTTTTTTTTCTGTTTTCATCAGGGACTGATTGTCGATCAGACAATTGAAAAGGTGTCATTCTGTGCCCCTGACCGAAACCACGAGAAAGGATTTGCATATATCTGTCGAGATGGAACCACACGACGCTGGATGTGTCACGGATTCTTGGCTATTAAAGAATCTGTATGTATCTACAGTCCGGTGTTTTTCACTGAACCAATTCTGTGAATATATGTGCATAACAAAATTAAGTAATATAATTGATGACGAGGGAACGATGTAAGAAAATCGGTTATTTGCCTGTCAGCTGTACACTTTTCATTATATTGTGTACAGTGCCAAAACGTAACGGTAAAGTTTCTGTTTGCTCGTTTGATCAAGTAATGTTTATTTAATACGACCATCACTGTTCACTGCCACCAGAGTCTGTGCATCTCCGGACCCCATGGCACTCTGCAAATGCCGTTATTATTTATTATTATTACTGCGATTACTGGTTATTTAACATGTACCTCGATCCACCTTATTGTTCAGTTGAAATGTATGTTGGCTGCATCGCATGCTGCCAGTTTGTCAATCACACGTGAGTATGCCGATGGACAGACAGACAGACAGATGCCAGACATTATTCTTTCTGCTAGATGCAGCCAGTGTAGTAATAGAGTACAATATATTTAGCGTGGGTTGTGAGCTGCAGGGTGAGCGACTGAGCCATGCCGTCGGCTGTGCCTTTGCAATATGTCTGGAGAAGAAGCAGGCTCGTGAGAAAGAGAAAGTGACGGTAACTTTCAGTGAGAATGGCACAAGTTTCACACGCATGGGCTCCTTCCGACAGACGACGCTCACTGAGCGACTGGCTGACCCGCAGAGTGCAATCGTTGCAGGTCTGTCTTGTTCCCGCTATTACATGTTCCTATTTAGGGATGTAAAGATCAAATTTTTTGTAGGTCCAGGGTTTGAATCACCAAAACCGGTCTGAAGCCGGATATTTGAATTTGGGATAGCTAATTTCAGTAACATCTGAGTTGTACAATTAACAGCCATGTGCACACTGTGTAATGGCACATACCCAGTAGTCCATGCAATGTTGACAACAACAAACTACAACAGTGATGTTTCAAACATTTATATAATACAGAAGTCGAAACTTAAACACAGAAATGGTAATTAAGAAATAGTAGTGATAATAATATCCAACTGCAATTGCCGGTTGATGTAAACAAACAGAAAGCAGTAAGAAAAATATATAAATCATAAGAGTAGTATTGTTGTTGTTGTTCATCAAAGGCGAACTCGTGCCATGTTCCAATCTGGTGTAAGTTGACCAAGATTTGTATACGGTAATCTTAGTCTGATGTAAGTCCTTTAAAACTTCAAAGCAATACAGCAAAAATTCATGATCATGTTCATGTTCACAGAAGTACATATACTCTACTGTGTTTTGGCCACTGAAAGAGCTAGAAAGTTCGGTTTAAACTTCGGCCTGTTATGTCAGACGTTTATTTACGGAACTTTCATGTTGATACATATTTATTTCACTGCTGTTGCATTTCAGTCTTCCTGCTGGTTTGTAATGGCCATCAATTATTTGGATTTATTTCGTATAACCGGATTCGGCATTTTGAAACCTGAATTTGAATTATGCGAATTGAACGTTCGCAATCATAAGAACAACTAGCCACACTCTTATAATTGAACATTTGTAATCACACTGTCACTTTGGGAGTAGCCTCATCTGAAGGATGAATGTGATGGACTGTTATCTGCAGGACCTCAGCATACTACAGTATGCCTCTGATATTGGCATTTTACGTATTTTAGAGCCTGTTCCAGTGCGGAAGGTTGAGAATCCATATGCTGTCCAGCGGCCACATGCATCAGCTGACATGCTGGAGCGTCAAGGTTCATTCCGAGGTTTTACACGACTGGCCGACTCGTCACCATTCAAGCGGAACATATCGCTACGTCTCAATGAGTTGCCGTCAACATTAGAACGACAGCGGCAGGTCTCAGTCGGAATTCTTGGACCACAGCAATATGGCTCTGGGGTAGTCGGACCAGCAAATGCCAATACTAGTGGTATGTCTTAATAATTCTTTGTTTTTTACTATTAGATTGTGTGCACTACTATCATGTCTTCTGTTTATGTTATTTTTCCGGGTGATACTGAGTTGTCCGGTTCTCCCGCAGGTCCTGCTCCATTTGTTCGAGAAGAAAACCTCCAGAGATTAGTGTAATGGGTGTCGGATGTTTTTTCTGCCAGCCAGCCATCAGGGTGAAAACACTGAAGGGTACACAAAGCACAAACCCTAACAAGAGGCATCATTGTCATTTTATCTGCAAATATGTTCCCTTTACCTAACTGTCCAACGTCATTACCAACTAGATGGCTGTATTGTGTGGAATGTCCACAATACAGTATTTGGCTCAAAGTGCTCGGCTTTCTGTGCAACTATGTAAGTGGGGATGACCAAAGATGATAATGCCTATTTTAATTAACACAAACTGAAACAAAATACGAAGATCAATGGCATAAAATGTCGGAAGAGTCCTTCTCGGATTTAACATAACTGTAGTAATATCTTCAATAGTCGAACGATTTTCATCGGGGCCCCCTATGCTTGTGCATACTAATGCCACACCTCCAACAAAGACTGTGCTTCCATTATTTCGCTGTCACGATAAAAATCTGTGCAGATGTTCACAATATCGTCAGAAGTCATATGGTCTGCCTTGCTTGAAACATAAAGAATTTCTGCCTAAACAGCGGTGGGCAAAACACCTGTGCATGCAGACACGCTGACCTCTGCAGCAGCCATAATCATGGAGATCACTGTCACTCCTAATTTAGCAGCAAATTAACTTTAATCAAGTCCATGTACAAAGGAGACGGTCGATACTACAAAGAAATTACTGTTTACACTTCACGAAAGAATATGTAATATTTCAGTGCTGTGTATAAGTTCGTTATGTGTAAATAAAAACTTATTACTTATTTACTACTTACTTAATGTTGTGCAATTTGGGGGAGGTTTTAGACCTCCCGTAAAGGGTTATTTTGGTAGTGAATTTCCGGTGATCTGTAATCAGTGCGGAGTTATCTCGGCCGGAAGTCGTACGACGTTGAACATTTTTGGTTCTTCTGAAAAACGACCCCTTACAGTAAAATTTTCAAAATGATGTTCAGAAAGTTCTCATCGCGACACCAATCGGTGTGTAGCATTCAAATTTCGTGAGAAATTGGGCTGACAAGAAATCAGTGAAATTGTGTGTTGTTTTAGCTGTCCAAAAAATTCGTCTGGCTCTCTAGCTGTCACTACTGTACGGATTGTGCCCAAAATCTGCCAGGGCAAGCCACCGACAATATACTCGGAGTGTACCAGATTTCGTCTAAATGCGGTTCACTTTCGGCGGAGTTATAGGCGTGAACACCCAAAACGCACCGTAAAGAGAATTCAATATTCGGCTGAAGCCCAGCTTTGAGCCAATAAATGTTGGACTATTAGTAGTTATATGAGGCAGATGTAGGGGGGTGATGTTAAAGAGCACATGATACGTTTTGGTCTTCTGAAACTTTTTCAGAACGAATGGAGGAATAAATTTGAGAGGAGCTGGCTAACTAACCTAGGTTCAGCCGGACAATAGCAACAAATCGGTTTTCTGCATATATATATATAT
>Ga0066187_1000675_pt1 | contig 11095 bp, 10 predicted proteins | sample WorMetexBAHAMAS1_FD_58706 | JGI IMG/M metagenome (GOLD analysis project Ga0066187, IMG submission 58706) | Marine gutless worms symbiont microbial communities from Max Planck institute for Marine Microbiology, Germany - Inanidrilus exumae... | ecosystem: Host-associated > Annelida > Digestive...
GCCTGGATGTTTTCCGCCTGGATGGTCAAGTTGGAGACCGTGTTTTCGAGGCGGTTCATCATGGCGCCGAAATGGGCACGGCCAGTGTCTTTGGAGAGAATGGCTGCGTCGATGGTTGTCAGTGCCGCACCCGCGGATGCCGCTGTTGCGATACTCAGACTGTCGATGCTCAATCCCGACGAGGTCATGTTCTGATTGGTGACCGAGTAGTAGTCTTCGGTAGAGTCGTTGCCGGTACCGAAATGAACCTGAACACTACCCGCCGTGGCATCTGCGCCCGCTGTGGTGGCCGAAGCGTCATAGCTACCGCCGCCTCTGAAATTCAGGGTGACGGACGTGTCCTGAGCCGTACCGTCGGTGACGATGAGCCCCTGGTGCATGGTCCAACTGGCGCTTGCGAATCCACCCATGACACCGGAGTCGTTGATCACGTTGATCACGCTGGTGATGGTGGTGTTGTTGGTCAGGGTCATGGAGCAGGACCCCGCGGTACCCGCCACGTTGGTGTAGTTGAGCACCAGCGTTTCACCGGCTGCGAAGGTGGTAAAAGCGGTGACAGCCGACGCGGTGGCGGCGAAGTTATTGGCGTCCTCTGTAAATTCCAGTACCTGCGCAACGGAAGCCGCCCCGGAGCCGCTGGCGTTCAGCATCTTGATCCCGTTAAAATCGGTCGCCTGGGCGATCCGCTCGATTTCACTGCGCATGGCGGCAAACTCGTCGTTCATGATGGAACGCTGGTCGCTGTTATAGGTACCGGTGGCGGCCTGCTCGGCCAGCTCTTTCATCCGGATCAGCTTCTCATCGATAACCGCGGCAGCACCGTCCATGGTTTGCAGCATGGAGATGGCATCGTTGGCGTTCCGGACTCCCTGGTTGAGAACCGCGATATCAGAGCGCATCAGCTCACGAACCGCCAGTCCCGCCGCATCGTCGGACGCGCTGTTGATGCGCAGACCGGATGACAGCTTGTTGATCGATTTTGACAATCCGCCATAACTCTTTGTCAAATTATTGGCAGCCGTCAAAGCCATAAGGTTATTGTTGATTGAAAGTCCCATGATTTGTCCTCCTTAGGTTGATGGATCATTTTTATAAAAGTACTGCTCGGCCTGGCGTCGCTCTCCGGACCTTGTTCCCGGTGTTTCTCATCACCTCCTTTAGCCTGAATTCGGCCGCTCAGCGACTTTGCATGTAGCGTGGCCGCCAACTGACGGCGACCTGTCTTTTATGCTTTGGTTACCTTATGGGCATGGGGCGGAGAAACTTTAACTTTTTTTTAAAAAAAATTGTGGGGCGAACTGAAAAAAGGGAGAATGGGCAAGTGGCATAAGTTTTGCTACTATTGAAACCCATGAATAACCACCGGCAACCTTCAGACCCGACGGATAGGTTCCCAGCGCTTGAAGTTTTCGGATTTAAAAAAACTTCAGGAATAAGGATTGTTCATGCTTTAAGATCGAACCATTATCACTGTTATGTATGCGGAGAGATCGTTGAATAGGGAATTTGATTTCATTACCATATAATCGATCGCACCAGATGCCGAAGCCTCAGACCAGCGAACGCCGGCTTCCGAGAATCTATCGCGAAAGCACTGAAAGGATGGAAGGATGGACCAGGATTTGACGAAAATACTGGTTATCGACGATGAGGTTCACATTTGCGAACTGCTTGATGAGTTTCTTACTTTGATCGGATATGAAGTTGCCACTACTTCAAAAGGGGAAACCGCCCTTGCGGTTTTTAAACAGGAAGAACCGGATCTCGTTTTCCTGGACATCAGAATGCCCGGTTTCAGTGGCATCGATATTCTCAAGGACCTGAAGGCCACCCAGCGGTGTTTCGGCGTCATCATGCTTTCGGCCTTCGGGGACGACCAGACCATCACGGAGGCACTGGAAGCCGGCGCGGATTATTACGTTCAGAAGCCAATGGATTTCGAGAATTTGAAAGAGACCCTGACATCCCTCAAACAAAAGGTTTTTGCGCGGAGGCTGCAGTGATGAAACTGCAGGTGGAGGAACTGGAACCGGGGATGCGGGTGGCAGAGCCGGTACACAATGCCCAAAACATCCTACTGATCAAAGGGGGAACCGATCTGACGGAAAAAAGGATTCTGACCCTCAAAACCTGGGGTGTCACCCATGTGGTGGTGGAGGGGCGTGATACTGATGAGGAATTGCCCGATATAGGATCGGAGAAAGAGGCGTACGAGAGGATTGAAAAACGGTTGAAGAATAAGTTTACCGGTGTATTGGAAGATCCGGTGATGGCAGAGATCATGAAACGGGCGATCATCCAAATCCAGAAGCGGGAAGGTTAAAACCGGGCATGAAGAAAATTAACCTAAAACGGATCATCCGGCGGGTGGACGATCTGCCGACCCTTCCCATGACCGTTTTGAAGATCACCGAACTGGTCAACAACCCGAAATCGTCCGCCAGGGATCTTGCCGCCGTTATTACGGATGACCAGGTCCTCACGGCCCGGCTGCTTCGCCTTGTCAATTCCGCTTTCTACGGATTCCCCCAACGAATCTCGACGGTAACCGGCGCCATCGTTCTTTTGGGATTCGATGCCATACGGAATCTATTGTTGACGACGTCTCTTTTTGACTTCTTTTCAGCCAGTCAGAAGGCCCACAATGTCAGCCGGGAGGAGCTGTGGGATCACTCCCTGGGATGCGCAGTCGGCGCCAAGGTGATCGGGCGGCGCATCCGGTATGACAAGGTCGAGGAACTCTTCGTGGCCGGCCTGCTCCACGACATCGGCAAGATCGTGGAGATGCTGTTCCTGCCAGATGTTTTTCCCAAGGCGGTGGCCCATGCCGAAAAAGAGCATACCCTGCTCATCGATGCCGAAAGTGCCATGCTTGAGTTCACCCATGCCGACGTCGGGCGCCTTTTGGCGGAGCGCTGGAATCTGCCCGCTAAACTGGTGACGGTGATCGCCGGGCATCATCAGCCGGCAGATGCGGCCCCCTTTGCATTGGAGGCCTCGGTCATCCATCTGGCGGATATCCTCTGTCGGGCGTTATGCCGGGGATCCGGCGGTGACAGCACCATGCCGGCCCTCGATGCAGATGCCTGGGAGATGCTGCAGATGGGACCCGACGATATCGGGCCCATACTGGAGGAGATGGAAACCGAGTTTGTTGATATCAGTCCCTTTACCCAAACAGTATGATGGATATTCATAAAGAGCTGGAAAATAGCCGCAGCCAATTGGCGGATCTCAAGACCGGATACCAGTCGGTGTTGGATTTCATTGACAAGATGGAGCACCTGGGACAGGTCCAGGACAGACTGGACATCACCAGTGACACCGAACGGATATGGACGGTCCTTTCAAAGGAGATTCAGCAATTCGCCGCTGCAGAGGCCTGTGCACTTTTCATTGTGGATGAGGGAACCCATGATTTTGAATTAAGCCGCATTTCACCGGAGGCGGCGGAGGCGACCTGTAAAGAGGAGTTCCGGCTCCAGATTGAATGCGGGACCTTTTCGTGGATCATCAATCGCAGACAACCTTCCATTATTCCATCCCTGGCATTCAAGGAAAACCGCACCATCATTATGCTGCCTTTGACGACGGCCCGTAAAACGGTGGGGTGCGTCATGCTCCTGACCCCCATAAAGGACAGCGCCATCACCCATGAAACGTTGAAGCTTTTAAGCATGCTCGCCAAACAATGTTCTCTGGTGATGGAGAATTCTCAACTCTATGACTCTCTGAGAAGAGAGCATGAATCCCTGAGACGCGCCCAGGCAAGGGTGTTGCGTGCGGAGAAGCTGGCATCCATCGGTCGGTTGACATCCGGTGCGTTTCACGAAATATTGAACCCGCTCAACATCATATCGGGATATCTTCAGCTGATTCAGATGAAAACAGGATCCGATTCCGATATCAACGGCCATCTCACCACCATGAGGGAGCAGACGGATCGGGTTTCCAATATTGTGAACGATTTACTGAAATTCTCACAGTTTTCCATGAAAAATGTAGAGGAGCTCCAGGTGGAAGCCGTTGTCGAAAAGGCGCTTTTGCAGGTCACCCGGGCGCAACCCCATGACGGTGTCCACATCCGTCGGGATTACGCCCGAAATCTGCCTGCAATACAGGGGGATGTGGAAAGCCTTACCCAGGTGTTTTTTAACCTTTTCACCAATGCATGGGAAGCGATGCCGGAGAATGGCGTGTTGTCCATCCAGACCCGGCGGGTGACCGGAGAGGAGGCTCCGGATCTGATCGAAGTTCTGTTGGAGGATAATGGACGCGGCATCCCGGATGGCGATCTCAGCCGCGTATTCGATCCCTTTTTTACGACCAAAGAGACCGACAAGGGGACCGGACTGGGACTTTCCCTCAGCTACGGCATCATTAAAGAACATGGTGGGGACATCCGAGTTGAGAGCGTATCGGGCACCGGATCAACCTTTACGGTGAGCTTGCCCCTGAAAGCGGTTTGATGGTGATGGCTCGCTATGAGAGATCCGGTTGCCATCCCGGGCGGAATGTGTAACATATAAAACAATCTATGATCGACACCGACTGATGGACCAACTCCACGGTCCACAGAATTTGGGAGCCTGGGGGTCGGGCAAACTGGAAGGGCCTATCGTCTTCACAGGCTTTATGATATTCGGACATTCAAACCTCGACGGAAATCGCCAGCATAACATTAACTTTTATGATCAGGGAGCAACATCATGAGTTTAAAAGTCTTGACCGTTGATGACAGTAAAACGATTCGGATGATCGTTAAAAAGGCCTTTAGACCCTACAAATGCGAAATTTACGAAGCTGAGAATGGCGTTGAAGGGCTATCGGCTGTTGGAAGCACCAAGCCGGACCTCATCGTACTGGATATCACCATGCCGGTGATGACAGGTATTGAGATGCTTGAAAAACTCAAAAACGTCCCCGAATTCAAGAATATACCCGTGATCATGCTCACGGCCGAGTCGGGCAAAGAGAACGTGATGCGGATCATTAAAATGGGTGTCAAGGATTATCTGGTCAAACCCTTCAAGCCGGTTCAACTGATCGAAAAGGTTGAAAAGATCGTGAAGCTGGAACTCAAGGAGGGATCCGATTCCAAAGATAAATCCGGGATGGATTTCTTTTCACTGGATGGAGATGTTCAGAAACTGGTCCTACCGGAGAAGATTTCCCGTCCTGTAGTGATGGACATTGAAGGGGTGATGGGCCCTAAACTGGCGGAGATGAAGAAAAACAGCGTGAGCAAGCTTGTCATCGATCTCTTGAACGTAGCCGAAGTCAATGTGTCGTTGATAAAGATCATTCTGTTTGTCGGAAGCAAAAGCAAGGATGCGGGGATCCAGTTCAAGCTAGTGGGCAAACAGAAGCTACAGGATGACCTGCAGGGATTTCAGGAAACCAGCGGCATGCCGGTTTTTTCAACCGTCGATGAAGCCAAGGCTGCATTTTGAATATGGGGCAAGGCCTTTTTTGCAAAATGCATATTTGGACTCTGACCCGTCGTTTTCGCATATTTGTCATGAAAACGATATAATATCGATAAGTTGGATATTAATGAGCAGAAATTCGCTCTCAGCGACAATTGCATTTTGCCAAGATTCGGCGGTATCTCACCGGAAATTCAACGCTAACCCAGGAGGCGAACTCTCCCTAACTATCTATTATTAAGTAATAATCCAAAAATTTGAATATATTGTAATGTGTTGGCATATACCTTGCCTAACTCTTTGGCAAGCCATCTGGAAAATCGATCCTGCAATGTGACGTATCAATCTCAGTACCAAAGGGGAAAGGTTATGGGTTCTAAAGCCAACGCCGTGGAAATCAACGATACCGACGCTTCGAAGGAGTGCCGGGAGCACTTTGACCATATCATCGGGCAAAGCGAAGCGATGCGGGAAGTGTTCCGGCAGGTCGAACGGATCTCCAATTGTGAATCGACGATTTTCATTCAGGGTGAAACCGGGACCGGTAAGAATCTGATCGCCCGTGCCATTCATCTCAACTCCCCTAGAAAAAACAAACCCTTCATCTCTGTCAACTGCGGTGCCATTCCGGAAAATCTGTTGGAAAGCGAGTTATTCGGTCACGTACGGGGCGCTTTCACCGGGGCCACCTCCTCCAAACAGGGTAAATTCGAACTGGCCGACGGCGGTACCATCTTTCTCGACGAAATCGGGGACATGAGTCCGGATCTCCAGGTCAAAGTGCTGCGCATACTGGAGGACAGAGAATATGAACCGGTGGGCGGCTGCATCACCAAAAAAGCGGATGTTCGCGTTCTCGCCGCGACCCATCGGGATCTGGATGACCTGGTCCAGAAAAAAGCCTTTCGGGAAGACCTGTTTTATAGAATCTTCGTCATTCCGATCCACCTTCCGCCCTTAAGAGACCGGCACTCGGATATTCCGCTGCTACTTTCCCACTACCTATCCTATTTTAACAAACTTAACGGCCGGAACGTCTCCTGCTTTTCCAAATCGGCAGAGGCGCAACTGGTGAACCATTCCTGGAAGGGGAATGTACGGGAACTGAAGAATTTAGTGGAAAGGATGGTGGTCATGAGTGACGGAAACCGGATCGAATTGGATGATCTGCCGAAACCTTTCTGTAACAACGTTAATAAAACCGTGACCCAACCGGTCGATCTTTCGGAAAGCGGGATCGACCTCAACTCGGAGGTGACGGCATTTGAAAAAACGCTGATCCTCAAATCTCTGGAGCAGTCCAAGTGGGTAAAAACCAAAGCCGCCAAATTGCTCCACCTAAATCGAACCACACTGGTGGAAAAGATAAAACGACACAATCTAGAATCGCTAAAACAGGCGACGGGTTGATTCCAACCTTCAGACAGCTCCATATGGCTGCACTTCAAATCCCAACCCTCAAATAGCAAACAAATCCAAATTCTCAATGTTCAATGACCCAATTCTTCCGGGATTATTGGCTTTCCCTAGACCCATATAACCCTCGTCCGCCCTCTTTTATGGCGGATCTGGCACTTCAGCTCACTTGAAACTTGAGTCACTTTTCGGCAGTTTACGCCCAAACCCTTCCAGGGACAAGCCAAGGCCCCACTCTTTTATCATGGGTTCTTCACATGACCGGCGTAAAGTCTTTGAAACGGGATGTCAATCAAGTGACATTTCCTATCTGGTATTTTGACAAAATTCACCCGATACACCTTTTTCCAGTTTTTCTTAGGGCCATGGCGCCCTTTTTTTATTTATTGAACTACTGACGACTGACCGAATCCCACCCCCACTTCCATTTTTCGTTGACTGTTAATAATCAAAGTAAAAATGGAATGTTACAACAGAAATACCCTCTGATCTCACCCATAGATGAGCCGCCTGTTTCCTTCTGCCACAGCCCATGGATGAATTTGTGGCCCGAATTCCATCCCATGGCACGCGATTTGCCATAGATAGGGAGCAGCCCGGAGGAAGGATCGTGCCGGCGGGCAGGATGTATGTGTAATTTGACACAATAGATGGAGTGTAAAACCTATGCCATTGGATCCGATACTGGTCATCGACAGCGAACCGAACATCCGAACGACGGTCGCCGGCACTCTCGAAGACAACGGCTATGCCGTGGTGAGCGTTGGGAAAGCCGACGATGTCATGGAGCAGTTTCCCGATGGCAAATTCAGCATGGTGATTGCCGATGCCGCTTCCGGCGATTCCGGCGAGTCGATGGTGTCTAGGGTCAAGACGTTGGCCCCCCGGACACCTGTGATTGTTACCACTGCAAGCGGATCGGTCAACCATGCCGTCGCGGTGATGCAGGCCGGTGCTTCGGACTATATCCCCAAACCGTTTTCTTCCGACACCCTCACTGCCGCTGTCCAGCGGGTGTATTCCGCGGCCGGTCAAAAGGGACAACACATGGATCAACCGGATGAAGAATCATCTGGCGGGCCGGTAAAACAGATGATTGCCGGGGATCCCAAAACCCTCAAAATATTGGTCCTGGCCGGAAATATAGCTCCAAGCAGGGCGACCGTACTGATTCAGGGTGAAAGCGGAACCGGCAAGGAGGTGCTGGCTTCATATATTCACCATAACAGCGGCCGCCGTCGTCAACCCTTTGTTGCGGTCAATTGCGCTGCCCTGCCGGACTCCCTGGCGGAGAGCGAGTTGTTCGGTCACGAAAAAGGGGCATTTACAGGTGCCTTTTGCTGTAAATCTGGAAAGTTCGAGCTGGCCCATGGCGGCACGATATTGCTCGATGAAATCGGTGAGATGGCCCTGCCGCTTCAGGCAAAGCTGCTCCGGGTGCTGCAGGAAAATGAGGTGGACCGCATCGGTGGACGAAAACCGGTGGCCATCGACACCCGCGTGATCGCCGTAACCAATATCAATCTGCAAAAGGCAGTGGAAGCGGGCAAGTTCAGGGAAGACCTGTACTATCGGATCAATGTGGTTCCCATCACACTGCCGCCACTCAGGGAGAGACGAGAAGATATTCCGCTTTTGGCACAGTATTTTCTCGATAAATACAGCCACATGAACAGCAGCCCGATTCGACGGATCGCCGATGCCACTCTAGATCTCTTGATGAAATGTCCCTTTAAGGGGAATGTTCGGGAGCTGGAAAACATCATTGAAAGGGCCGTGCTTTTAGGATCGGGAGAGTCCCTTCTGCCGGAGCACCTGATGCTGGAAATGATGCCGGGGGCTCCCAAACCGGATCTTCCCATCAAAGCGGGGATGTCGGTCAAGGAGATGGAAAAGAAACTCATATTTCACACCTTGAAAGAGGTCGCAGACAACCGGACCCACGCCGCCGAACTCCTTGGCATCAGCATCCGAACTCTCAGGAACAAATTGAACGAATACAAGGAGAGCGCATGATGGGTGACTTCGCCGAGGGATCCCTATCGAGGCCGATCATGGAAATTCGATGGTATGGAAGTTGCATAATTACCCTGTCGACGCACCGTTTCCAGGGTGAAAAGGAGAATCGATTTGGAAACTAACGGACTATTCAGGGGGACCATCCCATTGCTGAACAAGGCCATGGATCTAAGAACCACACGGCATGGCCTGATTACCTCCAACATCGCCAATCTGGATACCCCCCATTACAAAGCGTTTGACCTGATGGTGGAAAGCGAAATGGAAAAAGTTGCCGGGAAAGGGGAAAAAATGAACCTGCACCGTACCGACAGCGGGCATCTGACACCCGGTCCGCCCCGTTCGGAGGGGATCCCGGGGCTGGTCCAGCTGGAAGGCCAGCCTTTCAATTCCGCTGAAGGAAATACGGTGGACATCGACCGGACCATGTCGGACCTGGCGGAGAACAGTCTGAAATACAACGCCACCGCACGGATCCTTTCGAAAAAATTTCAAGGCATGAAGTCGGTTATTCAGGGAGGTAAATAAACGGTATGGATTTTTTTAGCTCACTCAAAATCAGCTCGTCGGGTTTATCGGCCCAGAGGCTCAAAATGAACCTCATCTCGAGCAACCTGGCCAATGTCAATACCACTCGCACCCCCCAGGGCGGACCGTATCAGCGAAAGGAGGTGGTATTGAAAGCCGAGCCGATCCAATCCGAATTTTATGACGCACTGCAGTCCAGGCTCGAGGGGCGCATATCGGAGGTCACGGTTTCCGACATTAACGAGGATCAAAGGCCGCCGGTGATCAAATTCGATCCCAATCATCCGGATGCCGACGAAAAGGGTTATGTTTCCTTTCCCAACATCAACGTCATTGAAGAGATGGTGGACATGATGACGGCTTCCCGGAGTTATGAAGCCAATGTGACTGCCATCACCACGGCGAAAAGCATGGCCGCAAAGGCCCTTGAGATAGGACGATAGTGATGAATCCCATCGAAATTCAAAATGGCATCGGTTCCGTCATGGGCCCGGGTAAATCGTCCCGGCCCAATGAAATGGGGGAAACGGGTTCCTTCGGGGACATGTTCAAGGATGCGATCAATTCCGTCAACCGGCAGCAGAAGGTGGCGGATCAGGCCATCGAGGATCTGACCACCGGAAAAAATGCGGATATTCACCGTACCATGATTGAGATGGAAAAGGCGAGCGTGTCCTTTCAACTGGTCATGCAGGTACGCAACAAACTGATCTCAGCCTACGAAGAGATTATGCGGATACAGGTTTAATAAAAGGATTTCAATAAAATGGCCAAGTCGACACAGAGTTTTTCAATGCAGATGGCAGCAGTGTTTCAACGGTTAAGTGCCGGACGGAAGATCTCCCTGATTCTACTCATCGGCGTGACCATCGTGGGATGCGTCCTGTTGGTGAACTGGGCGACCCAGCCCGAATTCGGGGTCCTTTATTCAGACCTGGAACCGGAAGATGCCGGTGATGTGCTGGCCAGCCTCAAGGAGAACAAGATTCCATTTAAACTGGTTTCCAATGGTCGGTCCGTTCTGGTGCCCCAAGACATGGTGCAGGAAGCCCGGCTGAACCTGGCTGCCAAAGGCCTTCCAAGGGGGAGTGCCGTTGGCTTTGAACTGTTCGACAACAGCAAGCTCGGGATGACGGAGTTTGCTCAGAACGTGAACTTCCAACGCGCCATGCAGGGGGAACTGGCCCGAACCATCAACGGTTTCAAGGAGGTGGAAAGCTCCCGTGTGCACCTGGTGATGCAGCCCAAATCGTTGTTCGTCGAGGATCAAAAGCCGGCCACCGCATCGGTGGTGCTCAAGCTCCGTCCGGGGAAATGGCTCAACCAGGACCAGGTAGACGGCATCGTTCATCTGGTCTCTTCGGGCATCATGGGGCTGGAACCGGAAAACGTCACAGTGGTGGACAATATGGGAAAGGTGCTGTCCGGTGCAAAGGATGAAGGCGGCATCAAACAGGCCGGTTCCTACCAACTGGAATACCGGGAGAAAATCGAAAGGAATCTGGAGAACCGGATCACATCCATGCTGGAAAAAACGGTGGGGGCCGACAAGGCCATTGTACGGGTTTCCTGCCGGGTCAACTATAAAAAACACGAAAAAACAGAAGAGCTCTATTATCCCGAAAATCAGGTGGTTCGCAGCGAACAGGTCTATCAGACCGCCAACCAGCAAACCGGTGCGGATAGTACCGGGGGGGGGATAT
>Ga0066187_1000676_pt1 | contig 11093 bp, 8 predicted proteins | sample WorMetexBAHAMAS1_FD_58706 | JGI IMG/M metagenome (GOLD analysis project Ga0066187, IMG submission 58706) | Marine gutless worms symbiont microbial communities from Max Planck institute for Marine Microbiology, Germany - Inanidrilus exumae... | ecosystem: Host-associated > Annelida > Digestive...
AATTTCATTGAAATCGAAGAAACTTTTTGTGGACGGACGGACGGACGGACGGACATATGAGACCCACTTTATTAGGTCGAATGGGACGAGTCGACCTAACTATATATAAAGTGTATAAGCACCATACAGCAGTGCTGTGAATACAGCAATAGTTGTCTCGCCTGTTCACTGTTCAAATTAAGCAATCCTGCTATTTCCTCAAGACAACACTTCACCGATCAGAACCTCCTTGGAGTCCGTACAAAACGTCCCGAGGAATTCCTGCGACCTCTGAATGGCAACTTTGCAAAATTTGGACGTGACCGTTCAGCATTCTTACGGGGTGACGATTGTCTACGTTCAGTTCTGCGGGTGCCAGAACCAATTCTCTGCTCACTGGAATGTCCTGCTGTTTCATGGATCGCACGACGGTCCCTCCGACCATCAGGTGTATGCTTCCTCTGTGGTGATCTTCTCCTGTCGCCACGATGAGTATCAGAACCCGAATTATTCTTCTTCCTAGAGCTGGGACTTCGTTCCTGTTCACGAGAGATCTGGTTCCGTGGTGGTGTACGGCTGGACGTTTTCTTGTGATGAGACTGACTGGACTGTTTGGCACAGTTTGTATTCTGCTTATTATGATCACTTCGTTGGGCGTTGGCCTGAACCCGTGACTTTACACTAACTACATCATTCTCTTTGTCAGCAACAGAAGTAATATTTGACGGTAACACTGTTACAGACTGTTCTGTGTCTGAATCCGTGATTTCTCCATCCTCTATATCTGTGGATGATACCTTGGCAGGAGTGGATGGATGGTCCTTGGTGATGGATAAAACAACATTGTTTTCATTAGCAGCTGAAATGCCAACGACTGGTTCACCACTGTTCGAGTCTGATACCTCACCGAAGAGAGTATCCACAGTGTTTGATGCTACTGGCATCAACAGCAGAGCTTCCTCGTGATTTCCAGCAATAATGCCATTTCCGGTGTTCAGAGGTGTTTTCTTTATGCTGGCATCAACTTCCATATCCAGTCGATGCGACAGCTGCACTACCGTGGCAGCAGTGTCTTCATCCTCTTCTGTCAATGGCTTCTCAACTGGTTCAACATCGACACCGGCATATGGCGGTGTATGAGGCAACGTGTTGGAGGAGTCCTCCAGTGAATCGTCTGTGTCACTTCTTCGCTCCGAAGTGCGAAAGATTTTGAATGGCGATGATGGCGTGCTAGAAGCAGGAGTATGATTGCTGACAGTCTGCCCTTGAGAACCTTGCAGTGACTTGGAACCATGTTGACCACTGTCACCAACACCTGGTTGAGTACTGCAGCAAGTACTGCAGCATGTGTCACAGCAAGTACTGCCTGTACAAACCAATCACTCCAATCAGTACACGCATAACTCAAATATCTAGCATCAAAGTAAGGCAGAACTTGAAACAGGTAGGCACTGGCCAAGGGAGGACATAAAGCTTTGGCTGCCAAACACAGTTAAACAACTGGAGAGGAGAAATCCTAGATTTTCACGCCTTCAGTCATAAGCATCAAAGTCGAACACACTCTGCCTAAAAAAACAACCCGACGTTTTTTAGCTCCAGCAAGCACCGTCTGATTACCTAAAACGACAGCAGTTACGGGAACAGTTTTCAGCGGCATTTGTCTGTGTGTCTATCTGCATGACATCTAAAAAAACTGATGCAGCTAGGATCACTAAGCTTGATATACAAAATGTTCAACAAAGAGTTCTGGAAACACATTTATTTTGAGGTCAAAAGGTCAAGAGTAAAAAAACATTGCCGGCATGGGTCTTTGCACTCTTGTGAGTGCTGGCTTCTTCTAGTTGTAATAATTTGGCAGTAATATTACACAGAGATTAGGCAATCAAAAGCTGGTTTATTTTCCAACCTCATCTGACTAGTGTTTCTGCACTAACTGATAAAACACCAGAACTTGGAAACTGCATCTTTTCATTCTAGTTGTATATGTTGCTATGCCAAAAAAACCAAACAAAGCACACTTAAATTATCACCTCTTCACAGCTGAACCACCACTCATATGCAGAATAACTGACTGAAAGAGCATACAAACTATCCAGTCGTTCACAGTGTCAGATGCCGTGTCAAAAATGAGAGTTGTTCATCATCGAGTAAGGAGTGAAAGTCCATATTATTATTATTATTATAAAATTTGTATAGCGCACAAATTCAAGCACGCTCGAGTCGGAGGCGCATATCATACTATCTCAACAGACATTAACTGTCATCAAACACACTGTGAGTGACAATTTTGTCTTTCAGCAAGACAGTGTACTGGCAAATCAGGCGTGCATCAGTCTAACTGCTGTAGGATAAAACTCAAGTGTCATTCATCCTGCATTGTAGGTTACAATAGGCCAGATCTAAACCACCATCACTGCCAGATTTTGGGAGTCATGTAACAGCATATATAGGAGTTGTGAGTCAATAACATTCAACAAACTGAAAAAAAACTGGCTGTAGCCTGGAAATTATGCACAATTACACTTAAGACCATCACATTAGGGCTACACTAATTAACACGCAGCACTGCAGAATTATAAGAAAAGTTTAGAGGAAACATCTATATAACACAGAAATGGCACAGCTAAAATACTGCAATAAAATTAACAATTCATAGATAAAAAATTCATACTGTGTTGAAAATACATAAAAAATTCCGGTATGTGCAGAGTTAACAAATTCAAATTGGATCCGAGATGCAAGCTTTCTGGTGTGAAGTACACACTTACCACAGAGAGATGGATCATTCACTTCTCCAGCAGGATTTTCAGGAACAACAAACTCAGCAGCAGCAGAAACCGCGTCGTCACATGCAGTGTTGACTGCTTCATCAGCCACATCATTACTGTACGGACTGAGCAGCAAGTTATCAGAGGAGTCGTCATTGACAGCATACTGTGCAGGAGTACCCGCAATAGCTAGGTCAAAAAGGTCGACCGACGCCCTTTGATCTGACGACAATCCAGTCGATGGTGAGCTCGGGTGGGCAGCTAAATCTGAAACACACGATGTATCCACTTGCTGTTTGGCAGATTGCGGTGATAATCGTTTCTCAGAGACAACGGACGTTGAAGAATCCAAAACCACCTGACTGATGTCAGTTCTTGCTGATGTTTTTCCAACGACCTGTTGGCATTTAATGTTGGTGTCAACTCCACGCGATATATCCTTCTCCGATGCAAGAGACTTGTTACATATCATTGAGGTACTGGCTGAGTTAGACGGCTTAGAAGTTGCCAGGGACACTAAGTATTGCAAAGCTGCAGCATCTGGCACCTTGTTAGCACGTTCCACAGAAACGTCTTGTAACACCATAGTGTGGTTGTTTTGACATTTCACACTCTGTCTAGCACCACTTCTGGAGTCTTTTGTGACACTGATCACTGCATCTACTGCCACTGCACTAGGTACAGTTTCTTTCGGCAGAATCGTTTGTTTCTTAAGCTTCGATTTAGCACCATTTTCCATCACTGACTGTTGCGGTTTGACAGGTTCTGACTTGTTACGTGCTGATGTCTTGCTTGACATCTGTTTCGTAATGTCGTCAGCATCTGATTTTTTGTCATTCCTAGCATTCACAGAATGTGGGTTACATGGATTATCCTGAACGCTTCCACCATTGACGATTTTAGCACTATTTGCTTTGCCACAGTTTCCAGTGGACCTAGATCCTGTTTTTCCTCCAGCAACAATCACACTGATATTACCATCTGACTCAGACACTGTAACATTCCGAGTTTTAGGACCAACAGAAGTGGTCTTGTCTGACACTGTGGAGGACAGTTTGCCATGTACGACTGACTTGTTGTTTGCATTTGCAGACAAAGTGGCAACAGATTTCTGCTTTGATGTGTCTAAATGACTAGTAACGAGAGACGAAGCAGTAGATGGAGTCACGTCCAAACTGAGTTTGTGTGATGATCGCAACTGGCGACTATTTTTGTGATTCATGTGATCTGACAGATTGTGTGGCTGGTTCCACTGTACCTGGTTGGCTCCTCGTGTTTGGACCGTTTCACTCCTGTGGGATTCACGAGGCTGACCAGTGACTGATGCACCCGGGTCAGCCGAATGTACCTCACTGGAAGTCGCTACTTGTCCAACGTCAACACCTTTTCCCTCAGTTGGACTTGTCATGAAGACACCGGTTGGTGTTGTAGATGGATTAGATTCCTTCAATGACCTCTGTAACTCCTCCTGCTGCATCTGTGCCAATCTTGCTCTTGCCCGAAGAGTGAACACGGTTGGTGTTGTCGGTAAATTGGTAGAAACTGTCAGTAGAGGAACTCGACGAGCTGGCTTCCTCGGCGATGACTTTGACAACTCATCAGCTGACTTGCCTGCTACTGGCCCTGGTGATTGGCTCCCAGCACTGCCCAGCACTGCTGCCTTCTCAGCCGGACATGTCCTACGACGCAATCGTTCAGCTGCTTTCAGACCAATCACGCGAGACCGCTCTTCTCGAGCACCGATCGTCTTGTAGCAAGAAATGCGCTGAGAGTCCGTTAATCCTGTCATCATGGCAGCTGAAGATGTGTGCTTGTTTCCAACTGGCAGCTCTGTAGCACTAGAAGAAACGACCAGAGATCCATCTAGCTTAGCACACTTTATCCTTTTCTCTTCGGTTTCTGCAGCAGCAGCCGTTTCAGCACCGGTCTTGGTGCTTACTCTGCGTGGACGTTTTCTGCACGGAGATTCTGCTTTCCCCTTATCAATGGGTCGATTCCATTCTGATTTGTTCAGTGCCCTTAACGATGTTAAAACATTAACAGCATTGGCCAAGTCCACATCTTTACAACGTATTGCTGCAGTAACTGTTTTAACAGCATTGTTCGGTGTAACAGATGTGGTCGGTGTCAACGCGACACTAATATCTATACTATCGTTTACTTCCTTTGTCGGAACTATTCCACCATCACTGACTGGTGATGATATGTCCAATATATTTCCCATCAGCTCCTGGCTTGCGGTCGATGCTTGCACGTCCTGTACTTGGATCTGAACGGAGTTAACAGGGAGTTCTGATGATTGCATCACCATCAAATTATCCGTCACTGAGATGGTGTCACATGCTGCGTCTGCTGCCGTCACAAGATGTAGTTCATCAACTGAAGATGACGTTCTCTTGACAGGTAAAACACATTCCACAGAAGGCACCAGCAGAGTGGGTGGCTTCACCCAGCTGACCTGTGTAGTGGCAGAGCTTGCAGAACTGATGGTGTTAATCAGTGTAACAATCCCGGCACAGTTTGTAGCACACACCGGAAGACCATCACTCGTCTGAATGGAAAGCAACACAGCTGGCTGCTGTGACTCAATCTTACAACACCCGACCACCACTGCTTCCTCATCATACAAAACTTCACCGTCATCAGCCGGGGGCCGCGCGACTAAACACGAGTCTAATGCATCTTTCTCAGTACATGACGGCTCAGCAGCTGCAACCGTGTTATCTACAGAGCTCAGTGGCTGGTTTGTGTTAGTGGAGTTGAGAACATCTATTTGGCATGAAGAAACTGCTTGTAGTTGTGTCGATGCAGTGACTGCTGACTGTGGAATCAGTTCGCTATTATCACTTAGTCCAGCACTTTCCTGACATTCAACGTTCTCTTGCTGACTTTGTGTCATACCCACACGAGCCACCGTCGGCGTGCTACTTGCCAACTGTATGAGCTCATTCACTCTACATGCAAAGACACACAGACACACAAATACATACAAACACACAGGCACGCAACAAACATGCCAATACAAATACACACCACACACAACAATTTCATGGCTGTTATACACGTCAATCTGTGTTACTTGGCTACATGACAACCATAGTCAAAAATGGGAAGATTTTGTTATACTTCTGATGGCAACCAATGCACTCAGTTTTTGGAGAAAATGCTAGAGTTTTACAGATACTGGTAGTTTTAGAAAAAGTAGTATCTCCACATCACCCAAAACAACAAGAGGGTCAGCTATCGCCGAGAGACCCAAACGACACTCACTATCGGTTGAAATACTGTCGTACGGTTGTACGAATAAAAACAGACCACATTTCGGCCCTAGGAGCACTTTCAGCAACTGCCACATTATATTCGGCTACCTGCACAGTTTTGTACACGCATCGTTGTACTAGGCACAACTATTGCACAGCGAGCATGCAATGCTGTGTGCATCATCAACAGACTTTCGTACAACCAATCTTGTTGATGTCAACTGGACTATATCTGTGATCAACCAACGTCGACTACCACCAGTCTTTTGACGACAACACATATTACTCCGCCAGTGCTCCGTCGTGGATGCGGACCACAGTGGCAGATGGACACAAATTTTCGGCGGTAAGATATCTAAGTTTCAAACAGCAAAAGTGACCTTGAAGGTCATTCTTGAGGTCACCGATAATGGTGTGCCATTTGATAGGCCACATACATTCCTATTAGCTTTTCGTTGCAACCGTGTCTCTATCTTGCACCGTTTGCGAGATATCACTTGTTTCTCAAAATTTAAAAAGGTCACATGACCAGAACACATCCTGTTTGGGGATAATTTATCATGCATACACTAGTACTCTTCTGTATCAATCAGCACACGACATTTGAAATGCCTAGCTGTAGCTTCATCAATTCCAAAGATATGATTCGGGCCAAAATTTATAAAAACGGGTCACGTGACCCTGACCATGCACATTAGGGAGTACTTTGTCATCCCATGGCTAACACTTGATATATTCTACCTGCATACCATATTTGGCGACTCTTGCTTCAGCCGTTTCGGAGATATGATTGCAGGAGTCGAAACTAAAAATTGGTCAAGTGACCCAGACCACGTCCCTTTTAGTGGTGGTTTGTAATCCAAAAGCTAGGACTTGATATAGTCTACCTGTATGCAAAATTTGACAACTCTAGCTTCTTCAACCATTCCATAGATATCATTGGGGGGCTCCAAAATTTAAAATGGGTCACATGAGCGTGACCATGCCCCTTTTAAAGGCAATTTGTCGTCAGTATGTAGGCTACCTTTGTACAAAATTTGACCACTGTAGCTTCAGCCATTCCACAGATATGGTTGGTGCCCACCAAAATTTAAATGGTTCACGTAACCTTACCACGTCTCTTTCAGGGATGTTTACCATCCACAGGCTAGCACTTGCTACGATCAACCTACCTGTTAAATCTGAAGTCTCTAACTCCACCCACACCTGCCCACATACCCCAGTGGAGTGGTCAAAGCACTCGGGTGCCATGTGCAGTAGAACGTGATATGCACAGAAGGCAGGGTTCAAACTTCAAACCTTAGCCCAGGTGCGCCCGCCTACCAATTATTTCACAATGGTAAGCTCCCCTGACGATGTTGCCCAGGTATTGTATTACATTAAAGTTGCCAGTGCAACAGAAACAAGGTTTGCCAGGACTGAATTACCAAATTAACGTTTTACATCCCACCGACACAACATAAGTCATTTCAGATATGTGTTTCCCAGCCATTCTCTTGGATAAATGCTCACAAACTACATCTAACACAAAAAAGCAAACATCCATCCATAACATACAACATATGATAAACACAAATAAATTAGCCCCATACGGAACTGACGGTCGACTCTGCAGAATTGACGTTTGAGCCAACTTCAAAATCATGTGATACAAAAACTAGGCCAAATATCAAAAATCTGGTCCGATAATTTAGATATTGTGCCATAGGTTAAGAATCCGTGGTCAGTTGCCAAGTTCCATTGTAAATGACGGAGGAGATAGCTTTTGAAAATGGCAGGATTTCCAACTTTGAAGGACTCGTGACCTTTACCTTGACCTTGGATAAGTTATACTACATACCGTCATGCATCAGTCATCGACCTCTACCTACATGCCAAATTGTACTAAAATCAAAGAAGCTCTTTGTGGACGAACAAACGGACATTTGAGACCAGCTTTATTAGGTTGACTGTCAAACAGATAACCTAAAAGCTAAAGCTAGGTTGGTCGTCTCTTACGACCTCGAGCCTGGAAACAGAACGGGCCTATACTGGAAGAAGTAGCTAAGTAAGGAAGTACTGGTAAACAAGAAACGAATTAAATAAGCGAGAAAGTTAGAGAGTTAAGAAGCAAACGATCTATATAGCGCTGAAATCAACAAATGAATCGGGGTGCATTACTGCCGCACAGCACACACGGGGAATGGTTTGCCAGTAACATGCACACATTCATTACCTGGTGCTGAGTCGCTGAATCTCAGCATCCCGCTGTGCAACAGCATGACATGCCACTCGATACAATGTCAAGAAGTCTGTTTGCAACTTGGCATGAATTTTTTCGGCAGACATAAGACGCTGCTTCATCTCAACCAGCTCGTTCTCCATGTCCTTGCATCTCTGCTCCAGCTACAGAGTAATTTCGACAAGCACTGATTAGGTTTACCTGTACTGGCAACGTGTTAAGACATAAAACATACAACATATCAGAGCAGAGCAGCAGTTGTGTAGCTGCTGCATGACGTACGAGGTGTCTGCTGCTTACTGCATCAACCAATCACCAGCTACTCAATCCACAAGGCAATATTGTAGACAGAAGAATTTGCCCCGGTGCTACCACATGGCAAACTTAACCAAATATAATGCCATCATCTGACCCTGGTGCCATCACCTGGCTAACTCGATGAAAATCTGCATAGATGTGACCTGTTGCTTCAGATGTCACACGTAGCATGGTCTGTGTATTGGTCACAGCGATGAGCCCAGCAAAAATGACTCAATTAATCGAGATGCCATTGGGGGCTGACTTTGGTGGACGCATAGAAACATGGGGTTGAGATCTTCATGCAAAGTGGCAATTTCGCGGGTTGTCTGTTACACTATTTTAAATACCAACAGACAAGCCCTCTTGCCGGCCACAGAAATCAACCTCAAAGCACTAATAACGCTCATAACAATTATCTCAACCAACTCTGGTAACATTATGGAACAGCATGCACTGCAGGCATTTTACTGCTAAATCACCAGGGCATGCTAGCACAGAGTGTTACACAGCAGATTTAATTTCCAGCTCATTTAGACCAATGTAATCATGGTAATTTGCTAAGATTTGCATGTTGGTCAGACTCATACTGGAGCAAAAAAGTAACTTGGACTGCCACTCATCAACTGTGTAGTGTACTAAGGACAGCAAATATCACCTGCTGCTCTTTAGCACTGGTTACAGCATCTGCTACAACCATCTGCTGGAGAAGCTCAGATGGCAGAGACTCAGCTTCTACGAGTGCCGACAACAAATCCATTATACAATACAACCACCAAACTGTCTTGTGTCAAGTTGTATGCCAGCTACAAACCAACACACACTGTTTAACAGCTATTCTGTAGAAGAACATTGGTCCTCTAGCTGCCATTTGATCCTGACTTGCGACTAGTGCAAAGCTGTTGTATGGCCAGGTGTCTTACTGACACCAACCTCAGGAATCATTAACTGCAGGGTATTGTTTCTTTATCCACTGACTTTGGAGGGAACGGAAGGAAGTCACTGCTTTTACATCAGTTCTCTGATGCCAGTACCCATATAGAATAACAATCATCATATTTCATTTTAGAATAGTTATTGCAGGATGCAGATGACATCAGCTAATGCAGTAAAAACAGGTAAGACACATTTTGGCACTCGCGAGTTGTATCACCTGCTGTACTTGAAAAATCTATCCAATTTTTCCAAAAAATGCAAAAATTCTTCAACAAATTTCCAGGTCTTGTGACTTCAGGCTGCCATAAGTCTGCAATGATTACAGATCGCCGGAAACTCACTACCAAAATAGCCCTCTAAAACGACTCAAGCTATCAGCACCAAAGTCGGTAGACATACAGTATATGGTAGGACCTCAGCAATGCACTGACCCTAAGGTCAACGGTCAAATCTTAACCCTAAGCCATGGGTTAGGGTTTTAACCTTTGCGCTGGGGATGGGCCGGGATGTGGAGCAACGTGACTGTGCATGTCAATACAACTGCACATTTTTCTATTTGCTCACTATTTTTATAAAGTGGCAGCAAATGCAATCAAAACTTAAATTTGCCCGGTGTGGGTCTGCATGTCGATATGACTGCACATTTCTCGTTTCAAAATATAGTTTGCATTAAAATGCTTGATTTCCGCACATTCTAGCTAGATGATATTGCTGGAGGTAACATTTTTCTGGACATTTTCTTGGTTAAATTGTGTTTTATCACTGGGTTTAAACCATAATGTTTCCTCTGTGGGGTCGGTCAGGGATGAAAGTAAAACTGGATAGGGATGGATGGGGACAAAAATAAAGCATGTGAATATGGACTGGGATTGATTTAATTTCCATTCCATGAAGGTTACTAATATCCACTCAAGCAAGGCCAAATTTCAAAGTCACCATGGCCTGTCTAGCCATATCACAGAAACACAGCACAATACTTGATCTAACAGAGGTGCAGCCTTGGCATTAATGTACCTGCAGTACTGTCATAAAACTTAAGTTACTTCATTGGCCAAATCAGTTTAGGCATCAATTACATTGATGATACTGAATAAAAATTAAACTAAAAGACTTCAATGCCCCAGTTTTGACGTGGATCCCTTCGACACCACATACTTGAACCAAAGTGTGACCTTTGACCTCCAAAACCTAATCAGCTCATTGGTAGGAGCTAATGAATATTCCCTGTCAATTTTATCAAAATTGTTCAAGACGTTCATGAGAAATTGTGGTAATGATATAACAGGATGGGACAGCCTAAAAACATACTGCCTTCATCAATACTGTCGGGTGGTGAAAACATAAATAATTGTAAAATAAATATTCATTAAAAACAGTCGAATACTAGGAGCATGTCTGGTGGCCGAGCGGCTAGGAATGGCTAGCTAACGCAAAATTCTGCTGAGCTGCCAGACAATTACGCTTGAAAAAGTTGCTGCTAGAAACAGAAATGAGTGCAAAAGAGAGACGCTCGTCTGCTAGACACACCCACAACATGGCAAAATCACGGACAGTGTGCGAGTAACATCTGATGAAAGAATAATATTATATACACACCCTTGTGTACAATCCAACAGATTTATTATATACACA
>Ga0066187_1000677_pt1 | contig 11092 bp, 9 predicted proteins | sample WorMetexBAHAMAS1_FD_58706 | JGI IMG/M metagenome (GOLD analysis project Ga0066187, IMG submission 58706) | Marine gutless worms symbiont microbial communities from Max Planck institute for Marine Microbiology, Germany - Inanidrilus exumae... | ecosystem: Host-associated > Annelida > Digestive...
CCAAAACCGGGGAATTTTAAGTTGCCGATTATGGGGAAATTTAAGTTGCCGTTGACAGTAACGGATGTCCTTGAGCATTTGGATCAGCCACAAGGGGTTCTTCAGTTTGTCGAGAACCTCATAGCCGCCAGCGATGTAGCCCATTGTCGCCACGACGGGGATAAGGAGTGCGATCCCGTATAGGTGAACCTGCCAATCCGGGTACCAGGGTTTGACCTTGAGCCAGTGATGAATACCGATCGAGGCATGGCCCCAGGCAACGACCAGAAGGACCACCTGCAGCCAACCCTTGGCCGGTGAGAAATGCCAGAATACGGCAAGGACGTATTCGTAGTTGGGGATTAGGCCGACGCGCAGGATGCCGCCGCCTGTCGCCAGCGCGTGTTCGACCAGCAAGGCCGGGATGGTCAAACCGAGGGCCAGTTGCGACCATTGCCAAAGCGGCATGCGCAGGCTGCGCCTGATAAATGTGGTCCACAACGCCAATCCGATGTGGGTCAACGCGGCGATCGTGAGGATGAGGGTGCCTGCGGGATTGGTCCACGGTGAAACGAAAAAGGTGCGGGCCGTATTTGCCGCCTCGATGGAAACAACGGCGAAGGCGTGGTTGATGAGGTGGCAAACGACGTAGGCGAACATCGTCAAGCCGGCCGTCAGGTGAATCCCGCGACGCGTGATCCGAATGGTCTTCAAGCGCCCCCCAATTGCCGCCGGTCCAGGCGTGCGCTCAGTAGTCTCCGGCGACCCCGGTGGCCACTGCCTTTTTCAAATGGTCAAGATCCTCGCAACCGGTGCTGCAAGCTTCCTGTAGGCGACCGAGCAATTCCTTGGCCTTGTCCGGCCGGCCGGTCTGGATGAAGAGCTGCCCCAGGTAGTTGAGCGCGCCCGTGTGGTTCGGATTGATGGTCAAGGCAGCGTCATAGTATTTCTCCGCCTCGTCGAACTTGCCGAGCCGTCGGTGAACATAACCCATCAGGTTCCAGGCGCTGGCGTGGGCCGGAAACTTGCGGAGCGTCTCATTGAGATAGGGAAGGGCGGCCTCGTAGGTGCCGGCCTCGATCGCCTGTTCCGCTTGCACGTATTCGGGCACGACGATCATCTGGCCGTCGGGCGTCATGGCGGCATCCGCCGGTCGTGGGCTCGGATTTATCGCCGCGATCAGTGCGATTACGACGGCGAGTTCGGTTTTTCGTCTTAGCATGTTCGTCCGTTCAGTTCTGCGAGCCTGAACCGTGGTCAGGCAGATGGTTCATCCGCTTATCATCCGTGAGGCTTTTAAGAAACTCAATCACGTTCACCTTCTCTTGAGCGCTGAGGTCGGGCGCCTGGATCCGGGGGGACAACGACGGCCGGGTCCGAAAGCCGGATTGGTAATGGTCGAGAACGGCCTCTAACGTCTGTAACGAACCGTCATGCATGTACGGCGGACGAATGGCGACGTTGCGAAGCGATGGCGTCTTGAAGGCGAACTGCATGGCGACGTCGTCGGGTAGCAAAATGCCGCGGCCGCGGTCGTCCGTAACCAAGCCGATGTCGTGGAAGCGCTGGTCAGTGAACCGCCAGCCGGCGTGACAGTCCGCGCATCCGGCCCTGCCGGTGAAGAGCGCGAAGCCGTCCTTGGCGGCCGGGCTGAGCGCCGTTTCGTCGCCGGCGATCCATCGGTCGAACGGCGCTGTCGAGGACCTCAGCGTGCGGACATAGGCGCCAAGGCTCAACGCGATGCCGTCCAGAGTGAACGGTCCGTTCCCGAAAATGTCCTCGTGAAGGGTTGCGTAAGCAGGGACCGCCGCCAGTTCGGCCGGCAACCGACTCAGGTCTTGGTTCATCTCCTTGGGATGACGGATCGGCCCGAGAACGAACCCTTCCAAGGTTTCGATGCGCCCATCCCGCGCAAACATCTCGTTCCACGCCACGTCCTGCAGGGGTGGCGTGCGGCGCGGCAGGGCTTCCCCGGTTTCGCCCCGGCTCGATGGGCGGCGGTCGGTCCAGGCGAACGCCGGCTTATGGCAGGTGGCGCAGGAAAGACTGTCGGCCCCGGAGAGGCGGCGGTCAAAGAATAAACGGCGTCCCAATTCGAGCTTCGCTTTCGAGGGCGGGTTGTAGGCGGGGTAGGGGACGTTGTCCGGCCTGGTGAATTGGGTGCCGAAACGATAGGTGACAGCTTCGGCAGAGGAAAGCGACGGACCGGCGTGGAGAACTGCTGAGACCAGTAGGGCCAGCGCCCCCGACAAGCGGTTCATTGTAAGCCGCTTTCGCATATCCGTTCCGAGCCAATTGCTGTGTTGCCGATGGTATCGAGTTCCCAATATGGATTGCCGCGGCGGGGATTTCTCCTCACATGCGCGTTAACCAGATGAGAAACCGCATGGGGATTGTGGGTTACATACGTTCACAAACACGCAACTTAAGGAAAATACCCGGTTTATATGTGTCTGTCATAGTGCCAGACGTCAGAGGCACTTCTCTCTCCCTTTGATTGCGCTATTGGCGCGCCTCTGACGCCTCCCTGTCAAACTCGCCGGCCCCATCCCCCCCCGGGGCCGGCACTTTTGTGCGTGCCGCGGTTGAGGCAGATGTACTCATCTCGGGTCGAACGGGATTTCAATCATCGGATTGGGCTTCGACAAACACCTTTTGCATCCGGTCGAGGTCTTTGCGAATATCCGAAAAGGCGACGATATGGTGAATGGCGGAGCCGTCATTGGAAAACGGCAGCCGGAGCGAAATTTCCGTCACCGGGATCCGCATTAGACCGGTGCGGATGGTATTGGAAAACAAGAGCGGCCTCCGCGCTTCCAGTGTTTCCCCGGTATTGATTGAACACGGACTCGGCTTCCGCTTGCGGCCGCATGGCGTTGACCGGTTTTCCGGTCAGTTCCTGGTTATGAGCCTTGGCGTGCGCCGATCCCCAGAACCTGTATACGAACTCGATAGGTTCCAGGTACACGTCGACGACTCCGAAGTGCGGGATGACCTTGGGCGGAATCCGGTGCCAATCGAATTCATGCCAGGCTGGGGCCAAACGGTCGCTGCGCAATTCGTTCCAATAGTCAAGGCAATGCCGGGCGTCGGGGGACAGCGAGTCGCCGATATCGGTCCTGTCGTAGTCGACGATGATCCCGGTTCCGTTTTTCGTGACGCCGTCCATTTTTCACTCGATAATTCCGCATTACAGGATTCAACCTGTATTTGTATTTTATGTTTCGCTTCAATATTTAAGTATAACGGAGCAGGGGCATCCATGTTTTTTGTTTTCTTAATAGAACTGTAAACTGGATTTCGAGTTGACTTCAAACACAACGGAACGACAAAGGGGCGGGGCCTTCGGTTCACCGCCGCGGGCCGACTCGGGGTAAAACAGGCTGGCGGTGATTGGGTTCTGCGGCCTATCGGCTCAAGTTCGGGGCGAGCCAGCGGGCGGCCTCGTCTGAACCGATCTCTTTGCGCTCTGCATAGTCCGCCAGCTGATCGTCGCCGATGCGCCCGACACCGAAGTAGCGGGCGTCGGGGTGAGCGATATAAAAACCGGAGACCGATGCGGCCGGCGTCATGGCCAGGCTTTCGGTCAAGGTGATACCGGCGTTGACATGTGCATCGAGCAGGCGGAACAGGGTCCGTTTCTCGGTGTGGTCGGGGCAGGCCGGGTATCCGGGCGCCGGGCGGATGCCGCGGTAGGTTTCGCGAATGAGGGACTCGTTGTCCAATTCCTCTTCGGCCGCGTATCCCCAGAACTCCTTGCGTACCCTCTCGTGCATGCGTTCGGCGAACGCTTCGGCCAGGCGGTCGGCGAGCGCCTTCAGGAGGATCGCCGAATAGTCGTCGTGCGCGGCCTCGAAGGCCTGGGCCCGCTCCTCGGTGCCAATCCCCGCGGTTACCGCGAAGGCGCCGATGTAGTCGGTGTCGCCGCCCGCTGCCGGCGCCACGAAATCGGCGAGGCAGAGATTGGCGCGCCCGCCGGTCTTGTTCATTTGCTGGCGCAGGAAATGGAACCGGGCGTTGACCTCTCCCGATCCGTCCGGATCGAGGACTTCGACGTCGTCGCCGACGGCACGGGCCGGGAAAAACCCGATGACGGCCCGGGCCGCCAACCATTGTTCGTCAACGATCCGTTCGAGCATGGCGATCGCGTCCTGGTGAAGGCTCCGGGCCGCCTCGGCGCTTTCACCTTCGTCCAGCAGGGCCGGGAAAGAACCCTTGATTTCCCAGGTCCGGAAGAACGGAGTCCAGTCGATGCGCCCGGTTAGGTCTGCGAGGTCGTAGTCGTCGAAGGCGCGGACTCCGAGGAAGCTCGGACGATGCGGCCGATAGTCAGACCAGTCGATGGCTAAACGGTTGTCCCGTGCCTCCGAGAGGGACCGGGACGGGGCCGTGTCACTCCTGCCTTCGTGGCGGTCCCGCATGGTTTCCTGTTCGTCCCGGACTCCGTCGACGAAGGCATCTTTTTTGGTATCACTGACCAGGTTTTGGGCGACGCCGACGGCCCGGGAGGCATCGTTGACGTGGACCACCGGACCCTCGTAACAGAGCGCGATCTTGACTGCCGTATGCGCTTTCGAGGTGGTCGCACCGCCGATGAGCAGCGGGACGTCGAGGCCCTGGCGCTGCATCTCCGTCGCGACCGTGCACATCTCGTCGAGCGAAGGCGTGATCAAGCCGGACAGGCCGATCATGTCGGCATTTTCCCTTTTGGCCGTCTCCAGGATGTCCGTGTAGGGCACCATGACGCCGAGGTCGACGATGTCGAAGTTGTTGCACTGAAGGACGACGGAGACGATGTTCTTGCCGATGTCGTGGACATCGCCCTTGACGGTCGCCATGACCACCTTGCCCTTGGCCGAGCGCCTTTTACCCTCGCCGGTTTCGCCTTCGATGAAGGGGATCAGGTGGGCGACGGATTGTTTCATGACACGGGCCGATTTGACCACCTGCGGCAAGAACATGCGACCCGATCCGAACAAGTCGCCGACCACGTTCATGCCGTCCATCAACGGGCCTTCGATGACCTCGATCGGATGGTCGGCGGCGAGGCGCGCCTCCTCCGTGTCTTCGACGATGAACTCCGTGATGCCGGCGACAAGGGCGTGCTCGAGCCTTTCGGCGACCGGCGCCTCGCGCCAGGCGGCGTCGACCGTGTCCTCGCGGTCCGACGCTGTGAACTCGCCTGCGACCTCGAGCAGACGTTCCGTGGCGTCGTCGCGGCGGTTGAACACCGCATCTTCGATCCTTGCCCGCAGGTCTTCGGGGATATCGGCATAAACGGCCAACTGGCCGGCATTGACGATGGCCATGTCGAGGCCGGCGCCGATGGCGTGGTACAGGAAAACCGCGTGCATAGCCTCGCGGACCGGGTTGTTGCCGCGGAATGAAAACGACATGTTGGAGATACCGCCCGAGGTGCGTACACCAGGGCAGCGCCGTTTGATCTCGGCGACGGCGGAAATGAAGTCCTTGGAAAAACTCCGGTGTTCCTCGATGCCGGTGGCGATGGGGAAGACGTTGGCGTCGATGATGATGTCTTGCGGCTCGAAGCGCGCCTTTTCCGTCAACAATCGGAACGAGCGCCCGGCGATTTCAACCATGCGCTCAAAAGTATCGGCCTGGCCGGTCTCGTCGAAGGCCATGACGACGACGGCGGCACCATAGCGCTTGATGGCGCGGGCTTGCTTAAGGAAATCCCCTTCGCCCTCCTTAAGGCTGATCGAGTTGACGATGCCCCGGCCCTGGATGTTCTTCAGGCCCGTTTCGATGACCTCCCACTTCGACGAATCGATCATCACCGGGACCCGGCTGATGTCCGGCTCGCTGGCGATCAGGCGGAGGAACGTCTGCATCGCCGCCTTGGCATCGAGCATGGCGTCGTCCATGTTGACGTCGATAACCTGGGCACCGCCTGCGACCTGGCCGCGGGCGATGTCGAGTGCCGTTTCGTATTCGCCCTCGCGGATCAAGCGGGCGAACTTGGCGGATCCGGCGACATTGGTCCGCTCACCGATGTTGACGAAGCCGGTGACCTCATCGCAGACCAGTGGTTCGAGACCGCTCAGCGTCAATAGGTCCGGTGCCGTGGGAACCGGGCGCGGAGCCACGCCGTCGACGGCATCGGAGATGGCCGCGATATGGTCCGGCGTGGTGCCGCAACAGCCTCCGACGAGGTTGACCAGACCGCTTTCGGCAAACTCGCCGATCTGTTCGGCCATGTAGGCGGGCGTGTCGTCGTAGCCGCCGAACTCGTTGGGCAGGCCGGCGTTGGGATAGACGCTGATATGGGTGCCGGCGAGCCTGGAGACGGCTTGGATATGGGGCCTGAGGTCGGCCGCTCCGAGGGCGCAGTTGAAGCCGATGGCCAACGGCTCGGCGTGGGCCACCGAATTCCAGAAGGCTTCCGGAGTCTGACCCGACAGCGTGCGCCCCGATGCGTCGGTAATGGTGCCGGAAATAATGATCGGCAGGCGGATCGCTTCCGTCTCGAACAACGTCAGCAAGGCATGGATGGCGGCTTTGGCGTTGAGGGTGTCGAATACGGTTTCGATCAAGAAGATATCGACACCGCCATCGGCCAGACCCGATGCCGCTTCGAAATAGGCGCTCCTCAGTTCCTCGAAGGTTACATTGCGTTTGCCGGCGTCGTCGACGTCGGGTGAGATCGAGGCCGTGCGGTTGGTCGGGCCGAGTGACCCGGCGACGAACCGCCTTTTCTCGGGCGTCATCGCCGTCGCCGCGTCCGCTGCTTCGCGGGCGACGCGGGCGGCAGCGTAGTTGAGGTCGTATGCCAAACCCTCCAGGCCGTAATCGGCCTGCGAGACGGATGTGGCGGTGAAACTGTTGGTGCTGACGATGTCGGCACCGACCGCCAGGTAGGCCTCATGAACGGAACGGATGGCGTCCGGTTTGGTCAGGCAGAGGAGATCGTTGTTGCCTTTCAGATCCTGGTTCCAGGTGTCGAATGCTTCGCCTCGGAAGTCTTCCTCCTCCAACTTGAGGCCCTGCAACATGGTGCCCATGGCGCCGTTGAAGATCATGATCCGCCGGCTGAGGATTTCGCGGAGTTCGGTGGTCCGGTCCGGTTGGCGGTGGAGCGGACGGTCGTCGCCGGTCTTGCGTTCGAAGGGCCGGATGACAGTCATTGCTGCCTCACGCTGCTTTCGAGGCCGCCTTGGGGCGGGCGCCGAGGATGTGGCAGATCGCATAACAAAGATCGGCCTGGTTCATGGTGTAGAAATGGAACTCGCCGACGCCGTTGGCGTTGAGCACGCGGCATTGTTCGGCGGCGACGCTGGCGGCGACAAGCTTGCGGGTTCCGGGGTCGTCGTCGAGACCCTCGAATAGATCCGCCATCCAACCCGGCACCGAAGCGCCGCACCCCTTGGCGAAACGCGCCACCTGCTTGAAATTGGTTACCGGCAGGATGCCGGGAACGATCGGCACGGCGATACCGGCGGCTCGCGCCCGGTCCAGGAAACGCAGGAAGACTTCCGTGTCGAAGAAGAACTGGGTGATGGCCCGGGTGGCGCCGGCACCGATCTTGCGTTTCAGGTTGTCGAGGTCGGCTGCGGCGGAAACGGCTTCAGGGTGCACTTCCGGATAGGCGGCGACGCTGATTTCAAAGTCGTGGGCTTTTTTCAGGCCGGCGACCAGATCGGAAGCATAGGCGTAACCGCCCAGGTGCGGCAGATAGCGGTCGCTGCCTTGCGGCGGATCGCCCCGGAGCGCCACGATGTGGCGGACGCCGGCCTGCCAGTATTCGTCGGCGATGGTCCCGATCTCGTCCTTGGTGGCGCCGACGCAGGTCAAATGGGCGGCCGGTTTCAGGTCGGTTTCCCGGCGGATGCGGGTGACCATGGCGTGTGTCCGCTCGCGAGTCGTGCCGCCGGCACCGTAGGTGACCGATACGTAGGACGGTTTCAGCGGCGCCAGACGCTTGAGGGCGGTCCACAGCTTGGTACCACCTTCCTCTGTCTTCGGCGGAAAGAACTCGAAGGATACTTCCACGTCCTCAGGTAGCGGCGCTGCGATGGCCAGTTCCGGTGACGGCGGCCGGCCGCGCCGCGACACGTTCATGATGTCTCCGGCTTCGCTTTCTCGTTTCATAGTCGTTCCTTCGTCTCCAGCCGTAAGTATCGTCCGTACGGTCCCGTCATTGGGCGGCAAGCGTGTGTTCAGATTCCGGGCCAGCAACCGCCGCCGGTTTTTCCGCCAGCCACAGCGATACGGTCAACGGCCCGCCCGGCAAATGCCGGGTCTCCTTTAGTTCCAGGCCGGCAAGAACCAGCCAGCCGGCAACCTCGTCCGTATCGAAACCCAGTCGGCGGTGTTCGTTGTCGGTGCGCAGGCTCTCCAGGGCGTGGGGCGCGAAGTCGACGATCAGGAGTCGCCCACCGGGAGCCAGGACCCGCGACGCTTCACGGACGGCGAGGGCTTGGTCGTCGACGAAGTGGAGCACCTGATGGATGGTGACTGCGTCGAAACCAGCCTCCGGGTAAGGCAACTGGCAAAGATCACCATGACGCACCCGGCAATGCCCGAGGTCGGCCTGTTCCAGGTTGGCGCGGGCAACGGCGAGCATGGCCGACGACAGGTCGATACCCTCGCCCTTTTCGATGCGGGGCCCGAACAGTTCAAGGATGCGGGCCGTACCGGTGCCGATATCGAGGAGTGAAGAGACATCGGATGCCGGCAGCAACTCGGTGATCGCCGCCTCGACCTCGGCCTCATCGACGTGCAGCGAACGCACTTCGTTCCAGCGCTCCGCGTTCTCGCGGAAATAGGCGGCAGCGGCTTCCGCCCGGTCGCGTTTGACCTCGGCCAGGCGCTGACGGTCGCGGCGGAGCAGGGGGATCAACGGTGCCACTTGGTCGATCGTCTCGGCGCCGATGCCGGACTGGGCGAGGCGGAAAAAGACCCAACTGCCCTCCCGGATCCGTTCCATCAAACCGGCTTCGGTCATCAGTTTCAGGTGCCTGGAAATACGCGGCTGGCTCTGGCCCAGGATGCGGACCAGTTCACTGACCGTCAGCTCACCGTGCAGGCACAAGGCGAGGATGCGCAGTCGCGTTGGTTCGGCGATCGCCTTCAGGGCATTGAGCAGCGGGTCCATCGAGGGTTCCCAATCCGGTTAGATGCGGTGTTGGCGGCATCATTCCACGAAAAAATAATAACATCAAGATATCTTTATATTGCCATGTTATTTGGGGTACACGATGAGTCTTAATCTACTGGTCCTGCGCCGTGCCCGTGACGGGGGAAGGTAGCATCCCGTTCGGCCAGGATTGATCCCAACATTGCCGAATATCGGTCCTCAAAAGGCCTTGATCCGGGGCGACAAACTGGGAACCGCGCTGGCTGACGAAAGGGATGGACGATGAAGGGATTGGCAAGGGCAGAACGGACCGAACGACGATGGTTAACGGGCGAATCGGGCCGAATCGCCGCGGATCAAGATTTTGTGGCCAAGCCTGGCATCGATTCCAGGCGTTGCGGCGGGTTGGAGCCAATCGTTAAGACGATCGTAAGGTTTGCCGCGCAGAATTCGCCCATGCGAGAGCGAACGACCCCAGATCGGCGCTCGCCGCTCATTGCCGGACTGTTCCTGGTCCTGGTGATGGTGAGCGGATGCGCCGTACCGCCGCCGGGTGACCCGGAGGCGGCGCGGGAATTGGCGCTGATCAACGACCCCATGGAACCGACCAACCGCGCGATCTTTGCGTTCAACCGCGGCCTCGACGAGGCCGTGCTAGGGCCTACCGGGATTACCTGCCCGAATTCCTGACGACCGGTATTCACAACGTCCTCCAGAACATGCGTTCACCCCTGGTCCTCGCCAACGATCTCCTACAGGGAGAGTGGGAACGGGCCGGTGAGACTTTCGTCCGCTTCCTCGTGAACTCGACCATCGGCGCCGGCGGCCTCAACGATATGGCCGGTGAGATGGGCCTGCCCGCCCACGGGGAGGACTTCGGCCAGACGCTCGCCGTTTGGGGCGTGCCGGAAGGACCGTTTTTGATGCTGCCGGTGTTCGGTCCATCAAATCCGCGCGATACGGTCGGCATGGTCGTCGATTTCCTCGCCGACCCGGTCAACGTGCTCTATGTTGATGCCGGTAAGGATGCCGCGCCGCTCATGCGCGGCGGCAGCGATGCCGTCGACCGCCGGGCCGGTAATCTGGATTTGATCGACGATATCGCGAAGTCATCACTTGATTTCTACGCGTCAATCCGTAGCTTGTACCGCCAACGGCGCAACGACGAAATAAGTAACGGGAAGGGAACGGCCAACGTGCCGGCGCCCGGGATGGGAGAAGCCCCAAGTTTCCCCGAACCGGATGCCCAGGAAGAACTGTCCCGGAGATAAAAACCATGCTTAACCGAAGGTCCGTCGCTAGGGCGATTGCCGTCCTCGCCATCGTTTGTCTTTCGTCCGCGCCCGTGAAAGCTGGCGCACTGGAAGACGGCGCGGAGAGTTTCATCCGCTCGCTCGCCGAACAGGCTATTCAGTCGCTGACCGACCAATCGGTGTCACACGCCGAGCGAGTGACGCGGTTCCGTGCCATGTTCAACGAGAATTTCGCGGTGAAGTCCATCGGCAAGTTCGTCCTCGGGCGCTATTGGCGCAAGGCCAGCGACGACGAGAAGACCGAATACCTGGCGCTCTTCGAGGACCTGATGGTCGTCTCCTATGTCGACCGCTTCGCGCGCTATGCCGGCGAGACGTTGGAGATCAAGAAGGCGCGGGAAGAACGCAAAAACACAGCGACCGTGTTCACCGAGATCAAACGGCCGGCCGGCGCCAAACCGATCCGCGTCAACTGGCTGGCCGGCACCGACGGCAAGGTATACAAGGTCCTCGACGTCATTGTCGAAGGGACATCCATGTCGACGACACTGCGCTCGGACTTCGGTTCCATCGTCCGCCAAAAAGGCGGATCGGTGGCCGGTCTCATCGAGGAACTGAAAAAGAAAACCGAGTCCCTCAAGGGAAACGAGACCTGAAGCCTCAGGCAGCGCTCCAGCCACGCCGCTCCAACGCCGTCAGGAACCTTTCTAGAGCGCATTTGAGGAACGTTGAATCAAAATTAACGGTTTTCTGATTCCCTGAC
>Ga0066187_1000678_pt1 | contig 11081 bp, 7 predicted proteins | sample WorMetexBAHAMAS1_FD_58706 | JGI IMG/M metagenome (GOLD analysis project Ga0066187, IMG submission 58706) | Marine gutless worms symbiont microbial communities from Max Planck institute for Marine Microbiology, Germany - Inanidrilus exumae... | ecosystem: Host-associated > Annelida > Digestive...
TTAATATTTCACAAGGTAGTGTAGCGACGCATTTGAGCGGTGGTGGGATATTTTATTATCGATTTACTACAAATTTACTGATAAGTCTGTCGGTGAAAATAATCTTGAAAATCGATCAGTATTCGGTGAAGTAAGAGGCAAAAATACAGTGGCACCTTTTTTCCGGACACGGTGTAGGCCCTATTTGTTTCGTTACTATTAATTTCACGACGGCTCACAAAATATTTCCATAAAATACGAAGTCCCTATAGCTGTGACAATGAACGCTTATAACAACTTACACGTCACCTTACGTGTCTACTCACATTACCTTGTATTTTTACAACGAATGTGAGAATTTTTGTCTTGTATTTTTTTCAGACACGGTAAATGATAACGTAATAAAACACCATAATATTAAATAAATAAATAAATAGTTGACATTAAAACCGCAGACCGACTACAAGACGTCATCAAAAGTTCAAAACATGACTGACATTTTAACACAGAGTAAACATGTCTAGAACATCTCATGAGTAAAGTGATTAGGTAAAGCAAACGGGACATCTGTACGGCGCCTTATAATGAGTGTGACAATCATCCCTAAAGTGCTCAGATACGGCATGTGTTAACTTCACCTATGACCTTGACCGATGAACCTGATCTAGTCATGGTCAAAGTATATCACTAGATTCAACGTCACTTAGCTCAAAAGTTACGCACAAAGACACACAGGCACACCGAAATGATAGCTCCATGTGGACCACTAAAGTAAGATAATAATAATAACAACAACAACAACAATTAGAAAAAGCCAGCACTCACAAGAGTGCAAGATCCACGCCGCCATGGCGGCGCCGTTTTTTAGGCTCGTGACCTTGACCTATGACCCCAAAATTAGTGGTTTTCCAGGAATCGTTGTGGAACATTTCCATGTGAAGTTTGGTGATTCTCGCCGCATCTGTTTTTAAGATATCGTCTGACAAACAGACAGACAGACAGACAAACAGCGGCGAAATACTACCCCCGCTACTGCTGTCGGCATAGTAACGACGACAAGCAATTGAACAACCAACACAGCAGCTTTGGAATAATAAGCATAGACCCTGACAGAAAGTAAGAAGTGTACCTTTATGCAGGCTTTCTTCTTCCGGCGTAGTTGAAAGCAAGGCGAAACATTCTGACGACCAATCAGCGGGCGACTTTCGTACTCGAAAGCCATGACGTCATCAGTTTGCTCGTTGTCTGGCTGCTGATTGGCTGAAACATGACCAGAACTTCGCGATTAGATGTTATACAAAATAAGTATGTCGGTCCTCGTTATTGTTGGGTCAAATTGTACGCTGGCCGCGTCGCATGCTGTCCTTGGTGAGTCACGGTGAGTAGGCCGACGGGACAGACAGACGGACAGACGGACGGACGCCAAACCGTTACATTACGCTTTCCGTTAGACACGGCCACCGTATAATAAGGAGAAACGACGAGTGGCGGAGATTTCCTCCCTAAACATTTCCCCTCCCGGACATTCCCCCTAACCCAAACCATAAACCTAACTCTAACTCTAACCCTAATACTAATACTAACCCTAAACCTAACTCTACTGACCCTACCATAACCATAGCCCTACTAACCCCACTTCTAACTTTAACCCTAAACGAGCAGGGTAGGGGTAATGTCCGAGGGGGATTGTCCAGGGGAAACTGTCCATTTCCCTAAACTACAATGTCCCACTGTGGTGAAGATGATTTGTTGCTACAACCTGGTGACTAACATATGCAACTTTATTTTCACTATCATGACATGGTAGCATGGCAATAACGACAACAAGAATTTATAGATACAAATAAACAACAATACTAAAAAAAATTAATAAACCAGAACTACGTAATCAGTGTTTGACAGACATAATTTTCTAATGAATTCGCGTGCCCGGTTAGTTTGAAGTGCAAGCAACAAAGACCTACAAGCGTCCTCCTATAGTTCTATAAAAACACAGTTAATCTGTGCGCCAGTAGGCGAAATACCTCGCTATGAAGCGGGGCATTCGAACGGTGGCGTGCTTGGAATTTCAGAAAGACAGCTAAGTGGGCCCTGCTATTTTGCAAGTTACTGGTGTCGGATAGCCGGTGTGCGAGACACAAAAAACAAGTCTGAGTCTGTATTCAGACGGAACGCAGTATTGACGCTTGCTGCGTACGTAAACTGCGCCTGGTTTTCCCCGCTGCAGTGCCCCGGCCGCCGGTTTTTTCGTGCGTGGAGTTTCTCGCAGTCAGCCAGTCAGCGGCATGGGTCATAGCGCTGTTGTGATTGCTGGCTTGTTCTAGTTAACCTGCGTCCTCTTTTATATGGTCAAGACACCATGCAGGAATGACGTTTTAGGATTAGTAGTGCATCATGACTACGTTTGGCGGCCACGCTCCCCCCGAACCATCAGGAAAAGCTTTCAGGGAATGTCTACTCTCCCCCAATGTTACTGAAGTGTTGACGACACTGTCGGACACTCGGCCCAATCCCGCCTCGACCTACTTAACGTGGCAACATCAAGGCCACTGTACCAAATGTACGTTATTGTGACACGTGACACACGTAGCGTGGTCTGTGTGTATGTGTGTATGTGTGTGTGTCTGTCTGTCTGTTGGACACACGGGTAAGCTGTGCAAACATAGTAAACCGATCGAGATGCCGTTTGGGAGGCTATCTGACTCGGGTGGGCCCAAGGAACCATGTACTGAATGGGGTCCAGATCCCCCAAAAAGAAGGGGCAATTTAGGAGATTGTCTGCCCCACTGAAAAGCATTGAGAGGCTTTGCTGCGGTGCACGCATAAACCGCTGAACCGATCGAGATGCCGTTTGCAAGCTGAGTCATCCTGGTCCAATGAAACATGTATTAGATGGGGTCAAGGTCGGATGAATCCATCCACTGCCGCGAAGGGTGACAAGATGGCGATGCGGCCTTTTGCCGAATTACCTTGGAAACTAGAGTTCGATCTGGCACTGCAGTAAAACGGTTGCCTACCGGCTGACAGGTCGTGAGGTTTGCTAACAAGTTCATACAGCCGGTAATCGTCGTCGACGTCTTCGTCACTCAACAGTTCCTTGATGATCTCCGAACTTTCTGATTGTTCGCCGACACTCAACAGCGACCGCGTGCGATACCCTACCAACGACATCAAACACAACTAGAAGAAGCCAGCACTCACAAGAATGCAAAGCCCCTCGCCGGCGATGTTCTTTTGTGATTCGTGACCGTGACCTTTGACCTTTTGAGCCCAAAATAAACGAGTTTCCAGGACTCGTCGTGGAACATTTCTACGTCAAGTTTGGTGATCCTAGCTGCATCGGTTTTTGCGACATCGAGTTGGAAAACACTAAAACAGACAGGCAAACAGACAAACGGTAGTAAAAATTCTACCCTTGAGATTGCAGTCGGCGTAAGTAAAGGTGTTAAAATTTTGGCCTCGGCCTGAGCCTCGAGAGTTCGGCCACGGCCTCGGCTGGACCTTGAGCATTATGGCCTCGTTCAGCATCACAAGTATATCGGTCCTGCTTGTTGTCCGGGAGAAATGCACGCTGGCCGCGTCACGTGCTGCCCCCCCTGGTAAGTTACGTTGAGTATGTGCCGCGCGCTATTATTATGGTTAGAACAAATACACTTTGTTAACGTTAGAAAAAATGACGGGACAGCCAGACAGACGGACAGACGGACGCCAGACAGTTACATTACCCTTCCGCTGGACGTAGCCAACGTAACACTGAGACTGCACGGTGAAAGACAGAATCAAAATAGCGACAAGTCACTGGCCTGAACAGTGCACGTAGGCCGTGACTTCAAAAAGATACACTACAATTATCACGTGCTACTGAGCAGCATAGAAACAATAACTAGAAAACATAGGCAGTCGTATCGACATGCAGACCCACGCCGGCAGCTGCAGCACACCGCCACGGCCGTAGCAGCACGCGTCACTAGCAACCGTGCGACCGTGAAGGTTTTCGTAATCGTGTGATCTTGACCTTTTGACCTTTTGACCTCTGGGTCAATATATGCCGAGAGACTACTATGTAGTAGAACGTGTACAAAGTTTGGTGTTGATAGCTCAAGACGTTTTTCTTTTAGAGCGCAGACAAACAGACAGACGAACAGACAGACGCGATTGAACGCCCTACCCCCGCCGGCGGCTGTACAGCCGGCGCGGGTAATAAAAAGGAATTTATTTCTAACTATCACAAAACTTATACTTATACTAAATTTTACCTTTTAGACAATGTTCGACTGACAGTTCACACTGAATATCCGGTTCTGACACTGGACTTGCAATCCTGTTTCACAAAGTTGTTATTTTAACAATGCATTGATGTAGCATGCACTACAATACAATACAATACAATACAAACAAGGTGTCGTCCTAACGGGACGTAACATTACTGGCCCGCCGTCGCGTGCTGCTCATGGTGAGTTACGTTGCATATGCGCCGGTGTTGCAGACGACAGACGACGCCAGACGCCAGCCAGCAAACCAATACTGGCCCCTATACACTATGTGTAGGTGGGCCAGTAATAAAAATTTGTAACGCGCCAGTGTCTAAAGCCCCGTCCACACCAGCAACATTGTCGAATGCGAATGCAGTACAAGTCGAATGATTCTTTCGACAAAGTCCTAAAGTCGAATGTTGCTTCGACATTGTTGCCTTTTTGCAACAAAATCGAACGAGTTTTTCGTGAAATTTCGTCCTTTCGACAAAGTCGAAATAAATTGAACATGTTCACTTTGTTTCGACGTTGTTGAAAAAACGAAATTTCACGAAAATCTCGTTCGACATTGTTGCCAAAAAGAAAACAATGTCGAAGCAACGTTTGACTTTTTCGAAAGATTCGTTCGATTTGTAAGCCTACTGCATTCGACATCGACGATAACATTTTGCTTCGACATTGTTGCTGGTGTGGACGTGGCTTAAGGTAGAATCTGAGACGCGGGAGCTGGCGGCTAGTGGAGGGGAGGCTGAAAGAAAGACTGGAAATAGTGAGTTTTGAGAGCTCGTTTAAAAGAAGATAGAGTAGGAGAAGCCCTGAGAGGATAAAGTAATGAATTTCAACTCGAAGGAGCAACAGAACTAAAGGCACGTGATTCACGTGAACCAAAATTGGTTTTAGTAGGAAAACGCTGGAAAAAAAGCAGCTGATCCGAGGAACGAAGAGTACGGACAGGAGCGTATGGCGTAAGTACGGAAGACAGATAAGCTAAAGATATAGAATCCAAGGCTTTGTGGGTGATTGTTGCCAATTTGAAGCTGATTCTGAATGAATGCAATGATCAGGATCACTACGATCATTTACCTCCGCTACTTTAGCAGGGGAAGGGTAGGCCTACTGTTTTGACGTCCGTTTGTTTGTTTGTTTGTGAGCATGACAACTCAAAACATATGGACGGATATTCACGTAATTTGCGAAATAGGTAGATTATGGGCCAGAAAAAGTTGGTTAAATTTCGATAGTGATCTGAAACATAATCCGAATATTTTATCGTACGTATGCAGATAAGCCAGTAGTCGACTGATGCAAAAAGCGAAAGTGAAATTGGGAAATCCAGTTACGGCATAGTGCGGAAGAATAGGCCGATGTACCTGCTACTCATCGGTAACAACACTGTGCCGATTTTCAAGTATCGTGCATGGTGCTCAACCGAGTGCCGTCTCTTTTGGCAAAGGACTAAGCTGCGTACACACGATGCAACCCATTGAACAATCGGTTGTCAAACCGGTTGTACAACCGGTTGTACCGAGTAGCCGGAGAGCTGTTGTTTGCAGATAAGCGTTAGCACCGAAAACCTCCAGCGTCAATGCTGCTTCAATCTGGAACTCATATAGGCGTGTAAGTTATTTAGTGTTTCATCTATAGTGGTTCGCGCACTCCCGGTGCAAAATGAATTACCGGTAGAGGAGAAAAGCTAGTATAGATGCTGGTAAACTCTGCTTATTTCCGATTGGACGCCATGTCAGCTCATAATATGGTGATCGACCATATCCACTGTAAGCGGGCACTTTAGACGATAGCAAGCAGATAATAATGTCAATAACTCGTAAGTATTAACAGTAATGTTACTAAACTTTTGGCCTCGGCATCGACACCGAGGCCAAAATATTGACCTCGATCCAGAGGCCGAAGTCGAGGCCAGTATACCTCGGCCTCGGCCTCGTAGCATTGTCCTATCGGCCTCGGCAACAACGTTCTGGTCTTCAACGCCAAGGTAGATGTCGAAGCCAACATTTTGGCTTCAAGGCCAAAGGAAGGTGTAAACCAAGAAGGCCTATATAGGCATACTGTTTTGTATTGCACCAGAAGTTAAAGTTTTATCGAGTAAAAGTAGATCTCGGATAAATAATCTTTGTTTACTACGCGGCTACTACTACTATGCTATTAGCATGTCACTCTGTCGAACTTGTTATCACTTTCCGTGTGCAAAACCGACCTAAGCGACCTAACTAATAGTGAACGTAACACTCGGCCTTCTGCTGCTACGTACCGTTGAATTGGTTGCGACATACAGCGCTTTATGATTCATGCATTATTGCGATTGACGGATGGACATTTTGTGTGAGCAACTATCAACGGTCGTACGTCGGACAAAATTAAATATACGGTCGGCGGCTTTGTTGTGAGGGCCGACAGCCGGCAGCTATGTCATACATTCAGCGCGAATTCAGCCTGACTAATAATGACAGTGCATTTACGAATAACGACTTAGGCCTACGTGTCGAGTGGCACGTTGAACATCGTTCTTCCACTGAGAGATTGCTGTTCGAAATGAGAAGCCTTCGTCTTTGCTTCAACTTTCTTTTCGTTAAAGTTAGAACTGGGTTTTAAATTATAGCAAAATGTGAAGTATAAAACTACGCCTAATGACTCTATTTTTAAAGAAATGCATAATAGTATATTGCTTGTCCCAGGTCGACTCAGCCTTCTATCCTCCGTGGGACGGTAAAATGAATACCAGCCATAGGGTGGTGATGCTCTGCGGCTGGGAAGGTAATCGCAGGTTTGGCGGAAAGTAATGGCAGCCTACCGCTGGGTGGATGACTTGCCTGCGGTTGACTGCCTGTACAGCGGGATCAGCTCCGGGCCCAACGCTCGGTAACGAACATGGGAGGCCTTTACCTTTTTATATTGCTTGTTCATTTTCTCATGTTGCAATATTCTGTTCTGTGACATCTTCTGTCAGTTGTTTATTAAATGTGAGTATAGGCCTACATACTGCTTCTGAACAGAATACTGACATAATTATTTTGAGTAAGAATTATCAAATTGTAGTATTGTTTGAGACAACATGTATGCCAACCAACCTTTCGTTGTTTGTTTCATGGTCCACCACTGACAGGTTGTTGTCGGTGTGTGACACGTCATCTGCGAGCTGCGATATTTCTGCCGTTTTCGCGACGTCGACGTCGGGACTGAAATGATCGGCTACGGCGGCGTGCCTCTCGGTTGCCACGGTGATCCGCGGTGGCGTCATCACGTGATCCAGGGTCAATCCGGTCCTTCGTACGAGCGCCGGTGACGTCCAGCCGGATTCCGGACCGCACCGGATGCAGTCCGCGACGACGTTGGACGAGTATCTCAGAGCCCGCAGCGGATGTGCGAACGACGGCTTCCCACTTCGATCTGGATCCGAGAAAACCAACAAAAGTCTTCCGTCGACGCAGCGGGATTCGGAACTTCCTTCGACCCGGTCAGACGGCGGCGATGGCGACAATATTGATGAGGGTGGCGGCGAGTTTGCCGAGAATAGAACGTGCTCGCCCTTCTCCGAACTCAGTGCGAGCGCTGACGACGAAGACCGCCATGATACTGAGGCTGATGATGATGGTGTTGAGATTACGACGGATGGTATTGGCTCAAACTGATCCGAGTTTGAGGTAGCTACCGCCATTGCAGTCTCGACTAACGACACTGGTAGCAGCGAACTTACCGAACACGAGCACTGCTCGTATTGGTCGGCATTCAACGTACATGGTGACGACGAAGTTGACGACGGTGGAGTGACGTCCGACAGAATTCCAGACGTCAGCGTCGAAGACCTGGACTGCTCCATCGACAAATTGACGTCATCCGTCGATCCGCTTCCGCCGGATCCGGACAAAAGGAGTTCAGACAAGGATCTGCACTTCGCGCTCCTGGAACATGTTTGCCCCGCGTGGAAACGGGACAGATCTCCGGCAAAAGACAGTCTTCCACGAGTTCGGTTTTTCCGCGGCGGTGGAACTGGGTACGTGTCGTCGCTTTCCGACTTGGTTGTGGCAGAAATACCGCGCGAAAACGCGGGAATGTCGGGAATTTGGTTGGAAATACCGACGAACGACCGGGAAATACCGGTGGATGTACTGTCCGGATTTTCCAGACTGTCTGACTCATCGACCAACGATGCGGCGCACTGAATATCACCGGACGTGACGCACACGTCGCGTTGACAACTGAAGCATCCGTCGGCTGAAGTGGGTGAGTTTTCCAGTCTGGTTGTCGAATCTACGTTGGGATCGATATTTTGAACACCGATAGATGTACCAGAAGGACCCGATGATGAGATGGCAGCACCAGAAGATGGGCTGGAAATTGCCGGAAACTGGTTGGGAAAACCGTTGTACTTGTTGAAAGCACCAGTCGATGCCCTGGGGTGACCGCTGCTCGAACTGGCGCAGCGCTCAATGCGATTGAACAGCGTTGCGGCGCTGGGACCCTTGACGTACATCCGCGGAGAGCCGACCGGCTCACCGTCTGGAACGCTCTGCAGATGGCCGCCATTCCGGTGATTAACGGCGTCAGTCCTGACACTACCCCATCTATCGACATCGACCGATGACGTGTTCCGTTTCTGGTTCCAGATCTTCCTTTCTATTAACGACAGCTTCGGCGACCCTCGGGGGCTAGGATCGAGCTGATCGTCACAAACTGCTGCCGAGATGTGGTTCGAAGTTCCGTTCATCTTAATCGTGCCACAACCGCCATCTTTATTTCCCACCGCGTTCCCGTTCTGGTCTGGAACAAGTCCAGCATCCACGGGCGGCGATAGCGACCCTGTGGTCGACTTTACATCCGGAGTCGTGCACGAACAGCTGTGATAGCTACAAGTGCTGTTTCGACGCTTGAAACGCGATTTGCCAAAGAAAAACGACCTTCTGGTGGACATCTTGGTCGTCGTTGGATCCTGAAAACCTTCCGCCGACGAAACGCTCGCGCGTCCACTGGAGTGACGGCGGCTAAGTCTCGTTAAGTTCTCGTTCACTTCGTCTACGTCGTCGCTCGATTTGCGATTCTCCGACGATTTCCGGCCGAAAAGCTTCTTGATCGGAAACATTCTGTGCCGCCGGCAGCAGTCGGAGACAAATGTACTGACGCTTTATTGAAATGTCGGTGGATTTCTCTTAATAAGTTGACGAATGGATCGAGTGAAAACTGGAAACGGACATCATTCGGTTTATCATCTTGCCGACGAGTGGAAGATTTGATTATAACGCGGGACTACGCCGCCGTTGCAACGCACATCAATCTGATCTCTGACGTCGGCTATACGGGATTAATGGATTAGCAGATACACAGGTAGACGTTGCTGCTGCGGAGGCTGCTCGTATGATGACGGTAATTTCGTCCAATAGTGAGTCAGTTATTGAACTGGTCGCTCGTGCGGTACAGCCGCAGCGGAAGATTTATATTACGTCCTGGAAAACGTAGGCCCTACAGATAAACGCAACATAAAGTTACAGAGACAAGCAAAAACGCGTGAAATTTTTACCAGGGTTTAACACGCCCCCGAATTTGGCACTCTGCACTTCGGTTATGGCATATATACAGAGTGGTGCAAAAAATCCGGACCTGTGTACGCTACAAATCGAAAAGGTGCCACCATATATTATTCTTGCCCGTGACGTGGTCAATACTGATCGCTTTTAGATATGATTTCACCGTCAGACGTATAATATAGCGATTTTGTAGTGAAATAGTGGAGTGTGAATGTTACAAATATGCAAACTTGTTGCTATGGTGTTTTAAGCCATATTAAATTTAAGACAATGAAAAAAAAACGTTTGGTGGGCCGATGTGCATAGCAATCACATGGTTGTCCAGAGGATAAGACAGGCTGTATTGTCAGAACTGCTGCTTGTTGTAGTAATAGGCCGCATCGCATACATAGTACAGATGTACCCTGCAAAAGACGGCTGAACCGATCGAGATGTCGTTTGGGGTGCTGACTCGGATGGGTCCAAGAAACGATGCATTAAATGGGGTGTCCAGATCCCCCAATTGGAAGGGACAATTTTAGGGGTTGACGGCCCATAGGAATCACTACTGCGGCGTTTCAGGCAGCAAGAAAATCAATAACTGTGGCAGCGGGACGGCAAGGCTCCCGCCTGGCCGTCGTCACATTAAATTTACCCCGCCGCGAGAAACCCCTCCCCCTGCGATGCGGCCTGTCGTCAAAATTACTTGACCACTTGGTGTACTACAATATGCACGATGTGCATACATGACCATTGATTACGATACGATACGATACGGTAGATTAACGTGCGCCCGAAAGCTGACGGGATGGCCAGCTTAATCTAGCGCACGGCCCAGAAACGAAAAAAACAAGAAAAAATAAAATAAAAACCAAGTAGCTCATAAGAAACGGTCCAGGCAAAGGTCCGTGGAGGCAGCGCCCGTGACACGTGACTGTTGATTTACGTGTAGGTTTTTGCGAGTCTTCTGAATGATACACTACGCGTCGAGTGAGACGGCAAACATCGCTCGCTCGCATATAAATTATTCTACTGCGCTGTACAATCGACGTCAAAATAGTAGCGCAGAAAAAAAACGCAAGCGCGGCAGTCAGGTGCGTGCTGGCACCGCGACATGCGAACCATCAACTACGTTGGTGGCGTGGCACAGCGGTAGAACGTCTGTCTTTGGCCGGCGAATTTTCCCTGTCCTGTGCTCGACCTGTAGCTGACGGCTGACCATTTATGTGTGTAAACTGTCCGCTATAAGTCAACCAACCACGTCAGCTCAGCTTTTCATCCCTTCGGGGTCGATAAATGAGTAGTAAGCTGCAATTGGATGTCTGCTACCTAA
>Ga0066187_1000679_pt1 | contig 11081 bp, 6 predicted proteins | sample WorMetexBAHAMAS1_FD_58706 | JGI IMG/M metagenome (GOLD analysis project Ga0066187, IMG submission 58706) | Marine gutless worms symbiont microbial communities from Max Planck institute for Marine Microbiology, Germany - Inanidrilus exumae... | ecosystem: Host-associated > Annelida > Digestive...
AATAAATTACAGAGGTAAAATATAATGGCCTTGCCTTCGGCGGCCATAAAAACCTCAGCGGTAAAATATAAGCCCTTCAGCATCGCGATGCCATGCGGGCTAAAAATATATCAAATGTGACATTATGCAAGTGGAGTGCATAGTTCCAGCCTCGAAATGCACCAAGTCATTAGCGGCCGGGCTTTCCACGGACCTAATAGGAGCTTACAGCATTACTTAGACTTAGAGTGCTTAGACCTTCCAGCTGGATTTAGCGGCAGAATAAAAAGGGAATAGAAAGGAGAGGCAAAAGAGGAGGCACAGTCCGGGAGATCGCCCTCACAGTGACTTCAAATAGTCTGCGCCTTTGTTACAATGTCGACATGTAATTTGTAATTAGTTGGATTCTATATAGGCGTAGTTCCAACCGTAATTTCAGAAAATTTCATCTCATATATACACTGTGGTTCAAAAACGCCCCCTTTTACGTGTGACTGTAGTTTCTACAAACGACGACCGATTTCTATAGTATTCGGCACATGGTGTACTGAGTTGACATAACATGCATTGATTTACCCATCTCACCTATACGTACTGCTGATACACTACCTTGGGAAACAAGTCAAGTCAAGTGCACAATGTTAACTTTCAGTCCGATCAACACATTACAGTTGTACAACAACATTCGTTTTTATCTGCACAACCATTCTGAATTCAAGTTCAATTACTACAGCAAATGTTCAAAATGTCCTCTTTTTTCATTTACACAGGCCTAACGTTTCTTCCGCCATTCATCAATAGCATCATCCACAATGCTCTCCGACAAGCTATTCCAAGTGTCGATCTAGCGCAGTCTCAGGTCGGTCACGTCTCGAACTGGCGTCTGATGCATACGAGCAGGCATCATGCCCCATATTCGACAGTCAACAGGAATAAGATCAGGACTGTTTGGAGGCCAGAAGTCCGGAGGAATTAAGTTTGGAATTTCACGCTGAAGAAGCTTGATCTTCTGATTTGCACGATATGCTATATGCTGGCGCACTATCTTGCCCAATATGACAGTTAATGTAGCAGCAGTAAGTTGGTAAGATGGGTAAATCGATAACTGCTAGCCTAGGTTGCAAATTAACTCAGTACACCGTGTGGCAAATATTATAGAAATCGGTCAACATTTGTAGAAACTACAGTCATACGTAAAAGGGGGCATTTCTTGAAGCCCGTGAGCTCGCGCTTCTCGCGCGTCCGTACGCCGCTGCAAATCAGTGGCTGATCGTGGACATCTGACTAGCGTTGTCGGGAAATTCGGAACTAGCGGGCTGCAAGCGCAACGGATCGAGTGCAGTAGGCGCGAGGTGTGACCGAGCGCCGTAGGCGCGAAAATAGAGCGCTAGTTAAATATATGTCACAATCTCACGCTATTCATCTCTTGTCACCCTTGCTCGGCCACCAACATTATCCTCGTTACGAATAATTGATTGCTATTCGTTCATTTCAATATGCTTCGCCTATAGTCTCTGCAATCAACTCCCTGCTTGAATAAAAACAACATGAAGGTATGTTTAGACACATATAGAGACGCAACACTTGCCGGCGGGCAGTGTTTCCAACAGGTCGATTGTGATGTCACCGGACCGCTGACGTGGAGATAACGATAATTGGCGATCAACAGCATCTGAAACCGGACAGGTAATTATCACCTCTAGCTAGTGGTCATTGAGAAAGAAAACTGTAGCAGAAAAGGCGAATTATTAAAAGGCAAAGTGTCACTGGAAATCATCATCATTATCTACATTACCAATATCGTTATCATTTTCATAAAAGTACATAACGACAAAACAGAATGCAATAAGTGAACGGGACCTACAAAGGTCGCTGAGCACTTACAAGGGTCCAAACAACACGTTAAGATTTTTCATAGTTCGGCTAATCGCTAGTTAATTTCTTCAATTTTGTTGACTTGCAATTTATATTCACGCTGCTGTGGACTCCCTAAATCTTGTAATCAGTTGAGTTCAGCTCTGGCCGGTTGGGCCATAGCTCAGAAAAAATAAAGTTGAGTATTGCGCAGCAGCTGTTGTACAGTGTTGTCGTCGACAACGTGTTTGATAGCAGCCAACATTTGTAGAGATTGTAAGATATCCCGCCAATACTGTTCACTGACTTTTCACTTAAGGCTCGACAAAAAAACTCCCATTTTTGACACAGCGACTGACATCATGAAGGGACTCGGTAAACGATGAGTGTGTGGTAACATACAGTAGCATGCTATAGTTCCTTGTTTTGTTTTGTGCATTCTTGTGCGAATAAAGGGTGGCTCAGTTGTGACCAAGTGATAATATGAATGTGTTTTGTGTGTCTTTTGGCAAAACAACATTCAGCATTTAAGTGAAAAAAAACGCCGTTTCGACTTTCTGTTTCTATAGGTAGTGTAAAAGCATTAGTTAGGTGATGTGGGAAAATAAAGTACCATTTGACTGCTTACTTTCGTAGCAACATTTTTGCCGAACGATTATGAAAATCGTTCGATGTTTGTCGAAGTTATAGCGTGTCGTTTTTAGACACAATGTACATGCGGTCTATCCGATTTATGTGTTTATCGATTGTAATTTTTTAGTTCTTTTTTACCGTGCAACGCTAAGCTAGTGCGGCATATGCTGTGATCCTGTGTCTGTCTGTCTGTCTGTCTGTCCGACCGTCCGTCAGTCACAAGTCGGTGTTCTATCAAACGGCTAAACGTAAGATCACGAAAATAACGCTGTAAGCAGACCAGGGACTATATGCTCTGACGCCAAAAATCTTGGCGAAATTATAATGGGATCATTCCAACGACGACGTTTAATAGATGTGGGGTAGGTTAAAATCGGCGATTTTCGACCAATGTCTCACTATATCTCAGAAATGATGCCGATAAAGACATAGTTACTATGAACCGCCATAATGAGACTTAACTACGATGGAAATGTGCCTTGGCTAAACAGCTGCGCACACGGGCACCATGAAAAATGTTGTGCTATAGTGGTCGGTGTGACCTCGAGCGAGGGCTTTGTAGATTTTTAACTGCAACAGGACATATGAGCAACCGTCATCGGAGCAGTTGCCGTAAGTGCCGCGCCAAGCGTTGTCTCTACAGACGAGCAGCCACGAACGAGAATTTGATCGACACCCGACTGTCAACTCGACCTCATCACCACGCACCCAGTAGACGTCGGTCGGTAGCTTCAGACTGGCACAACCCGTCACTACATCAAACGCACGCCAGCTTCACAATACACACTGTGTCGCAAAAACACACTTTGCTGTTGTTCATAACTTCGGCAACATTGTTAGCCGATATTTAGTTAAGTTTAGTTAAGTAGTTAAGTTTTTCTTTTTATACTGCTACCTTTATTGGTGAATTACAATTAAAGAAAAATACAGATATTTTCAAAATTCTTGCACTGACAGATTTCCAAGAAAATTGTCCGTGTAACTCTGATGGAGATCTCTACCTGACCGCAACTAAGTTGCTACACTCCCTTGCAAAATTTGAATTAGAAATTAGATAAGTCGGTGCAATTACAAAAAATTTTAAAATTAGAAACACTCGGTTTCCAGTTAAAATCTACGCAAATATGAAATGCATGAAATACTTGGTAACAGTCTCACAGTTAATAGCAGATTGTTACATTTTGATCCAACGGATGTGAAAGTTTTTTTTCTTCTGATAATTACTTAATCAAATCTACGCGACTCAAATACTTTTGCAACATTCTAACCACGAATAAAGTTCCCATGTAACGTAGTACAAGCGACTTAGCGGTCGCCGATAAAGCGCGCGACGCAATCTGTCATTTGAAACCTTATAAACTGATAAACAACTGTACGATAACTCACAGTTAAAAAGGCTTGCAATAAGCGAATAACCCTTAAGGTCACTCAAGGTCATCGGAAACAGCGCTATTTGGTTTGCCACATATCACTTCCTATTAGTGGTCTGCAGCAATAACGTCTTTGTCTTGCACGTTTATCCTCGACTAAAAACAAAGCTTATTCAAATCGATTACGACTTGGTAGTGTTGTCATCGAAAGTAAACTACCACGACCGCGAAAACGCGCTTGTATATCTCAGTCCACAGTCTTATTATAACAGCCATGTACGACGTTATCAAAGTCGGAAGTAAGTTTGCGACAAGCTACTTATTATTATGCAATATGCGCATCCCATCCACGACAGAGAGGATCACATCAGCGACGCGCGCAAACAGCTGGGCCTCTGTGGTACACTACATAAACCACTGCCGGCGGTAAATGATGCGTTTTTCGTCCAAATCCTCTCCTCATCCGCAAGACAGCGACCATATTCTGCGTTGTCGTTCGGTACGGCTGGAGCAGCGGTAGAACTCCCTAAAGACGGCGCCAGACCGGCTTTATCTTGCCAACACTGGTACCGACGTGTGCTACGATGGCTTTTGTGCGCCGGGAAACCAGTTTCCTGCGCCGATAACAAAACCCGGTCCGCCCGTCTGCCCGTCAGTCCGCACGCGGCCGTACGGCCGTACATCCAGTCTGTCGTCGACTTCGCTTTGTTGAAACATCACTCATCGGCATATCACGGCAAGCGTCCACGTCGCCCAGTAATGAACCGGCGTCGGCCGTCAGCTCGTACCAAGCATCACAGAACTGCGTCTGCAGCAAGACTTCCAGCGACGATTCTGCAACTCGGTGCCATATCGCGATACAGGCTCTCATAAAATCCTATTGTTATTTCCGCCACGTCGCGTTGGTGTCGGCCGGTATATGAGAATGACATCGCAAAACGACGTAATGAAACTCTGCATGATTTTTATTTATTTATTTAAAACTCTCTGTGCATATATGTAAAACAGTATAAACAATCATATAAAATAGCAGTTAAAAACAAACACACGAGAGTAAAACGCCAAGGCCTAATGGCACTAGCAGGCGTTAATGTACAAAATACCGCGAGTCTTCGGCTGAAAAAGAAGAATGTTGACTTACCAGTATTTAAAATTGTGTTTAGATAGATTTCTTGCATTTTGTATCTCATTTGCATTTTGTATCGGAAATACAATTTCCATGTATTTTAAGTAATAGAAATTAAAATATAGTTTTACGTGAGATATTAGTCATAGTATTTATCAAGTGCAACACCATGATTCCGTCACCTGGTCTCGTTAAGTGGTATGCAGTTTTGGTGGACTATCTTAGTGTGAAGAGAAATCATCTCCCTGATAAGACATTTGAGACTTCAGTACTTTTAAAAGTAACTTCTGCTGGTTGCTTTAGTCATAACTAACGATTCCGCAATCCGTAAACTGTGTAGCAAAACTTTTCACGGTTTGAACACTGAACTTAATTGTTGCCAAGACAAGATACAGTTGAAAAGTATTTCGTGTCTGCTTACTTTTGACAAAAGTATCTGTTATTTTGCATTTTGTGTTCCATTTGCAAAGTAACTGAAATAAGTGTAATTTAAATACAGTTTAAAATGTAATTTGTAATCGACATACTCGTCAGAAGTAGTTTATACAAAACTGCATTTTGCTGCCAGTCACGGAGAGCACAACACAAAATTCTATTACGAGCGTTCTGGTTTCGACCAAATTCCAAACCTGTAATATTAAGACAAGGGCAATTATTCATGTCTCGTGAGAATATTCATAAATAGATCTTCCTAAATAGCTATTGTACTTGGGATAAAAATAAAAGAGAGGACCTTGACTCCTTTTCTCCCGTGGTCTTATAACGGACGTTCGCCAACCTCCTAATGGAATCTGTCGGCAGCGGCTAGCGGTCGGTTGTCGTAGTCTAAGCTGCGGACTTGACCTGAGTGCCACCGAGGGAAGTCCGATAGTCGGGCAGCCCGACAGCGGCGGTCTACGGCATTCCACGGCGTCCGTGCGATCGCATCGTCGTCACGCGGCCGAGACTTAATCGACGGCTTAGACGCGTCACGCGCCGAGCCCGCCTCGTCCAACTTGCATTGTATCCGGTCCGAAGCACTCAATTCTGCCGCAATTTGCTGACCGGCGGTCGACCGACGACCGACTTGAGTAGACGTAAACTACGTGGCGTGCGACCGCTTTATGCCGTCACCAACTTCCTACGACTGTCTCTCGGTAATTTATTAGCAACATGAGCAGTCGTTAGTTGACGATTCTGATTTTCTGTCTCGTGTTCCGGCGAAAAAATTCAATCAAAATTAATCCACGACTTTTTGAGTAATCCTGCATACGAACGAACCTACACACTGAGGTACTATAAACTCCCTCACTCGAGGTCGCATCGACCTGTTTAGTAACATTTTCTTCCGGTGTTCCGGTGACAGTGAACTTTGAGCTACGACCTTGGACGAGCTTAAAGGTCAAGGTCGTTGGTCAAAGTACGACCTTGACCGTCAAGCTCGACCTAGATATAGTAAAAACGACCCAGTACGCTAAATATCCATGTCAAAAGTCATTATGTTCAAATGTTGTCCAGAAACATAGACAGACGCTCACACATATTGAACCTATTGCACTACCTGGACCACTAAAGTGGTGGGCAAAATTTGTAACATCTTTGGCAGTGGTAAATATTTTATTTTTTGATGCTACTACTAGCTGGCGAATAATAAAATTGAAAACAGACACATGTAGCAGAAATCTGCGCGGATCGGATCTTCTCTGCCGTATTTGGCGCCCACATCTGGACTGAATGTCATTACTTCGCTCCAGGTTCGGGTGCAAGTATTGTGGTCAGCGTGTCTTTGTGTGTTCTGTCTGTCTGTCTGTCTGTACGTCCTCTCGCGTATCTCAAAAACCACACGTCCAATTTTTACCGCATGTTCTGTACATGTTACACGTGGCCGTGGCTCGGGCCTCCTCTGATAACAATGCAATACGTCATGTACTTCCGGTTTTATGGACACTGTTACCTTTCACATAACGGAGCGAATGGGCCAGAATGAAAGACGGCGCGTATGTTTCGCCCAGTTCGCCTAGTGGCGGCACTGGGGGCGAAGTCGGCCGTCCCCGATTGCATCTTGTTGACTGTGGCCTACGGCCGTCGCCGACTTGGCCAGTATAGATAGCGTCAAACGGTCCCATGCATCGGCGACGTGGACGTCGAAACACTGATGAACGATCGATACTGACAACGCCGTGATGACGTCAATACGGTTGCGGAGGCTGGGCTCATAGCGACGTTATTGCCTGCAGGCGCGACAATTAATTGCTCGCACACGCTCGGTCGATTCGATGAGAACATTAAGTTAGTAAGTAAGCATGTCTGGTCACTTGTATAACGACGCCACAGTCACCGAAAAGTCGGATCCGTCGCATCATCAAAGCTGGTCTGTTCGCAGGCTTTCACGGCTAAGTATTTCATTAAATTGAATTTGCTGTTGGAGTTTCTTCAATCGGCCTATTTTTATGCCGATCACAAGTTATAGCGGATCCGCCAGAAGTCTCATCGAAGGATAATCTATCCTGTGTGTAGCAGCGGCGTCATTTAGGCGGGCGGAGGGCTATATCGACTGCTGAGACAACGTTATGTTGGAGCAACTGCACATTCTGTGCACATTAGACCGCCCGCTGTAAAATATCGCGCTAACGCCCTCTCTTTTCCTCACCTAGAGTTTTCGCTTCAGACATAAACACCATGGACCGTCGCTAGAAGACTGCGACGTCTGCCTTCTGTACGAGTAGCCTACGCCGCCGCTGCTGCAAGTCTACTTTCCACTGCGACATTGTACATGAGATCCACTCTCCGTTATGAGCGCCAGGAGACTCGCTTCCAACCGGCGCCGTATTTACCAATGTCGGTTCGCGACCTTACTTCCTTTATTTTTCACTTTGCGCTGTTTGGCGACCGCCCTTCTATGGGTGTCCTGGACAAACCAGATTAAAAATTAAGTGAGAAATATGAACATCTAATAATATACTTGCTGTTCTGTTCTGACATCGCTTCACGGTCTTGGATTGCAGCGCAGTGATCGACAGGAAAAATGCTCATAAAAAAACAAGAAAAATACTTTTCAAAACGTGGGGCCCCTAAATTTGTGGGGCCAAACTTCCGCCGAAGACTCTAAACACTCCTAAATCCGGCCCGGGTTCCAACTCTGTATGACACAAACAAGTGTCTAAAGTAGTTTGGCAAAAGGCCGTATCGCCCACTTGTCACCTTTCGCGGCTGCAAATGGTTTCGTCCGATCGTGACCCCATGGTTCCTTGGACCCACACAAGTCAGCCCTCTAAACGGCATCTCGATCAGTTCAGCTGCTTTAGCACAGTATAATTCGTGTGACCAATATACAGACACATGGACCACGCTATGTGTGATATCTGGCGCATTAGGCCGCATCCTTGCTAATCGACCTTATGATGAGAATAACGATGGTAAGACTGTGCGATTATAGACGACGGCGTGCCTGTGTATTGGATGAGGAACCGTCTGGCGGCGGCTTGTGGCGAGCTGTAGCCGGACGACTGGTTGGCGGGAAGCCGTTGTCGAAACAGACGTATTTCCAGCGTGCTACCGACCGACGAGTACGCGTGACTGACGCGCTCCGTCGACGAGCAGACATCGATGTCCGTCTGCGTCGCCACGTCGCGCACTATCGCGTAACGATAACACACGTTCGCTGCTGCGGCGGCTGTCGCTGATGATGACGATGATGATGCGGCCTGGTACGTCATCGTCATCTCGTCCTGCGCCTGCAGTAACAATAGCAACAAGTGGTCAGAGTAATTCGACGACAGGCCGCATCGCGCCGCGCGCACAAATCTTCAATCGTTTGCAGCCGGTCATCATTTCATTTAAACGGTTTCGACATTAGTATTCGCACCTCGCGGAAATGTATCGGCACAGTGTCGATAAATCGCCGAGCTAAGGCGTGCGCGTTCTATTTTTAGGCATGCGCCGCGAGCCTGCGATTGGCTGACGCAACATGACGCGTCATGCCAATGCGTTGCTGCGCCGCCACTTTTCCCCCAAAATTGCCTTTACCCTTGGGGAGATCTGCACCCCCATATAATAATGGTTACTTGGGCCCACCCGTGTCAGCATCCCAAACGGTATCTCGATCGTTTCAGTCGTTTTTGCAGGGATTACGAACGTGTCCAACAGAGCGACCGACAGACCGAGCGACCACGCTACTCCGTGTGTAGCAACAGGCCGCTTCGCTACATGCGAATGATGCGATGCAGCCTACAACAGCAGCCAGGCTTACATTTGCACGTTACCAGCCGTCACTCCACTTCTCGATTTATTGAAAATTTGAAAATTTGTTGCACAACAAACTGTAGAATAAATCCGCAACCAATCGAACTAGAAGAAGACAGCACTCACAAAAGTGCCACGACCCACGCCTGCAATTGTTTTTTTGTGCATCGTGACCTTGACCTTTGACCTTTGATCCCAAAATCAATGGGCTTCCAGGACGTATGGTGGACCATGTCTATGTCAAGTTTATGATGCGCACACACATGAACAGTTCTTAAATTTTCATGTTGGTTTAGGTTTAGATTTTGTTTTTGTGTGTTTGTTTAGATTTACCATTTATGTGTTTTGTGTTAGCTCAGATAAGTTTATTCCTGTGTTGCTTGCTTTTGTTGTGTAAATAGATTCGGTTTCTTCAGAACCAAGCCACAAGAGATTGGCTGTGAAGAACGTCGCCGAAATGACCTATTCTGTGTCTAGTATAACGCAAGACCTCAACTCAATCCATCAGTGACATGTCAACTTAACAACCTGGACTGTATTGCTGCCGATGGTTTCAAAACGCTCAAACGTTGGCACCGCACAATTTCCGGCCCAGAGCGCTCGCGACATCGGTGTAACTGACGTCAGCGATGCAGATTTTCAACGACGTAAATTCACCATCGTCACTTTTCGTTTAAATATTGCACTCAATAAAACCCAACCAATTGAAGTCACTGAAACTTGTACTGTATAATTGTATTTCGTGTCTTGCGATCACTCGTATACTGATTATTATCTCTCAGTTGATCATATCATATCATATCATCGGCAGATTTGTAAGAGCGCCATGATAGGCCGGCCTACAGAACTGCAGAGGAACCTGACAGTTACGGAGGCAACACAAGAAGAAGCCAGCACTCACGAGAGTGCAAAGACCCACGCCGGCAATTGGCAATGTTTTATGACTCAGGACCTTGACTTTGGACCATTTGACCTCAAAATAAATGGGTTTCCACTTTTCAGGACTCATCCTTAAACATTTCTGTGTATAAAGTTTAGTGATCCTGTATGGCAGCATCGTATTTTGAGATATCGTGCGGAAAAAAACAGACAAATGGACATACGAAGGTAAAAATCCTACCCCGCGACTGCCGACGGCGTGAGTAGTTATAATATTTTGTAAAAATGTAAAAATACGAGTCTTAAGCAGAGTTCGTGTCACATGATAAAATATCTGCAGGGAGATCGAGTAGGCGCAGCAGATGAGAAGGAACGACGAACGAACGCTGTTGCTGTCACTGGAGAGGCGTTACATCGACGATGAGTGATCACAGACGCCGGGATTAAGACGATGACGTCGATGTTCGACGATGATGAAGTCTTGACTGGCACTATAGCCTCACCAGCAGCAGGAGCAGACGTGAAGAAATGACAGCTTGGAGCAGCTCGCGATTACGTGACGTCGTCAAAGTTGTCAATAACTGATCTCACCACTGATCGTCCCCGTACAAGACGCATAAGTCAGTGAAAAGCCACGACGCTGCACGTGCTAGAGATGCGCATATCGTTTAATTTAGTAAACTTGTGCACAAACGTTGTTGTAAAAATTTACTAAACCTTCACACGCAATATGGCGGCAAATAAAATGGCAGGTGGTTTTCAGTCAAGATAACAGAATTAGAGTAAGTAATGACCAGCAGATGCCTGTGACGTCAGGTCGCTAGCCTTCAGTAAATTTTGTTCATTCGATTGTCGCTAAATTTTGGCATTAAGTCAGACAGACAGAGAAACAGACAGACATGCATACATACATACATGCTGATCGCAATTACTACTCACCCTTACCGAGTCGAAGTTTCAAACTACATTGCAGTGTTGCTTGTAAATTAATGACACAGTTTGTGGCGATCTTTGTTTTA
>Ga0066187_1000680_pt1 | contig 11080 bp, 8 predicted proteins | sample WorMetexBAHAMAS1_FD_58706 | JGI IMG/M metagenome (GOLD analysis project Ga0066187, IMG submission 58706) | Marine gutless worms symbiont microbial communities from Max Planck institute for Marine Microbiology, Germany - Inanidrilus exumae... | ecosystem: Host-associated > Annelida > Digestive...
GTACTCGGTGTAGGATTCCAGATAGGCCTTCTGGATCTCGTGGCCGATGAACTCCGCATAACGGGGCGCCAGTTCGGCCTTGATGAACTCCAGATACTTGTCCTCGGTCTCCTTGGGGAACTGCTCGCGCTTGACCGCGTGCTCCAGGATATACATCAGGTGCACCGGGTCGGCCGCGACCTCCTCGGTGTCGTGGTTGAAGGTCGAGGACAGGACCTTGAAGGCGAAACGGGTGCTGACGCCGTCCATGCCCTCGTCGACACCGGCGGCCTCGCGGTATTCCTGCACCGATTTGGCTTTGGGATCGGTGTCCTTCAGGCTTTCGCCGTCATAGACCCTGAGCTTGGAATAAAGCGTCGAATTCTCGTGCTCGCGCAGCCGGGTCAGCACCGAGAAGCGGGCCAGCATCGGCAGCACCTCGCGGGCGCAGGGCGCGTCGCACAGTTCGCTGTTGTCCAGCAGCTTCTGGTAGATCAGCGTCTCCTCGCTCACCCGCAGGCAATAGGGGACCTTGACCACGCTGATCCGGTCGAGGAAGGCCTCGTTGTTCTTGTTGTTCCTGAACTGCTGCCATTCCGCTTCGTTGGAGTGGGCCAGCACGATCCCCTGGAAGGGAAAGGCGCCGACGCTGTCGGTGCCCACATAGTTGCCTTCCTGGGTCGCCGTCAGCAGCGGATGCAACACCTTGATCGGCGCCTTGAACATCTTGACGAACTCGAGCAAACCCTGGGTCGTCCGGTTCAGGCCGCCGGCATAGCTGTAAGCGTCGGGGTCGGACTGGCTGAAATGCTCCAGCTGGCGGATATCCACCTTGCCCACGAGGGCCGAAATGTCCTGGTTGTTCTCGTCGCCCGGCTCGGTTTTGGCAACGCAGATCTGACGCAGCTTGGACGGGCGCATGCGCACCACGGTGAACTTGGAGATGTCGCCCTCGAATTCGTCGATCCGCTTCATCGCCCAGGGCGAAGCCAGACCGGTCAGGCGGCGGCGCGGTACGCCATATTTCTCTGCCAGGAGATCGCCCGTTTGATCCGGGTCGAACAGGCCAAGAGGCGATTCGAACAGCGGACTGATCTGGTCACCGGCCTTCAGAACGTAGACCGGCTGAAACTCCATAAGCTTCTTCAGGCGTTCGGCGATCGAGGACTTACCGCCGCCGACGGGACCCAGCAGGTAGAGGATCTGTTTCCGCTCTTCGAGACCCTGGGCGGCATAGCGGAAGAAGTCCACGATCCGCTCGATCGTGTCTTCCATGCCGTAGAAGTCCTTGAAGGCGGGATAACGCTTGATCGTCCGGTTGAGAAAGATCCGGCCCAGCCGGCTGTCCTTGCTGGTGTCGATCAATTCCGGTTCGCCGATGGCCGCGACCATACGTTCGGCTGCGGTGGCGTACATCTCCTTGTCGTCGCGGCAGGCCAGCAGATAGTCCTGCAGGCTCATCTCTTCGTGACTGTCGCGGACGTAGAGTTCGGCGAAGCTAGACGACATTTCCATGGTCGGTTCCCGTCAATTCACCTGAGGTGCGAAATCTGATTCAACTATGAACGAATATAGTTAATGAGCCCTTTCCCGCCGCTCGAAAGTTCGTGATAGTCGTGATTTTACAAGCCGATGCCAGATTCAGACTGGTAGCACCACAAGCGCAAGAGGCCCGATCCATGCGGGCTTCAGCGCGGGGTTGCGCAGCCAAAAACCAGATTTGTAAAAAAGTGTCGCACGCGTTTGTCGGTCCGGTTTTTTCCCGCAAGGACTCACAACCGGCAGGGGAAACCGTGCGAATCGGGGCCGAATCGGGTGCGGATGACGCGCCGTCAGAATAACGGCGCGCCGGTACGATCAAGCTACTCAGCGGCCACCGACGGCAGACCCGCCAGGGCCATTGCCAACTCGCCCTCGTCGTAATCCTGGTCCAAGAGCTTGCCCTCGCGGTAGTCCATGTAGGCCTGCATGTCGAAATGGCCGTGTCCGCAGAGGTTGAACAGGATTGTCCGGCCAACGCCCTCTTCCCGGCATTTCACCGCCTCGTCGATCGCGCCCTTGACCGCATGGTTGGCCTCGGGCGCGGGCAGGATGCCTTCGGTTTCGGCGAATTGGACGCCGGCGGCGAAACAGGCGCCCTGGTGATAGGCGACCGCCTCGATCAAATCGAGATCCTTCAGATGGCTGACGATCGGCGCCATGCCGTGATAGCGCAGACCGCCCGCATGGAAGCCGGGCGGCACGAAGGTGGAGCCCAGGGTGTGCATCTTGACCAGCGGTGTCAGATGCCCGGTGTCTCCGAAATCATAGGCATACTTGCCCCGGGTCAGGGTGGGACAGGCAGACGGCTCGACCGCGACGATGCGCATGTCGCCGCCGTCGCGCAGCTTGCGACCCAGGAACGGCAGGCAGATGCCGGCGAAGTTGGACCCACCGCCTGTGCAGCCGACGATCACGTCGGGATAGTCCCCGGCCATGTCCAGCTGGACCAGCGCCTCCTCGCCGATCACGGTCTGGTGCAAAAGCACATGGTTCAGAACCGACCCCAGGGCGTATTTCGTGTCGTCGCGCTGGGCCGCGAGCTCCACTGCCTCGGAGATGGCGATCCCCAGGCTGCCGGTCGAATCCGGATGTTCCGCCAGCACCGCGCGGCCCGACTGGGTCTGGTCCGACGGCGAGGCCACGCAGGACGCCCCGTAGGCCTCCATGAAGGCACGGCGGTAGGGCTTCTGGTTGAAGCTGACCTTCACCATGAAGACTTCGATGTCGATGCCGAACAGCGCGCCGGCGAACGCCAGCGCCGAGCCCCATTGGCCCGCACCGGTCTCGGTGGTGATCTTCGTGATCCCCGCCTCCTTGTTGTAGAAGGCCTGGGCGACCGCGGTGTTGGGCTTGTGGCTGCCGGCGGGGCTGACGCCTTCGTACTTGTAATAAACCTTGGCCGGGGTATCGAGCGCCGCCTCCAGCCGATGCGCGCGATAGAGCGGGGTCGGCCGCCACTGCCGGTAGATGTCCCGCACGGGTTCGGGGATGTCGATGTACCGTTCCTGGCTGACCTCCTGCATGATCAGCGAGTCCGGGAACAGCGGCGCCAGGTCGGCCGGGCCGACCGGCTGCTTGGTGCCGGGATGCAGCACCGGAGACAGCGGCTCCGGCAAATCGGCCTGGATGTTGTACCAGGCCTTCGGCATGTCGGTTTCGTCCAGCAGGTACTTCACGCGATGTGACATCGGTCCCCTCCCTGGTGTTCTAACGTGGCACGCCTGCCTGCGCGCGCTTTCCCGCAGGGTAGCATGGCTCAAACGGGGTCGACCATGCGCTGCGGCCGGACGTCTCAGGCCTCGCCGCCCTGCAGTCCCCAGAAGACAACCCAGGTCCGGAAATCGTCGGAGAAATCCTCGAACCGGTGCACGGCGCCGGCGGGCACGAAGATCACGTCGCCGGGTTTGAACTGCCGCCGTTCGTCGCCGTTGAGAAAGACACCGCTGCCCGATTCGACGATGTAAAGCTCGTCCTGGTCGTGCGGCTGCTGGGGATCGGTCCCCTGCGGCGCATAGATGCCGACACGCATCGTGCCGTGACGGATCGGATAGAAATAACGCTTTCCCTCCGGTTCGTCGGCGATGGCCTTTATGATATCCGGCAGCGACGCCAGCCAGTTTTGCATCCGTCCACTCCCCTGTGCGCGCGTTGCGCCGAATTGAAGACCATTGTTCCGGCAGGCACAATCCTGGTAGCAGCCGGCCGCGGGATCGCCTAGGCGGCGTTGCGGAGCGCGTTGAGAACGATATAGGCGCCCAGGATCAGGAGGCCTGCGAAGAATACCCGACGGAACAACACCTCCGACAGGCCGGACCTGATCCGTTGCCCGATGACCATGCCCAGGATGGCGGGAACCAGGGCCGCAACCGACAGGCTGCCCAGCTCGACGGTGAGAAGCCCGTTCCCATGCAGACCCGCCGCAAGCGCCAGGGTGGACACCGTAAACAGCACCCCCATGGCCTCGATCAGCATATCGCGGGACAGTCCCAGCGCCTGCAGGTACATCACGCCGGGCACGACGAAAGATCCCGTCATGCCGGTCAGGACGCCGTTGATGGCGCCGAACACGGGGCCCGCCCAGACCTCCTGGCGCGGCGAAACGGTGAACCGAAAACCCGCCAGGCTGACCGCCGCATAGGTCACCAATAGTGCACCGAGAAGCGCCGACAGCAGGGACAGGTCGACCCGCGTCAAGGCGCCCGCCCCCAGCCACACGGTTGCGGCCGCCATGACCAGGAACGGCCACAGCCGCCGCAGGACGGACCGCCTATGTGGGCCCACCAGCGCCTGCCAGAGGTTCGTGGCAAAGGACGGGACCAGCAGCAGGGCCATCGCCTCCGGCAGCCCGAGCGCCACCGTCAGGATCGCGAGGCTGACCGTCGGCAGGCCCAGCCCGATCACGCCCTTCACGGCGCCCGCGAGGACGAACGTGGCAGCCACGACAACCGCGGTGGCCACGGGTATGCTCTCGAACATCCGATGAACCTAGCGTCGTCTGCTCGAATGGGGGAGCGTTATCGCCACGGCAAGGTGACAGCCGCAGGCCTGTCGGCACGCGCTAGCGCAAGCCGGTCCGCAACGCCGGAGAGTGATTTGTCACGCCACCGCCCGCATGCTCGGCCGGCCTCGCGGCAAGAAGGCGACCGACCTTTTCCAGCAGTTCGTTCTTTCGATAGGGCTTGGCGAGCAGATGCGCGTCCGTCTCGAATTCGTCGCCAAGCACGGCATTTTCGGTGTACCCGGACGTGAAGAGCACTTTGACTTCCGGATCCAACCGACGCGCCTGCTTGGCGATTTCCACGCCGTTCTTGCCATTGGGAAGGACCACGTCGGTAAACAGAAGGTCAATCTTCGGCCCTTCTTGCAGGTGCTCGAGCGCTTGTTTGTGATCACTTGCTTCGAGAACGTCATAGCCCTGCTTCCTGAGGATGCCCGACGCGATCGATCGAACCTCCGCATCGTCCTCCACGACCAGGACCCGTCCGGATCCCGGCGCAAGCCACTTCTCTGCGACGGCCTCCCCCAGCTCCTCCCGAACCTCGACCGAGCGGGGCAGGAACAGCTCGGCAGTCGTGCCCTTGTCCACCGCGCTGGTGATTGCGATGTGCCCTTTTGATTGCTTCGCAAATCCGTAGACCATGCTGAGCCCAAGGCCGCTGCCCTTGCCGACCTCCTTGGTGGTGAAGAAGGGCTCAACCGCCTTCCTGACAATCTGCTCGGGCATGCCGGTGCCGTTGTCCCGGACCGCGACAACCACATAGTCGCCGGGTGCAAGGTCCTCGTGCGACGAGGCAGTGTCGGCCGGCACGGTTTCGCTTCGGGTTTCGATCTCGAGTATCCCGCCGGCCGGCATCGCGTCGCGGGCGTTGAGCACCAGGTTGACCAAGGCGCTTTCGAACTGGATGGGGTCGATGTAGGCCTGCCACGGGGTGGGGCCGTGCGTGACGGTCAGCGTGATCGTCTCGCCCAAACTCCGCCGCAGCATGTCCGCAAGCCCGTCGATGAGGCTTCCCACGTTCGCCGGCACCGGAAACAGGACCTGTTTCCGCGAGAAAGCCAGCAGACGTTGGGTCAAGGACGATCCGCGATCGACGGCTCGCAGGATGGCCGCCGCCAGGCGCCGATCGGGCTCGTTCTCGGGCAGTGACTCAACCAGGCTTTCGGCATTGCCGAGAATGGTCGTCATCACGTTGTTGAAATCATGCGCCACACCGCCCGTTAGCTGGCCGACCGCCTCCAGCCGCTGTGACCTGAAAAGCCGCTGCTCCAGTTCCTTGATTTCCGAGAGATCGGTGACGGACCCGACGAATAGCCGCCCTTCCTCCGTCGGCATCTCGGAAACAACCAGATTGACCGGAAACTCAACCCCATCGTCACGAACCCCGAGGAGTTCACGGCCAGCCTCCATCGCCTTTCGGTCATCCGCTGTCGGTTCGCTCGCAGAAGACCCGGCAGGATCGCTCCAACGCGCCTCGGGGACCAGGTCCTTGGTGTTTCGCCCAATGACACTGTCCCGGGCATAGCCGAAGATCGTCAACGCGGCTGAATTGCACGCTTCAATCACACCTGTGTCGCGGAAGATGATATTGCCGACGGAGACGTTCTCGAAAGCAGACCTGAAACGCGCCTCGCTCCTGCGCTGTTCTTCTTCCGCCCGCTTCTGGCCCGCAACGACTTTTTCGATAACCGCCAACCAATGGCGGATCGCCACGTACCCGATCAATGCGACCGCCGCCAGCAGGGCGACGAAGGCCAGGGTGTCGCGCGCCTCGATCTCCTCGTGTTCCTCCAGCAGTTCGTCGTGCGCGATGGCGTGCAGCCGTTCCAGCTGGGTCAGGATCGTGTAAAGCGACCTCAAATCTTCGTAGGTTTGAGGCGAAATCGCCTGACCGTCTCGCAGGCCGGAAGTCCGTTCGGATATCGCGTTCATCCGCCGTTCAAGACGCTGCGCAATACCGGAAAACGCGGGATCAGCGAATCGCCGCTCGATTTCCAGCACTTCACTGACGCGTTGCCGCAACAGGAAATAAGCCGCCGAAGGCGCCTCGGAATGTCCAGGAAGCGCTGGGCGTCCATCCGGTAACGCGTCCGACCCCTTCAAATGATCGCGAACCACGCTCAAGAGATGTCCGAGTTCTTCGCGCGCCGACGCGGATTTGAACGCGCTGGCAAGGTGGTAGTCGTTGATCACCCTATGCGCATGAACGGACCGGTCCTTGTTCCAGAACACAAAGCCGGCCGTCGCCAGGCCAAGCATGCCGACCAAGACGACCACAAGGACCGTGCTGCGCCGGACGACCTGCGGCCAGGACCCTTGTCCTGCCCGCGTCATGGCGCATCCGCCGACAGCAGCCCCAAGGCGTCTGCAACCTGGCGCAGCGGTTCAAAGTCCATTGTACCGGCGGGAATGAAGCTTTCTGCGCCCATGAGGGACAGCACCCGTTTGTGCTCTGCGTCGCCGTCGTCCAGCATCAGGAACGCATCGCGAACCTCGGTGCGTAGTTCGTCCGAAACGCGCGCACTGACCGCCCATACGTAATTGGGATAGGGCGGCGTTTCCCAAATAACCACGAGTTCACCCTCGCCCAACCGGCTGTCGCGCTTCATTGTGAAGTATATCTCGGCACTGACAGCGCCGAGGTCCACTTTGCCATCACGCGTGTGGTAGAGCGTCTTGTCGTGGGCTCCAGAATACTGGACTTCGCTGAAGAACGCTTCCGGTTCGATGCCCTTTTCCATCTTCAGAAAATGACGCGGCATCAGATGTCCGGACGTCGACAACCTGGACCCGAAGGACAGGACGCTGCCAGCCAGATTGCTGCAAGTGAGGCCGATGCATGCCGCCAGCGGGCCATCACGCCTGGCCACCATCAGGGTTGTGAACCGGGCGTCGAAATTCCGCATCACCAAAGGCCGGGCGTCATACGCGGCACTGGCCTTCAGGAAGGTGAACCCGCCGAAATAGGCAAGCTCCAGCTTGTCGTTTCCGAACTTGTCGAGAAGGTCGGCGTAGGATTCTGAAACGACCAACTCAAACCCCAATCCGGTCTGCTCGGACAGATGCTCGAGGAGCGGCTCGTAGCGGCGGCGCAGTTCCGCCGGCGCATCGCCGGGCAGGACGCCGACGCGAACCACCGACACCTGTTCCCCCACCGAGAAGGGAGGCCAGGTCGCCAGGAAAACGGCAACCAGCATCGCCGCAAGAAATGCTGCGATCGCCAGCAGCTGGGTGAATCTGGTCATTTCGTTGCGCCCACAGCGGCAAACTCCGCCGGATCTGGAGCCAAGTACATCACAAAGAACAAATATCAGCACCTTCCAGTCAAGGACTAGTCGGTAAAAAAAACGATAACGCCGCCCGGCATGAAGCAATCGGCCCTACAGGGATCATGCGGGCCGACCCTTCAAGTCGCCCGGCGTACCGGTTCACCGGCGCGCCCCATTCCGCAGGCTTCCGGTACCGGACGAAGCGGCTATGGTGCCGACAGCAGGCCTAACGACCGGGCGACCTGCCGCAGGGGCTCGAACTCGCGGGATCCGACGGGAAGAAACCCCTGCGCGCCCATCAGGACGAGGATCTGCCTGTGCGCCGGATCGCCATAGTCCAGCTCCAGAAAGGCATCCCGAAGCCGGATCCGCTGGCGTTCAGGCAGACGCTCGCTGACGGCCCAGACATTGTCCGGATAGGGCGGGGTTTCCCATAAGACACGCAAGTCGTCCTCGGTGAGGCGGCCGTCGCGCCGCATGGTGTTGTAAATCTCCGAATTGACCGCCCCCAGATCGACATCGCCGTTGCGGGTGTGAAACACCGTCCGATCGTGCGCCCCCGAATAGCGGACCGCTCCGAAGTAGGCCTCCGGCTCGATCCCCTTTTCGGCCTTGAGGAAATGGCGGGGCATCAGATGGCCCGAGGTGGAGAGCCGCGATCCAAAGGTGATGACCGAACCTTCCAGGTCCTCGCAGTCGAGGTCGCGACAGTCCTTGAGCGGGCTGTCGGCACGGACCACGAAATAAGTCGTGAACCGCAAGTCCACGTCCCGCATGACGAGCGCTTCCGCGCCGTGGTCGAGGTGCGATTTCACGAAGGTGAAGCCGCCGAGATAGGCGAGATCGATCTCGCGTTTGGCGAACCTGTCCAGAAGATCGGCATAGGAGTCCGGCACCACCAAATCGAAGGCAAGTCCCGTCCGCCGGGTCAGGTGAGCAAGCAGAGGTTTGTGGCGGCGATGGAGATCCGCGACATCTTCGTCGGGGAGAACACCGACCCGGATCCGTTCGACATCGGGGCGCCCGCCACCAGGAACCGACGTCAACAGATAGCCGGCCACCACCATGGCGGCGACCGAGGCCAAAGCCGCGATCAGTGTTGGTCTTTTGGCATTCATCACTCGGGCCCCATCCGACGGCTCTTTACGGCCATCTCTGGCACAGACTAGCCGAAATGGGCTTCGATCCCGTTAAAGTACCAAACGAAAGATCGTCACATAAGCGACCGCGAATGGTAAATCCGGCCTTAACGGGACCGGGCGGCGCCTGCGCCGGGCGCGTGATTCCGCCACACGAATCGGGCATATAGGGTGGTTTGCGCTCAAGAACCTTTGGGATCACAGTCATGACAGTCTCGCCGCCGTCGATCGCCGTCTTCGATGTTGGCCGCGTCCTGATCGAATGGGACCGGATGGCCCTCTATCGGCGGCTGCTGGGTTCCGATGCAGCGGCCTCTGAATTCCTGGCGACTGTCTGCACCGAAGCCTGGAACCTGCAGTTCGACCTGGGCGTGCCCTATGCCGAGAATATCGCGACGCTGGTCGCGGAGTTTCCCGAGCACGAGTCGCTGATCCGGGCCTATGACGAGAAATGGATGGAAATGGTGCCGGACGCCATCCACGGGACCGTGGCGATCCTGCAGGAACTCAAACGGCGCGGCATACCGCTTTACGCGATCACCAATTTCTCCGCCGAGAAGTTCGCGCTGGTGCAGGAACGTTTTGCGTGGTTCGGTCTCTTCATCGACATCGTCGTCTCCGGCGAAGAGAGGATCATCAAGCCGGATCCCGCGATCTACCGGCTGTTGCTGGACCGGAACGCACTGGAGGCTGGCGACACGATCTTCATCGACGACAGCCCGACCAACGTGGAGGGCGCGCGCGCCATCGGCATGCACGCGGTCCAGTTCACCGGCCCCGAGCGCCTGGAGGCCGACCTCAGGGGCGTCGGCCTTCTGTGATGCCCACCGACCTGCGCGAAACCGCGCTATACCAGCCGATCAAGGCGTTCCTGCAATCCCAGGGCTATACGGTAAAGGGCGAGATCGGCGCCTGCGACATGGTCGCCGTGCGCGGGAAGGAACCTCCGGTCATCGTCGAGCTGAAAGCCACCTTCAGCCTGGCACTGCTGCTGCAGGCGGTCGACCGGATGGCCGTATCGGACACGGTCTATCTCGCCTTTGCGGACCCGGGGCCGCGGTCGCTGTGGCGGCGCGAACAGAAGCGAATCAAGAAACTCTGCCGCCTGCTGGGGTTGGGGGTGCTGCTGGTCCGCCTTAACGGAAGCGGTGGGACCGTCGAACCGGTTCTGGATCCGGCGGAATACCGGCCGCGGCGCAACAAACGACGCCAGACCCGGCTGTTGAAGGAGTTCTTCGAACGCGTCGGCGACCCGACCCCGGGCGGCAGCACGCGCCGGCCTGTCATGACGGCCTATCGCCAGGCCGCGCTTGCCTGTGCCGACGCCATCGCGCGCGAAGGGGCGCTGCCGCTCGCCCGACTGCGCACGCTGACGGGCGTGGGCATTGCCGGCAAGATCCTGCAGCGCAACGTGTACGGCTGGTTCGAGCGTGTGGAACGCGGAACCTATGCCCTGTCGCCGCGCGGCACGCAGGCGCTGGAGGAGTTCTCGGACGTGGTCGCCGCATTGCGCCGGCGGCGTTGACGCAGGCTTACGTGCCTGCCGGCCCGGGAGGCTTCTTGTCGGCCCAGGGCCGCGCCTGTTCCAACTGCGCCGCGAGGCGAAGCAACGTCGCCTCGTCGCCGTACTTCGCGGCAAACTGGATGCCGACCGGCAGGCCGCCATCCGTCCATTCCAGCGGCACTGACATGGCAGGCTGACCGGTCAGGTTGAAAAGCGGCGTGAAAGGAATGAAGTCGAAGATCCGCTTGGCCGTCGGGTCGAGACCGTGCAGCGTCTTGGTCAGCGCCGCCAGGTCGAAGCGGGCCAACAGCTTTTGGAGCATCGCGGTCGCGCCCTTGGCGCGCACCGACCCGGTCAGGATCGGCGGTTCACCCAGTGTTGGTGTCATCAGCAGGTCATGGTCGCTCAGGAAGGCATGGCACACCGGCGCCAGGGCACGCAGCGTCGCCATCGCATCCACATAGGCGTCTGCCCGGTGCCGGGTGCCGATCAGCCCCAGCAGCCAGGTCTCCGTCTCGAAGTCGCCGTGCCCGGCCTTGCGTCCCAGCAGTTCCTCGCTTTGCCTGATATTGACGGCGGTCCCGGCCGCAACGATCAGAAGGAAGGCGTCCAGCACGCGCTGCCGATCATAGACGGGCCGCGCGGGCCG
>Ga0066187_1000681_pt1 | contig 11074 bp, 12 predicted proteins | sample WorMetexBAHAMAS1_FD_58706 | JGI IMG/M metagenome (GOLD analysis project Ga0066187, IMG submission 58706) | Marine gutless worms symbiont microbial communities from Max Planck institute for Marine Microbiology, Germany - Inanidrilus exumae... | ecosystem: Host-associated > Annelida > Digestive...
TCAGGGAATCAGAAAACCGTTAATTTTGATTCAACGTTCCTCAAATGCGCTCTAGGTTCGTATTACCATGGAGTTGGGAGGGCGATGTGTCGGATCACGTCTACAAGAAAATCGAGCTGGCCGGCAGTTCAACGGAATCGATCGAGGCGGCAATCGAAAACGCCATTGAGGTCGCCGGAAAGTCGTTGCGCAACATGAACTGGTTCGAAGTGGTCGAAACCCGCGGACACATCGCCGACGGCAAAGTCGCCCACTACCAGGTGGTGCTCAAGGTCGGATTCCGTCTCGAGGATTGACACGCCGTCACACGGCCAGGGGGCGGGACAAACCAGCCGCCCGGACTGCCGTCACGCGAACAAGGTGCCTCACCGGTCGCCCACCGCCGTATATCGTGGTCGCCGCGTTGTTCCAGCATTGTCACGGTGAACATGCGTTTGCCGCGAAACGGGCCCTTTCCAGGGCGCCTCTCGTAAACTTTTTTTGATTGGCCAGTTACCGTTTCAGTCCTTAAAAAGCGGTGAGTTCGTGGCCCACAAGAACCACCGCCAATTAGTACGAGGGAAGAAACAACAATGCCGATCGGCTTGACGACGGAAGCCCCCCTGCTCGACCCGGACAAGTTCCGCGACCCCTACGTGACCGCCAAGGGGGAACGCCGCGCCGTGGTCCCGCTGACCCGCCTGAGGACGCTGTGGTTCAACACCGGCAGCCTCTGCAACATCACGTGCAAGAACTGCTACATGGAGAGCAGCCCCAAGAACGACGCGCTGGCCTATCTGACGCGCGGCGACGTCAGGCGTTATCTCGACGAGATCGACGCCGAGGGCTATCCCGTCGACGAGATCGCCTTTACCGGCGGCGAGCCCTTCATGAACCGCGACCTGCCGGATATCCTGGAAGACGTGCTGGCCCGCGGCTACCGGGCCCTGGTTCTGACCAACGCCATGAAGCCTTTGTGGAACAAACGGGACCGCCTTCTCGCCCTTCGCGCGACTTACGGCGCGGCGTTGACGTTGCGGGTCTCCATGGACCACCACACGCCGGAACGCCATGAGGAGGAGCGCGGCGAAGACACCTGGGAGCCGGTCCTAGAAGGCCTCGCCTGGCTGGTCGACAACGGTTTCTCCATCACCATCGCCGGGCGCACCTGCTGGAGCGAAACGGAAGACCAGGCGCGCGACGGCTACAAGGCGCTCTTTGCCCGCGTCGGCATTCCCGTCGACGCCGACGACCCGGCCAAGCTGGTCCTGTTCCCGGAGATGGATTCCGGCCTCGACGTACCCGAGATCACCGTCAACTGCTGGGACATCCTCGGCATCAAGCCGGAAACCTTGATGTGCGCTACGTCGCGCATGGTCATCAAACGTAAGGACGGCAACAGCCCGGTGGTCGTGCCCTGCACGCTGCTCCCCTACGATGCCGAGTTCGAGATGGGCGAAGACCTTTCGCAATCGGCGACGACGGTGCAGCTCAACCACCCGCACTGCGCGCGCTTCTGCGTTTTGGGCGGCGCGTCCTGCAGCCCTGATTAGCCCGATGGACGACATCGCCACCGAGGCCGGCGCCGTGGTTCTCGACCTTGGTGCCATAGACGCCCCGGTCCTCTTTTTCGGTGGCCCCTACTCCAACCGCCAGGCGACCGAGGCCCTGTTCATCGAGGCCGCGAAACTCGGCATCGCGCCCGAACGCATGATCTGCACCGGCGACGTCGTCGCCCATGCTGCCGACCCGGCCCCTTGCGTCGAGCAGCTCATGAACGCCGGCTGCCCGGTGGTCATGGGCAATTGCGAGGAATCGCTGGGCTTCGACGCGGACGACTGCGGTTGCGGCTTCAGCGAGGACAGCGCCTGTGAGCTGCTGTCCAAACAATGGTTTGAATTTGCGCGCCGCCGCTTGAGCCCGGAACAGAAAGCCTGGATGCGCAGCCTGCCGCGCCGGATCCGCCTGACCATCGGCAACACATCGGTTGCGGTCATCCACGGTGGAACGCAGGACATCGCCCGCTGGCTGTTCCGCTCGTCACCGGCTTCCGATAAACGCCAGGAGATCGGGCGGATCGAAAAGGACGACCCCGTCGACCTCGTTGTCGCCGGGCACTGCGGCCTGCCGTTCGTGGACGACCTCGGTGACAGGCTGTGGCTCAACGCCGGCGTCATCGGCATGCCGGCCAACGACGGCACGCCCAGGACCTGGTACACCGTCGTCGAGCCCGTCGAGACCGGCGGCATCACCGTCGACGTCCGCCCCCTCGCCTACGATCACGGCGCGGCAGCCCGGCGCATGCGCGACGAGGGCCTGGCCGAGGCCTATGCCAAGACGCTGACCAACGGCCTGTGGCCCAACATGGATGTGCTGCCGGAAGCGGAATGCGAACTGCACGGTCAGGCTTTGGCGCCGCTAAATTTGACTTGGTCGCTGCCGGCCGCCGCGGCGGCCGAATAACCGGATTTCCCACACCGGAACCGGCCCACGATCTCGTCATTGTCATTGGACGGCCGTTCACCATTTTAGGGATAGTTGTTTAGGATCACGCCCGGACTCCAGGAGATGGCCCCATGTCCCGAACGCAAACCCGACCATGGTTACTCGCAACAGTGCTCGCCGCCCTGTTGACGGTATTGCCGGATTCCCCGGCGGCGGCCGAGAATGTGTTCCGCTCGAAGGACCACGCCTACCGGGCCGTCACCCTGGCCCGTAATCTCGACCAGCCCTGGGGCATGGCTTTCCTGCCGCGGGCCCAGGGCATCCTGATCACCGAGAAGTCGGGCCGGATCCGGCTCTATCGCGGGCGGCTGCTGCCGGGCGTCGTCCGCGGCGGTCCCAAGTCCGTGGAGAGCGGCCAGGGCGGACTCATGGACATCGCGCTGCATCCCGAATTCGACGACAACGGGCTCGTCTATTTCACCTATGCCGGGCGCGGCATCGGCGGTGTCGGGACGGAACTGGCGCGGGCCCGGTTCACCGGCCGCGCCTTCAAGGACCTGGAGGTCCTGTTCCGGGCCGAACCGAAAACCCGGGGCGGGCGCCATTTCGGCTCGCGCCTGGTCTTCGACCGCGAGGGATATCTGTTCATGACCTACGGCGACCGCGGCGGGCGCCACAATGCCCAGGACCTCGCCGTCCACCAGGGCGGCGTCTTCCGCTTCACCGCCGACGGCGAGGTGCCGGCGGACAACCCGTTCATCGGGCAACCAGGCGCGCGGCCGGAGTTCTACAGCTACGGCCATCGCAACGCCCAAGGAGCTGCGCTGCACCCGGAAACCGGCCGGCTCTGGACGCACGAACACGGTCCCCAGGGCGGCGACGAGGTCAACATCATCAAGAAGGGCGCCAACTACGGCTGGCCGCGGATCACCTACGGCGAGGAATACGGCGGCGGCAAGGTTTCCGAGCACACGGCGCTTCCCGGCATGGAACAGCCGCTGCTCTACTGGGTGCCTTCCATTGCGCCCAGCGGCATGGCCTTCTACACCGGCGACCGGTTCCCCAAATGGAAAGGAGACCTTTTCGTCGGTGCGCTCCGGGGCGCGCACTTGCGTCGCGTCCGCCTCCAGGGTCAGACCGTCCTCGGCCAGGAGGAACTGCTTGCCGACTTGGGCGAACGCATTCGCGACGTGCGCGATGGCCCGGACGGGTATCTCTATGTGCTCACCGACTCCGGGGACGGTCGGCTGATCCGCCTGGAGCCAGCGGGAAACTGAACACGGTCGGAAACGCCGCTGAAACCGGCCCAGCCTTCGACGTTCCCGCGCGGAAACCGACCGCTCCGTAGACGGTGGGTTTCGGCGACCAGGGTGATCGTTGACGAAAGTTATTTAATCGAGTCATCAAAGTGTCCGGCCGGAACGGTTTCCCGATCGCCGAACTTCAGACGTACGCGGTCGCCAACAAAAATGGTGACGCCGTATTCGATGGGCGTCCCGGCCTCGTCAACGTTTATCGCCTTCGATTCGAGGACCGGGCGAGAAGCCGGATGGACCAAAAGACGCCCTTCGCGCGACGTCGGCGTTCGCGCCGAAACGGTCGTCGCGTGACGAAAATAGTTTTCCACCCCGACCTTCTTGAGACCCGAGGATACACTTCCGGTGGCGACGACGGCTCGTCCCACACCGCTCAACCGCGACGCCGGGAAGTAGTGGCGCCCGATGCCGATGATGATGTCGTCGGCCCGAATCAACCGCTCGACCAGGACGACCTTGGCGTTCTTCTTCAATTGCAGCGCGCTGGCCACCTCCCGGGTCGAAACCTTGGTCTCGACCCGCAAGACTTCGCCCGAGGGTTCCATGCCCTGGCCGAGAACGATTTCCGAAAACCGGGTCTTCCGGGAAATCGGATATTCGACAACCGGCCCGATAACAAAACTACCCGCCCCTTGCCGGGTTTCGGTGACGCCGGCCTCCTCGAGTGATTTCAGGGACTGGCGAACGGTGTGACGGTTGACGCCGAACCGTTGAGCCAGCTGTTTGGCCGGCGGCAGGCGCCCTTCGGCCCCGAGAGTACCGGACCGAATCTCCCTGAGGAGTACATCGCGAATCTGCAGCCACAGGGGGCGCAGTGAGGTGCGATCGATTTCTTTTCGGCCGGTCGTCATCAAAGGTTCACGACGCTGTCAATCCGTGGAAACTATAGAAGTGTATTTCTTGAGCTTAAATATGTCTAGACAAGTTGGCAAGATATCGATGTCGTTAACGGAAGACCTCAATCCATCAGCGGAACAACCCGGCTCCCGGGACCGGCAGAGTTGGCTGACTTTGCTGGCCCACGCCGATCCCTCATCCCTGGAAGAAATCTGGAGCAACCTCTCGGTCCACCCGGACTTCGAGTTCCTGCGCCGGCCGGAGATCGGGTTGGCCATGGTCAAGGGGCGGGCCGGCGGCACCGGCGCTCCTTTCAACCTGGGCGAAATGACGATTACGCGGTGCGTTGTCACCACCCGGGACAGCGAGACCGGGGAGCGCATCGACGGCGTCGCCTACGTCGCCGGGCGCAACCGCGACCAGGCTGTATTGGTCGCCAAGTTCGACGCGGTGTTTCAGGACGGCGGTATCGGCCAGACGGTTCGCGACAGGGTGCTGCCGGAACTGGCGGAACGCCTTGAGGAGACGCGCACAAACCAAGCGGCCAAGACGGCGTCGACGAAGGTCGAATTCTTCACCATGGAAAGGGGCACTCATGATGGTCGCGCCGATGCCCCTGCCGGCCGGCCTGACCGAACCGGCGATCGATTCGCAAGCGATCTTCCGGGCCCTCCTGGACGCGCTCTCGAGACCGGGGCGGATCAAGGAAATCGGTATACCGGTGACGCCCCCGCCGCCCCTGACGAATGCTGCGGCGGCGGTCGGCCTGGCGATGTTCGATCTGTCGACACCGGTTTGGGTCGACCCGCATCTGGCATCGCCCGGCGCCGTCGAATACCTGACGTTCCATACGGGTTGCCCGTTGGCCTCCGATCCGCAAGCGGCGGCCTTCGCCATCCTCGATGGATCCGATCCGATAGACGATTTCTCCGTCTTCGCGCAAGGTACGCCCGAGTATCCGGATCGTTCGGCGACTTTGATTTTCCAAGTCCAGGGCCTGGCCGAAGGCGTCGGGGTCCGCCTCACCGGACCGGGGATCGAAACTGAACATAGACTGACTGTCGACGGGGTATTGCCGGTTTTCTGGCGGGCCATAAAAAACAACACTGCCTGTTTTCCGCTCGGTGTCGACGTGATCCTGACCAACGGCAGCCGGGTCGCCTGCCTGCCGCGCACCACGAAAGTCGAGGCCTGACATGTACGTCGCAGTAAAAGGCGGAGAAAAGGCGATCGACAACGCCCACGCGCTGCTCGCCGAAGAACGGCGCGGCGATGCCGGCGTGCCGGAACTGTCGGTGGCGCAGATCATGGAACAGATGACCCTCGCCGTCGACCGGGTGATGATGGAAGGGTCGCTCCACGACCGGGAGCTGGCGGCGCTGGCCATCAAACAGGCGCGCGGCGACCTCGTCGAAGCGATCTTCCTGATCCGCGCCTACCGGACGACGCTGCCGCGGATCGCCGAGGCCGAACCCATCGATACCGGCGCCATGCGGATCCGGCGCCGCATCTCGGCCACCTACAAGGATCTGCCGGGGGGTCAGGTCCTGGGACCGACCTTCGACTACACGCACCGGCTGCTCGACTTCGCCCTGCTCGCCGAAGGCGCCGAACCGGAGACCGAAACGGCGCCGGCACCGGAGAAGGCGACCGTGCAGCGGGTGACCGACTTTCTCGCCGGTGAGGACTTGATCGAACTCGAAGAGCCGAGCGCCGACGACGCGGAAGCGGGCGACCTCACTCGGGACCCGCTGACCTTTCCCGCTGAGCGCGACTTGCGGCTGCAGGCACTGGCCCGCGGCGACGAAGGGTTCCTGCTGGCCCTTGGATACTCGACGCAGCGCGGTTACGGCCGCACCCACCCGTTTGCCGGCGAGATCCGCATGGGCGAGGTCGAGATCGAGGTCTTCGCCGACGAACTCGGCTTCGCGGTCGTCATCGGCGAGATGACGGTGACCGAATGCGAGATGGTCAACCAGTTCAAGGGTTCGAAGAGCAAACCGCCGCAGTTCACCCGCGGCTACGGCCTCACCTTCGGGTTTTGCGAACGCAAGGCGATGGCCATGGCGCTCGTCGACCGGTCGCTTCGGAGCCGCGAATTGGGCGAGGACACGGACGCGCCGGCCAGCGACGAGGAATTCGTGCTGATGCATTCGGACAACGTCGAGGCGTCGGGTTTCGTCCAGCACCTGAAACTGCCGCACTACGTGGACTTCCAATCGGAACTGGAATTGGTGCGCAAGATGCGCCGCGAGATTGAGGACGGACATTGGGATTGGGAGGCGGATAACGATGTCGCCGCGGAATAGGCCCGAGCCCCAATACGATCGCGATTACAACTTCGCCTTCCTCGACGAACAGACGAAGCGCATGATCCGCCGCGCCATCCTCAAGGCGGTGGCGATCCCCGGCTACCAGGTTCCCTTCGCCAGCCGCGAGATGCCGATGCCCTACGGCTGGGGAACCGGCGGCATCCAGGTGACGGCCAGCATCATCGGCCCCGACGAGGTTCTCAAAGTCATCGATCAGGGGTCGGACGACACCACCAACGCCATTTCCATCCGCAAGTTCTTCGCTCGCACGACCGGCGTCCAGACGACCGAAAAGACGGAAGAGGCGACGCTGGTCCAGACCCGTCACCGGATCCCGGAAGCCCCGCTCAGCGAAGACCAGATCCTGGTCTATCAGGTGCCGATCCCGGAGCCGCTTCGTTTCCTCGAGCCGCGCGAGACGGAAACCCGGCGCATGCACGCCCTTCAGGACTACGGCCTAATGCACGTCAAGCTCTACGAGGACATCGCCCGGCACGGCCACATCGCCACGACCTATGCCTATCCGGTCAAGGTTTCCGGTCGCTACGTCATGGACCCGTCGCCGACGCCCAAGTTCGACAACCCGAAAATGCACCGCATGGCGGCCCTGCAGTTGTTCGGCGCCGGACGCGAAAAACGCATCTACGCGGTGCCGCCCTATACCGAGGTGAAGAGCCTGGATTTCGACGATTACCCCTTCGAATTGCCGGAGTGGTCCGAGGTCTGCGCGTTTTGCGGGGCCGACGATACGTTCCTCGACGAGGTCATCCTCGACGACCACGGCAAGCGCATGTTCATCTGTTCCGATACCGACCATTGCGCCAGACGCCGGCAGGAAGGCCATGTCGGTCCACTCACCGCCGGCGAAACCGCCGACACCCGGCAGCCGGAGGCGGCGGACTGATGCCCGGACCCGATCAAAACATCCTGAGCGCCGAGACGGTCACCTATTTTTACGGACGCCACTGCGGCTGCGAGGACGTCACCTTCGATCTCTATCCGGGCGAAGTCATGGGCGTCGTCGGCGAATCCGGGTCAGGCAAGACGACGCTCTTGAACGTGCTCTCCGGGCGCCTGGTGCCGGACTCCGGCACCGTGCATTACCGCACCCGCACGGGCGACGACGTGGATATTCACCGCATCAGCGAACCGGAGCGCCGTTTCCTGATGCGCACCGACTGGGCCTTCGTCCACCAGAACCCCCGCGACGGGTTGCGCCTCAACGTGTCGGCCGGCGCCAACGTCGGCGAACGCCTGATGGCCATCGGCCAGCGCCACTACGGCGACATCCGTGGCCAGGCCGTCGACTGGCTGGAACGGGTTGAGGTCGATACCGGCCGCATCGACGACCTGCCGAGCACCTTTTCCGGCGGCATGCAGCAACGCCTGCAGATCGCGCGCAACCTGGTCACCGGGCCGCGTCTGGTGTGCATGGACGAACCGACCGGCGGCCTCGACGTCTCGGTGCAGGCGCGGCTGCTCGATCTGATCCGCGGTCTGGTCACCGATCTCGGCCTGTCGGCCGTGGTCGTCACCCACGACCTGGCGGTCGTCAGGTTGCTGGCCCATCGCCTGATGGTGATGAAGGACGGGCGCGTCGTCGAGAGCGGTCTCACCGACCAGGTCCTCGACGACCCGCAGCATCCCTATACGCAACTCCTCGTTTCCTCGATCCTGCAACCGTGAGGGCACCATGACGGTGATGCTGAAACTGGAAGACGTCGCCAAGACCTTCACGCTGCACGTCCAGGGCGGCGCCGAGATTCCCGTCTTCGAACGCCTGGACCTGGAGGTTTCGGCCGGCGAGTGCGTCGCCCTGACCGGGCCGTCGGGCATCGGCAAGAGCACGCTGATGCGGATGATCCATGCCAATTACGTGTGCCGCCAGGGCAGCATCCAAGTCCGTCATGACGGAGACTGGGTCGACATGGCGACCGCGCACCCGCACACGGTCCTCGACGTCCGGCGCCGGACGCTCGGCTACGTGTCGCAGTTCCTGCGCGTCGTGCCCCGGGTGCCGACCATCGACATCGTCGCCGAACCCCTGCGTGCTCACGGCGTCGCGGCCGAGGAGGCGGCGCGTTCGGCCGGCGAGCTGTTGAGCCGGCTCAACGTGCCGGAGCGGCTGTGGCCCTTGTCGCCGGTGACCTTCTCCGGCGGCGAGCAGCAACGGGTCAACATCGCCCGCGGTTTCGCCTACCCCTATCCGGTCATGCTGCTCGACGAACCGACGGCCAGCCTCGACGCGGCGAACGCCGACATCGTGTTGTCGCTGATCAACGAAGCCCGGGAACGGGGTGCCGCCATCATCGGCATCTTCCACAATCCGGAAACACGGGACGCGGTCGTCACCCGGACCTTCGACACGGCCGATTTCGCGGTGAGGGCGGCATGAAAGACCGGGTCCTCACCAACGCCACCATCGTGCTCGCCGAGGATATCATCCATGGTACCGTGGTTATCGACGAAGGGTCGATCATCGATATTGGAACCGGGGTCTCGGCCCTGCCGGACGCCCGCGACCTGGAAGGCGACCTGCTGATCCCGGGCCTGATCGAGTTGCACACCGACAACCTGGAAGGCCACATGACGCCCCGGCCGAAAACCGACTGGCCGGCGACCGCGGCCCTGATCGCCCACGACAGCCAGATCGCGGTTTCCGGCATCACCACGGTCTTCGACGCGCTCGCCATCGGCGGCCTCAGCGAGGCCAGTACCCGGGTGCGCCGCCTGCGCGAGATGGTCGACGCCATCGAAACCGGGGTCGCCGACGACCTGCTCAGGGCCGATCATATGATCCACCTGCGCTGCGAGGTTTCCTACCCGCAGCTGCGCGAGCTGTTCGATCCGCTGGTCGACCATCCGCTCGTGCATCTGATATCGATCATGGACCACACGCCCGGCCAGCGCCAATTCGTCTCCGAGGACAAGTACCGCATCTACTACCAGGGCAAGTTCGGCATGACCGACGCCGAGATGGATGCGTTTATCGCCGAGCGCAAGAAAGACCAGATCGCGCACAGCACCGACCACCGGCGCTACGTGGTCGCCCGCGCCCAGGAGCTCGGGTGCAGCCTCGCCAGCCACGATGACGCGACCACCGACCACGTCGAGGAAGCGGTCGCCGACGGCATGTCGATCGCCGAGTTCCCGACCACCATGGAAGCAGCCGAGGCGTCGCACCAGGGCGGGCTCAACGTCATGATGGGCGCGCCCAATCTGGTCCGCGGCGGATCCCACTCCGGCAACGCCTCGGCCCGCGACCTGGCCAAGGAAGGGGTGCTCGACATCATTTCCAGCGATTACGTGCCCAACAGCCTGATCCACGCGGCCTTTCTGCTTTACGATGAGATCGAGGGCTTCGACCTGCCCAGGGCCGTTGGCACGGTAACCACGGCGCCGGCCCAGTCGGCCGGCCTGAACGACCGGGGCGAAATAAGAGTCGGCAATCGAGCCGACCTGGTGCGCGTCCGCCATACGCCGCACCACCCCCTGATCCGGGGCGTTTGGCGGGAAGGCATTCGCATAGCGTGATCTTGAGGAGACGAACATGACCCCCATTGAAGAAATTTCCCAGGTCCTGCGGGATATCGGCGCCGAGCGATACGGCGACGGTTCGGTGAGCCAACTGCAGCATGCCCTGCAATGCGCCGCGCTGGCGGAACGCGAGGGCTCGTCGGCGGAACTGATCACCGCCGCCCTGCTCCACGACATCGGCCATATGGTCGACGCCCATTACGAGGGCGCCGCCGAATCCGGGGTCGACCGCAAACACGAGCGCATTGGCAGCGCCTATCTGGCCATCTGGTTCGGGTCGGCGGTGACGGAACCGGTGCTGCTCCATGTGGCGGCGAAACGTTATCTCTGCGCCGTCGACGGTGAGTACTTCGACGGCCTGTCGCCGGGATCGGTTCGCAGCCTGCGCCTGCAAGGCGGCGAGCTCGATGCGGCCGGCGCCAAACGGTTCCTCGCCAACGCCCATGCCAAGGACGCCATCCGGCTCCGGCGCTGGGATGACATGGCCAAGGACCCGGAAGCGGTCACCGAGGATCTCGACCATTACCTCAGTTTCGTCAGCGTCGCCCTCGAACGGGCACAGGCGGCCTGAACCGTGAGCGCGCGATACGTGTTACCGGCGACGTAAAACTCCCTGATTATGGGCGAAGTAAATTTCCCCACCTTGAG
>Ga0066187_1000682_pt1 | contig 11054 bp, 8 predicted proteins | sample WorMetexBAHAMAS1_FD_58706 | JGI IMG/M metagenome (GOLD analysis project Ga0066187, IMG submission 58706) | Marine gutless worms symbiont microbial communities from Max Planck institute for Marine Microbiology, Germany - Inanidrilus exumae... | ecosystem: Host-associated > Annelida > Digestive...
AGCACCTCAAAGGATGCACCTCCTACCAAATTCCCAGCAAGTTTAGGACTTCACCCGAATTCCGTACTTACGATCAAGAAATATTCCTTTATTCTTACCCCTGGGTTGAGGGGAAAACGCGGTTCAAAGAACACCCACTTCCGCTGGTCGTAGCAGGTGCGGAACGGGTCGTTGATCCTTTCATATCCAGTCTTTTCATCGCGGGAAACGATCGTCGGTTTCCTTCTGGCCAAGTATTCATGGGCTCGACAGACGTCAAACAGAAGGGACAAGTGTTTTGCGGCTGACGACAAAGTACCCATTGAAGATCGTCACCGTGGCACTGGCGGCCGCCATGATCACCGGCTTCGTCGCCTACCAGATTTCCAAGAAGGAACTGCGCCTGTCGGCGGAACGCCAAGCGATCGAGATCCTGGAGAGTCGCAAGGCAGCGATGAGCCGCTATCTAAGATCGCTCGAACAGGACCTGACGGTTATGGCGTCGAACCGTACCGTGCACGAAGCGATACGCGATTTCACCAAAGCCTGGTCCGAAATAGGCGACAAGGCCCCGGAACGGCTGCATGACCTCTACGTTCCTGACAACCCGCAAGCGACCGGTGAGCCGAAGGAACTCGACCAGGCGAATGACGCCTCGGCCTACAGCGCCGTTCACAACCGCATCCATCCATGGTTCCGGCAATTCATCGAAGAGCGGAGCTATCACAACGTCTATCTGTTCGATACCGAAGGCAACCTGCTCTACTCGGTTATCAAGGAACCGGACTTCGCGACCAATTTGATCAGTGGAAGGTGGCGGGATACGGACCTGGGCCATGCCTATCGGACGACTTCGTTCAACCGGTTTCCCGGGTTCCAAGCCTTCTACGATTTCAGGACCTACGAACCGAGTCCCGGTGAACCGGCCGGCTTTCTCGCCACGCCTGTTTTCGACGCAGATGAGACCTATCTCGGCGTATTCGCGCTTCGCATGCCGATCGGGCCGATGAACGAGATCATGCAGGTATCGGCGGGCGTGAGAAAGGCTGGGCGCGCCTTTCTCGTCGGACTCGATCTGCGAGTTCGTAACGATCCCGGTTTTTCCGAAGCCAAGGACCTCTTGAAAATCAGGAATCCGAAAGAGATTGTCAATAAAGCACTCGAGGGAATCTCCGGGGCCCGTGAAATTACCGGCCGGGACGGCGAACAGGCTTTGATTTCCTTTACTTCCATTTCGTTTGCCGGTCAGGCCTGGGCGATGATCGCCGAGTTCGATCTGCACGAAGTTCTGGCCCCGGTTGCAAAAATGCGGAGCATGATGCTCTGGGCCGGCCTCGTCATAGGCGTCCTGGTTACCGTCGTCGGGATTTGGTTCGCGGCCGGCTTGTCACGACCCATCGTTGCCATGACCGGCGTCATGGAGCGTCTGGCGGAACGCGATTTGGAAGTGGAGGTGCCCGCATCGGGCCGCAGTGACGAAATCGGCGCCATGGAGAAGACCTTGGCTGTGTTCAAGGAGAACGCCCTTCAGCGCAGCCGGGCCGAGAAGGAACTCAAGGAAGCGTACGAGTTAGTCAGCCGTAACGAGAACTTGCTGCAGCTCGCCAAGGACACCATTACCGACGGTCTGGTCATCATCGACCCGGACCTTAGGTTCGCCCTGGTCAACGATCGATATGTCGAGCTCATGGGCGTGCCGGCCGAGTTGGCCTGCGAGGGGGCCGACGTCGGAGATCTGACCTTACACCTGGCGAAACGGGGTGCCTGGGGATTGGGCGATCCAGAGGAACTGGCCCGCCGTCGGAACGAGGCCCTTTTGAATGATCAGGTGATCGTCAGCGAAACCGTGACCCCGGAAGGCCGTATCGTCGAGACCCGCAAGGCACCACGTGGCGGCGGCGGGGCCGTCGGTTTGATCACCGATATCACCGACCGCAAGCGGACGGAGCAGGCACTCAAGCAGAGTGAGGCCCGGGCCAAGGCCATATTGAACACAGCATTTCAACTGCAAGGGCTCCTGCGCCCCGACGGGTCGTTGATCGAGGCCAATGCCGCGGCGCTGTCCATGATTGACGCCGGCATCGATGATGTCGCCGGAAAGCTGTTTTGGGACTGTCCGTGGTGGACCCATAATCCGGATCTACAGGATCGGCTGAAGGCGGCGGTGAAACATGCGGCTCAAGGTGAGACGGAACAGTTTCTCGCGACACACCGCGGCCCCGGTGGCGGCTTGCTTTATATCGATTTTCGAATTGCGCCGGTTAAGGACGAAAGCGGCGACGTCGTCTTTCTGGTGCCGGAAGGCCATGATGTCACGGCCCTCAAGGAGGCGGAGAGGAGGCTAAAGGAAAGCGAAGAGCAACTGCGAGTCGCCATGGACAACATGCCGGGCGCCATGTGGGTCGTCGATGAGGAGTTGGTGCTGAGGTTGGTCAATGACCAGTACAAGGACTTTTACGGTGATGCGGATGGTCTGGTGAAACCCGGGAGTCCCATGGTCGATATCCTCCGCGTGGAAGCCGAGCACGGACTTCTGGACACCAACGCTGAAGATATCGATACGACTGTCGAGGAACGCTTGGCTTCGTTCAGGGCTAATACGGTTTCCACCTTCGAAGACCGGACACCCGATGGACGTTTCATCAAAATGATCAGAAATCCGACCGAACATGGCTCGGTCGTCTCCGTGGCCACCGACATCACCGATTTGAAACAGGCCGAAATGGCACTGGCGAAAATGAACGAGGAGCTACAGGAACTGAACGAGTTGAAGAACAAGTTCCTGGGCATGGCCGCCCATGACCTGCGTAATCCTCTCGGCGTCATTCGCGGCATGAGTCATATGATTTTGAGAAGCGAGATGGACGAGGAAACGAAAACGGATTTCCTCACCTCGATCAACGAGGTCAGCGACCAGATGCTGCATCTCATCGACGATCTGCTCGATGTCTCGGCCATCGAGAGCGGCAATTTCGACTTGAAATGTGAAAAGACGGATCTCGGCGCGTTAGTGAAAGATCGTGTGGAAATTGCTGCGATGATCGCCAAGGAGAAAGGGATAACCATCGCGACGGACGACTCTGAGGCGCCTGCTGTCGAACTGGATCCGGCACGCATCAACCAGGTCATCGATAACCTCCTCAGCAACGCCGTCAAGTTCTCGTCGCCTGATAGCACGGTCGAGACGGCGGTGCGGCCCGGCGACGGCGGCGTCGAACTCGTCGTCCGCGACCATGGACAAGGCATCCCGGAACACGAGGTCGGTAAAGTCTTCGAAGCCTTCGAAAAACTCAGCACCAAGCCGACGGCGGGGGAGAAGAGCACCGGTCTCGGAATGGCCATCGTCAAGCGCATCATCGATGCTCACGGGGGAACCATCGCCGTCGAAAGCACGCTCGGTGAAGGCACGACATTCACCGTTTCGCTTCCGCTAAGTAAGGCGACCTAACACGGCGATACGTCAGGGGTTTTGTGTCGTCGGGGTCCTACGGTCAGGTGCATCGACGTGCGGCAGGATGACCGCGTAGAGCGCCCGGTTGACCGGTGTTGGCACGCCGGCCTCGTCGCCCATGCGGATCAGCGACCCGGACAGCCACGGGGCCTCCAGGGGCTTTCCGGCCTCCAGGTCGACCAGCATGGAGGCGGTGACTTCGGCCGGCAGGCCGTCGAGGAAGCCCATCTTCTGCTCGACGATGTCATCCGCGATGGCGACGCCTAAGGCCGCCGCGACGGCGGCGGCCTCCTCGATGACGGCGACGAGGGTGGCGCGGCCATTGTCGTCCTCGCGGATGGGGCCGACCGGAGTGCGCGCCGCCGTCGTCAAAGTGCTGAGCGCCAGCAGCACGGTGAACTTCTCCCACAGGATCTTTTCGATGTCGTCGACCAGCTCCGCATCGATGCCGGCGGCCCGGCAGCGCTCGAGGAAGGGGACGAGCCGCGCCTGGGCGGCGGCGTCGGTGCTGCCGAACTGCATGCGGGCGAAGTCGCCGATGTGCTCGACGACGCCGGGCCCGGCGATGCGGGCCGAGATATAGGCGGCGCCGCCGGCGGCGTGGTCGGGGCCGAGGATGCGGGCCAGGACGTCGGGCGCCTCGACGCCGTTCAAGAGCGGCACGACGACGGTGTCGGCGCCGATCAGGGGCCGGCAGGCCGCTGCCGCGCTTTCCATGTCGCCCAGCTTGACCGTGAACAGCACGACGTCGACCGGGCCGATGTCGGCCGGGTCGCTGGTCGCCGGACAGTCCTTGAGGTGGATGTCGCCCAGCGCGCTGACGACCTTGAGGCCGCGCGCGCGAATGGCGTTCAGGTGCGGGCCGCGGGCGATGAAGGCGACCTCGTCGCCGGCCGCGGCCAGGCGGCCGCCGAAATAGGCGCCCAAGGCGCCTGCACCCATGACTGCGATGCGCATGTTCGTTCCTTTCCCATTCCTGTCGGCGGGTTCGGCCCGCTCAATCGTTGTTGTCGTTGTTTTCGTCGTCGTGTTCTCCGGCGCCCCGGTAGCCCAGGGCGACGACGTAAGTCTCCGCCGAGTCGGCGCGGCTGGCCGGTGGCTTGGCATGTTTGACCGTGCGGAAGCGTCGCTTCAGCTTGTCCAATAACTCCCGTTCGGTGCCGCCCTGCAGGACCTTGCCGACGAAAGCGCCGTCGTCCGCCAGCACCGTGAAGGCGAAGTCGAGGGCCGTCTCCAGCAAACCCATGATGCGCAGGTGGTCGGTTCCCGAATGACCGGTGGCGGCGGCGGCCATGTCGGAGAGCACCACGTCGGCCGGGCCGTCCAGCGCGTCTTCGAGGAGCGCCGGCGCCGCGTCGTCCATGAAGTCGTGGATGATCAGGTCGGCGCCGGCGATGGCCCCCATCTCCTGGATGTCGATGCCGACGACGCGGCCGGTCTGGCCCTTGCCCGTTCCCAGGGCATTGACCCGCTCGACGCAGACCTGGGCCCAGCCGCCCGGTGCCGCGCCGAGATCGACGACCCGTTTGCCGGGGCCCAGAAAACCGAAACGGTCGTCCAGTTCGAGGAGCTTGAAGGCGGCCCGCGAGCGGTAGCCCAGGCGCTGCGCCTCGGCCACGTAGGGGTCGTTCAGTTGGCGCTGCAGCCAGCGGGTCGAGGAGGATTTGCGGCCCTTGGCCGTCTTCACCCGGGTCGTCAGGTTGCGCCCCGAGACCCGGGCACCGCGGCCCTTGCCCTTGCCTCCCCGTCGGTTCGGCGGCATCGGCGCTGCGAGGTCAGGCCACGAACGGGGCGGTCGGGGCGGATGCCGCCCCGGCCGAGGCCCCGTAGGTTGCGCCGCGGTCGGCCTCGATCATCTCGAGCAGCAGCCCCTCGCGGATGCCGCGGTCGGCGGCGCACAGGCGCCCCACCGGCCAGCGTTCGCAGATGGCGCGCAGGATGGCGCAACCCATCAGCATGAGGTCGGCGCGGTCCGGTCCGACGCAGGGGATCGAACGACGCTCCTCCATGTCCATCTCGGTCAGCCGTTCAGAGATGGCGCGGATGTTGTCGAAGGGGATGCTGAGGCCGTCAACCCGCGAGCGGTCGTAACGCTCGAGGCCGAGGCAGATGGCACCCAATGTGGTCACCGTACCCGAGGTGCCGATCATTCTGGCCTTGCCGGCGGCGACCGCCTCGCCGATGCCGTGTTCGGCGCAGAAGGGGTCGAGCAACTGGTCGATGCGCTCCAGGATCTCGTCGCAGGTGTGATCGGCCAGCATGCCTTCGCCGTATTCCTCGGCGAGGGTCACGACACCGGTCGGAAACGACAGGACACCAAGGGTACGGACCGGGCCGTCGGCCGGTGTATCGACCCACATGATCTCCGTGCTGCCGCCGCCGATGTCGAACAGCAACGCCTTCTCGTGGTCGGTGTCGAGAAGCGGCCGGCAGCCGGCCAGGGTCAGTTCCGCCTCGGTGGCTGGTGTCACCGTCTCGAAGGTGAGGCCGGTCTCGGCCTCGACCCGCTTGAGGAAATCGTCACCGTTGGCGGCGCGCCGGCAGGCCTCCGTGGCGATGCAGCGCGCGCGCTTGACGCCGTTGTCGCGGATCTTCCTGGAACAGACACGCAGCGCCGACAGGGTGCGGTCCATGGCGTCGGTGCCGAGGACCCCGGAGGCGGCGACCCCTTCGCCCAGGCGCACGATCCGGGAAAAGCCGTCGATCACCGTGAAGCCGTCGTCCGCCGCTTCGGCGATCAAGAGCCGGCAGTTGTTGGTGCCGAGATCGAGCGCCGCATAGGCGTCGCCGTTCCTTTTCCGTTTCTTGCGCCGCTGCCCCCACCGGCGGTGGCGATAGATATTGCGAACCAATCGTTAAACCCCCGTAACAACACCCCCCATCATAAATCCATTGGCGGATTGGGGCCAAGCGTCAGTTGGCGGTCTCCGCCGGAAAAGCGGCGGACCATGTCCAGCTCGGGCTTGTTAAAGGGTGACGGCCTGGAGTAAGTATACGCGCTCAACCGGATGGGGCGTGGCCAAGTGGTTAAGGCAACGGGTTCTGGCCCCGTGATCGTAGGTTCGACTCCTACCGCCCCAGCCAACGACAAAGCCCCGTTTTTCGGGGCCTTTTTGTTAAAGAGAATTTCCTGTTCCGGCCCTTGCCGCCGATAGGCAGGCGTCCCATTTGGCCGTATTATTAAGACGGCGTCGTGGTGATGCCGGGCAGGGGGGAACGATCATGCAACTGACGGACGACGAACTTCGCGCTTTCGAGACCGACGGCTACCTGTTCTTTCCGGGCCGCTTCACGGCCGCCGAGGCGGCGACGTTGCGGGACGCAGCGGACACTGTCTACGCCATGGAGCGCGACGAGGTGTGGCGCGAAAGCTCAGGCGCGCCGAGGACCGCCTTCGCCGCTCATACCTACAACGAGGGCTTCCGGCGCCTCGGCGCCCATCCGCGGTTGATCGAGCCGGTCATGCAGGTCCTCGGCGGGTCGGTCTACATGCACCAGTACAAGGTCAACGCCAAGGCCGCCTTCGATGGCGAGGTCTGGCAATGGCACCAGGACTACGGCACCTGGAAGCGCGACGACGACATGCCGGAGCCGCTGGCCATGAACATCGCCGTCTTCCTGGATGATGTGACGGCGGCCAACGGGCCCCTGCTATTCATTCCCGGCAGCCACGTGGAAGGCGTGCTCGACGCCGGCCACGACCTGGAGACGACGAGCTATCCCCTGTGGACGCTGGATCGCGAGACGGTGACCAAACTGGCCGAACGCGGCGGCTGCGTGGCACCGACCGGCCCGGCCGGCAGCGTGCTCCTGTTCTCGTCACTGCTGGTCCACGCCAGCCCGCCCAACATCTCGCCCTTCGGGCGGGTCATCGTCTACCTGTCGCTGTGCCGAACCGACAACCACATCCGGGCATTTAACCGGGAGGAATGGATCGCGCACCGCGACTTCACGGCGATCGAACCGCTTGCCGACGACTGCCTGGCCGAACTGGCGGCGGCCGACGCGGCGGAGTAGGGGCGGGCTAACCCCCTACTGGCACCACGCTCCCTGTTCGATCCAGCGCCCGAGCATCAGGATGTTGGGGTGGTTGCCCTCGGCGCCGGGGTCAAGGCCGGGCGGCATGCGGTTGCGGGTCAGGCGCGTGTAAAGCGGGCTCTGGTCCGAATCGAAAGGCACGACGATGGGGGTGCCGGGCTTGCCGTCCTTGCCACGGGTCTTGGAAAAGGCGCCCTTCATGATCGCCTCGTAGGACGTCAGGTTGACCTCGTTGAAGCTCGGCGGGTCGCGGAAGGACTGGTGGCACTCCGTGCACGGCACGTCGCCGCCGAAGACCTCGCCGTCGGCGAACATGGGCAGCACCGTCTTCTGGAAGTGCTCGTCGTCCTTGGCGCCGGCATCGATCCATTCCTTGACGGTCTCGATGGCTTCCGTGTTGACCGGATGGAAGAAGGGCACGCCCAGCGGCATGCGGTTGTCGCGCAGCATGTGGGTGAGCAGGCTGGCCTCGGGCTTGCCGGGCACGATCACCGGTTTCGGCGGCTCCTCGGTGGAACCGCGCAGGATACCCTCGCAGGACGACAGGTCGAGGCCGCGGTAGCTCTTGTCCGGCTCGTTCGAGCTGTGACAGACGATGCAGGCCGGGCCGTCGCCGAAGGCATTCGGCGTGCGCATCAGTGTGGCGATGTAGTCGTAGGTGATCGGGATGTCGCGCTGCAGGACCAGGGCCTCGACGACGGCGTTGTCGCCGTGGATGTTCAGCCTGCCGAGCTGCATGTCGAGATACATCTGGTGGGTGACGCTGTCGGGCGTCGGCTCCGGGGATTGGGCTTGCGCGAAGGCGTCCGGTGCCGCCAGGGCCAGGGCAAGGAAGAACACCGCCACGCCGGCGGTGCGTTTGAAGGTTTTCATCGATCGCCTCCTAATGGGACCGTTGGGCCGCACGCGTCCCCCGGCGCGTTGCGGCCGTTCGCTCAAACTCCGTGCCTAGCGCCGCGCGCCGGAACGCGCATTGATCGGTGTCATGGTCGGTTCGAAATAATCGCGAGCCCGTTGCTTGACGCCGGGCCGCATTGCGGTAAGACAGGGACACGAATTCAAAGCGGTAGGCAGGATCACCATGAGTGACGTGGAAACGGAAACCGAAGACGGCCCGAAGGACTTCATCCGCGACATCGTGCGCGCCGACGTCGATGGCGGGCGCACGGCCGACGTCATCACGCGGTTTCCGCCGGAGCCCAACGGCTATCTGCACATCGGCCACGCCAAGTCGATCTGCCTCAACTTCGGCGTCGCTGCCGAGTTCGGCGGGCGCTGCCACCTGCGCTTCGACGACACCAATCCGGTCAAGGAAGAGATGGAGTACATCGAGGCCATCAAGAAAGACGTCTCCTGGCTCGGCTTCGACTGGGGCGAGCACCTCTACTACGCGTCCGACTACTTCGAGACGCTCTATAACTGGGCCCGGCATCTGATCACCGAGGGCAAGGCTTACGTGGACGACCTGACCGCGGACGAGATCCGCGAGCACCGGGGCACGCTGACCGAGCCGGGGAAAGACAGCCCCTACCGCGACCGCGATCCGGCCGAAAGCCTGGAGCTCTTCGAGCGCATGAAGACGGGCGAATTCCCCGACGGCTCGCGGGTGCTCAGGGCCAAGATCGACATGGCTGCCGGCAACATCAACATGCGCGACCCGGTCATCTACCGCATCCTCCATACGGAGCATCCGCGCACCGGCGGGGAATGGTGCATCTACCCGACCTACGACTTCGCCCACGGCCAGTCGGACGCCATCGAGGGCATCACGCATTCCATCTGCACGCTCGAGTTCGAGGACCACCGGCCGCTCTACGACTGGCTGGTCGAAAATCTCCCCGTACCCTCGAGGCCGAGACAGTACGAATTCGCCCGGCTCAACCTCACATACACCGTGCTTTCCAAACGCCGCCTCATCCAGCTCGTCGACGAGGGGCACGTCAAGGGCTGGGACGACCCCCGCATGCCGACCATCTCGGGCATGCGAAGGCGCGGCATCCCGCCCGAGGCCTTGCGCGATTTCGCCGGGCGCATCGGCGTCACCAAGTCGGACAGCACGGTGGAGATCTCGTACCTGGATCATTGCGTGCGCGATTACCTGAACAAGGCGGCGCTCCGCCGCATGGCCGTGCTCGACCCCCTCAAGGTCGTCATCGAGAACTATCCCGAAGACCAGGTCGACGAGCTCGAGGCCGTCAACAACCCGGAGGACGAGGCGGCGGGCACGCGCAAGGTCATGTTTTCCCGCGAGCTCTACATCGAACGCTCCGACTTCATGGAGGACCCGCCGAGGAAGTTCTTCCGCCTGGGTCCCGGCCGCGAGGTGCGGCTCCGCTACGCCTACTTCGTCACCTGCACCGACGTCATCAAGGACGACGCCGGAAACGTCGTCGAACTGCGCTGCACCTACGACCCGGCCAGCCGCGGCGGCAACTCGCCCGACGGCCGCAAGGTCAAGGGGACGCTTCATTGGGTGTCGGCCACACACGGCCTCGACGCCGAGGTCCGGCTCTACGACCACCTGTTCAACCGCCCCGACCCCGGGGCCGACGGCGACTACCTCGCCGACCTCAACCCGGACTCGTTGGAGGTCCTGACCGGCTGCAAGGTCGAGCCGGCGCTCGCCAACACGGCGGCCGGCGAGACGGTACAGTTCGAACGCACCGGCTATTTCTGCGCCGACCCGGACGGCACGGCGGAGACGCCGGTGTTCAACCGCACCGTGGGGCTGAGGGATACCTGGGCGAAGATCCAGGCTAAGGGGTGAGATTCCGCCCGCCGGGGCCAGAACAAGTCCGTCGATTGCTCCTCATCGTCGTGGCCGGGCTTGACCCGGCCATCCACGCTTCTCCGCATCAAAGTGCGTGTCGAAACACGTGGGTACGCGGGTCAAGCCCGCGCACGACGGGGTAGTTGATTACGATTGGTCTTTCGAACCCTGCGTCCTATCGAGAAGCTCAAGATAAGCAACCGCACTTTTCCAACTCCGGTAGGTTCGGCCTTTTACGGTGAACGTGCCGTCATCGTTCTTCGAAATGAGTGGCGACAGGCTATCGGGAACGGGCTCAACCACGGGCGAAACCGATTTCAGCGTCACTTTCCAGTTTTCAAAAGTCTCCCTCATAATGAGAAAGCTGACCAGGATCGAGCAAGTCAACGCGACGACGAAGCCAACCAGCCAACCGAACTCTTCCAGCCCTGGAATCTCAAGCGACGAGCCGAACCGCATGCCCATCATGGCCAACAAGAGGCCGCCAATCGACAAGAAGTCTTCGAGACCTGTGGTCGGCTCGTCCGGCATGTATTCCGTCGCGCAGGTTGGGCATGCAACGGGTTTCCGCAAAAACAAAAATAGCCACTTCTTGCGCGCTTCAGTGATATTCACCGGCGCGCCACAGTTCGGGCAAAGGGCGTCCTTTATCGCGACTTTCAGCGATACGCCAGTTGTCTGGGCATTACTATAGATTGGCCCTTGCGTGTGTCCCGCGTCTTAACCGGTAACGAGAAGTCTCTCCGGCAATTCTCGCAACCTAGAGCAGATTCGATTTAATCGAGGTCATATCCTGCTGCGGCAAAGTAGTTGATG
>Ga0066187_1000683_pt1 | contig 11049 bp, 5 predicted proteins | sample WorMetexBAHAMAS1_FD_58706 | JGI IMG/M metagenome (GOLD analysis project Ga0066187, IMG submission 58706) | Marine gutless worms symbiont microbial communities from Max Planck institute for Marine Microbiology, Germany - Inanidrilus exumae... | ecosystem: Host-associated > Annelida > Digestive...
GCCTAGTATCAGGTTCATTATAATCAAAAATTGGGGGAACCCATCCGGCCATCTTGGGGGAAGGAATGCACCATGGCCTGTGGGGGGATAGACGCCCCTAGAGTCAACCCTGTAATCGGCATCTCGATCGGTTTAGTCGTTTTCGCGGGGCTCAAGAACGTGATCGACAGACACACACGCAGACAGACCACGCTACTCCGTCTGTAGCAATAGGCCGCATATAGCTATCGCTGCGATACTACCTAAAATGAAAAAGAACAACAAAAATTCTACACAGTAGCGCAATCCGATGGTCACCGAGTCAACAAGATGCCGCTGTATTCCTGTCCCTAACTTCGACATAGGCTGACCACCGTACAAAATTCTTTATCCACGAAACTCTGCTGCGGTAAATTTGTAATAAAATTATCACTAAAATATCCTGTCTCGCCATACCTGAAACTTGTCGCTGCACTACCTTGTAAAATATTTATCACGTTTTAAACTCACAGTGGCCACTGGTTAGGTTTTTTGGTGCTACCGCGTGTATGTCGGCATAAAGAAAGCAACTTCAATTTACATCATAATTACCCGCGCGACGCCACGTTAGCGCGGTATATGCTGTCATTGCGTGTCTGTCTGTCCGTCTGTCTGTGACAAGCCGGTATTGTATCAAAACAGGTAAACGTAAAAGGTAAAGGCTTTCCGTACTCGTTACCAAGCGTTGGGCCCGGAGCTGATCCCGGTGTACTGGCAGTCACCCCGCAGATGAGTTAAGTCATCCACCCGGCGGTAGGCTGCCATTACTTTCTGCCAGGCCTGCGGCCGGCTAAACGTAGCATATCAAAACAACGCTGCACCATAGTTCAGGACTCTAGTTTTATGATGCAAAAGATCTGTACGAAATTTCGATGCGATCACTCCAACTGGGGCGCCAAATGCAGACGGGGTAGGTAAAAATGCATTTTTCGACCGGTGGAGAAGTCTGCGGCGAAAATTTGTGTCCATACGCCACGGTGGTCCGCGTCCACGACGGTGCGCTGGTTGAGGAATAAGTTGGGTCATCAACAACTTTGGTGGTAGTCGAAGTTTGTTGATCACAGTTACGGTTGGCTGTATGGAAGTCTGTTGACGACACGCACGGTCACTTCAGTGTTACATGTATGTGACGCGGAGCGTACATGCTCGCTGAAAGTTACGTACTACAATGATGCGTGTACATTGTACAATACTTAGCAGGTATCAGGAAAAAATTTGGCAGTTGCTGAAAGTGCTCCTCAGCAGCAGGCCAACGTTTCAACCGATACAGAGCGTCGCGCAGGTGTTTCTGTGATAGCTGAGCTTCTTGTAAGTTAAAATGTTGATCTGGATTTTCCGAGGTGGCATCGAAGACGGTGCCACTTTGTCAACGCCCGTATCATATTAATTTTTGATTTTTTTACGCTAGAACACCTGGGTATTCGCTAAAGTAGCTGTGAACAATACTAAACGATCTCGTACGCATAATGCGAACACGCAGATCATAGTGTGCATTCATGGTAGATGACCCCAATATGAACCTAAGCTTGACTATCATCTTTGAAGAAAGACCAGAGTAATGCGCTGCAGATGAAATACATCACCTGTGGGACAACCAGCCGTGAATAATAGTCTCTCGAGATACCTGCAACGAGGTAAGCGCTTAACCAAACAGTCTGTTGTCGTAGCTCGGTCCCATCGTCTCGACGGGCTCCCTTCCCCGCTGCAGCGCCGCGCGCGCGGTCGGATGCCGTCTGCTCCGGTACTCTTCTTTCTTGCTAGATGGGTTCGTACCCGGTGCGGTCGCACACGGCCGCGGTTCGTCGACGAGACGCGGGCGGGGTCAGTTCTGCTGACCCGCGTGCACGCAGGTTCCGACGCCGACGACCGTCCCGGGGCTCAGTACACACTTCGCCGGCCGACAAGTGGTCAATTTGCCGCGATTCGAAGCGACTTCGGCTCGACTAGATGTTCAAACGGACGACCCGCGGGGTGACCCATCCGCGCGCGCCGTACCGGAGTCCTTCTGTTCATGCCGAACTGTCGAAACCACGTCTCGCCGAATCAAAACATCTAATCATTCGCGACCGCGAAAATACAGGCGACGGTGAGCAAACGGTAGACGCGTGTTATTAGCACGAACTGTTACGTCTCGACTGAAAGCCGGCCAAGAAAGTGATGACAGATGCTGGCTGAATCAAATCCATTTTCAAACCGTATATTTACTTTACAGTAAAAGTTAGTTGCTTGTCCTGTCCTGTATACGTCAAACATTCCGTGAACTTGAAAGTTGTGGTTATAGGGCCTGATTTGATTTTCGCGGGTAATGGAAGGCGGCGACTGACATAATAGCCTAGTCTCTGAGTGAAGTGAAGGCCTATTGTCCGATACGACTGTGGAAAGACTGCGTGCATTTGGAATTACGAACATTTGTTAAGAATGATTATATAGGGTGAAGTGACGTCACGGTAATCTATGGTCACAATACGATCTCCATGTTGTAGGGCATGATGTTGTAATTTCCATATCTTTATTTCACCAGAATAAATATATCCGGTAGCTACGTAGCAAAAAAACGAAAAATAATAAGTTAGTGATGCACGACAGTATGCAGTATGACCCGATCCAAGGTCAAGGTCTAGGTCACGAGCCCTTGAAATTTGATAATCCTTCCATTTTTAAAAGTTATCTTCTCCGCCATTTACAACGGGACCTGGCAACTGACCACTGATTCTTACACTAGGGCACAATATCTAAATTTGGTCGGGCGAATTTTTGATATTTGACCTAGTTTTTGTGAAATTGACAGAAAGAGTCGACCGTCAGTCCCGTACGGGGCTAATTTATTCGTTATTAGCCCGTCCGCCATAGCGATGCCGCCGGTGGGTTTATGTTTTGCTTATGCTATTTTTCTGTTTTAATGTCGCCATTCTCATGGACTTCACGGACTTTTGCCCGCACCGTTTCTTCTGAGCTAATCGTTTTTTTTCGTTTTTAATTTTTCCTTATTTTTGTTTCTATGCCGTGCATTAGACTAAGCTGGCCATATCGTTAGCTTTTAGCGCACGTCAATAATCGTATCGCATCGTATCATTCTTGAATTTATCCCCAACAGAAGGTACTCAGTAGAGCGCATACATCCACCACAGTGTCGTTGCTGACAAACAGCGAGTGCGCTAACCCTAATCCTAACTCCCAACCGTGACCCTAACCTTCCGCAATTTCATCAACTCTCAATCACTGGTCCATACTTTCGCCCAAAATTTCACGAAAATCCACCCATAACTTTTTGTCGCCCTGCTGACAAAAGTAAAGAGACAGACAAACAGACAAGCATGAGTTAAAACATTACCACAGCGGCAGCAGTAACAGCAGTGCTCGACTAACTCTCTATCTCGATTTAGGAAAAGAAACATGCACACTGCGCGACAAAGGACAATATCGCATTTGTCGTCACAAGGTAACTCATAAAACACAACCGTGTCGAATGGCGGAAGCAATACATTACATTAGGACGGTGGAAGGCAAACCGAATGGTCATTACATTCAATATATTGTGGTCATTGTGTGACCAAGTGGCCAAGTGGTCAGTCGCAGCGGAAAGCATATGGACGCGGTAGTATCGTACGCTGTCATTAGTTCTGACCACCGCCGCCGCCGCCGCTACGGTCTCGCACTCAGACGGTCGGCTGGAACAGTTTGCTGCACGTCTGAGCGGCTAGTCGGTGAAGCATATCACGACGGCTCAAAAAACATCTGCCCTCCGCGTAGACGACGCCGGGCGCCAGCGGGCGGATCTTTGTGCCCTTCGGCGGTCGAACAAAGCGTCGCTGTCAGACGTCGTCGCGCGCGCGACCCGCGGTGACCGCGACGACGTGGCTACCGTGCACGTGCGAAAGCGACTCAAATGGACACGACTGGACATAGTATATAGACCGGCGGAATGCTAGCGATCACGCAATGTGCTGATAAAAGCTAGCATACAGAAATACAACTGTTGTGTGCTGCCAGCAGTACATGATGCACTGGCAGATGTCGCTGTACGTCAGAAAGACACGCGACGAAAGAAAAACATAAAGAAGACGACGAATGTTAATTACAGACACTACGGGCCAATTTACTTCCAACTGGCGCCAGATACGAATACAAATATTGGCTTCCTACAACTTCGACAGTCACACAGCGACAGATTTTGATAACTTTGACAGATGGTTGATGGTATGTTGATATGCCTAAATACTGATTGCAAATACTACCTGCCACATAACCTTTCTTATGTGTCGACATTGAAGGATAACGTAACTGCACATCTCGCTTGTGATACAGTTCAACTGATGAAACGACGAAGCCAATGATCAAAGGAGAACGGCTACGTGCACGCGAAAAGGCGGGATATCACTTTAACATCTGCTACAACCAAACTCGCTCTTTTTAGAGCCACCGGCTCTTTTCAGAGCCACCCGGCTACTGGCCACACGATCGGCGCTTTTTAGTCTTCCAATGAGAACTCGTTATGTCACTTGTGTACATTAGTCGGACATCTTTTACTGTAGGATAGACACACAAAAAAGGTTACTTAGATGGAAAATAGTACTTGCAGTCAGCATTGGAGGATCTTAGCATATCGTCTACTAAAATCAATATCAAAATCGACTGATATACATGGAAGTTATTCAGCAAGCCACAGACGACGCATTTGTGAGACATAGTATATAAGCGCAGAAAAACAAAGGCGACTCTTTCTTAAGGCCCGTTCACATCGCGGCGACAGAAATGGACTGAACTGCGATGGGAATGGGCCCTTAAACATCGCTGAGCCGAGTCTTCAACGCCACATAGCCACAATAATCATCTGCTAGGATGTCCCACGCTGGTTGGCAGGCTAATGATTAACACATGACAACTGAATAGAAACACGATATGCAAATATATCATACGACAGATCACATTGATGATACAATACGATCACGGAAATGCATAAGCATAGGCGTACTTTTAGGGGGACGGGGGGACGGACCCCCCACTTTATAAGTACACCAAGTCTGAAATTTTGCTTGGTCCCCCTCACTTTTCTGACCAAAGTTACGCCACTGTGCATAAGGCACTCGTATGCCAGTCTATTTTTGGTCACGGTTGGGAGTTAGGATTAGGGTTAGCGCACTCGCTGCATGTCTCAGAAAAAAAGATCCCCGACATTTTAGTTTCAACTTCAGCAAGAATTGTTGCATTTTAATGTTTTTTGGCAGTCACATGCTGCTTTGAATTTAGGCAATTAAAATTTGGTTTATTTCCTCACCTTACTGGTGCATCTGCGCTGCTTGAAAAAATACTAAAACACGGAATTGGCATCTTTTCATTAAGAAACTGTTATTAGTGCGATGCCAGACTTAACTAGTCGGTGCTTAATTTCTTCAATGCTGTCGACTCGCAACTCATACTTACGCTGCTGTATGAATTCATAAATCTTGTCTTCAATGGGTTTCAGCTCTTGGCTGTTGGCGGCATAGCTCAGAAGAAAAATATGAGTTTCGTACCGCAGCAGTTTGACATCTGCGACGTGTTTCATAGCATCTAACATAAATTTTGTTAAATAGTAGCCTTAACATATCCCAGAAATACTGTTTGTTCACTTCATGCTCCATGACAAAAGCTCCTTTTGACACAGCAACCGATATCATGCATGACAGACTTGTTTCGTAGCCTAAACATTAAATATGTGCATGGACGGAGTTTGGTTTAGAGGTTCTGGGAGGGGCGCTAGAACTAAAACATAACTTGAAAAATATTCACCAGTTAACTTCGCAAAATACGACATCATGCCGGTTGCCCTACAACATGGGGATCGTATCGTGACCATAGATTACTGTGACGTCACTTCACCCTATCTATAGCGGTATCACGCGACGCCATAAGTCCACCACTACAAAACCTGACACTACTAGTCCATCCAAATTTCACCGAAATCTGTTACAAGCTGCTTCTGGAGAGCTCTCATAACAGATGACAGAGACTGTAACAAAAAAATCAACACCAGTAGCCTGAAATAAATGTAATAAAATTTATTACTTATAAATGATAAATGAACGTGGTGTTTATTAGCATAAGCTTATATGTTCGATAGCAAACGTTTGTCCAATATGCTAAACAAGTGTCCAAAGTAATTAGACAACAGGCCGCATCGCCGACTTCTCACCCTCGCGGCTGCGAATAAATTCGTCCGATTTTAACTCCCATCTAATTCATGGTTCCTTGGGTGCGCACGAGTCGCCCCGCGAACAGCATCTCGCTCGGTTCAGCGGTTTTTGCACGGCTCATCCGAGTGCCCAACACAAGTACACAGACACTCAGACCACGCTACGTGCGACACATGTAGCAGCCACAGGCCGGCCGCATCTCATGCACCGCGTGCAGGCGATGCGTCTTAATAAAGCTGCGATATCATTTCGAAGCAACCGCACGTTAAAACTGCTTATTTTCCTATTGGTAGAACATAACGTTTTGCCGCATCGTGTATACGAGCGGGATTCGGGATGCTGATTTTGCAATAAAAGTCATCATCGTCATCAACTCATCGTCGCTGTTATCACGATTCATCGTTGGGGCGACGGTATTGAAGTGGTCCACGCATTCCACGGCGACTGGACAATGGAGACAGGGCGGGCGTCTAATTGTTGGCTTAATTCCGGCGGCGGCGGCGATGGAAATGACGGGATGACGGACAGCTAGGGCGGTGATGAGGGCGCGACGAGGCCAGACAGGTGCGCGGTCGTCATATCGCACTCTCGGCTGTCATCAGACCAACTCTGACTGACGGACTGACAGACAGACTGGACTGGGGCACGTAGTCCTGTGACTGGGGCACTGCGGCCACTCGCAATCTCGTGTCAAATCAACGACAGGTGTTTAGATACATAATACGGTCTATACACGCATGCCAATTGGCTTCGTTATGCGACGTAGACGACGGCAGTGCATGAATGCACTTTATTCGGCTGCCATGCATAGTTATTAGGCTAGGCTGTTTTAGACTGCACTGCCATCGTGAAGATAGGCTCTGATAACTGGCGGCATTATGCTGTTTTTGTCCAGTCTTATTTGCTCTTGTCAATCAATTCAATAGTTGGCCTAAATGAGTCGTAGCCCATACAATACGAATAACACGCGGAAATCGGCGTACATTGCTCGACAACCAGCAGTCGACGACGGAAAGCTGAATGTTGGACTGTTCATGTCGACTTTATTCACTACAAATATTTACTAAGCAAAACGCAAAGTAATAAGCAGTGTTAGCTAGGACCTACCAATTTGACGGCGGCAATTTAGGCAAAATTGGCTTATGCTGTGAATTCAAGCAAAATTCGTCAATTTGGTATATACGAGGAACAGAAAATAATGACTGAAAATCATGACGTAACCAGCGAATAAAAAAACAGAAACTAGAGGGCACTTGGTATAACCTCCGCCACGCCACCTTGAATTTTGCGGTGTCGTTAACGCAAGGCAAATGAGTTACCTACTTGCACTTTTAAAACTACAGCTTGCTTCATTTCCCATTAATAGTTGTGAATTCTTACATTATCCGCAAAGTATTCCAGTGTTTTTTTCGATTTGCCGGCTGTTAAGACCAGCGAGTATTCTATTCACCTTAACTTTGGGGGATTTTGAGAGATTGGGAGGCATTTTGCTGTATGTTGCATCTCCGAACTCTTCGTATAGATACTCTTTTTGGGAGGGTTTTCCCCTAAATATGCAACACACTTATTACTAACCAGCGCGTTTATCGTCTGCTGTCAGTGACGACATGGTGTTTTCGTACGAAATGACATAACTTTATTTATTACAGAAACCCATATACTATCTGTATGGTTTTGACTGTACTATAAAAATACTTTCCGACGATAGGTCATACTTTTGTTTTGCTTTTTAGTCTAACGACTAGAAAAGTTGCAACTGCTCAGAACAGTCTGGTATTTGTAATCATCCTGTATTCTCATTTATATTTACATTACGACAATTGTAGTCACAACACTTGGAACATTTATGAAAGCTGGATCAATACTTCGCCCCAGTAGGGGTGCGAAGTATTGTGATCAGCGACTCAGCGTGTCTGCATGTGTGTCTGTTTGTCTCTCTGTTTGACTGTGCGCTCGTACATCTCAAAAACCACACATTAAAACTTCACCAAATATTTTGTACATGTTTGGCCATGGCTCGGCCATCCTCTGACGGAAATGCAATATGTTATCTACTTCCGATGTTGTGGATGACGTCGCATTTTTGTATAATGGTGCCAATGGGTCAGAATCTAAGAAAACGCGTATGTCTCGTCCAGTTCTGCACTTTGGTATCGAAAGCGAAGTCTGCCGTCTCCGACTGCATCTTGTTCTGACGAAAATGTCGCCAACAAAAAACGGGAGTAATGTGTAAACACAATAGTCCATAATCTCGACAACAGTACTCCATAGAGTCGGTTCAAGAAAAGTTGAATTTAATCTGCTCTCCCATCCAATGACAACATCGTGGGTCAGAGGCAGGTGCTCGTTGTCATGGTAATCAGCGTGGCTGTCACGTGACTTACGAGATGATTGCTGTCGGCTATTCGACAAACAACGACCGTCGTCGATGTGCAGACACGCATCTGCGACGCATACCGCCCCGTGGGTCGGGGGCCCGACGTTGCCGTCACCTAGTCTGGGGCGACTTATCCCGCGAGCGGAGCGGTCGGTCGGCCGTGCGAGTGACCGCCCGGTCAGCGCGCCAAGCCAGCGCCGCGGGCTGTCAACGTATCAATCACGGACGGACTCGGCCGGGGCCTTTCCCGTCCGTCAATCAGCCAGGCAGCGTCCGGTCCGGTCCGATGACGAGGACGACTTCCCATGACCTCGGCATTCCGACAGACCGCCGCCGACGACGCGGCGACCGTCGGACGGACGGGTCAGAAAGATCGTCGGACGCGAATCACAATGACACTTCGCGTATGCGCGCTCAGAAGAAAGCGCGTCAAATCCGAGATCAGCGACCCCATCAACGTCAGCCTTCCAGGCCGGCTCTCTCCGTGGCGTCGCCCGCCCGGACCGCCTCAAATGAATTCCATAAATGTCGAGTGTAAATATATAGATTGATCTGCACCGCCGACAAACCGCGACCCTCGCGTACATCAAAGCCGGAAATCGTGTCCGGTCGTATTCAGTCTTAACGAACACACTCCACGCAAGCTGACGCACGTAATGCGTCCACTGCAGCGCGTTCGTTTTGGGACGTGCGGGAATGCTTCGGCTACGGTCTCTCAAAAATTTAAAAAATCAAACAGCGTTTTGCCTTTAAAATTGCGTGCACCGTTTACGCTCATTTCGTAATGCCGCTTCATGTCATGTCGCTTCATGTTTTGCTGTCGATGTTTCGTGAACAGATGTTGAGTCATCCAGCTCGCAACTCAACGCTGACATCACGACTTGGCATGTGAAATGACCAGAGCTCGTAACTGGAAAGTCGTTTTCCGTCTCACTTCCTAACGGATACCAAAAAACGACGGAAAGTTGACGATATTTACCAGTACCGGCCATCTTACCGTTGTCTCGTTAAACATGACGTCCAAAAGAACTAAACCGGTACAAGCAATAAGTACCGCGGGCTATATGTTCTGCTTGCGTTAATTTCTTTCTTTTCTAATGATCGTTCAAGCAAAGCGATCTCAGGATCTACTGGACCGATTTTTACCAAATTTCACCGCATGGTAGGTATTTGATCGCAGATTAACGATTTGCCTCCCTCCTTTATCCGGTGGCTCAAGGACTTTGCCATGGCAACCAATTTTAGGGTCAAAATAAGCAAAATCGGACTATTCACTTTTATTCGTAGCCCTGACATTCCCAAACAGATTGCAATATCACCAGTCTGATTTTTTTAAAAAGTTTACTTGTGACGATCTGGCTACACTGAGTGTACAATTGGTTAACTTTTGTCCAGTAACTCTAAGATGTACACCCCGTCGTTTCTTTCTGTAAAACAAACCTTTCAGACAAATTATCTCAGGATCCACCGAACCGATTTTCATCAAATTTTCACCATGTAGTATATGTATTTGATTGTAAATTACCGATTGGACACTCTTTTCCGATCGGTCAAGAGACGTTGTCATGGCAACCAATTTCATGGTTACAAATGGTCGCAATTCCGATTTCAACAGGTTCAACTGCGATGATCTGACTACATCGTGTAAACGTTTGGTGGACTTCGGTCCAGTAACTCCGGAGTTGAAGAAGGGCAAAGATGTACCCCCTCGTCGATCAGCAGTTTGGCTACGCGGCGCCACTGCTAGACCTTGTGGGGATTAGTACTGAGTTTTCTGGGCGACCACTACTCAATTTTATTTAACCTATACGCTAGAGGGCGTCACTGCTATGCCGCTCGGGCTACACGCAAGACTCTGCCACGCATTTCTACTTTCGAGAGTGGTTCTCGCTGAATTTTTAATATTTGTATGCTACTTTAACAACATTTTTAAAACAAAAGAAAGTCGCAAAAATTTAAAAAACGTTAAAACGTAAAAGTAACACACATTAAAAACGTAAAAATGTTTTTAATATCGGAGAATGCAATACGTAGGCCTAGAACGGACACTGATGGATTTAGCGCGCGAAGCGATTCCGTGACTATTCGTCGCAGAAATCAATTTCAGTTGAAGCGTCTTGGCGCCGCTGTACAGGTCACGTGGCCGCGCTGACCTCGCCCGCCGCCGACTGAATGGACTGGACAGTGGACACTGGTCAGTGACGCCGCCGGTCACGTCTGCCTGATTGTCGGTCGTCACTGAGTGACCGCTGACCAAGTCACGCCCCCTCATTCAACGCTCGACGCACTGTCGACAACCCTGTGACGTGTATCGTTAGTTGCAGTGATGCGCCCGTCCACCACATTTTGGCGGCAAAATACGCGCACGCTGATTATGGCCGCCGAAGGCAAGGGCATTATATTTTACCGCTGATTTTTTAGTAAATTCGTCAGCATAGATGAAAGACCAGCCATGGGATCTGAACCAAACTTGGCCAGTAG
>Ga0066187_1000686_pt1 | contig 11033 bp, 9 predicted proteins | sample WorMetexBAHAMAS1_FD_58706 | JGI IMG/M metagenome (GOLD analysis project Ga0066187, IMG submission 58706) | Marine gutless worms symbiont microbial communities from Max Planck institute for Marine Microbiology, Germany - Inanidrilus exumae... | ecosystem: Host-associated > Annelida > Digestive...
CATTGAACTGATAAATAGGTCTTGTGGTGGTTGGTTAGTTTCCACCCTGTTGTAGGTGCTTGTGTAATAACAAGTGAGCCTCCCCATCCTTTCCCACTTTGGGACGTCGTTGAACAAAAAGGCAACGAGGTCGGGAGGTTACTATATTGTTGGCCATCCTTAACCCGGCGGGAACTAAATTTCAATCCAAGACCTTGTCCCCGATATAGCCTATTTTTGTGCCGAAAGGGGACTTTAATCTCCCAACGAGCCATCCAACCTTGACTTCAGAGGGCTTATTGATTATATTACTAGGGGTCTTGATACCCAAAATAATGATACTTCCCATGCAACTTTTCCGGTGGTTTTCCAGCTCAAGGAACTTTGCTGTTTTTAGCTTTTTCATAGTACACGAGTAACGGTTATCATGCTCAAAAATTGTGCGCGTATGTAAGTGCATTAATACTTTTTTTCTGGATGCAGGAATTTGTTCAAGCTTTGTAGAGGTTGTGTATTATTGTAATATTTATGATGGTTCTCTACGTGCTTGTAAATAAGGACGTTTTGCTCAGAGTGGCTACTTAATTGTAGCTAGTTTTCAGTGTTAGTAGAGCCTTGTTTTGCAGTACTCTTTCCAAACAACCATTAGCTGAGTTGCTTTTATATTGTAGATGTACAGTTCAGTAGTTTGGTTCCTTTTCCACACTCCTCTAGATGTTCTTGTGAGTGGTGTGACATCGATGCACAGCAGGTTTACAGGTTCCACCGTTGGCTGTTCCGCTGTTATGTAGTCACCTTTGGCAAGTCATTCATGCAGCTTTCCTTTGCATTCTCTGATTCATTAGCTAAATATGGTGCAATACGTTTTTGTTTATTCCGTCTTTATACACTCGTTTTGATGTGACTTATTAGTAACACCTGCTGCAAATTGTATTTGCAACAGTGTTGATTGCTGCTTAGTTTTTATCGCATTTTTCGAAACTTAGTCAAATTTTTATGGCATGATATTTTGGTCACGCCTCTCACAATCCTTCAATAGTTACCCAAATATATGGTATCTTTGGAATGTATGAACATAGGCATTCCCAAGTTGTGAAGTAGATTGAAGATAGCCAATACTAACTGATGTTAAACTGTCCACAAGGGAGCGGGGCTGCTGAGAGTCCAGTATCGTGATGCTGTTGCATATCAAGCTTTACGTTGTGGAATCTTTCCCATTTTTTATTACTGCATGTGTTTAGCTGTTTTTGATTTATCATTTTGTTGAGTTTTAGACACAGACACATCTTTACTGCGGCTATTGTGAAACCCTTTGTTGCACAAAATTGTCTGCACTTATGGGCATAGGTTCTAAATTACATCAAAGTTAGTTAATTTTGAAAATTTTGTGGTGTGACGCGGCGGTAAATTGCTATATATATATACTGTTGTAATTCCATCTGTCTATGATGTCTGTAAGTCCTTTGGTATCTCCCATGTTCCATATATCCAGACCATTACAAACTACTCCTAGTCACTCTACTGACTGGTTCCAATCTCGGCAATTCTTGGTCATCCTTTTGTTCACATTAAACCCGTGCATCAGAGTAAATCAGAGCATCCATCTGTTGTCAGTCATCTCAGTTTTTTTCTAATTACTTTAGTAGACCACCATTAACTGAACAAAAAAATTTCAAATGACACCATGTGGTCACTCCACAATATTGAGCATCTTCTCTTGGTTTCCATTTGATACACGAATCATGAGAAATTGTTTGTTATACTTTCTGGAACATGTTTATCACCTCTGATATTACTTACTTATGTATCATATTATTAAGATATCTAGCGGGGTTATTACATTAAATCAGCCGTAGTCTTGTGTTGTTAAAGTTACGAATCATGGTCTGTATGAACTTGTCTCAACTAATTTCTACTATTTTGGCAGTCTTTTTGCAGCAGTATACAGACAATATTGTGATTCATTGCATTGTAGATTGAAGTTGGTACACAACCATTTTATGGTCATTATACAGGTGAACCTGTATTAACTGGCACCCCCCCCCCCAGTAAAGAACTGGAGGATTTTGTTGGAGTAGAATTTTACTGTTGGCAACGACCACAGTTGTATTGAGAAGATGCTATTCTTGGTGGTGTTTACGGATGCTTCTCTCTGTTGGTACTAAATGATTGCGGCTTATAGTTGCCGAGAAATCCATAATTAGTAGTAGCATATCTTATGGGCATTGTTCAGTAGCTTAAAAATGGTTGAAGACGTATAAGCTTATATGAGTGCATTTCACTGAGCATTTATTCTGTGTCTGCCTGGTGTCTGTTGTTACTGGCCCGCCTACACAGTGTAGGGGGCAGTATTGTTGTGCTCTCTGGTATCTGTCGTCGTAGTCTGTAACACTCCTTGGCAGCGCATATGCAATGTAACTCACCAGGGGACAGCACTCGACGGCGGGCCAGTAGTGTTACGTCCACTTAGGGCGACACCTTGTTTTTCTTGCATTCTTGTGAATCCTGCTGGTCGTGTCTACAGTTGTTGCTGCTGTAACGCTCAAGTGATGGCTTTTTATGTGTGTCGTATACCTGATCATTTTTGAGAGGACATCACACCAAGTTTACCTCTCTCGTTAGTTTTTGCACAAAGCTGTTGAACAGAAGATTATTCTCCACTAAAAATGCACATTTGGAGAAAGACTACGTACGGATCATGATTCATTATTACCATCTGCAGATAGTCATTTGTCAAACAACCGTCATAACCAGTTAGGCACAAGTATATGGAAGATGTGTATAGAATCAGGTCATTGTTGTAATATAGCCAACTGTAGTTGAGTTTTTAATATTTTAAAACTTTTTTGTTGTATTTCTTTTTGACTGTTTTGTTTGGTTTGTGATTGTCAGTTGGTTTCACAATTGAGTTGTGTTCTAATTTATCTACTGAAGTTATCACCTGGGTTGTTAGACACAGATCCAATGCATTGGCTTCACTGCTGTCTGTAAATTTTCCTGTATTGCTTGCCCCATGGGGGTCCCGGGGCTGTAAGTTAGTGGGTAAGTGTTTATGTAAATAAGTAAGTGACAAATCTATGAAGCGCCCAAACCACGATAGGCCCTTTCCATTTCCCGACTGGAGGTCGTGGGAGGCAACCAATCCTGGCTATAGTTTTTTGAAGGTTCATTTTATGTTATAGTAGATTTTGTTATGGATGCATGTTTGCTTTGTTGTTTTAGCTTTTCAGTACTTATCCAAGAGATTGGTTGGGAAGAACGTCTCCGAAATGACCTATTTTGTGTCCGGTGGGACGTAAAACCTTAACTCAATCAGTCCTGTATTGCTTGCTGCATTCACCCTGTCATTACTGCAGACGTTCGTGTTGTTCAGCAGTGATATCCAGCACTGACATTGGTCGTATTTTGCTTGCTTTGCTTGCCTAGTAATTGCACATTATCATGTACTTCTTCAGGACAGTATGGATCTGGTATTATTATTTCACGAGTGCTGTAGTCGACACAGAATTCGGCCAGTTGACAGCATCTTCTTCGGCAATGTAGAATCATTAGCCCGCCTTCGAACTTGGTTTACAGGCAGTGTGGTTTGTGGATCTGATAATGAGGAGTTACATGTTGCCTAGTGATTTCCTTACTGCTGTCTTAATCTATTGTTTCAGAAGTTTGGGATTATTTCCAGTAAGTGCAACCTACAACCTCGCATCTTTTTCTTGCATTCATTATTAATGTGTCATATAGGCATATGCAGTTGTACTTGTATGTCAAAAACACCACCGAACTACACTATTAAATATGCTGAATGTCTTATAGTGTGTAAATAAATGCATTTTATAATGTGTGAGTTAAACCTCAAATATGATGATTTCAAGCTCAGTTGTACTTAAACTGAAATCTCTACTTACTTAGATATATACAGCTCTTGATTGTGTGAAGAGATGTACATGTCATTTGGTGTTCACAGCATTACAGCTGTGTGTGTGTGTGATTTTTTCAGGTATTGTTCCCGGTGACTAATATTTGTATGAATTTCCTCTGTGTAAAATCTATCCGCTGGCGTGAGCCCGTATAATTTCACATAATTCAGAGAATTCACAGAAGTCAGTGTGTGTACCTGCAACTGTCATTTTTCTAATGTATTTTTAGCAACCTCATCAAACTTTGCACATAATTTCAATGTAGGTTGAAAATGTCATTCTTTAGAAAATGCTTTACTACCTTGTAATCATCTGTTCCTCTAGTGACCGTATGTCACGCAGAGCCTGTTGGCAGTCGTTAAAGTACTTTTTGCATGCTTGTGTATATTATAATAAACATCTGTTATTATACACGGTTTAAATCTCATGTCACCGATCTCGCTACATAATTGACCTGTACTTGCGTTAAAACTGTGGTGTGTCCATGGGTGGAGCCAAAGTTTGGTATCTGGGCGCCTGTCTGAGCAAGCAAGGTATAAGGGAGTTCTGGGGTGTACTACAACCATATGATGTGTACGTATGAAACCAACCATAAAACCCATTTCCAAAAATACACAAAAATTGACCCCTTACCTTACCAGTAACTGCATGTTATCCGTATGTGTTAACTCTGAGCATTGTTTGTCGATTTAATGTTGTTTAGATTAGCCTTTGCTATTTTTATGGTCACCATGTGGCATGTTGCCATATGGATGTGTAGTTAGAGGTCCAGTTTTTGTAAGTTCCTAAAAATTGTCTTGCGTTTTTACTGCGCGGTATTAGCCACCATCATTATGTATCTGTCCGTCACACTGAGGTTCACGGAAACGTACGTGATAGCCAAGGGATTCTAGTTTTCTGAAGCCAACAGTCGTTGGTGGGCGACCCCCCGAATCCCCCTTAACTTTATGCTCAGAGTGACCCACCCCCCTTTCTAACATAATGATTTCAATCAATATCCACTCATAGCACCTTAACCGTGAGAGCTGGTAAAAAAAGTTCAATTAGCACTAATAGGAAGTTTAACACACTACCCAATTAGCCGCAGATGAACCATATGTTACCCTTAAGTCTCCCAAAGGGTGGCACAAAACGTGATTTTGCTGTTTTGTCAGTAAAATTCACCTTCTGTCGACAGAGGTCTGCTACAAAGTTCTTAGTTTGAAAGCTTCCAGCAGCAAGTTTGTAGCTACATCAGTCCCCTATCTAATGGTCCATAGAGGGATTGCGGGCGACATCCCCATCTACATAAAATTTGTGAGTGACCCATCTCTTCAGAAAACGCCGATTTTGACAGATTTCGCTTGTCGCTTAAAATTTTGCCGTGATACAGTGCGTTGCGCAGGTTTGTCAGCGACAGCTGAGCTGCTTGTCCTAAGAACTTTTGTGCATTGTGAATAAACTCTTACACCTGAGTTGAACTTACAAATCTTGAGGTAGAGAATTGGGATTTTGCAAAATATTTTCAGTCTTTGAGTCAGTGTGCAATGCAGCTGTTAAACTGCATGCAGAGTATCAATTTCATGTACAAGCCATACAGCTGGTGACTACTGTGGTCAACTGTTGTGGTGTGCTGCAATTGCAGGTGTAAAATTTCATAAATTTTGTCAGGAAAATTTCAATGAAAAATTTCAGTATGTGGAATAAAACACAAACGTAACAAATTAAAGTATGTGAAGTCTCTATTAATTATTATGTCAATATAGCTACGGTGATTTCCCTTTGACTGTGACAGTGTCTACCTGCAATGAGACATATTATAACTTGCGAAAAAAGCAGTTTGTTATTTTAATGAAAATTTCATGAAATGTTGTTTTGAAAATTTTCCGCAATTTCATGTAATTTTTGAAACTTTCAAACACGAAATTTTCAACTCACATCTCTAGCTGCAATGCAATAATAACATATCATCTGATGCTGTGTTTTGTGCTTAAAATACAGACACAGAGCACAGAGTCGTTATAGTTCCTAAATTCGCCTACACAGTGCATTAGTAGCATTTTCAGATTACACTCCCTTCACACACACACACTAAGCCATTTCAAGTTGAACCAAGGTTGGCTGGATTCCCACTGATTCCACGAGGTGATTGTTGTTATACTGTTTCACAATGAGCCCTTCTTGTTGCCTACCAGGAGAATCAGTCAATGGACAATAGTGACTGGTCCTTTCTCCATAGTACTGTGCTGTCCAGCTTGTAGCCCACAGTCGGATTCTCAGTCACCCGCCAAGGCCACAGAAAATTATAAAGTTGTACTTGCATAGTTTACTATAAAAGTGCAAAATACAATTTCAGTAGTTCTGGCTTAAGCATGTGTATCGCAGCAAATTTCAAGGTATGTAATGACCAGATGTATGGTGACATTTACATCTGTGAAGCTGGGTAAAAATGCATAACTCTGACTGATGAGCATTTGTAAGGCCTATTGACACCAACGGACAAATAAAAAACATGTTTGCTTCCAATCCCAACCGTCTCACGGACACTTAAATCACGGATCAATGTCAAAGCTGATGGTGATTATGGTGAGTTGTAAATCTGTGAAACTTTGTAATCAATCATGCAAATTATTAGACAATCCAGCAACCTATATCGGTTCTGATTTCATGTTGGTATACCGTGCTGAGGACAAAACAACATGCATTCTGTTATTTAATACACACTGTGTACATCGCAAACCAGGCAGATACTACAACGAGCTGATGTTGTTCTCGTGCATAAAGGTGGACATGGTGTATACAGTACAACACACTACAAGGTTGGCTGGCCATTGTTTAATAGCATTACGTGCAACAACAAGAGTAACAATGTAATTATTATATCAGTGAATGAATGAGTAGTATTAATATCCCACTTAACATGATGCTGATTTCAAAATGGCTTTGGAATCGACCTTTGTCCATTGTCTAAATAAGTCGGCAAATTTGGATGGGTCTTTTCTGGGGGAAGCCCGGGAGGGGGTGGGCCAATAGTCTATGATACTAACAAATCAAACCTATACCAACAAAGACAAATGCCAAAAAATCTCAGAACAACAAAGCCCGTTCTAATCCTGATTTAGCTGCCTCTTACACCATCTGGGGTCTGGACACCACCAGGGCCATCATGAACAACAGTTATACATAAAACATATAATGCTACTGCAGATATATAATAAATTAACTATTTACTATAATTTAATCAAGTGCACCACTCTTGTGGGGCCACAATTGTCAGAACTGCACCAAATTATTGACCCATGTAATTCACAAACTAGCAGAATAAACATGTTCTTAATGCCGTCTTTGCACAACTGACAGATTATGTGAGTGAAGATGTTATAATACCAAAACGTGTTAGCTGTTACGTGAAAATAGAAAAACACGAATTGGTTGAGTTTTTTTCATAGCATGCGACTAGAGGACAACGCGAAACACTGCACATGACAATGTGATGGATCTGCTCACCCTGCTTGTACCATTCATCAATTCAACGACAGAACATGCTATTCAGCGGTAATATATGCTGAAGTGTAAAACACAAACTGGGTGTTATATCCATCAAACTCTTGTACCCATGTCAGACTACAATTAAACTGCCCATTACAGCTGCAGTGCAGATACATGCTCCACGCAAAATTAGAAATGTATATAATAAATGTACATAAGAGAGAAGAAAACTGTTCATATCCTTAGTTAGTAACAATTACATGAATCCATAGCATTTAAATCTAGTCAACGACTGCAGCCGAAAGAATTTATGTCCCCAAATACGCATGGTTGGTACAGGAAGTATGTACTTGCAGTTGGTTGGGCACAGAGTCATACAAAGAATAAATATAAGTGAAAGCAACTGCATAAGCAGGTTTTATTTGAACACTAACGCACAGCGGCCATTGCAGCTAAGGCTCCTAAGCCGACAAATGTATACAGAAGTCCGTGCCATAATGCTCCTTCGGGGTCTTCCCGATCTGTGAAAAACTGGTCCATTACATCCTACACAATCACATCATCACAGTTAAATTTACTGGCAGAAATAATATCAGCTGAAACAAGTCAATCGTACATAGCGGACTTCACCCCCTTCACCGGAAGAAGATTGAGCCACGGCTGTAGGCAGCATTAGTGCTGTAACTATTTTAAAGCGAAATCTCGATTTTTCTAAAATTTAATCAGAATCGCAATTTTGTATAACCAAATCGACGATTTTTTTCACGTACCGACGATGACACCTGGCAGTCCCGGCTGCTTACTGACAGCCAACGTACTGATACGCGGCCATGCTACAGTCTTCAGGCGAGGCGGTGGATTATGATTGTTAGCAGAGATTTGGGTGCAGCCGACAGCACCACGGACGGGGCGTTGTGTTGCAACTTGCACACCCGTGTGAGGCTGGCGCCTGAATGGACCGTTATTAGCGAACGATCGTCACTTTTCTTACCTGAAAATTAGTGTGGCCCCCCGATACTGTAATCGGATATACGACCAGTCTTTCGACATTTTCCACATAGCACCGAGGACCTTATTTCAGCATTCTACATGACGTTAACGTGCTTCACTCCGCCACTCACCCAACGTCACTGTGGCAGCCATGCTCACTGCCACCATACCCCCCACTGCTGGGGTTCGTCTCCGGGACACATCAAAGGCGGGGTATGAATCGTCCGCACACCGGGAGAGGGAGGAATCACCAACGGCCGCCAACGCCCCTGGATGTTCAGGCAGATGGGCATAAACTCAGGCCTATTCAATGCAGTCTATCACCAGTAGGAAAATCGAAATCGAATCGATGATTTCCCCCCCCCCCAAAAAATCAGTGGAAATTGATCATTGATTAAAAAACAGAATCGACACAGCACTAGGCATCATGCACCAAAAATTTGGTAAAGATCATTATTGTGGCAATAATTTGCAAGGCAATGAATGCATCCTTTGTTACACCATGCTTCAGATAACCACAGTCCATTATAAACCTTTCAACAAATTTCTAAACTTTGGTATATTTGCAGATGGACCATTATAATTCTCAGTGGCTCAATTCTCTGGTAGCAATAGATATCGCGATGTGCATTTCGGTATTCTTCCCATTAATCATCAAATTTCTCTTTTACTTCAGTTTGCATGTAAGTTCAAAATAGTCAAAATTATGCCCTTTAACAAAGGGAAATTGAATTCTGTCCCACTTTATGGTAAATAAGTAAATTTAAGCAAAATCAGTCCTTCGTAGCAAAATTCATACTGCTATACAGCCCATTATACAAAAAAAAACATGATGTTATCCACAAAACCAGAAGTATATAACGTATCGCAACGACACCAGAGGACCGAGCCACAGCCAGAGGCAACATGCACAAAGAATTTGGTAAAGATTGTGCGTGTGGTTCCAGAGATATTCTCGCAAACAGACAGACACACACACACACACACTCATCACAATACTTGCACACCCCTTACAGGAGCGAAGTAACAACTGCAAGTGTCATTCATGTATATCACAGCATTACAAACTCTGACTGAATGCAGTTTGTTCAATGGCAAAAACTACATAACATCCTCTCACAGTTGCCCAGGAATGCCATCAGCAAAGACATGCCAAATCCAGTAGCATTTCAGAGAAGCAATGGCGATATCACATGGTGAAAATGGATGCAGGCCTCAAAGGCCTCCATATCCAACAAATAACTTCAAAATGTGACTTTATTAATATTCAAAAATAACTATGTTGTAATTGTATGGTTTTCAATGCCGTGGGTATCAGCTACATAATCATACAGTACTTCCGGATTAGACCAAAACTTATCCAGATGATTTTTAAAGGTATTAACAATTTTCAATAGAAACCACATTAGAGACAAATTGCTCCACATGGGAATTGCATGGTTAGAAAAATAGTATTTCCTTAGGTCATAATAACAATGATGCTGAATGAGTTCGTACTGGTTACCTATAGTCATAATTATGTCATCTGATAATTGCACAAAGTCAAAATGAAGAATACAATACATGTGATTGTACACACCTTTAATTATCTAAATAGTTCTATTATGTCTCCACAGTATCGTTATTTAAGCACTGGTTTTAAAACATCACATAAAGCTTCATCTACTTCAGATAATGATGACTTGTAGTCTACTCCCAGATCCTTAACCTTAATCTCTGATACTTCTTCCAGTGTTAGTAACATAATTACGAACTACAAGAATTCAGCACCTTATCTTCTTTCATTTTCTGTAAATGAAGTTTTAAGCTTCAACAAAATTATATTGTGCTGTTCACCATATTTGTGTAAGTAAGTGCAATGACACATGAGCGACTTTATCGCGCGATATTTCGCGCAATTGTATCACACGAAAAGTTGCAACTGCAACTGCGCCAATAAGTTGCATGACATGCCATAACACATGACTCATATTATCTCTGGTGATGGCACGATACGGCCGCGGGGGAAAACGATGGATATGATACAATACTGCACAAAATATCGTGATATGATATGATACAGTCCCAAGGCTCCGCCATATTTTATTGTATACACAAGTAGGCCTAAGGTCAACAGTCTGAGATTAATGTAGCGTTCTCGCTGACACCTTCGCATGTGTTCAAACCCCACTGAAGGACGTCGACGGCATTCGAAGCCGAGGGACAGGACAGTATCAAAATCTAGCATTGATAGATTTCAGTAGCGTTCAAACTGACCTCGTTCACCATTCACCATGGTTGACCGTGACTGACGGCGGTCGCACACAGTCAAACGCTGTCGATGACACCACAACGTTCGAACGTCGTCCTCAGCATTCACATGCGTGCGAACATGGGGACAGCCTCAAAAATCAGCATTGCTAGATTTGAGTAGCATTCGCACTGACGTCTCTACCGCCGTCGACGACATTCGAACGTCAACACCGACGTTCGATACGTGTATTTTACCCGTATGAGCAAGAGCGGATGAGTGGTCGATGGAGTGAGCGAGAACGCTATACTGATATCTAGCAATAATAGATTTTTTAGACTGTACCCACATCAGCATGTCGTTGATAGAGATCGAACCAGAACTGTTTCTGATACTGTTCCGGTCCGGAACAACGTCGGTTCGGTCCGGTCTCGGAACATTTTTTGTTCCGG
>Ga0066187_1000687_pt1 | contig 11033 bp, 6 predicted proteins | sample WorMetexBAHAMAS1_FD_58706 | JGI IMG/M metagenome (GOLD analysis project Ga0066187, IMG submission 58706) | Marine gutless worms symbiont microbial communities from Max Planck institute for Marine Microbiology, Germany - Inanidrilus exumae... | ecosystem: Host-associated > Annelida > Digestive...
TCGACCTAAAAAGTGAATAAATAGACTACTTAGTAGGTTCTGTAAGGCACTGGGGTGTTCAAGTTCTTTTGATAGCAAATTAGCAACAGAGTTGAGGCTAGATAGAGAAACATAAAAAAGTAAATACTGTTTATGTTGTTGTTTGCTGAGTTCACTGAGGGCTTAAAGTATGGCATACAGTTCGGCAGTGTATACGGAAACTGAATTAGGCAGTTGTCCGATAATAATGTGGATTTTAAAACAATAGCAGTTGCGGTATGATTACTTCGTTTTGAGCCATATGTAAATATTGGGATATGTTGTGGATACTGACATTGTATTGCATTGCATTTACTTATGTAAATTCATATCTCACGCTCCCTCGCCACAGTGGACGGCCTATGAGGGCAGTAAGAGAGCTGTTTGGTCGAGCCAGGACAGATGTGCCAGGGATACATGATGATGAGATATATAGAATTACACTGGTACACTCTCTGAGTCACTCTAGACCATTCAGCCTTTCAGTTCTGCATGACACAGGTCTTCACTCTGTATCGTGCATAGGCCCAGTTGCCAGAGAAGTTTTCCCAGTGCTATTCTAGCCATGAGATTAAGCCAATAGGCTTTAATGTCAAGCCGGATTTGGGAACGACTGTCTAGGTCCCCCCCAACTGGGCAGGGGTTCCCCCAAAAAAGTCTGTGATATATTTACAAATAGTATATGCTAGATGTTTACAATTTAACACTGACTGTATTCACATAGGCTACATAATTAACACGTTTTGCCGTCGTTATTTTTAATGCATAATTAGACCCTAAATTAGTCCGATGATGGCAAGACAGACCACCATGAAAGACAACAAAACAAGACACAGGTAAGTGTTGACTTTGATGAGTTACCAGTTCTCCGACGAGTCTGGAAGGGCCTGAGGTAAGTGCAATAACACTGCTCCAGCAGTGTCTATAGATTTCCTTGCAGACACTGAAGGACCACCCATTAACCCAGTCAACCTGGAAACACAGCCATCAAACGTCTACGTGTGCACGATAGCCTAGCTGCATTGAATGCTGAACAGTAAGCAGTGTTCATCATCCCACTCAATATATAACGCGGCTGCATTCTCTATTGCTAAATTTAGCGGAGACATTTAGCCCATAAACTATAGTGACAGTAAATGTAGCTTATCCCCAAAGATTGGCTTCCAGAACATACAATGAAACAAAACAGTTAATGCAGCTAATCTACAAAATGGCGTTGGTTAGATTCAAGGTCCAGCAGCCTGCAAAGCTAGTCCACCTCAGTCGACACTTGCGCATCTGAAACTTTGTTCACAATAATGTGTGGCTGTCAGACTCAGATGCTCCTATGTTGTTTCAACCTTTCTACAGAACTGACTTCACCAAACATGCTTTCAGTCATTCAGCAACTGCTGCCAGGAACTCGTTCTGCAGGACAATACTTGAGAACACCTTACTAAGAGTATTTACATCAAGGCGAAATACTCATCCTTTCCATCTGGCCCACAACATCAGACAGTGATTACATAACCTGTGCTGCCCCTGCCTCTGAAGTTAAGACCTCATGGTGAGGTAGAAATATGTACATTATTATTATTATCATCATGACTGCCTGGAAAATGGAGAATAAAACGCAGGTGACGGTGTGGTGGCATAAGGCTCTTAGCCAACATGTGTCAGTAATCAATGGCAACTAACACCTACTGTCTGACAGCTTGTGCTTGTTTATTGCTAAATGCAGAAAAATCTCCTCAGCCAACAATAGCAAAATTTTGTAACTAAAAAGAGGTGTTCACTAAACTACAATAGCTACATTTAGCTAAATCTAATGACAGTGAATACGTCCCAAGTCAATATAATTATGCTTGCCATGTCTATCAGGTGTAATGTAATGGTCTGTCCCGTCAGCATACTCATCATGATTCACCAGGGAACACTGAGCAACATGCGATGCAGCCAGCATACATTGCAACCCAACTATAAGGACGACTGACATAATTGTTATCTCAAAGACAAGGTAGAGACTAGAGAAGGCACGTAAATATAACTAAGCCTCTATAAGCTTCAGATACATGACTGGGCACTGTTGTCATAGCAACAGCATCCAAACAGACATCAGCCCAGCGATACATAACCATCCAGCAAGCAGAAAGATGGTGCATTGGTGCAGCTACAGTTACATCTAATCTTCCGAGATGAAAACATGAGTTACATGTAACACAAGCACCATTTTAACAAATTCAAGGACTTCATACAATGTTACCTGCAGCGAATAGGTTGGCTAGTTCAAGTTTAACAGTGTCTTTGACACAATTTTGATACTATCACACCTTTAGTAGTAATTTATCGCACAAATTTATACTTCTGACAATGTCTACAATGCTTTTGTAAGTTAAGTGTTCAATAATGTGTAATAGCAATACCAAATATATGTAATACATATATCCATGTCGATAATGTTAAACATTCTGTCAGTATGTTTTATAGTAAGTTGGATTGTTAAAATTTAACAATGCTTTTAACACAAATTAGGTTATAGCATTATGATTTATCACAAAGACTGATACTTTTATTGTTTGCAAGGTGATGTCTCAATAGTGCACTGCTGTCAGGCACAGACAACAAAGAGAGAGAGCAGTGGACTGCAATGCATTCCATAAGAGGCCTGTGAAATACATCGGACATAACAAACCTGAACTCTCGGCATACCTGGGAGCAATATCTTTTGACTTTGTGCCTTTAGGACCTAAGCCGTGTCGGGCAAGCCAGCGGCGCGACAGTCGGCCGAGGCTACGCGTGCGCTTCAGAGGAGAGCTGTTGGCTAGCATTACATCATCATCATCATCATCTAGTTGTCTGCGTGCAGAACACAGCCACAACAGTCCGAGCCACATGCACTGCATGCCGCCGACCAATAACAAGCACCAGCATGCACATCACAACACCGTACAACTTCAAATATAATGCAATTTATTAACGACGTGTACAACGTGCACGCCAGGCTTTCAACCTCAACCTCGTCATGATGTCAATATTTAAAATAGACCAATATTCACTGTGTGCTTAGATTTATAACCAATGCAGATGCGATCGAGAAGCTACAGTGGTCATTGGTCATAGCTGGGGTATGAACATCCATGACAAATGCAGTGGCGCAGCACCCACATACAGAGTGCACCTCAAAGTGTGCATTATATTTGAAGTTTTACGGAACACTCACATATTCAACATGCATCTTTAACATGCATCATTCATTATCATTATAATCACAAACAGTGCCTCTTAATATCTTCACTGGAAGACATCAGGAGAACAATCACAGTGTCAGAATTACAAGAAAGACGAGCTAGTTTTCTCGTATATCTAACGAACGTGCAAGAATTATCAGCAAACTGCAAAAGAACCTAAGACAGGCTTGTTTCACGTGTCAACGTCAAAGAACGTTTGTGATCAAAGTTGAACGTGATCGAACGTTGAATTTAACTTCATAATCACAAATACAGCACAAAAGTCGCATACTGACTGACAGTTTTTGTTCCCTTATATGATGTAAACGTGATTTGTCAACAACGTTTTAAATACATGCGAACAGAAGACAGCAAGATAACTAACTGGCAACACACTATCAAGCAAGCCACAAACAAGAACAATTCTGCCAACTGCCATATTCAAAAAGAAAAAAAAATTTAGGAGGACTGAAATTAACATAAACAGCTTCAAATCAGGAAAAAATCAAACGTACATACTTCACACACCAAGCACAGCCGATTCAACATAAGTATTCACACACACACACACATATACTTGAAAAAGCAGCAGTCAACACTCAACAGACAACACAAATGGCACACAACAATCATACTCATTCAAAGCCGACGACTACAGTTGCAACAACGGCACTGATCTCATGCAAAGTGCAGCAGCATAGTGCTACGATTGACACAGCAACAGAAGCCTTTTAAAAATTACTTACAGGGTGGTGCAAAACTATGGGCCATCAGCCACTGTGTGTCAAACATCTGGCAAACATTTCACGAGGTAGTGTAGTAACATACTTAAGATGTGGCAGGATGTTCAATGATAACTTTATTATAAATGAACTGAGTTTCGAGGTAAGGAATTTTGAAAATTGGCCAGCATTCGGTAAAGTTATAGGCAACTGCGTAACGGCATCTTTTTGACGTGCAGCAGCCACTGGCCCATTGTTTATGTGCCACACTGTAGCATGCGGACATGGCATTTGATGGATGCAGCACCAACCTAACAACAATCCCGACATCACCGGCATCCTGTACGTCTCCAGTAGCTTTTGTCGGATCTCTGACGGTCTTTTTAGCATTCCGGTCCAGCCTTGTCGAGCTCTTTGTTCGCGTGAGATTCTGCCAAAACTCAGACGGCCGCGTGAACAACGTCTGCCAATCAGTGAATAGACACAACATTTGTGTTGTCATCTCGAGACACCAACAAAACCAGCATTTCCAAACATGTCACAAGAAACAGTCAATTCAACATTCACACTGTGTAAAACAGTGTGACTGGCACTGTCATATCAACAGCAAATCTTTGCATCTCTGACCTGCTAACTAAATACGGTGCTATACAAACATGACTCATACACATACATGTTTTTCCAAACTTCAAAATCTGATGCTGGAACTGAAGTCTGTGAAACTAATTTCGTCTGAGCTTATCTGAGTGTCTCACATGTAGAAACTGCAAAACACTCGCCACAATTTTTGATTGGCTGCTCGGCGGCGGCTTTACTGACTCCTCCGAGATTTCTGACGACACGCTGCCACGTCGCTCCCCGTCGCCTCGGCCCTGCTGCCACTTGTCTGGTGTATGGGTGTTCTGTTCTTCTGATGCTGTGCAACATCAGTAACCAACGACTCAGACAGGTCAGAATTTGGCCATTATTAGGCAGCAATTAGAGTTCAAATAATCTATAAAAAACAGATTGGATGAATTTAGTAAATTACATCAGCTGGGTCAGCTGATTCAGTACCCAATCCAGTAGTGAAGAACAGTGAGGAGTTGGACGACCAAAGTAGACATGCTGCCACACAGCAGCTGTACCATGCTGTGGGTGATGCTCGTGTCTATTATTGTCTCGTTATAAATCCATGTTTCCCACATTATGTCCCGTCCAACGCACAATGCTCAGTCCGGAGTTCTAAGGTTAGTTTACAAAGAGATCGCTCTTATTTTTGGGTTTCAGTAGCCCAAATGATCTCCAAAGTTGATTCAAAGTCACTGGTAATCACTGGTGTGTTAACACAGCAGTATATTGCAAAACAATTGCTAATTATTTTTTATATAGAATCTATATATGGCATCCCTGTCAAGGGTGACCCAGACCCTGTCAAATTCTTGTCAAGATCTTCATTATAAAAAGACTACGACAGAGGGGGTTACCAGACGTTGAACTGGGTCTCATTATATGTCTTGCTGTTTTGACTGAGTTGGTTGGTTGGAGTTTAACGGCGTTTTCAACACAATGTAGGTCATATTGTGCCTTTTAGGTAAAATTATATTGTTTTGACTGGGTTCACAAGCGTGACGAACAAATAGAGAGACAAAGAGTTATTATAACATATAGTGCACTTCATAATATCTTTGGATGGTGGTTTAAATGAATACAATTAAACGAACCCAATGCAGCCAGATCTATATCCTACATATTTATCACTCTAGTATTCTACAGTAAAATTTCACATATTACATGCAGTTACAGTCACTGAACTTATCACAGATAGTTCGACCACTGGCTCTCACTGATGACGCCAGCATACTCACTCGGCATATTGACTTGTGTCAGCATTATCTCCATGTCTTCCTCCAGCGGCCGGATCCGATGATATTTGTCAAACTCTTCTTTACTGCAGCCGACCGTGACAACGGTTGCATCGACCAGCTTGCCACTGTCCTGCGCGGCCTGTTACCACAACGTATCCACTTTTCATGAAGCATCACCACCATCAACACCTTTGTTTTGATGGACAATTTCCAGGCAAACCTCGGTTTACGTAGAAGGTCCCTTCAGTTTCCTTTCTCCACTTTTGTTCCAACAGTTAAACTGAAACACTGGGGGTAAGTGACAGAGACTTTTCAAACTCAAAATGATGACCCTGATCGGAAAAATCATCCAATATCTCTATCCTCTCTTCACCCATAAACAACTGATGAAAGAGGCGTGGCTCCCTTTATGCCAGTTTCTGACATCAGTATCCTTTCAAGTAGACAATTACACCAGTTGACAAAAATGCACTACTACTGCTGTTTGAACCATAGTTGTAAAAACATTTTAAATGTTGTTTTCTTTTTCAATAAAAACATTTTTACTGTTTTTTTTCCAATTCTTGAATGTTTTTTGAAATTTCTTCTGTAACATTTATATGTAATCAGTATCACTATATGTCATGATGTTAATTATAAAAATACAAGTTTACTCTTTTTACTTAGGTAATCATATTTCATATAATTTTGCAATTCACATAGAGAATCACAATTACTATGTACAATAAGAGGCCTGATAAGTCTCATAACTCAGTCTCAAACCGCAAATAACACAACTGATGTCAGACATGTTTTTATTCTATGTTTTTACTAAAGTACAAAAACGTTTTTGTTTTTTATTCTAAAATCTATGTTTTCACAATTATGGATTAAACCGGCCTGTTTACGATGTTCATTGTGGTTCAGAGACCCCAAAGGACCCCGTTAAGATCAAGCCAGATGCCCTTATCCTAATACCAATTGACATCATCAATGCAACGAAGACATCATCGCTCATTACATGTAGCCCAACATACCCAACAGTTATCTAACAACAACAGCTTTAGTCATGGCACAAAGTACATTTGCAGATGCTGGCTACAACAGGTGAACCCATTGCGTATGAGAATACCAGTTGTGTTCATATATGTAATAAAGTGTGCATACATGGCAACAAACGTAGGCTAACCACTAACTAACTAGCCTTCAAATGATAAAGTTCCGACTATTTATGTAAATGAACACTACCAGTCATAAGCCTTTCGTGGCCATGGGAGACATTCATAGTAGACATTCAGCACCACACTCATTAACACACTAATTCAGAAGCAGTCTGTTAATTACTATGTTCACGATCAGTCAGCAGCTCGTCTCTTACATAACAAGGTGTCGCCCTAACGGGACGTAACACTACTGGCCCGCCGTGGAGTGTCGGCGGCCCGCAGGCCCGCCGGCAGTGTTACAGACGACGACAGACGCTAGTGAGCAAAACAATACTGGCCCATTAGGCGGGCGGGCCAGTAATAATGTTTACCTTTTCGGTACGGAAGTGAAGTAGACGTTTGGTGTTGAAATGCATCACACAGAGATGCGGCTCCCAGATCGGCACCGGTGTCTTGCCGTCTGCAAACGAGATAGCCTCTCCATCACGACCCACCTCTGTATAACAGCCAATACACACGGACTGTTTTGTATCACTGAAGACGACAATGAACAAGCCATATGCCTCCAATGCGAGACAGCAATGCAAAATGTAGAAAATAGGGTGGTTTTGGGTGGTTAGGGCCTTAGGGGTCACTTAAGGTCACTCAAAACAGCAACATTCAACACAGTGCATACAAGTTCCTATCCTATTAGCCTTCCGTGTTAACCATGTCCCTATCTTGCATCGTTTCTAAGATACAGTGAAATAATGGTTGAAAATCGCACACTTTTGACCTACTCCACCTCTATTTGGCGCCCCAGAGTTCACCCTATTTGAATGTCGCCGAGATCTTTGACATCGGAAAACTAGAATCCATGGGCTATTGCAAAACGCTGATTGCGTGATCCTATAATTAATCGTTTTGGTAGAACTCCAACTTGTGACAGACAGAAACAGGACCACAGCATATACCGCGCTAGCATAGCGTCGCGCGGTGAAAACGGCTCAGGAGTGTATTTGTTCATCGTGCTTATTTATCAGTGGCTTGTACAGCTCTCGTGGACGTTGCGTGAAGCGGCGCCCTACAAATTTCATATTAAACTTGAACTTGTAGGGATCGAATGCTATTCCTGAGGCACAGACAGCCGACAAACGACAACGTGGGTGCCATCGCCGTCAAGGACATGATCGCCATTAGTCAAGCCGTGACTCAACAGCTATTCAGCGACACGGCGGTCAGAATTGCTGTCACACACACACACACACACACACGGCGAAGAAGGTAATCAGCGTAGTCGGCAGCCAGCTTATTGAAGACCTGTCGCCGTCGGCTACCGTGACGCCACGGGGACTAATTATCACGTGTGCCCGTATGTGACTACTGCGCAGTAGGGAAAGGCTGATCGGTTAAGGATTTTACGTCCCACTGGAGACGAAAATAGATCATTTCGGAGACGTTCTTTCCGAACTGCCAACAGTGCTGTCAAAATGCTTCCCCAGCATGCACCGCGTAAAGTTTTCTTTACTGGACAACAAGGAACTACAACCGACTGACTGTGTCAGGTTAATCGTAATTCAGCACCTTCTGCATCAACGTTTATGCGGATGCTGTCTCTGTACATAATCACGACCTTGTCTTGACCTTGATCCATCGGGCACCCATGAAGCACTGCCACTGCTTCATGGGTGCCCGATGGTTTCATTTTATTTTGGCCCAGTGCTGCACTGGGCCAAATAAAACCATCGCCGCCTGACCTAAGCTGCTGCTGCTGGCACGTCTTTCCAGCTGAGTTCCAGGTTTCCAGCTCCCACAGTAACTGTACATTAAGTACTTCTCCATGTTTGCCGTGGTCTCCCTGTCTCGTGGTCTCGACATCCTTCCATGCGCCACCAAGTCTTGTGGCTCTTTCTTACATGTTACACAGCCCAACCAACGGTGCCTCCTGCTTCTCAGGGTACGCGTACACAGACTTAATTTCAACATATCAGCTGTTGTTACCCGGCGTGGGGTAGGGCTAGGGCGTTCAATCGCGTCGTCTGTCTGTTTGACTGTCTGTTTGTCGGCCCTCTAAAATGAAAACGGCTACAGCTAGCAGCACCAAAATCGGTAGACATATAGTTATAGTACATGGTAGGACTTCGGCATGCATCGACCCGGAGTCAAAAGGTCAATGGTCAATTCCTAACCCTAACTGCCCGACGTGGGTCTGCATGTCGATACGACTGCACATTTCTCTAGTTATCCTTGCAATTAGACTAAGGCATGCACTTTCTTAACGGGCATGATTACTTGATTAGCACACCAAAGTCGCCGATGGCACCGGACCAGCATGCTGCCTGCATCAGAGCTGGCTAGATGCCATTTTCAGACACACAAGAATTGTTGACAAGTGATTTTACCCGCGCGACGCTGTGCTACCGTGGTATAACGCTATGGCCCATATATCTCTGTCTAAAGTCTCAAAAGTTGTAGTTCTATCAAAACGGCTGAACGGATCAAACTGCTTTTTGGCACAGAGGCTACCCTTCACTTATCATATGTTACACTGTGTTGGAATGGAATTCATCTCCAAAACTAATGACACTTCCCCCTGGAAATTTATACCAATCTCTGAACTTAGCCGATGGTCGCCCAGCGTTGTAGACTTAGTTCGACCGACGACCGTCGCCAGTTTATCACACAGTAATTCACCTTTGTTTAAGACACGATGGGCGTCGCGCGGGTTCATCTGCGACCGCACACTCGTAAAATTAGTAATTTTCAGAAGGAAAGCATAGCGTCGCGCGGTAAAAATTCACGAAAGCCTTCAACAGAGGTCGCACCCACCAGTTCAGCAACATTTTAGCCAACCGCGAATTTCTGGTTGCTTGTAACTGACTTATAGTTTCCAATTCCGGTCTGCTTTTCGGCAGTTTTCTAAGCTCATGTTTTCCTAATGTGACCGTGAACTCGGTTACCTATAACCCTAACCTTTGAACTTGACACAGATAGCGTCAACGTGAACCAGCATCATAGTATCTAAGGTAAAAAGGTAAAAACGTTAAATCGTAGACTTTGAAATGTCTGTTCTACGCTTACACATACATACGTACATAAGAGTTATTTGTATAGCGCATATAAATTCAAAATAGTCACTATGCGCTTAGTGATGGCCGCTAAGCCCCACTCTGTCACAGTCTATGTGCAGCAATGCGGCTGGCGTCACGCGGTGCAAAATGACCGTGGGCAGGCGGACCACCAACAGAGACGTCGGGGGTGGTCGGCCCGGGATACTGGCCTTCCCGTGTTCCCCGTCCCTGGCGACAGTTCTGCGTACACAGCTGCGTCATCGACCGACAGGGTGACGTAGTGATCTACGACAGCAGCCGTACGCCACACTAGAATATCGTACCTCAGTACAGACAGACCAGAGGCGCGTTTCTTTAGTAGCTGCTATACGACTTCCTATCGTAGGAAAAGCGTTTCTTTAGACGTCTACGCCATCTTCCTACAGTACACTTCGTAGACCAAACATAACCTAGAAAAAGTTGGCTATGTTTGCGTTTACATGTATGGGATATTTTTATTTATATTTTTTACTCGTTGTGATTGTATGTTTTATGTGCTGCATTCGTTGCGTAATAAAACAATAATAATATTTCTGCAGCGTATAGATTTCGACGGATTTCTAAATACGACTTTGCAAGATCGTGTTTTGCAACGGAGCTGTAATAGCATTTATGTTACTCAATGTTTATCTCTATTAAAAGCGATGAAAACAGCAACTGTCACCATGGATATCGTAGATACTGTCTACACCGTTTCTTCATGCTTCGCTATAGCAGTTGGTAGTCAAGTGTAGCGTAGGTATTGTAGCAGCTACTAAAGAATCGCGCCTCAGCTAACGTTTTAGCACTAAAGGTACCTCAGACTGGCGTTCTGGCCTAGTAGCAACGACGTTGCATATATAAATTAGCCCCGTACGGGATTGGCGGTCGACTCCTACTTACTGCCAACTTCAAAGTCTCGTGACGCAAAAAAACTATTACAAACTTCAAAAATCAGGCCCCGATACGCTTTAGATATTGCCCCCTAGTTTAAGAATCCGTGGTCATTTGCCAGCCCCCATTATAAATG
>Ga0066187_1000689_pt1 | contig 11003 bp, 9 predicted proteins | sample WorMetexBAHAMAS1_FD_58706 | JGI IMG/M metagenome (GOLD analysis project Ga0066187, IMG submission 58706) | Marine gutless worms symbiont microbial communities from Max Planck institute for Marine Microbiology, Germany - Inanidrilus exumae... | ecosystem: Host-associated > Annelida > Digestive...
GTACCAAATTTTATGGGAAGGTTCCTAGGGGGAAAGGGAAGACCAAGTTTGTGTTTCGTTGTGATTGATAGATGGATATGGAAGTAACGGTCAAAAAACTCTGTAAACCGACGATTGTTTACATTTTATACTTCTAATAGTAGGTGTGGCAAGTGTTGTCAAGTATTGTCGACAAAAACCCCCAAATTTTGCAGTTGGGTAGTCTTGCGGCTATCCAGTGAACATACAGTATATGCATATTCATGAAGGCACATGATTGATTGGTCGATCGACACTGCGTCAACGGCTGTTCCATTAACCACGCACCCCCATTGTGGTGGCAATCCGCAGTAGCTTTTGCGGGGAGTTGTACTCTCTCAGACGACTTTCCATCTAGTTTATAATTGTAACTAATTGCAGTCCAACGTAATTTTGCTGCTTTGATTAGAACATGGCTTGTTCTTGAATTGGATGTAAATCGGATCAAAATTATTCATGATTCATGTGCTTTTTATGGTGCTTTATATGCCGCTCATCTCTACACACCTCTAAAATCATGCAGCACTCACCTCCGTTATTGTATGACATTTGATCCAGTAAGTGTAGCATTTACATTTTATGTAAATTGTGTTGTACCTTGTCGACACAATGTTATAGATGCATATAAAGCACTATACAAATGCACATTTGCCACCGTGAACCAACCAACACCTTTGTATTTGTATAACTGTACATACGTGATGGTGTACAAATTCTAACTGTGTCACGTGACAGGCTGTTTGGCATTCTGCGTCACCTTGTGACTGATGACAAGGCACTGGATATGGATCGTATGCACACTGTTGTTCACCGTCACGTCCTGTCAGCTGTCAGCAATGTATGTCGGACAGTTATGTCTTGCTGCTTGTTTAGTGTGTCCATCTCATTATGTTCGGCTGTGGATGTTTTGAACTTTTATTGTAACCTCCCCCACCAAGGTTATGGGAGGTTATGTTTTTGCCGGCGTCGGTAGATATATATGTCTGTGAACAACGTCCTGGCGCCAATTCAAGTCCGATTGTCACCAAACTTGGTCAGTTATACCTTGGCCAAAGGGGACTAGGTGATTAAATTTTGGAAGGTCAAGGTCGGTGGGGAGTTATGAGCTCTACTGTGCCCTTCTAGTTTTATAACGCGACAGCTGTTTAAAGATTTTTTTAGTATATTTTAACCCTTTTTATGTACATAAGTGTTATTTTCGAAGTTAACATTTTATACGTTTTTGCTTGTAGTGTATTTGTTTAGCCCTGTTATTCATGTGTGTCACTGTTATGCTACTGTTGGTTGCGGTATGACGGCCATTCAGATGGGCCCCAGGGTGGTAATTTGCCCTGATTCATTTATTGATTTTGGTGCAGTATACATTGTGTGTTTGTTTGTTTGTTTGTATACCTTCTTCCTTTCTTACTTTCTTCTTTCCTTATACTTTTTTCCTCACCTGTTTACTTCCTTACTCGTTTACTTCCTGATTTAGTAGCAACCCAGTACGTCAACGTCTTCGGTCTGCCAGCAGCCTAGACTACATTGTTCCACGGACAAAAACTAAGTTTGGAATCCTGTGTGTTGTGAGTGCATGGAGTTGGTATATTGTAGCTGGAAGACGACCCACACAACACTGTTGCATTCCATGTAATTGGAGAATTTTTATATGGAAACACTGCCGAAGATGTGAGTTATATTGTTACTCTTTCTGTTTTTTTCATTGATTTGTTCCAGGTCTGTTTGTCTCCCTTGCTTTTACGCTGTTGGTTGGCCGACAGGAAGTGCATTCGGCCTGTGTAAGCCTACTATACTTATTTTTCCAGTTTCTGTTTCAAGGGAACCACACCCACCCTGGAGTAACTCGGAAAAGTGGCTAGTTAAAAGAAAAACTGAAAACGATATTTGTTCACGGTTGAAAGTAGGTTGAGACTTGGAAACTCTGTACCAAATGTTGTGTCTTTATTTTAGGTTTCTCTGTTGCTAGCTTTATGCTGAGAATTCTACTAAATATTGTGGTTTAAGTTGTTAAAAAATAATACATATATTTATAAAGTGTACACAGTCAGGGATTCCTACAGGTCAGGGAAAACTGGAAAAGTCATTAAATTTGATTGGTCAGAGAAAATCCAGGAAATGAGGAAAAATGGTAGGGAATGATTTGTGAAACGGATGAGTTTTCAGCCAGGAATGAATAGTGGGGGAGTGATGGATGGTGAACGAGGTGGAGTCGAGAAGAAGCCAGCACTCACAAGAGTGCAGTGACCCATGTTGGCATGGTTTTTGTTACTTGTGAACTCTCCTGTGACCTTTTTTACCTTAAAATAAATGGATTTTCAGGACTCGTTGTGGAGCATATTTGTGTCAAGTTTGATGATCCTAGTGGCTTTTTTTTGAGATATGCAGAAAAACAGACATACAAACACCATTGAAAACCCTACCCCCACCGACTGCCATGAGTATGGGTAATTATTAGGATGAGTTGACAAAATGAATTGATTTCAGAGAAGTGGTAATGCATACTGAATGGTGCAGTCTGCCGTTAGTAATGAAGAAGGTATAGGCGGTTGAGAGCTGCGAGGACATAGCATTTCAACTACATTGCAACTTTCAATGTTGTTGACGATTTTGAATCGGTTCCTTTTTGTCATCGGTTTGACCATGCTTGTGTTATTTTATGAACAGATGGACGTGCGATTGAATCTGATCAACATATTCCGTCAGCTGGACAAAGAATCTCGACAGTTCTGGGTCGACCTGATCAACTGTTATATGCTCAACAGTAAATATGTTGCTGTAAGTAGTCTGGGCAGCTAGTTTGGTACACATTACTATAAATCAAGTCCGGCTTTTATCTTTGATTTAACTTCCACATTATATTCAGAGCAGTGTCTAGGATGCGATTGTGTTTTGTTTGATTTAAGATTTAGGGCAGCACTGTTTCAGTTAATTTACGTTGTATGTGTAAAGTAAATCCAGTCAGATTATTTGTTCACGGACTGCTAACAGCTGAGAATTACTGGAAGAAATGCGTGTTCAGTTTGGAGGTCATAGTGACAGGCAGTTGCATTGCGTGTGGTTGACTGACGCATGTGATCAGCGTCAACAGTTTTAGAATGCATCTCAGCAATAGCTAAATGCAGCCTATTGCTACAAACAGAGTAGTGTGGTCTGTCTGTCTGTTGTTCATGTTTGTGAGCCCTGCAAAAACGGCTGAATCAATAGAGATGCCCATTGGAGCGTAGACTCGGGTGGGTCCAAGGAACCATGCATTAGATTGGGACCCAGATCCCTCTACAAGAAGTGGCAATCTTTTGGGTTGTCCGACCCACTTGAAAACTTCGGTTCAAAATGGTACAGTGTAGACCACTTGATCTTTAAACCATTGAGAAATTTGGGCACGTTTAGCAAATTAACTTACTGTTAAGAGCCGGTCTCCATATATTCCCTGTATACACACTCACAGGTATTTTGACGATCGTTTTGTGTGAATATGCATTTTTTGCACTGTGATATTCTTTGCAGGTGCTTGGAATGCCAAGTAAAGATCTCATGGAAGAAATGGGAACAGCTGAGAAGAAACGACTTGCTTTACAAGCGGAGGAGCTTAAAGACAATGGTCTCGCTGAGAAACAGAAAGAACTGGATCACGCTGTTGAACAGAACGAGGTTAATCGGCTGATCTTATTCATTATTCAGATTTTGCTGCTGCTGCTTCAGATAGCAGTCAGATTCGTCATACAGTATTGACTTATGTAATTGTGTCCCGTCGATTTGTGTGTAAATTTGCATTTTTACTGCTTTTTTACAACATAAAAATTTATAATATACAGCGTAATGTTGCCACTTGAGTGCTTTATTTATTATCCTACATTTCTCGATATTTTCCGTACTGCTACCTTTGTTTTGGGCCACATCTCATGCATTGTGTAGATGGTGCCTATTGCAGCAGATGATACACATAGTGTGTCTGTCTCTCTGTCTGTCTGTGAATGTGTCTGTGAATGTGTTCGTCTGTTAGGCAAACGGGTGAGTCCTGCAAAAATGGCTGATGTCATTTTTGGGGGCTGAATTGTGTGGGTCCAAAGAACCTTGTTTTTTCCTCCCGGACTGCCTTCTTGGACTATTGCCCGGACTGTTTCTTCTGAGCTACTTGCTTTTTTTAATTTTTCTTTATTTTTTTATTACTGTGCCGTGCGCTAGATTAGGCTGGCCACCTCATCAGCTTCTGAGTGCATGTGAATATACTGTATCATATCGTATTGAATTGTAGATGTGGATCGACATCCCTCCACGGGAATGGGCAATTTTAGGGGGTTGTATCACTTTTGTGTCTGTCTTTGTGCGTGTGTGTCCGTGAACAGACGCCCTGTACCGGCTCTAGGGTGGCAATGTGCCCTGATTCATTTGTTGATTTCTGCGTTATAGAAATTGTTTGTTTGTTTACTTAACTTCCTCCCTTACTTCCTTCCTTCCTTATACTTTCTTCCATACTTATTGACTTCCTTACGCGTTTACTTCCTGACTTACCTACTATTCCAGAATAGATCCGTTCCGTTTCCAGACTGGAGGGCGTAGGAGGCGATCAAACCTGGCTTTAGTTTTTTGTGTTAATGTTGTTTGTTAAGGGTGCATGGTTGCTTTTGTTGTGTTAGATTTAGTTTTTCAGTACTAAGCCAAGAGATTGGCTGGGAAGGGCATCTCCAGAATGACCTATTTTGTGTCAGGTCAGGCATAAAACCTTAACTCAATGAATTAGTCAATCCGTGACCGTGAGCAGATTGGTGTCGAACGATTTTGTCTGCGGTTCTTTACCAATTTTTCACCAAATTTTGCTTGTGCCTTGGTAATGTGGTCAACTTGACGCCTATTATTTCTGAGATAAACTGGAAGTAGTCATCCGATTTTAGAGGTGTGCAGATTCCTATTTGGGCAGTTCTTCTACAGATTGTCACAAAAATTTGAATTGAGTTAAAATTAGTCAGTGTTACTTGTACTCGGTTGTCGATGAAACCGGAAATAGAATTTAGATTTTAGAGAGGTACAAATTTTGGTTTCGATATGTTAATCTACTGTTTTTCACAAAATTTTGTGTGCGGTTCAGAGATGTAGTCAGTTCTACGCCTGCTGTTTCTGAGACATCATCTCTGAAACCTCCGTGTAATGGTGCTATATAAATATGCGTATGATTATGATTATGATAGACCGGAGTTAGTAGCAGACAGTAATGCTTGTTGTGGAAATATTTTGATATTGTACAGCCGGCAGCAGTGTGTAAAAAGATGTTTATTTTTCAGAAACCTGCTCCTGCTGAGCTGTTGACGCTGTTTGACGTTCCTGATGTTTCGTCTATCCATTTCCACAGCATCGCTCCAAGCAGCAACCACGCCGACTCCATGCAACCCGCCAATCCTCTGTTTCCTCTTGCGGACATTCCCGTTACATTTCAGCTGGATGATATCAAGACTAACTTTGTTATGGTGAGGAACTAGGCGTGCTGATGCTGTTCTGGAATATCTTTACCTCGAATATAAACGTTCTTTGTGGACAAACTGTATTAATTATTAATGTTGTAAAGTGTTACTTTAAATATCAATTTGCAATTTTTGTGAATTTGATGGTTACTTACTATGGCAAAGCCTGTGAATGTCCATAGATATGTTTGCACTGCATGATTCTAGTAGGCATTTAATCCACCCTATTTAAAAACAAAACAGAGGCACAAATGTCTCTTATGTAATATGCAGAGCAGGAGAGGCTAAATGTAAGCAAGGCCGCTATTGAAAGTCTACATGACACCATTCCAACCTGCCTGCTTCAGTGTGCCTTATTGTGCCTTTACACTTGACACTGTCGGTGAAGACGTTATGTTTTTAGGATTTCCTGTTCGTCCGCCCGTCCATTCTTCCAGTCATATATTGATGCCATGATATCTCATGAGCAGCATGAACAGTTTTGGTAAAACTGATAGGGAATATTCAATTGCCCCCACCGATGACCTGATTAGATTTTAGAGGTCAAGGTCACAACAGGCCTGAGTATGTGGTGATGAAGTATGGGGCGTCGAAGTCCATATTCTATTTTATGCTGCTTTGTTGAATTAGAACAAGTTTAGTATTGGTATTTAGGTGGAACGATGGCGCAACGGGTAGACATTGATATTCTACTGCCGCACTGCTTGTGTAGTTTTTAATCCACAGTTTATTGCTACTCATGTCACACCAAGCATGATCTGTGTGTCTGTCTGTCTCTGTGTTGGACTCACTGGTGAGCTGTGCAAAAAGGGCTGAACTGTTCAAGATGCTGTTTGCGGGGGCTGACTCAGGTGGTCCCAAGCAATGATGTTTTTGATGGGATCGAGATCCGTCACGGGAATGGGCAATTTTAGGGGGTTGTCTGGCTGGCCCATTGAAAAACATTGGAAGTCATCGCTACTGTGTATGCAGCAAAATGGATGATTTGGTGCTCAATAACGGCATGACAGCGCAACGGTGGCATCCGACTGCAATGCTCCAGACTGGTAGATATCGCACTTTATTATCCCCGTGAAAAATCTGCCCCCCCCCCATGTGTGATGTGGCCTTTCATCGAAATTCTCTTTGATGACTTGTGCACTTTGTCTAAAACTGTTTCTGTACATGTGTGTGTGTTGCAGTTGACAGTATTGATGGATACCATGTGTGTCCCAGTCAGCCTGAGACCGTACTTGCCTTTATACCTAGAGCTCGTCACAGAATCTCCCGTCTTAAGGGATGATGGTGCGTGTTGCAGTTCTCTTACAGAATTTTTTATACCATTTTCGTAATTTCATTCTTGCAGCATACTTGTAATTAACTTGTGCAGTGGGCTATGGGTTTTTTCTTGATGTGGAGCCGCGGTTCAAGAATCTGACGGGGGCCCTCAACGCACCACCGAGGTCTGCTAGCAGCATTGGCTTGCATACTTGTGGCTTAGCACACAGTAAGTGCAGTGATAATAACAATTGGTCAAAGAATCTTGTCAAAAGGCCGCGTCACAGGGGGCGGGTTTTTTCTCGGGGGAGGGGGCAATGTAATGTTTAACTGCTGATACAGTTTGGAGGGTCAGTGTAGGCCTACGTCACTTTGCCAAATTTCGTGACGATTTGTCAGTTGTTGGGATATGGCGATTATTCGATTTTTCAAGATGGCTGCATCCGCCATCTTAGATTTTCAAAAAATTTGAAATTTTATCTGCCCATACAGTTCACAGGGTCAAGATACATCATCACGCCAAATTTCATGCCGATGAATCAAGCCATTGCTGAGATATGGCGATTTTTCAATTTTTTTTCCAGAATGGCGGTTGTCCGCCGTCTGGGATTTGTTATATGCGTGTTTCGACCACCCACAAGGAGTATTTGCAGGTCTTTGTCACTGTGCAATGTTTAGTTGGATTCGTTGCAGTGATTTTTCGATTTCTCAAGATGGCGGCCGCCGCCATCTTGGATTTTCGAAATTTGAAATTTTTAACAGTCGGAATGGTCAAGAGGATTTAACTGCTTCACCGTGCCAAATTTGGTCGAAATAGCTCCAAACACGGCCAATGTATCGCAATTTTTTAATTTTTTAAGATGGCGGCCGCCGCCATCTTGGATTTTAAAATTTCAAATTGTTAACCATCTCAGCGGTCAAGAAGGTCGAACTGCATCAGTGTGCTAAATTTCGTTGAAATCATTTTAACTGCAGCCGAGATATGGTGATTTTTCGATGTTTCAAGATGGCGGCCGCCGCCATCTTGGATTTTCGATTTTTCAAATTTTTTAAGGTCAGAGCGGTCAAAAATGTCAAACTGCGATATCATGCCATATTTTGTCGAAGTTGCTTGAACCACGGCCAAGATATGGTGATTTTTTGATTTCTCAAGATGGCGGCCGCCGCCATCTTGGATTTTTGAAATTTCGAATTGTTAACGGTGTCGAAGTGCGGCATCGTGCCAAATTTCGTCAAAATCGCTTAAACCGCGGCCGAGATATGTGAGTTTCAATATTTTGGTAGTTTGGCCCGAAAATGCCTATTCACGCCCCTTTTGGGGTTTTTTTGGGGCACATTTTCCCCAAATGATGTCACTCATTGTCCTAACCCAGAAAGGACCATGCTTGGGCTGAACCACGCCATTTGAACCATCAAGCGCGAATATCGGTCGCACGGTTCGAGCTGGGCATTGTAATGAGAAAAAAAGGACAGGACAGGACAGCTGCCTGTGATAATAATAATAATAATAATAATAATAATAACAAAAAAAATAATAATAATTGAATTTGTGTACAATAACCCCGTACGGTTGTAAATTTTCAGACCTAACGACAGTGGTGCAGACAAACTTTAATACTGGGGAATGGGGAAAACTGAAAGGTTGCAACTGGCATATTAGGCCTGTTTCATGTGCATGCTGGGATACACTTGTTGCTGGGGCCCTTTGGAGGTCATTGAACTGCCTGAACCGACTGTAGCTATGCCACTGTGTATGGACATGGTCGTATGTCAGTGTGACATGGTCATATGCATGTGTGACATGCCTTTGCAACATGTCCTGTGGCATGTGATGCACGGTGATATGTTTTTTTTGGTGTCTGGTGCAGTTGTGATTCCACATGAGGATGTCATCAATGAACTAGCGGCCGACACTTTGTCTAACTCCACTTCGCTTGGTGCATTTAGTGGAAAACGGTTTTTCTGCGGCCATTTCTCAAGTCAGGCATCGTTGACTCTGAAGGTGGAATTTGACAAGTACGTGAAGGGGGTACAGTGGCTGAAGGACTTGCTTTACGGTGTTCAGTTCTCGGTGGAACGAATCCACATAGTTGCCAACAAGATTCTCAACGATGTAGCCAGGTTGAAACGCAGTGGACGAAAAATTGCCGAGACTTTGATGCGAGCCGTCAGTTACAAAGAAGGTTAGTTGGCTTCCATCAGCTTGGCATGTCATTAAATATTTCGTTGCATGCTGATATATAAAAAGGACTGATTCGGTTATTTTTTAAAATTAATTACAACAAGGTGTCACCCTAACGAGACGTAACCGTACTGGCCCGCCGTGCAGTGTCGGCCGCCTGACCGGCCATGCACCCAGCCCCGGGTGGCCGACCGCCCGGCGGCCGGCAGCGTAACAGACGACGCTGACAGACGACAGCATGCAAAACAATACTAGCCCATTAGGCGGGCCAGTAATGAATTATAATCATTTAATGTGGATGAAAATGATATATTTTTCCTTATTAAGTCCACCATTTGAGGGTGTAGATGTGACAGCCTGTAGCTTGTGACTCTGTTGTGCGAAGTACCGCAGGTTAGGCCGGATGATTTCTAATGTCAACAAGGACACATGAAGGTCTCAATGGGAATCTGGCTTCTGTTGCTCTATGCAAGTCTGAGAGTTCGTGTTCTTAGTCGTAGAATCCTGGCTGCTTCAGCTCTAAACTAAATTAAATGGGCAGATAAAGCCACAGCAAGTAAACATTACAGTGAACTCTAAGAAGCCGGCATTCACAAGACTGCAAAAACCACGTGACCTTGACCTTCTGACCCCAATATAAATGGGTTTCCGGGACTTGTGGTGGAACATTTTCGTGTCAAGTTTGGCGATCATAGCTGCAGAGGTTATTGACATATCATGCAGAGCAACGGATTCACAGACAGACAGACAAACGCCGTGAAAACCATGCCCCCGCGACTACCATCGGTGGCAATGGTGCGGGTAATAATAATAATAATAATAGATGTACATTAAAGTAGAATTTGCACTTATGAATAATAAACTTGATGATACTTTGTATGAAGTATTGAATGAGGTTATTATTTGTGTTGTGTATGTCGCAGTGCCACACTGTGTGATCTGTTAACATGCAGCTTATAGCAGTGGATGAAAAATGCAGTTTCGTGTCATTTGGTGACGGCAGTACCACATGGCCAATAGGCCTTTAGTGTCGACGTCGTTTACTGAGTCGTTTGAGTTGTCAGTACATTTTATGTCAAGGCTTTGCTGTCAGGAAGACCTGTGTGTAGTTTGTGGTGAATACACACGCAGTTCAGTCCGTTCTGTTGGCTTCTGTTCTGGAGTTACTTCGGGTTTAGCTAAGAACCTCTGCAGATAATTGGAGCTAGTTTTGTACAGGACGGATACACTTCCGACAATTTCAGAGCATTCAAGGCAACCCAGAATTACCCACTGACCGTCATCCTTTTTGGTCCACCAACTGACTCCCAGCAGAAGGAATGTACCGGTAGCTGCCTGTAGGCTTCTTTCCCAATGACAGTAAAACAAGAAAGTCCATCCTCACAGTACTTGGATGGAAAATGTACGCTGGCCACGTCGCGTGAGACACGTTGAGTATGCTACATTGAGTATGCGCCGTGCGCCATATTAAGGTTTAAAAAAGACGCCGTGCACCCTAGTGAGATTAGAAAAAAAGATGGCACAGACAGACATACAAACGCCAGACTAATGCATTATGCTGACCGCTAGATGGGCCAACATAAAAGGTAATTGGTGCCAGGCCCCTTGCAGGAGTGTAGGCGTGGTTGCTCGTCTCTGTTTTTGAGGCCGTTGGGCCCACAGTTGGACATAGAGTATGTGACAAATGGCAATTGCGACACCAAATCTACGGTTACCTTTCCAGCTGCAGATCACTGTCCCGCCCCGTATTGCTGAGGGTAGGAGGCTGAGTTGGCCTGAGTGTCTGGTTACATGCCGACACGGTATACCCGCAAATGGTCACCCATCCCAGTACCAACCGGGCTTGACGTAGAGTAACTGTAACTTGGTTGATATGGCCAACACCATTACCACTAAGCCCAAGCACCACTAATGATAGAGTAGCCAGTATCGGTTTTGTAAGAAGTAAGTAAGTAAACAGTTATAGCAGTTAGCATCATATTAGCTTTCACCGCTACGGAAAACTCACATGCCATTACTTGCCACCCGGCAGTGGTGTGAATCCCGCCTTTACCCCCAGCCGAAGCAGGTACTCGATTTAGCGACCCCGGAGG